>Ga0066691_10000684_pt1 | contig 11985 bp, 7 predicted proteins | sample GraSoiAngelo_140_FD_66671 | JGI IMG/M metagenome (GOLD analysis project Ga0066691, IMG submission 66671) | Grasslands soil microbial communities from the Angelo Coastal Reserve, California, USA - 14_0929_12_30cm | ecosystem: Environmental > Terrestrial > Soil > Grasslands | place: USA... | reverse complement strand
CCTCCGCGCGAATATAGGCAATCGTAACTTTCTTGTTGGGATCGTTCCCCGCGCCGTGTTCAATTGCATTCAACAGGATTTCCCGGAAGGCAGCGGCAATGTTTTCCTGCTCGGCTGCCGGAAGAGTCATTCCCATCTCGCGGAGGAACTGCAGAATGCGGTCGGCGGTCTCCATCTTGCAGCGCAGCCGAAGTCCCAGCCAGTTGGGGCGCGCCGATAGCACTTCGATATCGTCCTTAGATGGCTTGCTGTTCAAAGCGCGCTCGATCATTTCAGCGACGGCAGTGGCGGTGAACGGCTTGCTGAAGTAGCTAAAGGCGCGTTCCTGGATGGCCCGAATGACGTTCTCGGGCGTATTGGCGACCGTCATCACCACGACCCGCGTTTCTGGTCGAATTTCGCGAATGCGCTCGGTCAGAGTCATGCCGTCCAGACCAGGCATGTTCACGTCGGTGACAACCAGATCGTAGGCCGCAGCCCCGACTCTTCGCAGACCCTGAAGACCGTCATAGGCGCTCTCAATCTTTCGGTCGGCTGCTTCCAGAGCTGCCCTGAGCAAATGATGTATGTCAGGGTCGTCGTCCACGATCAAAATACGTTTGAGAGCGCCCATGCGGGTAGTACCATACCAGATTGAGATTCCCATAGTAAGCCGATGGTCATCGAGGTCAAACAGAAAGACGACGTTTGCTTTCTGCGGTGCGAAGGGCGTTTCGTCACAGGGACGGATCCCGAATACCTGCGTATTAAACGGGACGAAATCAAGGCCCTCAACTGCAAGAAAGTGCTGGCCGATTTCAGCGAAGTCTCTGATGTCGGTTCAGCAGGAATCGGTTTTATCGTCGGCGTTTACACGTCCACCAAGAACTCAGATGGGCGGTTCATACTTGTGGGCTTAAGGCCGCGTGTGCGCGAAGTTTTCGATCTGACGCGCGTCAGTGGAGTAATTCCCTTGGCCACAGATATCACGTCCGGTCTAGCCATACTGTGCGGCGAAAGCCCGGCGGCGGGAAGCGGTCAGAAGGAATAATCAATCTTGACGGCCATGCTCCACCGCATAAATCTGCAACCTTAGCGCTATTTTCCGGCAAAACCATTCGCAAGATCGGATTCATGCAACATTGACTTCCGCCAGAAACACTTCTAAGATGGCTACCCGCTTGACCGTCTGAGGGTGGCCCAACACAGTGATCGGTCAGAACATATCCCATTACCAAGTCGTCGATAAACTTGGCGGCGGCGGGATGGGTATCGTCTACAAAGCGCTGGACACCCGCCTACAGCGATTTGTCGCTCTCAAGTTCCTGCCCCCCGAACTCTGCCGCGATAACCAGGCATTGGCCCGCTTCCAACGAGAGGCACGGGCAGCATCGGCTCTCAACCATCCCAATATCTGTACCATCTACGACATCGGCGACGAAGAGGGACAGGCTTTCATTGCCATGGAGTACTTGGAAGGAACCACGCTGAAGCACCTGATCCGCGGATCGCCGATCGATAACGATCGCTTGCTCACGCTCGCAATTGACATTGCGGATGCCTTGGATGCGGCTCACACCGAAGGCATCGTGCATCGGGATATCAAGCCGGCAAACATCTTTGCCACCAAGCGAGGGCACGCCAAGATTCTCGACTTCGGCCTCGCCAAACTGACGATGGTCGCAACCGGCGTGACGGGTACAAGCCTCACAGTTGGCACAGTTTCTGGAAGCGATGAGTTCCTGACGAGTCCGGGCACTTCGGTAGGTACGGTTGCCTACATGTCGCCGGAACAAGCCAAGGGGAAAGAGCTCGACGCCCGCACGGATCTGTTTTCCTTTGGAGCCGTCCTCTACGAGATGGCTACAGGCACGCTTCCGTTTCGTGGCGATACATCCGCTACGGTCTTCGACGCGATCCTGAACCGTCCCCCGCTCTGGCCCTTGCGCCTCAATCCGGCCTTGCCGCCGAAATTGGAACAAATCATCGGCAAAGCATTGGAAAAGGATCGTGACCTGCGGTACCAGGTCGCTTCGGAAATTCGCGCTGACCTGAAGCGTCTCAAGCGCGAAACTGACTCTAGCGGTAGTGCGAAGTCGGTATCGGCATTCTCGGAGGAGGAGGTGCTTCCGCGGCAGCAGTTTACGCCTCCTCCAGCCCAGGTGATGGATAGCTCTTCCGTGATTGCCGCGGTGAAGCAGCACAAATGGGTGGCCGCCGGAATCGGTCTGGTAATCCTGATGATTCTGTCGGTCGCGGGCTATGGCATCCGCTCGATGTTATTCTCAGCCGGTCCGGCTCATTTCCAAACCTTCACCATCACACAGGTCACAACCTCTGGAAAAGCGGCCCTCACCGCCCTTTCGCCCGACGCTCGCTACGTCCTGTCAGTGATCAACGACAAGGGCTTGCAAAGCTTGTGGCTGCGCAACATTCCCACCAGCAGTGATACGCAAGTGATCCCGCCGGCACCCGCTTCCTACAAGAGCCTTGCCTTTTCACAGGACGGAAATTATCTGTACTTCATTAAAGCCGCAGATGCGACGAATACGCACTTCGATTTGTACCGGGCGCCGGTATTGGGCGGTGTTCCCCAAACCGTCGTGCGTGGGATTGACAGCGACATCACCTTCTCTCCGGACGAGCACCGCCTCGCTTTCGCTCGAGCCAATGCTCCGGAAACGGGCAAGTACAGTCTGATCGCTGCGAATTTGGATGGCACCGACGAGCAGAAACTGCACGTTGGAGAACCAGCGTCTGATGTTCCTTCGTCGGTTGCCTGGTCGCCAGACGGCAAGGAGATTGGCTACAGATTGTCCAGACCGGACGGGGTTCTGGGTGGGCTCGCGATCGTGAATGTAGGAAGCGCGAAAGTCAGCACGTATGCGACGTTCGGCGACATGCTCACGGGTGACTTCAAATGGATGCCTGACGGCAATGGACTTCTTGCGCTCTATTTTCAGAAAGGGCCGGATTACTTCCAACGGGCACAGATCGGACTGGTTCCGGCAAGGAGCAACCGCATCAACCCCATCACGCGAGACACGAGTAGCTACACTACCCTGACGCTTTCAGCAGACGGAAGAACTCTGGCGACCGTCCAAACCAAGACATCGCAGAACCTCTACTTGCAACGCGCCACTGGTAGCTCTGCCGGCGAACCGAGCGCCGTACTCCCTCAGGGCCAACTCGTTAACTGGTTTGCCTGGACAGCGGACGGAAATCTGATCTTCACAGACTTCTCGCGCATGCTGCGTACAGGAGTCGGCCAAGAGGTGCCAACACGCCTGTTGGGCGACTCCAATGCCGCCATCGTGGAACTCTCCGGCTGTGGTGCCCGCTTGCTGGCGTTTTCCTGGGCGTTCCATGGCGGCACGAACTCGACCAACATCTGGCGGGCAAACGCAGACGGCACCAATCCCGTAAAATTGACCGATGGGAAGAACGATCGCTCTCCTGTGTGCTCGGCGGATGGGAAATGGACGTACTACTGGAACCAGGAGTTGCAGCAGCTCTGGCGTGCGCCACTGGACGTTCCGGGCAAGCCGGAGTTAGTGCCCAGAGGCGTGGCCCCTCGGACGCTCCCCGCCGAGAACACACTGAGCGCTTCTCCCGACGGCAAATATCTGGCCTACGTACTGGCCACAATCCCGACTCCGGAGGACCCCTACCCAGAGTACAAAATTGCGCTGTTGGACTTGGCCGCGGCTGCGCCTCCGCGCCTCATGGATGCGGATGAACGAATCTCCAGCGGCGGTTTGACCTTCACCCCGGACAGCAAGGCGGTGGCTTATCCCATCCGGGAGAGCGGCGTCGACAACCTCTGGGTGCAGCCGCTGGACGGGGCATCGGGCCGGCGGATTACGTCGTTCAACGCGGAACAGATTTCCACATTCGAATGGTCGCCGGACGGCAAGAGCCTAGCCATATTACGTGGCCACACCGACTCGGACGTGGTCCTGATCCGCGATACATCACGATAGCTCGCGCCTGCCGCTCAGGCACCTCCTCTGTTCGACTCTTCATTGCGATTTTTGTTGAACCTGTTTTAGGCATGAGGTAGTTTACATGCCGTTGCCCATCCCCGGAGCAACTGGGCTTTTCGCTTTCCTTGGGACTCAAGCAACTATGCATTTAGAGGCTGGTTGAGCAACACCACCAGGTATGGCTCACCTCATTTTGTGCTTCTGTAGCGACTCTTGACGGTTCAAGGAGGCAACAATATGTTTTTCTCTCCACGGTCGGTCGTCGGCTTATCCAAGGATCGGTTAGCTCGCCGGATGGTGGCCGAGCACATTGCTCCCATGGCTCTTTTGCTTGTGGTTGCGATGCTCATGGCGGGGAGCGTCCGGGCCCAACAGGCCAGCGTGCTAGATTCTGACAAGCAGACAATTGAGTTGCTTGTGCGGCGAATCGATCAGCTCGAGGCGCGCATCGCCCAACTCGAATCCGGTAAGTCGCCGGCTTCTGGCGCCACCGCCACAGCGGCGGCGAGCCCGCCGGCTGAGCCCGCTAGAGCCGCACAAGAGCCACCAACGGAGCCCAGCGAACCACAGCGAGCGGACTTGAGCAAGACGCTGTTGAACATTAGGGGGTTCGGCGACATAACATTTCATCGCGATACCGCTAAAGGTGAACATTTCGATCCTGGTATCGGTACGCTCACAGGTAATACGACGTCGTTTAGCCTCGGGCAGCTGGACATGTTCGTTACCTCCGACATCTCCGACAGATTCAAGTTCCTGAGCGAGATCGTGTTCGAAGCGGGACTGGACAACTCTTTCGGCGTGGATGTCGAGCGCTACCTTCTCCAATATTCCCCGAGCGATTATTTCAACGTGTCGGTGGGCAGGTACCACACGGCAATCGGTTACTACAACACTGCCTATCACCACAGCACCTGGTTACAGACAACCACGGGCCGGCCCTTCTTATTCGCCTTCGAGGATAGCGGTGGCATTCTACCCATTCACAACGTGGGTGTTTCCGCAACTGGATTGATCCCCTCGGGAGGTTTGGGTTTACACTATGTGGCAGAGGTCGGTAACGGTCGCTCATCGTCCTCTCCGAATGTGGAAGCCGTGCAGAATCGCGTGGATGAAAACAGTGGCAAGTCCTTCAACCTGGCTCTATATGTCCGACCGTCGGCGGTCCGCGGTTTGCAAGCGGGCTTTTCCGTCTATCATGACCATCTGACGCCGATCGGGTTGCCGAACATCAGCGAGAACATTTTTGCGGTGCACGCCGTTTTCATCCGTCCCAGCTTCGAGTGGCTCAACGAAACGCTGCTGGTCCGCCATGCGCTGAACGGGACTTCGCGCGTATTTGAGACGCCGGGGTTCTATACACAATTGTCGAAACGCTTTGGTTCATACCGGCCTTACTTCCGGTATCAGTATGTGAATGCCTCCGATGTGGAGCCAGTCTTCCCGCAAGTTGGCCTGATGCATGGGCCGTCTTTCGGCTTGCGCTACGATCCCAGTGAGTCGGTCACGCTGAAACTGCAGTACGACTATACGGACCTGCGGCACCAAACGCCGATCAACGGTGTCGCAACGCAACTTGGGTTTACGTTCTAGATGGGCACTCCAATGTGGCGACTTGCAAATATCCTGCTGTTCGTTATCGTTGCCCTGGCACCCAGTGGCCTGGACTCCTATGTAGGGGTCGTCGGATCCCCTGCGACCGAGCCGGCTCTGGCGATCATCGTGAATCACGCCAATCCAGTGGAAAACTTCTCCTACGAGGATTTACGCAAAATCTTCCTGGGCGAGCGGAGCCACTGGCCGAATGGGCGGCGGATCACGCTCGTGATGCTAGACCCCTCGCAGCCAGAGCGGAAGGTCGTTCTGCGCGACATCTATGGAATGAGCGAAAAGGACTTAAATAACCATTTCATTCAGGGGGTTTTCAGCGGGGAGGTGTTTGTTTCACCGAAAACTCTGGCGAACTCCGCCGATGTTCTTAAGTTTGTGTTCAATGTGCCGGGAGCAATCGGCTATGTCCTTGCCAGCGACGTGGATTCTTCGGTGAAAGTTCTCCGCGTGGACGGCCGTCTTCCGGACGACAAGGACTACCGCTTCCGGCTCGGCGCGCGCCCGGGTAATTAGCCGAACCCGCTGCGATTTTGTCATTTCACCCGTTACGGCCGGCAGAGAAGTTCAGCTTTTTGCGGAAGATCGTTGCCGTGTTAGGAAGGCTAATTACGGAGCGGGAGTTGGTGTTACAACTGGCTGAGCAAACCTTCGGAAGTCAATCTTTGCGCGACGAGGCGAAAGCCATGCCCTCAACTAACTCGAGGACCCGAGCGTCGGTGCAGACCTCGTAGTATGCGCGCTGTCCCTCGGGTCCAATACGGCCATCGGAGAGCAACTGCCGCACGTGACCGCGGCGCAGGAGGACCGGCTCGACCGCGTCGCCGACCGGCACGTGGCCGAGAAAAAACGTGGTGAGCTCCTGTCCCCACGGCATTTCGCAGTCGACCTCAACCGATTGCAGAGCGATCTCCTCTGACAATTTGGCAAAGCCCTCGTCGTTTAGTTCCACACCATTCAGGTTGAAACGGATCAGGAACTCGTCCGCTTCATCCTCCTGAGTTCCCTCCACGCCAGGCTGGAAAACAAACAACCGAAAAAGCGACGAACGGTCCCCCAGCATTCGCCGCGCTACTTTGGAACAGCTCGACAGGCGATCGGAAAGGTTCAGAGCGCGTGAAATCATAATACGTGAATCGCTATCCACCCAATACGTAGGCGCTGAGCCTTGAAACGCAATTCCCACGCCCAATTCCAAACGAGGCAAATCGCTCACGTCAGGGCGTTCGTTGTAAGCGGCGGCAATCGCGAGTATCTGCCGGGCGAGGGTGCAGGCTTTGGAAACCGCGCGCTGGTGCAGGCGGTTTGATTCTGTCTCGAAGATGGCCAAGACCATGGCGTCGCCCTCGATAAAGACTTTGGCCGCCCCGTAGCGGTCCAGAACGCGTTTCACCGGCTCATAGAAGTTGAGGCTGAAGAGGGTGGCGGGATTTAGTCCGCGGGCCAGCAGGTCCTGAGTGATGCGAGTGGAGCCGCGAACGTCGGCCTTCACGACGGCATGATTAATCACGTGATCATGAGCGGGAGGAGTCTCCGAGGGCAGCAGGAATTCATACAAGCTGCTGTTCATACGCGAAATCTCGCGCGTTCGCTCGCTGCGAACGAGCTGGATTCGTTCCATGGCCGTGGCCAGGCGCTCGTAGTTACGCAAGTCGCGGCGCAAGCGCATGAAATCCTCAGCGAAGTGCAAAGCCACCGCGCGCGCCTCGTCCCGCGGGTAACGGCGCAATTTTTTTGCCAAGGCCTCGATGCGTTCCATGGAGAAGCGCCGTGCCGGAAATTGTTTCAGAATTTGAGCGACGCGCTCGAGTTCCTCCCGGGAAACAAGGGCTTTCTTGAGTTGCTGCAAGTGAATGGGCGGGCAATAATCGTGATAAAGATTGCGCAATTCATAGCTCGCCAGGACGTGGACCAGCAAGTCTTGTTTTTCCAGCAGAGCCACCCAGTCATCGAGCCGGCGTGCGCGGGCCGCACCAGGTTCCTGATTTCCCTGCCAATCGATGTCGAACAGGCGATGCGCATTTTCCGGCTCATTGAGGTAGTCGCCCAGAATTCGATCGTATTCCTGGCCGATGAAGTCGGCCTTATTCTTGGCGGCCTCGATGAGCGGGGCCAATTGATCGAGCTTGGCTTGCGATTGCTTCATGCGGAGCTCGACTTTCGATAGCTCGGCCTGCACCCGCGAGCTATCCGCGCCGATTCCGACTCGCGCGAACATCCCGCCGCCTCTCTCCAACTTTCGCGAGAGCGCGTTTCGCTGCTCCTCGAGACTGGCGAGCTCCTCCCGAGCGGACACCGCTGAGTGAAGCAATTCCTCATGATTTCGCGAGGCTTTAGCAATTTCGTCTGCGCGACCGCTTGTCATAACCGTTTCGCGGAGGAGGTCGAACATCAAACCATCGAACGTCTCGAAGCGATCTGCGTCTTTGAGATAATTGCCGAGCAAAACGTATTGCTCGACGAAGAGCAGATCGTCGCGCCCGCCGTCGACGAACGCGATACGGTCGGCGAGCATTTCATATGCTCCTTTCTGCTCGTCGCCGAATAGAGCCTTGCGCCAGCGGCCCAGATTGTTTTCCTCGAAGTCGAGCAGAATCTGATAGACGTGCTGAGCCACCTGGCGAAAGATACTGCGCCGGTTGGCTTGCAACTCCGCCAGGCGCGACTTCATGATGTGCGCTTGCTCGGAGCGCTCGAAGTATTCGCCTCGACTGCGGATCCACTCCTTGGCTTCGAGAAGCAGACTTGCAAACTGGGCCCCAATCTCCTGGGTCAGGAACTTCAGCAAGGCTACGCGGAACAGCAGGTCCAGCTCGATTTTCTTTTCGTACTTGGCGCGAGTGAGGGAGGCCTGCAGCAGTTCGAGCGTCTGGCGTTTCCAGGCGGCCGTTTCCGGGCCTTTTGGAGGTCTCGATCCCTTGCGAACCGCGTAATTGAGGTTCGCCGCCTGCCGAATGAACTCGAGCAGATAGAGGCGCGTATGTTCCGTCCAGGTCGGGCTCAGGTAGACGTCATGATGGATATTGTCGACGCCAACCGTAAGCGTGCCCAGCGGAAGCTCCGCCGCGTAGGTCTTCAGCTCGAGGCGGGCAAAATTACCCGCGAGCGCCGTCTTGGGAGGCCCTTCGGAAGACATATGTCTTAGGCTTTCACGAGGTTAGCAGGCATCTAGCGGCGCTGCAGCAAGCAATCCGAGGAACGCGGCCAAGACGTTAACATCCGATTCAAACCCCTTGCACGAAATGCCCCGAAGCCCGCTCTCAGAGGTCGGGAATGGTGATCGTGATTCGACGCGTATCCGCTTCGACGTGCTTCAGGTGAATGGCGACCTGCGGCCAGTCCGTACGCAGCGTGAAGCGCTCCGCCCATTCAATAATGACCACGGCGGGCTGGGCAAACGCATCTTCCAGAGCAAGCGACTCGAGATCGTGGAAACCCTCGACGCGGTAAAGGTCCACATGGAAGACCCTGACGTGGTCACGAAACATGTGCACAAGCGTAAAGGTTGGACTGGTGACCTCTTCTTCCCGCGCAACACCCAGCCCGCTGATGATTCCTTTGGTGATCGTGGTCTTGCCGCTGCCTAGCTCGCCGAATAAGAGCACTAATACGGGTGCGCAGAGACGAGAGGCGAGTTGGCGACCGATCTCCATGGTCTCTTCGGGAGAAGAGGAGACGACCTCAGTGGACGGCATCGTGCCATTGAGCCAAGAACCGGGCATACGCCTCCGGGAGCGCATCGATAAGATCGGAGGCCACCAGGGGAGCCTGGCCGACTCGCTCCGCGGCCACGTCGCCGGCGAGACCATGCAGGTGCACGCCGAGGCCGAGTACGCACTCCCAGTTTTTGGTGCCCAGTTCCGCGGTCAGACCGGCCAGCATCCCGGTGAGAACGTCGCCCGTCCCGCCCGTGGCCATTCCCGCATTACCCGTCGTGTTGATGTAGGCGCGACCATCCGGCGTCGCCAGGATGGTATGAAATCCTTTCAAAATGACGAAAGCCCGCCATCGCTTGGCCGCCTCGAGCGCAATTTCCAGACGCCGCGCCTGAACGTCGCGTGCCGTCGTATCAAGGAGCCGAGCCATTTCTCCCGGATGCGGCGTCAGCGCCAGCAGTTCCGGCTTTCTGGTCCGGAGTTCGTCCGCACGCCCGGCAAAAGCGTTCAGCCCGTCGGCATCGAGTATGACCGGAAGAGATAATTTCTGCAGCACCGCGCGAATGAATTGTTGCGTTTCGTGGTTCGTGGAAAGCCCGGGACCCATCGCTAGCACCGATTTATCACGGGCGATCTGCCCGAAGGGGTCGGAATCAACGTTGGCTAGACTGGCCGTGCCATCTGCTGTGGCGAGCAGAGGCGCGGTCATCATCTCGGGCATCCCCGCGGCGACGATCGGCAGCACGTCCGCCGGCGTAGCCACTGTCACCAGCCCTGCGCCCACGCGCAGCGCTGCACGTCCGCCCAAGACGGCTGCACCCGATTTGCCGACCGACCCTGCCACAATCAGCGCGTGACCAAAACTGCCTTTGTGCGCATCGGGCTTGCGCACCATTGGCAAGCCGCGGAATTCGCCCGCTTCCAGCCAGTGGAGTTTCAAAGTTGGATCATCGTCCAGCAGGTCGCGTGGCGTGCCAATATGGCGCACGAGAAGCTTGCCGACGCAATCGGCACGAGGCGACAGCAGTTGGCCGACTTTGGGCGCAGTAAAGGTTACGGTCGCATCAGCACGAATGATCGGCCCTCCAAAGTCCTCGCTTCCAGAAGGCAGGCCCGAAGGCATATCGACCGCAACCACGAAGCGCCCGCACGATCCACGGAGGCGCACGCTTTGCTTTCGCCTCCAGGCGTTTGTATCCTCAATGACAGAGGCCAGCAAGCCTTCCACGGGTCCTTTAACCCCGGTGCCGAGCAGCGCGTCGACGACGAGATCGGCTTGGCCGGCGATTTCGCGTGTCTCCATCCACTCTGCTGCCGACGTCACGGCGTACAGTTTTCCGCCTCCCTCTTGCCAAAGATGCAAGTTCGTTGCGGCATCGCCGCGAACCGCGGATGATTCCGCAAAGAGAAAGACCCGCGGCGAAGCACTTCGTTCGCGCAAACGTCGCGCCGCAACCAATCCGTCGCCTCCATTATTGCCTTTGCCGCAGAGAACCACGATGCTGCGTGTGGAAAGATCGGGAAAGGTGTCAGATAAATAATCGGCCACGGCCGCTCCGGCATTCTCCATGAGCTGCAGGCTGGGTATGCCGTAGCGATCGGTGGTCAGCCGGTCGGCCTCGCGCATCTGTTCTGCGGTCAAAACTTTCATGGGATGTTGATCATGGCACGATCCGTGGTTATCGCAAAAGGATCAGAGGCCGGACAGCGCGGATAGCGGCCCGGAAATCGGAGCGTCAGATTCTCCGCCCGAGCAGAGGGAAGGGACATCAACCCATTGATCAGCCCCTGGTTCGCAGATCGACACTCGCGGGGGCCGGCTCGGTGACAGGCTGATTGAACTTTTGTGATGCTGCGAGGCGGCTATGTTTGCGCCCGTAGGTGAAATAGATCGTCAGGCCCACAACCAGCCAAACTGCGAGCCGCAACCAATTCTCGGCAGGCAGCGAGAACATCAAGATCAAGCAGCACAAGATCCCCAGCACAGGCGTGATGGGACTGAACGGCACCCTAAAAGGGCGATGCACCTCGGGATGGATTCGCCGCATGATCAAGACCGCCGCGCATACAATGACGAAGGCCAGCAGGGTGCCGATGTTCACCAGTTCGGCCAGGATTCGTAAAGGCAAGAAGGCAGCCATGGTTGCAACGCAGGCTCCGGTCAAAATAGTCGACTTCCAAGGCGTTCGGAAGCGTTCGTGGACCGCAGCGAAGAATCCGGGAGGAAGAAGCCCGTCTCGCGCCATGGCCAGGAAGATTCTCGGCTGGCTCAACATCATCACCAGAAGTACTGATGTGATGCCCGCGACGGCCCCGACTGAGACCAGCAGCTCCGCCCAGGGCAGGCCCACCTGCCTGAAGGCGTCGGACACCGGGGCGTCGATATTGATCTGTTGGTACGGCACCATCCCGGTGAGCACCGCCGCCATGGCGATGTACAACACCGTACACAGCATCAGCGAAACCATGATCCCAATCGGCACATCGCGCGATGGATTGCGGGCTTCCTCGGCATGGGTCGACACCGCATCAAAACCGATATAGGCGAAGAACACGATCGCCGCACCGGCCAGCATGCCAACGGGTTCGCCCGCCGGCCCCGTCTTTCCCATCAGGGTATGACCAAACAGGCTCAGCCCAGTCAACCCAAATGGTGCGAATGGCCTCCAGTTGGCCGGATTCACGTAATGGGCACCTAAGCCGATCACGAAGAACACAATCGCGACTTTCAAGATCACAATGGCGGCATTGAAGCT
>Ga0066691_10000679_pt1 | contig 12015 bp, 11 predicted proteins | sample GraSoiAngelo_140_FD_66671 | JGI IMG/M metagenome (GOLD analysis project Ga0066691, IMG submission 66671) | Grasslands soil microbial communities from the Angelo Coastal Reserve, California, USA - 14_0929_12_30cm | ecosystem: Environmental > Terrestrial > Soil > Grasslands | place: USA... | reverse complement strand
CTCCTGGAAGATCATGGCGATGCGGTTGCCGCGGACCTTGCGCATCTCATCTTCCGGCAGCTTCAAGAGATTGGTCCCGTCGAAGAGGATCTGGCCGTCCACGATCTTGCCAGGGGGTTGGGGGATCAGGCGCATCACGGAGAGGGCGTGCACACTCTTGCCGCTGCCCGACTCGCCAACGATGCCCAGGGTCTGTCCTTTGCGCAGCTCATAGGAGAGGCCGTCGACAGCCTTCACGACGCCTTCGTCGGTGTAGAAATAGGTTTTCAGGTTGCGGACAGACAATAAGACCTCGGCCATAGAGTCACCTCACCACATATTGCCGTTGAAACGTTGGAACGTTGAAGTGTTGGAAACGTACTGTTTGACGTTCCACGTCTCCGGCACTGCCCCTGCTCAGCTCCTCCATTTCAACGTTATCAACGCTCCAACGCTCCAACGGTTCAACGTCATCATCGAACATGCCGCGGATCCAGCGCATCGCGCAGGCCGTCTCCGACATAGTTGATCGCGATGACCGTGACAAAGATGAACAGCCCCGGGAAGATGGCCGTCCACGGCGCGGTGATCATCTGATCCTGGGCGTTGCGGAGCATGTTGCCCCAGGTGGGGGTGGGCGGCTGGACGCCGAACCCCAGGAAGCTCAACCCCGACTCCGTGATGATGGAATTAGCCACCCGCAGGGTGGCGGCGACGATGATCGGGCTGGCCGCGTTGGGCAGCATATGCCGCACCATGATCCGCCCATGGCCGGCACCCAGGGCTTTCGCCGCTTCGACAAACACCTGCTCCTTTAATGAAAGGAACGACGCCCGCACCAGTCGGGCCACCGTCATCCAGGACAGCAAGGCAATCGCCAGCACGATGGCGAGCACTCCGCCCCGCAGGAATGGAACCGGAAAGCTCCGCAGCAGCAGGATTAGGATGATCAGCAAGAAGAGCGCTGGAATTGACAGCATCAAATCTGTGAACCGCATCAGCAGATTATCGGTGGCTCCGCCGTAATATCCGGCGAGGGCTCCCACGGCGGTGCCCAGCAGCACCGCCAGCGCCATGGCCAGGATGCCGATGCTCAACGAGATCCGGCCTCCGTACATGATCCGGGTGAGGAGATCACGCCCCAGGTCGTCGGTGCCCATCGGGTGCACCAGCGACGGTGCCCCCAGCTGAAGTTGCAGCTGCGGCTTGTCGGGATCGTAGGGCGACACCCAGGGCGCTAATGCCGACGCGGCCCCGAGCACGGCCACCACGAGCAGCCCGACCACTGCCATGCGGTGACGCGCGAACCGCCACCAGGCCAGCCCCCAGAAGCCGACCAACGGGGTTCGGTGTCTGGTGTTCGGGGTTCGGGAATGCCGGTCCGCCGCACGCCGCTCCAGCTGCGGTGCGTGTTCCACAACTCCATTCGCAGTTTGTCGAGCACCGAACCCCGAACCCCGAACCCCGTCATCCATATCGGATCCGAGGGTCGAGATATGCATACGCCACATCGGCCAGCAGGTTGAAGGCGACCGTGAGCGTCGCGGTCACCATGATGATCGCCATCAGCAGCGCGTAGTCGACCCGGAACGCCGATTCAATGAAGAGCCGGCCCATGCCGGGCCAGGAAAACATCGTTTCTGTGAAGACCGCGCCGGCGAACAGCGCGGGGAGATCGAGGGCCAGGATCGTGACTACCGGCGAGGCCGCGTTCTTCAAGCCATGCTTCCAGATCACCCGGGGCTCGGGCGTGCCCTTGGCGCGGGCCGTGCGGATGAAATCCTGCCCGATCACCTCGAGCATGCTCGCCCGGGTGTACCGGGTGTAGGTCGCCGCATTCGCGACTGCCAGCATCCCCACCGGCAGCGCCAGATGGTAGATGCGATCCAGGAGCGAGAACGGCATGCCCAGAGTGTACATCCCTCCGCCGGGAAACAGCGGCGCGCCGGTCCATGGGTTCCGCAGCGTCACATGGAACACGATGATCAAGATGAGCCCGAACCAGAAGATCGGGATGGAATGGCCCATGAACGCCACGGTGGTGACCACATGGTCCAGCGTCGAATACTGGCGCAGCGCCGAAAAGATACCGATGGGCACGGCCAGGACCAGCGTAACGAGGGTTGCCACCCCTATCAGATAGACCGTGTTGGGCAGCCGGTCACCAATCTCCACCAGGACCGGCCGCTTGGAGGCCAGGGAGTATCCCCAGTCACCGTGCAGCAACGCCGCCAGCCAGCGCACGTACTGGACGTGCAGCGGCACATCCAGTCCGAGGTCGTGCTCGAGACGCTGCTGATCCTCGGCCGTCATATCGGGATTGTTCTCATACGCGGCCATGGGACCACCAGGAATGACGTGCAGCAGTAGAAACACCATCACGCTGATGAGCCACAGCAGCGGCACGGCCTGCAGCAGACGCCGGAGCACGTATGCTCCCATCAGACCACCCCTAGCGCAGCGACCAGTCCTCCGCGTTCCAACCCAGGTTGTCCCAGACGTTTCCCACCCAGCCCACCAGCCGGTCGCGATAGGCATGGATGTTGTTCCGTGAATACAGATAGATGTGCGGCCGGTCTTTGACGATCTCATTCACCGCCGTGCAGTAGGCTTTCTTCCGCACAGTGAGGTCAGGGCTGCTGCCCGCCAGCTTGATGGCGTCATCCGCAGTCTTGCTGGCCCAGCGGGCGTAGTTGAACCCGGCGCCGTTGTTGGCAGCGCTGGGCATGCTCCACGAGGCGAAGTAGCCTTCCATCTGCGATTGCGGGTCCACGTCAGGGTTGGTCGTATACATCACGACATCGAAGTGCCCGTGTTTGCGAAACGCACCGCTGGCCCAAGATCCAAACAGCACCGGCGACGGCACATTCTCGATGAAGAACTCCAGCCCGATCTGCTTCATGTAGTCGATGAGCAACTGCTCGACCTGCTCGCGCAGCTTGTTCCCCGTTGTCGTCTGTAGCTTGAGCCGCAGGCGGGTGCCGTCCTTTGCATACTTGGCTCCCTGCGCCACCCGAATGCCATCCGCACCCACCTTCCACCCCGCTTGATCCAGCAGTTGCCGGGCGCGAGCCGGATCGTACTCACTGGGCCGCGTCGCGCACTTCGCCCAACCGATGTGCAGCTCGTTGGTCCCCATGTCGGCGAGCCCGAATAGGAGCTTGTCGATAATTTCCTTCTTGTTGATCCCCAGTTCGATGGCCTCACGGACACGCGGGTCACCCAGGATGGGGTGCGGGTTTTTCTCGACGGCGTCCGGCAGCGGGCCGTCGAGGGCCGGATCCGCGAAATTGACCACCAGGCGCTCCGCGTACGGACTGGGCTCGGAGCTGACGACGACGCCGGAGGCGGTGCGCAACTCGGGCACATCGGCCTCTGTGAGATCCCAGAGAACGTCCACTTCGCCGGTCTTGATCAACTGCTTGCCCACCTCGCGGCTGGGCGTAATCCGCACGATTACCCCATCAAGGCGGGGCCTGCCCGCCTGCCGATAGTATCGGTTCGGAATCAGCGTGATGTGGTCGCCCGAGACCCACTCCAGCATGGTGAACGGACCAGTCCCAACGAGTTTCCGGTTATACGCCCAGCGTGGCATCTCCGCCGGGTCCCCCGTGGCGTGTTTGGGCATGATTGCGGTGAATCGGCTCAAGAATGGTGCATAAAACGTCTTGTACCTGATGACGGCGGTGGCAGGGCTCGGACAGTCGACTCCATCGATTTCCCGGTACCCGGTCGTACTCACGGCCCCACTTTGCGGGTGGACGATCGCCTGCCAGGTGAAGCGCACATCTTCACAGGTGACCGGCTGTCCATCCGACCACTTCAGGCCCGGCTTGAGGTGGTAGGTAATCGTCCTCCCGTCGGCCGAGACCCCGCCGTTTTGCCGGGAGGGCACTTCTGTGGCCAGGCGAGGCGTATACTCGCCTTCAGGGCTCCTGCCTAAGAACCCCTCGACGACGAACACCTCCACTTCGCTGGACGCCGTCTGCGTGGCAATATAGGGATTCAGCGTCTCCGGCTCCTGGTACAGCGCGAACGTGATCACCCCACCGCGCTTGCCCTGCGGGAATGCGGGGGCCGGCCACGTGGCCAGGAGCGCCGCCACCAGTCCTGCGGTCACGAGGCTCCGTCTGACGTCGGTCGTCTTCATCGCCACACCTCCGGTCGTCAATATTGCTCCACCCCTCACCCTACCCTCTCCCCGCGGAGAGGGGTGAGAGGTGCTCACAACCTTAAACGCGGGTCGAGCGCGTCCCGCAACCCGTCGCCGAAAAAGTTGAAGCACAGCACCGTCAGGAAGATCATCGCCCCCGGCCAGAACGCGAGCCATGGCGACGTCCACATGTAGCTTTGCGCGTTTTGGAGCATGTTGCCCCACGACGGGGTCGGGGGCTGAATGCCGACCCCAAAGTACGAGAGCGCCGCCTCAATGAGGATGGCCCCGCCCACGTCGAGCGTGGCAGCCACGATAATCGGCGCCAGGGCGTTGGGCAGCAGATGCCGGAAAATGATGCGCGACTGGCTGGCGCCCAGCGCGCGGGCCGCGTCGGCGAAGTCCTGAGTCCGCAGGCGCAGGATCTCTCCGCGCACCAGGCGAGCCGCCGTCGTCCACCCGAATAATCCGATGATGGCCACGATGGGCGCGATGCCTCCACCGAAATACCGGCCCAACAACAACAGCACCCCAAATATGGGCAGCGTCAGGATGATGTCGGTCAGACGCATCAGGGCATTGTCGACCAGCCCGGTGTAGAACCCCGCCACCACGCCGACCAGCGTGCCCAGCGCGATGGCTGACAGCGCGGCGGCAAACCCCACCAGCAGGGAGACGCGTCCGGCGAAGAGGAGGCGGGTCAGGACGTCGTGCCCCAGGTCGTCGGTCCCCAGCAGATGGCGGGGCGCCAGCGGTTTGCCAAACCGGTTCAACAGGTCGATCTGCTCGAACTTATACGGCGCAATCCAGGGAGCAAACACCGCTGTGGCGATCAATAGCGCAATGATCAGCAGGCCGCCCATCGCCAGCCGGTGTCGCCGCAAGCGCCGCCAGGCGATCTGCCAGTAGCCCTCTCCGGCCTGCGTAACCGGTGCGGCTACGGTGAGCGCGGGCACTGTGACCGCGTTGCGGACCATCCCTTAGCCCCCTAGGTGTCTGGGGTCGGGGGTCCGGGGTCGGTAACTACCAGCAGACCGACCCCCGACACCTGACACCTGACACCTGACACCTGACCCCTTCTAGTCATATCGGATGCGTGGATCCAGGAATGCGTATCCGATGTCGGCCATCAGGTTGAAGATCAGCACCAGCACGGCCAGAAACATGAGCACCGCCTGCGCCGCCACGTAATCCCCCCCGATGACGGAGTCCACCAGGAGACGCCCGACCCCCGGCCAGGCAAACACCGTTTCGGTGATCGGTGCACCCGCGAAGAGGCCGGAGATGGACAGGGCCATGATCGTGATCAGGGGAATGAGGGCGTTGCGCAGGGCGTGCTTGTTGATCACCACACCTTCGGCCAGTCCCTTGGCCCGTGCGGTACGCACATAATCCTGCCGCACCACCTCCAGCATGCTGGACCGCGTGTAGCGGGTATAGGATGCCATCGACAGCAGCGCCAGGACAATCGACGGCAGGATCATGTACCGCAGGCGGTCGAGGAGAAACGGTAGGCCCTCGCCGACGCCCGGGGTGCTGATGCCGCCGGGCGGCAGCAGCACCCACGCCAGGCCCGGGATCTGGGTCCATGGATGCCAAACAGCAAATAAGTAGATCGCCATGATGCCGAACCAGAACACCGGAATGGACACGCCAAAGAAGGTGAAGGTCGTGGCCGCATAATCCAGGAACGAATACTGGTGCAGGGCGGAGTAAATCCCCACCGGCACCGCCACCCCCACCGCCAGGACGAAGGCCGTCACCGTGAGCCAGAGGCTGTTCCCGATGCGATCCCGCATCAACTCAGTGACCGGCTCCTTGTACGTGCGCGAGAAACCCAGGTCGCCTTGTACCGTCCGACCCAACCACTTCAGGTATCGGATGTGGATGGGCTGATCCAGTCCGTAGAGGTGTTTCAACCGGACCACGTCTTCGGGCTTCACGCGTGGGTCAGAGGAGATGAGCAGGTCGACCGGATCGCCCGGGGCGAGTGTCAAGAGGGCAAACATCAACACGGAGATCCCCAGGGCGATGGGGATCATCTGTAGCAGCCGGCGGAAGATATACCGTTGCACGCTCTCCTCCTTCCGGAGGCCGTCAGCCGCCTACTGCCAGTACCACTTGCTCGCGTTCCACGTCTCGTACGCCTGGCTGAGCTGCAACGCCGTGAAGTTCTGCAACCCGTTTTTCACGGCCGCAACCGAGGCGCGGACGTACAGCGGGAGCGCTGGCAGGTCGCGTGAAAAGATGACCGTGCTGTCATTCAGCAACTTGTTCCGCCTGGCCTCGTCGACCTCGTGGCTGGCTGCTTTACAGGTCTTGTCCATGTCGGCGTTCTTGTAGCCGGGGTAGTTCTGACCGGCCCACCCGTTGGCGTCGTTCGGGATGCCGTCGGCGGTGTACAGCTGGTCACAATCGGAGATGGGCGACATGACCCACGCATACATCGCCAGTGCTTTGAATTTGCGCTGGTTGGTAATCTCGCCGAAGTACACGCGGGCGGGGAAGTTCTGGATGGTGATTTCGATGCCGATCTCCTTCAAGTTCTGCTGGATGATCTGCTCGACCTGTTCCCGCACGCGGTTGCCCGCGGTGGTGTTGAGTTCCAGCGACAGCCGCTGCCCAGCGGCGTTACGGAGGATGCCGTCAGAGCCGGGCGTGAATCCGGCTTCCTGGAGCAGGGCCCGGGCCCGGGCGGGATCAAACGGATACTTCTGCACCGCGTCCGTGTACCCGGGGTGCCGCGGCGGCAGGTAGGTGTGGGACACCGGCTGCTTTCCCTCAAAGAGCTGCTGGGAGATCGCGTCCCGATTGATGCCATGGGCGAGGGCGCGGCGGACCCGCACGTCTTGCAGCAGTGGGTTGTCGAAGTTGAGGTCGATGTGCTCCCAGATCAGCCCCGGCTCGAACAGCACCTTGAACCGGCCGCCGGCCTGCTTGTCCAGCTGCGTGGCCTGGTCAAAGGAGATTCCAATCGTCCCGATGGCATCAATCGCACCGGAGAGCATGTTGGCGACCAGCGCGTTCGTGTCGGGAATGAACCGCCAGGTAATGCGTTTGACCTGCGGGGCGCCGAAGATCGGGTGAGTCCCGACCGACTCAACCGTCATCGACGAGCCCTTCCGCCATTCCACGAGCTTATACGCGCCGTCGCTGACGGTGAACTTCGGATCGTTCCCGTACGGGGACTCGTTGAGCTTGGACGGATTGTCTCGATAGTAGCGTTCCAGGGCGTGGCGGGGCAGCGCGCTGTATTCCGTGAGACTCGTGTTCGCGTACGCGTAGCGCTCCTTCCAGTTGACCGTGATGTCCAGTCCGTCCGCGCCTTTCATGCACAGGACGTTGGCGATCCGGTTGGTCACGTCACGCGTCACCACGGGCACCTGCACGTTGCGGGCCACGCTGTAGCTGAAGACGTAGTCGCCGCAGGTTACGGGCTTCCCGTCCGACCAGTTGCGCGCCTTCACCTTCCAAATCAGCGACATCTTGTCCCCATCAAGCTTCCAGGTGCCGTCCTTGAGGGTCGGCAAGTACTCAACGCCTTGCGGGAAGTTTTTCCAGGTGTTGTCGCGCTGCACGTCGCGGGTGAAGATCGTCCAGTTCACGCTCACCGCTGCGGCCATCTCGGAAAAGAGTGGGTTGAGGTAATCGGGCTCCTGAGCCATGCCGATCACGACTGTGTCACGACCGGCGGCCGGCTGCGCCTGGACCCTGGCGGCAGGCCAGATCGTGAGCGTCAGCAGCGTCACCAGCGGGAAGGAGAGCCACTGCCAGCGCACTCGCATCTCATTCCTCCTCCACGAAAGAGATTTGGCTCCTACTGCCAGTACCACTTGCTTGCGTTCCACGTCTCGTAGGTGCCACTCAGCTGCACCGGCAAGTAGTTCTGCAACCCGGGTTTCGCGGCCGACACCGACGCCCGATTATAGAGTGGCAATGCGGGCAGATCCCGGGCAAAGATCTGCGCGCTCTCGTTCAGCAGTTGGATCCGCTTGGCCTCGTCGACCTCGGCTCTGGCAGCCTTGCAGGTTTTGTCCATGTCTGCATTCTTGTAGCCCGGGTAGTTCTGACCGGCCCACCCGTTCTTTTCGTTCGGGATGCTTTCGGATGTGTAGAGCTCAGCACAGTCCGACGTCGGGGCGATGGTCCAGGCGTACATCGCCAGTGCCTTGTACTTCCGTTGATTCGTGATCTCGCCAAAGTACACTCGAGCCGGAAAGTTCTGAATCGTAATCTCGATGCCGATGTCCTTCAGGTTTTGCTGGATGATTTGCTCGACCTGTTCCCGGATGCGGTTTCCGGCGGTGGTGTTGAGCTCCAATGAGAGTCGCTGCCCGGCGGCGTTGCGCAGAATGCCGTCCGGACCCGGCGTGAATCCTGCCTCCTGCAGCAGCGCGCGAGCTCGCGCCGGATCGTAGGGATACTTCTGAACAGCGTCGGTATAGCCGGGGTGTCGCGCAGGCAGGTACGTGTTGGATACTGGCTGCCGGCCCTCAAACAGCTGCTGCGAGATGGCCTCGCGGTTGATGCCGTGGGCCAGGGCGCGGCGCACACGCACATCCTGCAACAGCGGGTTATCGAAGTTGAGGTCGATGTGCTCCCAGGTCAGCGCGGGCTCGAAGTATACTTTGAACCGGCCGGCCGCCTGCTTGTCGAGCTGCACGGCCTGGTCAAACGTAATGCCGATGGTCGCGACGACATCGATCGCTCCGGAGAGCATGTTGGCGACAAGCGCGTTGGTGTCGGGAACAAATCGCCAGGTGATGCGCTTGACTCGTGGGGTGCCAAAAATCGCATGGTTCGGCACCGCTTCCACCGTCAACGATGAGCCCTTGCGCCATTCGACGAGGCGATAGGCGCCGTCGCCAACCGTGAACTTGGGATCATTGCCGTACGGGGCCTCGTTCAGCTTGGCGGGGTTATCCCGGTAGTAGCGTTCCAGAGCGTGGCGGGGCGTTGCCCCGTACTGCGTGACACTGATGTTGGCGAACGCATACCTGTCCTTCCAGTTCACCGTGATGTCCAGTCCCTCCGCGCCCCTGCTGCACACCACGTTGGCAATGCGGGTCGTCAGGTCACGCACCACCACGGGAACCTGCTCATTGCGCGCCACGCTGTGGCCGAAGACGTAGTCGCCGCAGGTCACCGGCTTGCCGTCCGACCAGTTGCGCGCTTTTACCTTCCAGACCAGCGTCATCTTCTCGCCGTCGAGTCTCCAGGTATTGTCTTTGAGGCTCGGCATGTACTCGACGCCTTGCGGGAACAACTTCCAAGCGCTGTCGCGTTCCACATCTGCCGTGAAGATGGTCGACTGCACGGAGGCCGCGGCCGACATTTCCGCAAACATCGGGTTGAGATAGTCTGGCTCCTGGGAGATGCCGATCACGACCGTGTCACGACCTGCGGTTGGCTGCGCCTGAACCCCTGCGGCAGGCCACATCACCAGCGTGAGCAGCATCACCAGCAGCAGCGACAGCCAATCCCAGCGTACTCGCATCTCAATCTCCTCCCCTTCTCTCAATCAATGGAGCCCCCGGGTCGCCCACTCCAACGGGCCAAGACTCAGTTCCCGGTCCCGCAGGTCTGCGGAATCTGACCGCGAGACGGCCGGGACTGGCGCCGGCCTCGGCCCGGGAGCGGCCTCCGGGCGCACCGCTCTCACCGACCTCCGAGCAGCCGGGCGGATTTGCAGGCTGTCCAGGAATACATCCACGTCCGCCTTGCGGACGCGATACGCTTTGCCCACTTTAGCGGCACGGAGTTGCCCCCGGCGGATGTATCGATAGATAGTGAGGCGGTTCAGTTGCAGGTAGGCGGCGACCTGATCCACCGTCAAAATATCGGACCAGGCCGGCTTGGAGTCGGTGGCCATGCTGGGATCTCCTCCAAGTTCACCAAAGTACACTATGGTATACGATATGGGTACGATTCTTCCTCGTTTACAGTTCCCCAGAGAAGGAAGAATCCCTCAAATTACCAAACATACGTTTGCAATGCTATCGCCCGCCGTGGCTCGCATACTGTAGTGCGCCATACACTCCCATAGCCAGCCCCACCACCGAGCCCGCATACGCTGTCAGGCTGAGCACGAAGCTTGAGGCGATCAGTCTGCTCACCGTGAGCAGGAGCAAAAACCAGCTCAGCAGGAGCATCACGAATCCCATGGCCATCAGTCTTAGGAAGATCAGGCGAGTTTGTACCATTATGGTCGCGGTGGCGCCTTCGCCGCCACCTGTCTGGACTCATCGTAGAGCCAGCAGGCCACCCGGTGTCCGGCCGAGGGTTCGAAATTTGTGGGGATGTTGACGTCACACGTCCCCGGCATGAACGCAGGGCACCGAGGATGGAACCGACAACCTGACGGGGGGTGGAGCAGGCTGGGGGGCTCTCCGGGGGGAACCTCCCGAAACCGCGTGGCATTCTCGGGGTCTGGATCGGGAATGGCGGCGAGCAACGCCTGAGTATAGGGATGCCGCGGATTCTGCAGGAGATTCGCCACAGGCGCCTGCTCGATGATCATTCCTCCGTACATCACGAAGACACGCTCACAAAAGTGGCGAACGGTGGACAGGTCGTGCGTAATGTAGATCAGGCTCAGACCATACCGTTCTTGCAGCCCGCGCAGAAGTTGAAGAATCTCCACCCGCACGGACGCATCGAGCATCGACACCGGCTCATCGGCGATGATCAGCTGCGGTTCCAGGATCGCCGCCCGGGCCACCACGAGACGTTGCTGCTGCCCACCGCTGAGCATATGCGGATAACGGGGCAGGAAGTCGTCGACGGGGGTGAGCTTCACTTCCTCCAGAACCCCCCGGATCCGTCGCACGCGCGCGTCCCGGTCGGCCATCCCGTTGATCACCAGAGGTTCCTCAAGGATCCGCTGCACGTTCATGAACGGCGCCAGGGCCCCGTATGGATCCTGCTGCACGTACCCGACGCGGGAGTGGAACCAGCGCAGATTCTCCTGACTCTGTACCGTTCTGCCGTCAAAGACGATCTCGCCACGAGTCGGCAGGTGCAGACCCAGGATTGTCTTTGCAAGCGTGCTCTTCCCACACCCGCTCTCCCCCACCACCGCCAGTGCCTCGCCCCGGCGGAGATCAAAGGTGATCCCATCGACCGCACGCACGAAGCCTACCCGCACGAAGCCCCACCGGCGGAGTTCGAACCATGTGTGCAGGTCTCGGACGGAGAGCAGTACGTCGTCCGGCATCGCGGCGCTCACGCGTACAGCCAGCACTTCACCAGCCGATCTTGCGCTTTGAACAACGGCGGTTCTTCGCTGCATTTGTGAAACCGGGCGGGGCAGCGGTCGGCGAAGCGGCAGCCCTTCGGTGGATCGATCAGGCTGGGAGGCTGTCCTGAGATGAACCCCAGGCGTTTTTCTTCCCGCAGCGTGGGCACACTCGCCATCAGGGCCCGCGAGTACGGATGAAGGGGCTCACGATAGAATTGGTCGGCATGACTCATCTCGACCATCTGCCCCGCGTACATCACCGCGGCGTCGTCGGCAAGTTCACTACTGGTGGCAATGTCGTGGGTAATGAGGATGAAGCTGGTCTGTGTTTCGCGTTTGATCGCCTTCAGCACGTTCATGATGTTCGCCTGAGTGAGCACATCCAGCGCCGACGTCGGCTCATCGAGAATCACCACATCCGGCACGGTAATCAGGGCCATCGCCAGGGCCGCGCGCTGGCGCATGCCTCCGCTGAGCTCGAAGGGGTAGCGGTCGAGAAAATCCACTGGCACCCCAACCCGATGGAAGACCTCCTCAGCAGACCGGCGGGCGGCCGCCAGGCTCTCCGTCCGCCGATGGGCGAGCAACGGTTCCGCCACCTGGTCTCCGATCCGGATCACTGGATTCAGCGAATTCATGGCGC
>Ga0066691_10000673_pt1 | contig 12046 bp, 12 predicted proteins | sample GraSoiAngelo_140_FD_66671 | JGI IMG/M metagenome (GOLD analysis project Ga0066691, IMG submission 66671) | Grasslands soil microbial communities from the Angelo Coastal Reserve, California, USA - 14_0929_12_30cm | ecosystem: Environmental > Terrestrial > Soil > Grasslands | place: USA... | reverse complement strand
GCATGGGCATCCAGGACTTCGATCCCCAAGTGCAACGAGCCGTAAAGCGTGTGCAGCCCCTCGAGATGACCTCGGAATTGATTGCCCGCTCCCGCGCGCTTGGTTTCGAGAGCATCAACGTCGACCTGATTTACGGGCTGCCTTACCAGACGGTCGATCGCTTCGCGCGCACCGTGGATGAAGTGCTGGCTCTTGCACCGGATCGCATCGCTTTATTCAGCTATGCCCACGTGCCTTGGATTCGCAAACAGCAAGGTTCGCTGGCCGGCTCTCTGCCGGAAGGAATGGAAAAATTCCGCATCTTCTGCGCGGCCATTGAGAAGTTCCTGCGCGCGGGCTATCAGTATATTGGCATGGACCACTTCGCCAAGCCCGGCGACGAACTGGCCATCGCTCAACGCCAGCGCAGCCTGCACCGCAATTTTCAAGGCTACACGACGAAAGCCGGCGCAGACCTTTACGGAATGGGCGTTAGCGCCATCAGCGCCATCGGATCGACGTACGCCCAAAATTATCGCGAGCTGCCCCGCTATACAGAAGCCATCGAGCAGCACGGTATCGCCACCATGCGCGGCTATCGCCTCAGCGAAGACGACCGGCTGCGTCGCGCCCTGATCACGCGTCTGCTATGCCACGCCGTCATCTGCAAGGGCGAAATCGGCCGCGAGTTCGGCATCGACTTCGACGATTATTTCGCACCCGAACTGGCGCGGCTGCGTCCACTTGTGGAGGACCGGCTCATCGAATTCGGCGACGACGAAATCCGCGTGACGCTTTTGGGCCGCATCTTCATTCGCAATCTGGCCATGATTTTCGACCCCTACCTCGAGAAGCAGCGCCTCGCCGAGCAACCTCTCTTCTCGAAGACGCTTTAGCGTCCTTCGCTCCTCTTGTGGCCACCGCTTCCACAATCCTGGTCATCGGCGGCGGCATTTCCGGGCTGGCCTGCGCCTGGCGCTTGCGGCAACTGGGTCAGCCAGTGCTCCTGCTTGAACGAAGCCGCTGCCTTGGCGGCATCATCGATACGGTGGAGCAAGACGGATTCCGCTTCGACATTGGCCCGCAGAGTTTCACGAATACCCAAGCTTTGTCCGAGTTGATCGGTGAGCTTGGTTTGGGCAGCGAAATCCTGCGGGCCGACCCTCGTGCCCCGCGCTACATCTTGAAACGCGACCGTCTCGTTCCAGCGCCATTGAGCCCGCCACGGCTCTTACTCACCCCACTGCTCGGCGCCCGAACTAAGCTGCGCATCCTCTCCGAGCCATTTCGGCGCAGCCGGCCTCCTGATACAGACGAGTCCGTCGCCGCGTTCGTCAAGCGAAAATTCGGTGCGGACCTCCTGGCAAATCTCGTGGCTCCTTTTGTCTCCGGAATCTGGGCCGGCGATCCCGAAAAGCTGAGCCTTGCCAGCGCCTTTCCCAGCGTGCGCCTGCTCGAGCAACGCTACGGCAGCGTCATTCGGGGAGCCATGACGCAGCGGCGCGAAAATGGCGGCAATCGGCCTTCTCTCTGCAATTTTCGCGCTGGTCTGAAGACTCTGGCCGCCGCACTCGCCACGAAGTTGGGCGATTCATCCCTTACAGAAGCCGAGATCACAGCGATTCGTCGCGCGCCTGCGGCAAGCCGCCGATTTGAAGTGGCCTACAAACTCCAAGGCGCGACGCAATCGCTAAGCGTTGCAGCGGTCGTCCTGGCCACTCCTGCCGACGAAACCGCTCGGCTGCTGAACGGCATTGAGCCGGGATTCGGCGAGTTATTAGCGCGAATCGAATATGCCAGTTTGGCACAAGTCTCGGCGGGCTATGGTCTTGAGCAAATCAACTACCGCGACGCCGAAAAAGGACTCAAGGGCTTCGGCTTTCTTGTTCCGCGCAGCGAAGGGTTGCGGCTGCTGGGAACGGTTTGGAATTCCTCGCTCTTCCCTGGCCGCGCTGCGCAAGGAATGGCCAGCTTCACGAGCTTTTTGGGGGGCATGACTGATCTCGAGATAGCTTCCTACAGCCCGGAGCGAATCGGTGCGATTGCGCACTCGGAGCTCTCCTCCGTGCTGGGCGTGACAGGCGCGCCCGTCGCACAGCACGTCTCGCGCTGGCAACGTGCCTTGCCGCAGTACAATATCGGCCATCAAGGCACAATTTCCGCTCTGCGAGATCTCGCCGCGCGCACGCCTGGCATCTTCCTCGCCGGTAATTATTTCGAAGGCCCATCTATGGGCGCATGCGTCGAGCATGCCAACGAAATCGCCCGTCACGTCGCGCGTTTCTGTTCCGTGGTGCCCTGACCCGCGGCAGCTTCTCCGCTCATTAGGCCCTATTCGCACGGTGGGCCAGCCGATACTTTCGCCGCACCAGCGCTTCGCGGAAGCGCCGTCGGTCTTCGGGCGTCTCGCAGATCACCGGAGGCACCGGCTTTGGCTGGTGGTTCTCGTCCAGAGCCACGAACGTGACGTAGGCGCTGGTAGTATGCTTCTTCTCTCCGGTCAAGATGTCTTCGGAAAACACCTTCACGCCGATCTCCATCGATGTGTGGAAGGCGCGGTTCAGGCTCGCCTTCAATGTGATTATCTCGCCGATACGGATTGGATTGCGAAAATCGATGTGATCGACCGAGGCGGTTACGGCCATCGAACGGCAGTGCCGGTGCGCCGTTATTGCCGCCGCGATATCCACCAGGTGCATGACGCGGCCGCCCAGGATATTTCCGAAGACGTTGGCATCCTGCGGGAGCACGACCTCCGTCATTTCCGTCCGCGAGGCGCTGACGGATTTTCCCTTCAACCCTTGCGTAATCGTCGTGCTCTTTTTCTTCGGCACCGAGCTCCTCCATGCCGTCCGGACCTATCTCTTCCGGGCGCAATTCCTTGCCCTGGACCCGATTTTGTCGCTTTCAGAATGAGCGGCTATAATACGCGTTTGCGAGTGCCGGCCCAACTCACGCCATGACCGAACCCATGAAGAAATCGCGCCGTGCCTTGCTCGAGGAATTCCTGGCCGCCCATCCGCATGACGCGTTCGCGCGCTACGGATTGGCCATGGAATGCGCGAACCAGGGGGATGCCGCCGCGGCCATAGAGAACTTTGAGAAGCTGCTGGCTGAAAATCCCAATTACGTTGCCGGTTATTTCCAATACGGCCAGCTCTTGGCCCGCCTTTCGCGAACGGCAGACGCCAAGCGCACTCTCAGCGAGGGTATCCAAGCGGCTCGCAGAAGCGGCGACCAGCATGCCGGCTCGGAGATGGAAGCGGCCCTGGCGCAGTTGCCGGCGTCATAAGCTCCCTCTAATTTCTGCGATGCCACGCGCCGCAGCGCCGCACAGTGTTACAATTTCTGTATCCATAATGACCACGCAGCACATCCCGCTTTTCCCTCTCACCGTTGTGCTCTTACCCGGCATGACCTTGCCGCTGCACATTTTTGAACCGCGATACAAGACTATGATGAAGACAGTCATCGACGATGAGGTCCCATTTGGCGTGGTTCTCGCCCGTGAAACCGGAATTGCCACGGTCGGCTGCACAGCCCTGGTCCGCCGCGTCTCTCGCACTTACCCCGACGGACGCATGGACGTCATTACGGTTGGCGAATCGGCCTATCACATCCGCGCGGTTCATAAGGATAAAGAATATCTGGAAGCGACTGTGGACGTGATGGCGGATGATTTCCAGCCGGGTGCCACAGCCCCAACGGCGGAACTCCTCACTTTGTTCACCGATTGCCATCTTCTGCTCCATGGCAGTCCTCCCGCAGATATCGATATCGATGGTCAGAACGATGGGCTGCTCGCTTATCGGATTGCCAGCGAACTCCCCCTCGAACTGGAAACACTACAGGAGCTGCTGGAAATTCGTGCCGAGGCGGAACGCCGCATAAAACTAATCAGCCGGCTGAACCAGCTATTGCCACAACTTGTCCAGATTGAGCAAATGAGATCCAAGTCCATGGCGAACACCCACGGCCCAAATTGAAAGCATGGCGAACCGCCGGGAAGTTGAAAACGCGCCGAAAGGCATCTCCGAGCACGATTTTGCCGTTCGGCTATAATGTGAGAGTCAAACCGGTGCACGGCGCGCCGGACGTATCCAGGTAAGAAGGGGACCATATGGCGACCGAATCCGCAGCAACGAGAGTATCCACAATCGGCGAGTGGCGGCGCGTCGCAGGTCCCGGTGGGGCTGCTGATCGTGGCGTCAAGGATGAAATGCGATGCAGCTTGCTGCGGAAACTCGAAACGCACGAGACCCTTTTCCCCGGTATTCGCGGCTATGAAGAGACCGTCCTGCCCCAGATTGCCAATGCCATTCTGTCCCGGCACAACTTCATCCTCCTGGGCCTGCGCGGACAGGCCAAGAGCCGGATCCTTCGCGGATTGGTCGATTTCCTGGAACCGGAGATTCCTTATATCGCGGGCTGCGAAATTCACGACCACCCCTTACGGCCCATCTGCCGCGCCTGCCGCGAAATGGTCGCCGAGCAAGGCGACCGTACCCCGATTGCCTGGCTCAAACGGGAGGATCGCTTCGTCGAGAAATTGGCCACACCCGATGTGACCATCGCCGATATTATTGGCGACGTAGATCCCATCAAGGCGGCGCGGGGAGGCCGAGATCTCTCGGACGAGCTAACCGTGCATTATGGCTTGCTGCCGCGCGCCAACCGCGGAATTTTTGCCATAAACGAATTGCCGGATCTGGCCGGGAAGATCCAAGTCGGGCTCTTCAATATCATGCAGGAAGGCGACGTCCAGATTAAGGGTTATCCTATCCGTCTGCCATTAGATGTCCTGCTCGTCTTCACCGCTAATCCCGAAGACTACACGGCACGCGGAAAGATCATCACTCCGCTCAAAGACCGCGTCGGAAGCGAAATCCGCACCCATTACCCCAGCACCATCGAAGAAGGCATGGCCATCACGGCCCAGGAAGCCTGGACACAGCGCAACTCAGGCCAGAAGCTTGTTACGCCCGACTACATCCGCGAAGTCGTGGAGCAAATCGCCTTCCTGGCTCGCGAAGACAAACGCATCGACCGTCGCTCTGGCGTTAGCCAGCGCCTGCCCATTGCCTGCATAGAGGCCGTCATAAGCAATGCGGAGCAGCGCGCCGCAAGAAACAAGGAGGCTCACGTTTCCGCGCGCGTCGCCGATATTTACGCCTCCATTCCGGCCATTACCGGAAAAATGGAATTGGAGTACGAAGGCGAGTTGAAGGGAGCGGAAACAATTGCACGAGAACTGGTTCGCTCCGCGATCGGCCGCGTCTACACGAAGTACATTGCCGACGCCAATATGCAGCCCGTCGTGCAATGGTTTGAGAATGGTGGCGAACTCAAGGTCCCTGAGAATGCTACCGCCTCCGATCAACTGGCAGCGCTGCGCCGCGTGCATGGCCTTTTCGATCACTTCGAGCGCCTCGGCACGAACGGCAAATCCGACCCCGCCCTCGCGGCCGCCACAGGCGAATTCATCCTTGAGGGACTCTGGTCGCACAAGCGCATCAGCCGAAACGAGGAGCGCGGCTTCTACGCCGAGCGGCCGAAACCGGTGGAGCCGCGCGAGCAGTTCAACCGGCCGCCCCGGCGCCAGTACAATTGAGGGACTTCGGTGAAATATATTCGCTATTCACGGTACACGGGCGAGCCGGCCGACGCCGTTGATCTGGAAGAACTCATCAAGCGGCTGGGTGATTTTTTCCTCCAGAGCGGTTTCGAGTCGCAGTACTACGGTCTCTCCGAGTTTGATCCGGAAAAAACAATGGAAGCGCTGCGGCAGGCGATTCTGCGGGCGCTTGCGGAAGGCGATTTGTTGCCCGACGACTTGCTCGAACAGTTGACGAAACAAGGCTCGGCAAAATCGGAACAGGAGTTGCGCGAACTCCTCGACCGTCTCATCGAGAGAATGATGGAAGAGGGCTACATCAATGGACCGCCACCGCAAGTCACTCCGCCGCCGGACAAAACTCAGCGAGGGCATGTGGGCGGGGGTCGCGACGCGCAGAATCAGGCCCGCTTCGAAATCACGGACAAGACCATAGATTTTCTCGGCTTCCGCACGCTGAAAGATTTATTGGGCTCGCTCGGCAAGAGCAGCTTCGGACGTCATGACACGCGCGAACTGGCCACCGGCGTGGAATCCGGGGGCATTTCGCGGAAATATGAATTCGGCGATACTTTGAATCTGGATATCAGCGCCACTTTGTTCAACGCCGTCCGCCGCGAAGGCGCCAAGGTGCCCATTGTCCTCGATTATCCGGACCTGATGGTCTATCAGTGCGAATACCAAAGCTCCTGCGCCACGGTCATGATGCTGGACTGCAGCCACAGCATGATCCTCTATGGCGAAGATCGCTTCACGCCTGCGAAGCGTGTGGCCTTGGCGCTGTCGCATCTCATCCGCGTGCAATACCCAGGCGACTCGCTCCACTTGGTTCTTTTTCATGACAGCGCCGAAGAAGTCCCGCTGGGGGAGCTGGCGCGCGTGCAGGTCGGTCCCTACTACACAAACACGCGCGAAGGCCTGCGTCTGGCCCAGCGCATCCTCTCACAGCAAAAGAAAGACATGCGGCAGATCGTCATGATCACGGACGGAAAGCCGTCGGCATTGACGCTCGAGGACGGCCGCATCTACAAAAACGCCTTCGGCCTCGACCCGCTGGTGGTGAATCAAACTTTGGAAGAAGTCGCGAAATGCCGAAAGTCCGGCATCATCATCAACACGTTCATGCTGGCAAGCGACTATAGCTTGGTGCACTTCGTGCAGAAGGTAGCTGAGATTTGCCGCGGCAAGGCTTACTTCACCACGCCTTATACGCTTGGGCAATACTTGCTCATGGATTACATGTCCAAAAAGACCCGCCATATTCACTGATCGGCTTTGATTGCTTAAGCGATGGCCAACGTCCGCACCGGAGACAAAGCGCCCAATTTTGAGCTAAAGGACCTTGACGGCAAGCGCGTCTCTCTTCAGGAAGCCTTGAAGCGCGGGCCGGTGGTGGCCGCGTTTTTCAAAGTGAGTTGCCCGGTTTGCCAATTTACCTTCCCGTTTCTCGAGCGCCTCTTCAAAGCCTACGCGTCGGATCGAACCACTTTTTGGGCTCTTTCTCAGGATGACGCGCGGGACACGCGGGAGTTCTGCGCCGAATATGGCGTAACTTTTCCCGCGCTCGTGGACGACGACGGTTATCCCACCTCGAACGACTACGGCCTCACCAATGTGCCCACATATTACCTGATCGCTCGCGACGGGACAGTGCAGGTCGATAGCGTCGGTTTTGGGAAGAACGCCCTGGAGAAACTTTCGGAAGCACTGGCGCGTTTTCTTGGCCGGCCCGTCGCCGCCGTTTTCAACCCAGGCGAAGTAGTCCCCGACTCAAAGCCTGGTTGACACTCGAAAAACTAGGCCCGGGCGGGCCTGGCCCCAACATCAGATTTCCGCGAGATCTTTGAGCGGTTTTTTGTGCTTCGGCGGCTTGCGGCGCCTATCAGCGATCACGCGCTCCATTCGCGGAGACCCCACGGCCAGGCGGGCTCGCCGCCGCGCTTCCTTGGCTGCGGTAAACTTGGTCTTGCGCTTCTTGCCTGACATGGCCGCCTCGCGATCATCGAATTTTAACTCCGCCTGCGCGCGACCGGGCCTCTTTCGTCGCACTTCTTCCTGGACCTGCGGATAAACCACGATCTCATTTTGAATTCGTGCGAATGACGCCAGGCTGTGAACTTGACGGCGACCTCCGCTGAGGATGTGTTCAACCGGAATGCCACGCGCGAGCAGCGCATCCGCCAGCACTGAACGATGGCATCGCCAGGGCACCGCCTCCGCGCACATCACCGCGCAGCGTTTCTCTGCGCAGAGTTGCAATAGCCGGCCCAGGGCTTTCTCGAATTCTGCGGTTTCCATGTAATCTGCGTATCCGCGAAAGCTCGCGTTCCGCCAGCCTGTGTTTATGGAATCCCGCCCCGGACGGCGCAGGCCGCCGAGCTCTTTGAGATGAACGTAGGCAATGCCCTCATGCTCCAGCGATTTGGCCAGCGCCTGACAATTGAATTGCGGATTACGGCGGGAGTGAGGAATCGTTCGGATGTCGACCAGCCGCTCGACTCCATGCTCCTGGAGCAATTCGATAAATTCCTCGATGGGACGCGTGGAATGGCCGATCGTCAAAATCGGCGACGCCCAGGCCACACTGGGCTTCAAATCGGTTGCCGATTTTGGTGCAGGAGCCAATCAAGTTGCTCCGCCAAACAAGCTGTATATGAGAATCAGAAAAACGATCAGAGTCAGCACCACGTAAAGGCGGTCCTTCTCGAGCTCAAAGGCAATGATGGAAAATAGGACGCGCGCGACCGGCGTGGCGATCAGCAGCAGCAAGCCGCATTCGATGATCGCCCGGCCATCGCCATGCAATGCATAATTGCCGACCGCGGTTAAGCTGCGCAAGCTTTCGCGCTCGGGGACAAAATTCTCGTAGTGCACAGGGAGGCGCCCGTAGCGCAGCATATAGAGAATGGCGCCGGCCAGAACTACCAACCCCGAAATGATCACGCCACTCTGCAGCAGCGTTCCCATGATTCTCTCCACGCGCTCGTCATTCCATCGTGGCAGCTTCGATTCGTCCAATCAAAACCTCCCGGTAAGGCCGCCGTAGACCATTTCTATGCCCAAAGCCCCGATCACTAGCGCAAAGAGAATTCTCAACCAGCTCGTTCTCGCTCGAACCAACACTCGCGTGCCGATCACAGAGCCTGCCAGCGCGCCTAATACCACGGGCATCACCAAACCGGGAGCGATGAACCCGCGCCGCAAATAGATTCCGGCGCTGGCGGCGGCCGTTACACCGATCATGAAGTTGCTCGTCGTCGTAGACACTTTGAACGGTATGCGCATCACCTGATCCATCGCCAACACCTTGAAGGCCCCCGACCCAATCCCTAGAAGTCCAGAGAGCGTGCCGGCCCCAAACATCATTCCAAACCCCGCTGGAACGCGGCACACTTCATAATTTTCGGAGCCGCGCGCAGTCGGATAGGCCGAGTTCAATTTCAGGCGAGTGGCCCAGCGATCAGCCGGACAGCTCGACTTCTCCTCATGCCCGCCGCGCATCGAAAGCGCGGAAGAAACGATCAGCACGCCACCAAAGACGATGGCGATAATTCCCGCAGCCAGTCGCGCAGCGAGAAAGGCGCCAAACAAAGCTCCCATCGTAGTAGCGATCTCCAGAAACATGGCAATTCGAATGTTCGAGAATCCCTCGCGCACGTAAGCAGCCGCCGCGCCGGAAGAGGTTGCGATCACCGAGATCAGCGACGCGCCGATGGCATAGTGAATATTCACGTGAAATGCCACCACCAGCAGCGGCACGATGACAACGCCGCCACCCAAACCGGTGAGCGCACCGAGCAGTCCCGCTACAAGCGATCCTAGGAGAATCAGGGGAATAAAAAGGAGCGTAGTCACGCGAATAGGATGGACCACAGCGCATTCATAGCCAATCTGGACTTCGCCTGATGGGAGGCCAGGGCTAGCCTCCTTTGGCCAGCAAGATGGCGAAGAGGATCACGTCGAGTAGCGCCATAACGGCCACCGCCAATTCCAAAACGAACGATCGGGATTCATTGAATTGGTCCACCATGAAATCGTAGAGCTCGCCCATCGTCCGCAGTTTCGCATCCACGAGATTGCGATATTCGGAGACTCCCAGCCGTGCGGCCGCGATCCTATAGACTCGCGCGTAATAGACGTCACTCACAAATTTGATCGCATTGTCGATCCGTTCGGTCAGCTCCATCACGTCCAGGCGAATCGTATTGAATCTTTCCGCGTCTCGCGGCAGACTCCAACGCTGCAGAAGGAGATTCCGCTTGGTTTCGAGAGCGTCATAGACGTCCGAGAGCAGCCGCGTCATCAGGCCATCGTAATAGCGAAACTCCAGAAGCTGCATTTTGGCATATTCGAGCACTTGAAAAGTCGCTGTGGCATCCTCGGCGCGATCGTAGATGACGGCCGCCGTCGAGCCGACGATGACCAGGTCCGTGGGATAGTAGGAGATGCTCGCCTCCAGGATTTCCGCGGAAGCTTTGGGGGCCAGGGGCGTGAATTCACCGCGGGCCAACTGCACGAGCTCCGACGCGTGGTCAGCTAGAAGTTCGGCGGCTTTGGCCGGTTCGCCCCCCGGCTTGATCACTTGCTCCAGGCTGATGATGAAATAAGATTCATCGAGCCAGTCTTGCGTCGGACGGATGATGGCCGGCGCCACTTGCTCCACGTGTCGGCGCCCGATTTCGCGGGCATGAGAATCGATCTCTGCCGCGTCCATCCATCTCGAGGCTTGCGCAAGCACGGCTCTCCAGTCGCCCTCGAAGGGAACTTCCAGTTGCACTACGAGCACTGCGAATGAGTAATACTTGACCGAACAAGCGACTCTTTGCCCAGCTCCCAGATTTACCGGTTCGACATGCTCGATGATGGGCGCTTCTTCGAACCGAACATACTCCGGCGTCCGCCGTGGAAACACGCCCTTTACGGGCCCCCCGCGAGGCCCCAGCAGTTCCCGAAGCCTTCGAAGATCGATGGCCTCGGCCACATCGTAGAGGAATAGCAGCCGGAAACACCCGCGCAAAAGCACGAGATCTTTTAGCATGAAATGGCGCAGGCACCTACATTCCGGCAGCTTGCTCCCGGGCCGCTGGGCGTCCGCCCTTTTACACTGCGCCGCTTAAGAAGGGAAGAGATTTTACGACGCGCCGGCTGTCCTGGCTTGTATCGGCACGCTCTTGGCCGCTAGCTTGAGCGCCGTGAGTTCGAGGATCCCGTTATTCAAGGTCGCAGTGGCGCGTGACGCGTTCACCTCGACTGGTAGCTCAACCGATCGCAGGAGTTCGTTCGAGCAGCGCTCGCTATACAGGACGTTTCCTTTCTTTTCCTCGCTGCTTGATTGCTTCTTGCCGCTTATCGTCAGGCGGCGTGGCTCCAGACTTAGCTGCAGCTCACTCGCGCTGAATCCTGGGACTTCGGCATCCACGATAATCGCGTCGTCCGACTCACGTACCTGCACGTGCACAGGATGAAGCAGTTCCGCTTCCGCCCTGAACCAGTGATCAAGGTCGCGGCCAAAGATTCCTCCGTCGTCTTCAAAGAGCTCGAATGCGCGGCGCGCAATTGCGTCATAGAGCTCGTTCAAGCGTTTGTAGATGGCTTGCGGCTCAACGAATCTGGGTGTGATAGCCACCGAACCTGCCTGACTTGCGATAGTCCTTCCGCTCTGTTGTGATAGTGATGCTCTTTCGGCCATTCGGTCCTCCTTCTTAAGGCTCGCGAAAAACCTGAGCCTTTTTGACCGTGAACTAAAGTCTCTAGGACTCCGTTCCGCGGACCACTGGCTTCATACTCCGGCTCTTACGAAAGAAAAATCAGGGAAAACTAGTATTTCGCCCTTCGCGTCGAAACTCGCGCTCGACTCTTTCGCGTCTGTGCCGCGGGTTGAAAGTCTTACGACCGCCTTGGTAGGATTCTCTTGCAACCGAACGTTTAGCCCTAACCACACAGCCCTCTTTTGTCTTCTGGTCTTTCGGCTCTTTGGGCTTTCGGCACGGCCTAAGAAGGCTCGCGCCTTTTGTCCAGGCGACCCGTAAAATGGGGTTGCTGTCATCCAAATGTTATGCGCTATTTCGCTCTTGCTTGCGATTTCGACCAAACCCTAGCCAACAGGGGCGTCGTCGCCAGAAGTACATTGGATGCGCTGGAGCGGCTCCTCGCCTCCGGCCGCAAGCTCGTGCTGGTAACAGGCCGACAGCTCGATGAGCTGCGGCAGATTTTCCCGCAACTCTCCCTCTTTGAGCGGGTCGTAGCGGAAAATGGCGCCGTTCTCTTCCGGCCTTCGACGGGGGAAGCGAAGCTCCTCGGGGAGGCGCCCCCACAGGTATTTCTCGATGCTCTTCACCGGCGCGGGGTCTCGCCATTCTCCACCGGCTCGGTCATCGTGGCCTCCGAGCAACCGGAGGACGCCAAAATTCTCGCCGTCATTCGCGAACTCGGACTGGAACTTCAGGTCATCTA
>Ga0066691_10000661_pt1 | contig 12133 bp, 8 predicted proteins | sample GraSoiAngelo_140_FD_66671 | JGI IMG/M metagenome (GOLD analysis project Ga0066691, IMG submission 66671) | Grasslands soil microbial communities from the Angelo Coastal Reserve, California, USA - 14_0929_12_30cm | ecosystem: Environmental > Terrestrial > Soil > Grasslands | place: USA... | reverse complement strand
AAGGAGCAGCGGTACTCCGGAAGCTAGAGCTTGCAGATTGAGCAAAGACGCCCGCTGCGATTTCGCGCTTGAGCGTCTTTCCCCGGCTAATCCGCAGCGGCTTGGGACTTGGTCGGGTCGATCTCGATGCGACCCTTGAAATGGGCGCCATCCTCGATGCTGATCCGCGCGGTGGAAATGTCGCCGGTGACCGAGCCGTCCTTCTTGATGTCCACCCGGCCGCGGGCGTGCACGTTGCCCACTACCTTGCCGGCGACGACCACTTCGCCCGCGTGAATTTCGGAATTGAGCTGGGCGGTGGAGCCGACGATCAGTTCATGGCCGCGCAGCGAGATCGGGCCATCCACCTTCCCGTCAATTTGCAAATCTTCATCGCCAGTGACCTGCCCTTTGATTTGAATGCTAGCGCCGAGGCGCGCCGAGCTGCGGGAAGTCGAACTTCCAAGGCGCGATGCGGAAGGAACACTGAAAGGAACGACTGGGGACGAGGAACCGGGCGCCGGCGAAGCGGCGGGTGGTTCTGCGACAGCTTGCGATTTGGACCACATAATGCCTCCCTTATTCAAACACAAAGAATGAATGAAGCTCCGGGTGGGAAGGAGCAGCGTGAACTCACTGTAGACGCGCGCAGTAGCGCGGAGCAACGACGAAAAGGGATAGGCTTGCGCAGTTCAAAACTGTCCGTCCGTACAGGCCGAGCCGTGCCAGGTTTTCGCGAAGTTAAGGACGCCACGCTTGCGCCTTGGAACTACTGCTCGGTGAGGCGGACGCGCCGGATGCCGAAGGCGATCATCTGGGCGGGCAAATCCCGCAGAAATGGGATCCGGAAAAAACCCCGGAACTGCCACGGAATGGTCATGGCTGTTTGAGCGCGCAGCGCACCGCCGATCAGATTCTTTTGCATGAAGGATTGCATGGCTTGGATAGCGCGCGTTGGCCACTCCCGCTGGCGCTGCACCTCGGCAAGGTCTGCTTCCGAAACACTGCCGGCCAATAGTGGCTTTGTCAGAACGTTTGCGGCCACGGCGGCATCCTGGATGGCGTAGTTGATCCCTACACCTCCCACCGGAGACATCACGTGGGCGGCGTCACCGATGAGCAGAAGACCTGGCTTGTGCCAGATCGGGCAGCGGCTGGACTCGACGGAGAGTAACGTCAATTGGTGCCAGTCGGTCAGATATTCGGCGTGCCTGGCGAAATGCGGCTCAATCTCAGTGATGCTCTGCCGCACGGCCTCCACGCCCTTCGCGCGCAGTTCCTGATATTGGCCCTTGGGGAAAACGAGACCCGCCTGCCAATGGTCGGTGCGCTCGAGCATGACAAGAATTCGCCCGCGGCCAATTCCGCCGAACAGGCCACCGGTGATCTCGGGTTCGCCCGGAAGCTTTGGTAGCTGGAACCACAAGATGTCCATGGGCGGCGAAGTCTTGATGGGTTCGATTCCGGCGAGACGGCGCAACAGGGAAAAGCGGCCGTCGGCGCCCACCGTCAATGAGGCGCGAATTTCGTGCATCCCATCGGTCGCGAGGTAGCGCACGCCGCGTACGACACCGTCCTCTTCCACCATTTGTTGCACCTGGGCACGCATCACTAATTTGAATTGCGGATACCTGGCAGCTTCGCCGGTAATGAATTCGAGAAACCGCGCTTGCGGAACCAGCAAGATATATGGAAAGCGCGTCTTCAGACGCCCAAGATCAAAGGGGCGAAATGGGCCGTCCGCGAATTGGATCGTGGGACCGGTCACCTTGGTGTGGGGAATTTCGTGGAGCTTGTCAGCCAATCCGATCTGGTCGAGGATTTCCATCACCGAGGGATGAATGGTGTCGCCGCGGAACTCGCGGTCGAAATCCTTGTGCATTTCGAGCAACGTCACCGGGACGCCGCGGCGCGCGAGGAACAGCGCCAACATGGCGCCGCCCGGCCCTCCGCCCACGATGCAGCACGAGGTTTGCTCGACGGTGCGGATTTCTTCGACAGCTGGTTCCGGGAGAACGGTGACGGGGACGTTCATTGGTTTAACCGCCTCAAATGTGGAATTTCTGGAAGCCGCGTTGAAGCGTCTCTCTCTTGACCGGCGGAGAGTTTAACGCAAAGCGACAGTTGCAGAAAAGAAGCTGAAGTGGTCTGAGGCTCACGCAATCACCTGGACCCGATTCAGGAAACCGACCAAGTATTTCCAAGCGAGGTAGTACACAACCAGTGCGAACGGAAACGCGATCGGAAAGACGGAGGCGAAGTAGGCCGGGAGTCCGAACTGGAGAAGCCGGGTGACAACGAACGCAATCGGTGCAAGCACGAACGGAAGGATTGCACCATGAAGTCCGATGGGCAGCCGGTGCCGCGGATCCAGCGCGACGAACAGCATGTTCCATAGCCCCCACAGGTTGGGCACCACGGCCATTGGGAAGACGATAATGCGCTCGACCGGTACCGGAACGTTATAGACGTAGCGGCTGACACAAAACACGGTCATGGCAACCAAGAGGAGAATCGTGGGGACGACGATTCCCGCCATGTACGCGCGAAGATAAGTGTGCTGATTCATAAAAGCCTCCCGCCTCACAAGTGATAGAGCAACGCCGGAATCACATTGGGAAAAACCAGAAGAAGCGCGCTGAGAATCGCGGCAAGCCCAATCGAACCAGGGCACGGCGGGCGGTTGCTCGTTGAGCTTGCGCAGCATTTGCGGCCACAGATCACGCCGAAGTTCGGCGTTCTTCACCGGAGCGATCGCTTGCTTGAGGAGCTCTTTCATCTCTTTGTTGTTCTCTTCGTTGCTCATTTCGCACCGACCTCCACACCCAACGGACTGAGTTTCTTGCGCAACATTCGAACGGCTCGAAACAACCGGACTTTGACCAGCGCGGCGGAGATTCCCACCGCCTCGGCGATGCTGTTGTACGGTTCCTCTTCAATCAGGGCAAGCGTAGCCACCAGACGGTATTTTGCTGGAAGCTGATGGAAGGCCTGTTTGATCTGTTCTCGTGTCTGACCGCGGACCGCAAGATCCGGTTGAGCGGGACCCGCAAGATCTTCGGGGAGCTGGGTTTCGCGCCGCGTCGATCGCAGATAGTCCAAGGCAGCATTGGTCGCGATCCGGCGCGCCCAACCCTGAAAATTGCCCTGTGGGTTGAAACGCTCGCGGGAGCGATAAATGCGCCAGAAAGTTTCGACGGTCAAATCCTCCGCAATTCCGCCGTCGCGAACGATGCGCACAATCCAGGCGTAAACTTCCTTCTGGTGCTGTCGAAACAGCACCTCAAAGGCTTCCAGGTCGCCCGCCGCGAACCGTTCCAACAGTCCCATCTGCCACTCTCTGTAACTACTTGCTGGTTTTTCGTGCCCCCGGTTACACTTATTTTTCAAAATCCAATTCCTTCCGTCCACGTGGTGACCTTCAAGCTCGTAGCGGCGTGGAAGGGAAGGGAATGCAAAAGAAAAAGGCCCGAACGCTTCGAGCGCCGGGCCTTTTCGTTGCAGCTGAGCTGGGGTTAGTAGATGTCGTACTGCTCCCAGTGAAGCGTGGCGTCCGACTGGATGATGATGTGCTTGTGCGAGTTCTGCTCGAGTTCATCGATGAGCATGGACTCGCGTGTCTTCAGAGCCTTGGCGATTTCCGGGTGCACGCGGAGCGTGAGATTCGGGCCTTCGTGGTCGGCCACGGCCATTTTGCGGGCTTCGGCCTGGATTTCGTAACAAAGCGTGGGAATGGACTTGACCATGCCCGAGCCGGTGCAGTATGGGCAGGGCTGGCAGAGCACGCGCTCGAGCGCCTGTTTGGTGCGCTTGCGCGTGATGCAGACGAGGCCGAACTCGTTGAACGAAAGCGCCTTTGATGGAGCCTTGTCCTCTTCGAGAGCCTGTTGCAGAGCGGAGAGGACTTTTTCGCGGTTGCGGCGCTCTTCCATGTCAATGAAGTCCACGACGATGATGCCGCCGAGATCGCGCAAGCGAATCTGCCGGACGATCTCCTTCACTGCTTCAAGGTTGGTTTTGACAATGGTGTCCTCGAGCCGCGTGGAGCCCTTGCCGACGAACTTGCCGGTGTTCACGTCGATGGCGACGAGCGCTTCGGTGTGGTTGATGACGATGTAACCGCCGGACTTCAACCAGACCTTCGCGCGTAAGGCTTTGTCCAGCTCGTGCTGGATGCCGAACTCTTCGAAGATCGGCGTTTCCTTGGTGTACAGCTTGACCTTACTGACGAGCTTGGGCTGGAAGCGGCTGACGAATTCAACGACTTTGCCGTACTCCTCTTCGTTGTCAATCCAGATGGCCGTGAAATCGTCGCTGACGTAGTCGCGAAGCATGCGCTCGACCAGATCGAGATCGCGATGGAGAAGCGCGGGCGCTTTGCGCTGCTCGCTGCGTTCCTTGATTTCGTTCCAGGTCTTGCCGAGGAAATCGATGTCGGTGCGAATTTCGTCGTCGGTGGCGCCGCCCGCAGCGGTGCGAACGATGAATCCGCCGGGATAACTGTTGCCCGCTTCGCTGACCAGACGGCGAAGCCGCGAACGATTTTCAGCGGAGATGATCTTGCGCGAAACGCCGGTGTGGTGAACCGTCGGCATGTAAACCAGAAAGCGGCCCGGTAGCGCGACGTGACTGGTGATGCGCGCGCCTTTCTTGCCGAGAGGCTCCTTGGCGATTTGAATGACCACGTCCTGCCCGGCCTTCAGCATTTCGGAAATAAGCTGCGGACGCCGCGATGGGCCGGAATGTCCGCCCTGATAGCCACGGTCATGCCTTGGGCCGCCGGGACGGCGTTCGAATCGCGGCCCGCCTGGGCGCCCGCCGCGATCGGGACGTCCGCCACGGCTGTCCGGACGTCCGCCACGGCTATCCGGGCGCCCGCCGCGATTGTCGCGGCCACGATCCCGGCCACCGCTGCGGAAAGGCCGCTGGAAGCGCGAGCGCGGGTTGCCGCCAATGCGCGCGGAACTGCGCGGGAACTCTTCGCTTGGGGCGCTGGAACCACCGATGCGCGGCGCGCGCGTTTCACCCGGGAGAAGGATCACGTCTTCTTCGACGACCGAAGCTTCCACGACGGTCTCGCCCGAAGCGGCAGAAAGCACTTCCTCTTCCACGTGCTCGGCTTCGAGGGGTTCGGTCTCGGCGTGTTCTTCGGGTTGTTCGTGCTCTTGCTCGGTTTCGGTGTGCTCGTGTTCGCCAAGGTTGGCCGCATGGATGGCGCTGTCGTGCGCAAAGTCCGCTTCGGCTTCGGCGCGGTTGACGGCGCGTTGTTCTTCGACGTCTTCCGTTTCTTCCGCAGAGAGCTCCGAGTCCTCCGCCGCGCGGATGGCTTCCGCCTCGCCCGTTTCTTCTTCGGCCCCTTCTTCTTCGAACTCGGCGCCGCCGACGACGGCATCCGCTTCCGCTTCTTCCTGCGTCTCTTCGTGTTTAGCCTCGACGATGCCCGATGCGAGCGCGGCGACCTGATCCTCGTTCAGTTCAACCTCACTACGCACAGATTCGGATTCGAGAACTGTGCTCTCGGCGGGGGAAGCTTCTTCCACCGGGGCTGCAGTCTCACCGGTGGCCGCTGCTTCGCCTTCGGTGCCGCCATCGGCCAGCAGCCAGCGGGGAAGGCCGCCCGAGAACCGGCGGGGAACGTTGGCGCCGCTTGGGGCGGCGGGGAGTGCCACGTTGCCAGCTGCCCGCGGCGTAATTTCCTCCGCTTCAGGCTGCTGATCATGCGCTTCGTGCTCAACCATTGGCGCCGGTGCCGCTGCGGGCTTGCTGCGATATTTTGCGAGCGATTCGCCGGGAAGAACGATGGGCTCCTCGTTGGTGTCTATCGGAGCAGAGGGACCGGAGCTGCGCGGGGGGTCTTGACGCCGGTTGTCGTACCCGCGTGGCTGGCCTCCGCGATTGTCGTAGCTGCGAGATTCACTGCCCTGCGGCGAAGCGTATTTTGAGGGCGGGAGATTGCGTCCGCCGCCGGGGCCGCTTTGCGGGCGTCCTCCGCGAGGGCGTCCTCCTCCCGCACGACGACCCCATCGGCCGCCGCGTCCGCGGTCACCTCCGCGATCGTTGCCGCGGCCATAGTTCTGGCCCGGGCGTTCGCTCCCGCCGCGGGAAGGATAGTTCTGCGTGGGATTGTAGTGTGGCGCAAAATTTTGCGGCGCGGAGGCGTTCGAATCGGGCTGGCGTTCCTCCGCGGCTTCTGCGTGCACTTCGTCTTGCGCGGCCGGGGGTGCATCCTGGTGATGTTGCTCTAGATGATCGCCCTCGGCGGCTTGCGCTTCGTCATGCGAGCCATGCCCTTCGTCCACATGATGATCTTCTTCACCTTGGGACGGCTGCTGCAGCCCCTCATCGTGGAGCCGCGTGGCGTGGGCCAGCGTCTCACCCGGCAGGGCTTCCACCGGCGTACCGATCGCCGCCGGCAGCGCCGGGGCGGAGCTTTGTGGCTGCTCGTGCGGATGCACTGGGTCGTAGTCTTCGAGGTTTTCGAAGACGTCACTGACGTACAGGAATGCATCGCCATCGAGACCAATGTCCACGAAAGCCGACTGCATGCCGGGTAGGACGCGGGTGACTTTTCCTTTGTAGATGCTGCCGACCAGCGCGAACTCTTTTTCGCGCTCGATGTAAATCTCGACTAGCTGGCCTTCTTCGAGAATTGCGACCCGCCGTTCGTGGGAGGCCGCGGAAATAACCAATTCTTTCGACATGAAAACTCCTTATGCGTGACCCCGGCCTTGCCGGAGTTCACGGCAGGACGCATCGCCGCGAGCTTCTGCCCGTCGGAGGTCCGAGAAATCGGCGCCGGCCCGGTTCGCACCGGGACACACGTCGGCCACACTGGTAGGGAAGTGGCTTGGCGTTCGAAGCCAGAGGCGATGGTCCCGGCCGTGCCGGACCCACCGGTTTGCAGCTGTTTCCTCAGTCTTTCGAGGCTGGTCCGTTCCCGGAAACGAGCCGGGCGAACGGCGGACGATGCTGTCCTCACTCTAGAAATCCTAACTAAATACTCAAACTAAATTTTCTTCCGGTGCGTTCCGCCGAAGCAGGAACGTCACGCGGCACTGGCGGTTCGTCAGTTGACGAAGCGGCGAAGCCGGACATTCATCACCAGGCCAATCGCCAGGAATACAAACAACGTGGCGGAACCCCCGTAACTCATAAGAGGTAATGGGATGCCGGTAACCGGCATAGCGCCGATGACCATGGCCACGTTCACCAACACATGGAAACCCAGCGCCGCCGCCACGCCCATGACCAGAAACATTCCCGCGCGATCTTTCGCGCGTTGAGCATTCTGCACTAAGCGTAACAGAAGCGCCATATACAGTCCCAGGGCCAGAAGCACGCCCTTGAATCCCTGTTCTTCCGCCCACGCCGACATGATGAAATCCGAATATCGCACGGGGATGTAGCCCAGTTGATTCTGACTGCCGTTGCCAAACCCTTTGCCCCAGAAGCCGCCGGAACCCACGGCGATCTTGGATTGCAGCAATTGATAGCCGGAGCCTTTGGCATCCTCTTCCGGATGCAGGAACGAAGTAATTCTGTCCCTCTGGTACGGCTTGAGGAGGTGCCGGCTTACGGGAGGATAAAAAACCGCTCCGACCAGCAAAACCCCAGCCAAAGAAAATACCGCCGCGTGCTGCCACTTCAAGCCCGCCAGAAATGCGCCCACAGCCAGCATGGGCATCAAAACAAGCGCTGTCCCCAGGTCGGGCTGCTTGAGTATCAATACCAGCGGAATACCAACCAAAATCCCTGCCTTGATCAAATCGCGCAGATCAAGTTCGTCGGTACGCACTTCCGCGAAGAAGCGTGCCAGTACAATGATTATAATCAATTTCACCAATTCTGACACCTGAACAAGTTCTCCCAGCACCGGGACGGAAATCCAGCGCTTGGCGCCGAAATGGGTGTGCCCCACCAGGAGAACCGCCGCGAGAGACGCAAGGCCGATGAGATAGAGGATAGGCGCCTGGTCGAGAATCAGGTGATAGTCCAGCCGCGAGAGTGCGAACATCAGGACAAAGCCGATGAGCAGCCAGCGCACCTGCTTCATATGCATGCCCGCGAGCGAGCTGCCCTTTGTGGCGGAATAGATTTCAAGCACGCCAAGCGCGCAAATCGTCGCGAGGATGGCCAGAAGCCACCAGTCGTAATCGCGTGTTCCGGGTGCGTCTTTCATCGTCAATAAATTCTCTTGTCGTTCCCAAGCATTCCATGGTGGAACGCGTTTTGAACGGCCAACAGAAACTTCTCTCTTTCAAACAAGAATTCTACTCTTGCTCTCCCTCACTCGACACACGGGCGGAGTTACTCTCCGGTTTCAGTGCGGCACGGGGAGCAATCGCGGCTACCGGAGCAGGGACCTTTTTCGGCGCATCGCTCTTGTTCTCCGTCGTGTACTGGCCCTGCGTCTTTTTGTTCTTCTTGTCGTAGTAAGCCTTGATCACATCCCGGACAACGGGCCCAGCTGCCTCGCCGCCGTGTTTTCCACTTTCCTGCACCAGGACGGAAACAACAATTTCAGGATTGCGCCGCGGCGCGTAGCCGACAAACCACGCGTTGTCTTCGAATTGTTTTTGTTTCCCCACACGATCGCGCGTGGCATAGCCGATCACCTGGGCGGTTCCTGATTTTCCGCTTACTTCGATGCCGGGCAGTCGAATGCTCCTGGCGGTGCCTCCCTCCTCATTCACAACGCCGTACATGGCGTCCGTTATTTTTTCCACGGTGGGTTCGGAAAGAGCGAACCGTTCTTCGCCCACGTTCGGGGCGTCCTTCAGCAAGTGCGGCTGCTTAAAGACACCGCCCATGGCGATGCCGCCGATCATCCGGGCCAGTTGCAGCGGGGTCGTAGTGACGGCGCCCTGACCGGTGGACACGGAGATGGTCTCGCCGGCATACCACTTGCGATGAAACACCCGCTCGACCCATTCGGCCGAAGGCATCAGCCCCTGTTCTTCCGAAGGGAGATCAATTCCGGTCTTATGTCCGATGCCCAGTTTGCTGCCGTAATAAGAAAGGCGGTCGATGCCCAAACGCATTCCAACGTTATAGAAAAAAATGTCGCAGGACTCGAGAATGGCTTTGTGCAGGCCCACGACGCCGTGAGAGCTTTTTCCGTACACCCAGCATTTGAACTGCCGTCCATAAAATGTCGCATAGCCCGGGCAAAACGTCGTGAAACTTTCCGGCGGGACTTTATCTTCCAGCATGGCCGTGGCGGTCACGATCTTGAAAACGGACCCTGGGGCAAGCTGCGCCTGTATCGCGCGGTTCAGCATCGGCTTTTGCCGGTCTTCGTTGAGATTTTTCCATTCCTCCGCGGAGATGCGCACGGCGAAGTCGTTCGGGTCCATGGAGGGATGGCTCGCCATCGCCAGGACTTCACCGGTGCGCGGGTTCAGTGCGACCACCGCACCCGGGCGCGGCCCTAAAGATTGCTCCGCCATCTGTTGCAGGTCGTAGTCGATGGTCAGCTGAATCTGCTTGCCGGGAATGGATTCCTGGGTGGGCAAGGGCCCGACTTCCTTGCCGATGCTGTTGACGATGACCCGGCGCTTGCCGTCGGTGCCCATCAAGATATCGTTGTATTGCCGTTCGAGGCCAAACTTCCCGGCAAAGTCGCCCATGCGCAGCTTGCCGTTGCTCGCTTCGATCTGCTGTTCACTGACCTCGCCCACGTACCCGACAGCGTGCGCCAGAAAGCCGTTCGGGAGGTAGCGGCGCCGCGAAACGGAGATCATCTCAAGCACCGGGATATCCGAATGGTGAGATTCGATGAAGGCAATGTCCGCAACCGAAGCCTCGGGCTTGATGATAATCGGCTGGAATTTCGGCAGGCTTTTCGTGTTCGTGAGCTGTTCTCGCAGATCCTCAATCGAAAGGCTGAGCCCCTCGGCAATCCCGGGGAGATATTTTTCGACCAGGACCGGATTTTCCCGCAATAACAGGATGCTGAAGGCCGGACGGTTATCCACCAGCACGCGCCCATCGCGGTCCAGCATGCGTCCGCGCGGCGCAATTACCGGGATTTCACGCACGCGATTGCGCTCGGCCATCGACGTGTATTTGTCTGCATCAATGACCTGCAGCTTCCAGAAGCCGAGCAGCAACACGCCGATCATTCCCACGATGATGTAGGAGGCCACGGCCAGCCGCCCTTGCGGCAATCGATTGTCGTTGCGAAACCAGTACGACACAAAAACCCCGCGCGCGAGTACTTGAAATCCCAGGGCTTTTAGCCCGTTCCGGTCCGATCCAACGAAACTGGCCGGACTAAACTCGCGTCACAATAAATTCCACAGCGTGGGTTTTAAGTGGACTCCGAACTCCTCGGCGTCGCGCTCAAAATGTCCGTCGAAAATTTCCTCGAAGCTGGGTGCGAAAAAATCTTCCGGAGCTCCCAAATATCACCGGACTAGGCTGCGTGAAGCAGCAAAAGTCCTTTCAAACGTAACACTTGCATTCCGGCGCCGCAAGCCGTCCGGAGGGACAGGTTCCAGGCCTGCATTGCTTTTCTGCGAATTGTGACGCCGTGCTTGTTGCCGGGCTGCGCCTATCAGGCTATCGTAGGCAGTTCACTTATGACTCCGGAATCAACCAAGGAGAAACCCCTCCGCCTGGCGCTCATCGGCATGTCCGGCGCCGGGAAGACATTCTGGACAAAGAAGTTAGCAGAAAGCGGCGTTCCGGCAATTTCCTGCGACGGCCGCATCGAGCAGAAGCTTGCACCGCGCCTCGCCGCCGGCGGGTTCGCCGGAATCAACGGTGTGGCCGCGTGGATGGGCTGGCCGGACAGCCTCACCTATGGGCAACGCGAATCCGACTACTTGACGGAGGAAATTCACACCCTCGACGAAGTCTTGACGGAGCTTGAGAAGCACCGTGAAAAATCCTTGGTGCTCGATACCACGGGGAGCCTCATCTACATCGGGAACAATTTGCTGATGCGCTTGCGGCGGCAAATGACCATCGTGTATCTCGCGGCCTCGGCGCAAGAGCAGCAGCTCTTGATCGAAAGATATTTGAACGATCCAAAGCCGGTATTGTGGCGCGGCGCGTTTCAACCGCGCCCCAGGGAATCACCGCGCGAAACCGTCGCGCGCTGCTATCCGGCGCTGATCGCCGCGCGGCGTCAGAGCTACGAAGCGCTAGCGCATTGCACGTTGCCAGTGGCAGTGCTGCGCGATGGCTCGCTGGATGCCGCCGAGTTTCTGAAAATGATTCAAAGCCAGATCGAAGGTACGCGATGAGCGTGAACCCTTGAGATACCGCAGCACTTCTCGAGAGGCCCCGCTCACGTCGCTGCGCGGCGCCGTTCTGCGCGGGCTCGCCCCGGACGGCGGACTGTACATGCCGGCGGAAATTGCGCGTCATTCACCGGAGGAACTGGAAGAATTCCGCCGCCTGCCATTTACGGAAGTTTGTTTTCGCGTAGCAAAACCCTTCGCCACTCCGGATGTTCCGGAAGAAGTACTCTGGCAAGTGGTCAGCGAAGCGATCAATTTTCCCGTGAACCTGGTGTCACTCTCCCCGGGACTCCACATCTTGGAACTCTTTCATGGGCCGACGCTGGCATTCAAGGATTTTGGCGCGCGCTTTATGGCGCGCTTGATGGGTTATTTCGTGCGCGGCGAGACACGTCCACTCACCGTCCTTGTGGCAACTTCCGGGGACACGGGTAGCGCTGTAGCGCACGGTTTCTTGGGTGTGCCCGGAATTCGCGTCGTGATTCTCTATCCTTCGAAGCGCATCAGCGAAGCCCAGGAAAAACAATTCACGACGCTCGGCGAAAACATCACCGCGCTTGAAGTGGCCGGGACGTTCGACGATTGCCAGCGCCTCGTGAAGCAAGCCTTCTCCGACGTTGAGCTCAACAAGCGCGCGTTCTTGACCTCGGCGAACTCCATCAATATCGGCCGGCTCCTGCCGCAAATGTTTTATCACGTCGCTGCGTACCGCCAGTTGCCGGTGGCATCCGTGCCGTTGATCGTCTCCGTGCCCAGCGGAAACTTCGGCAATCTGACGGCGGGAATTTTTGCCAAGCGCATCGGCTTGCCGGTGGCGCAGTTTGTTGCCTCCACTAACGCCAACGATGTCGTCCCCGAGTATTTGCGCAGCGGCGAATTTCATCCGCGGGCCGCAACCCCAACCT
>Ga0066691_10000660_pt1 | contig 12135 bp, 8 predicted proteins | sample GraSoiAngelo_140_FD_66671 | JGI IMG/M metagenome (GOLD analysis project Ga0066691, IMG submission 66671) | Grasslands soil microbial communities from the Angelo Coastal Reserve, California, USA - 14_0929_12_30cm | ecosystem: Environmental > Terrestrial > Soil > Grasslands | place: USA... | reverse complement strand
TGCGCACGTCACCGGCAACGCCGACCACTTCGAATACCGACCACTCCGGCTTCGTCCAACTGGTCAGCACCTTGATCTTTTTTCCGAGAGGATCTTCCTCCGGCCAGGATTGGCGCGCCATCGCTGCGCTGACGATCGCCAACGGTGCGCCGGACTGCGCCTCTTCGCGCGTGAAGTTTCGACCGCGAACGATGGAAATCCCCAGGGTGTCAAAGTATGCGGGAGAAATATGTCTCGCCAGTACGCTCGATGGCGTGCTGCCGGGCGTTGCCTTTGTCTCCAGCGCTTTGGCCTCCGTCGTCCAAGTGCCTCGTAGCGGGACGAAATCAACCAGGGCCACATTTTGGACGTCCGGCAGCGCCTCAAGCCGCTCGATCTCCTGCTGGCGCATCGCGTTGTTCTTTGCCGGATCAATGTTGTACAGCAATGTCATTGGATAAACCGTGCGCACTTCGAAGCCCGGATCGACTCCCTGCGATCGCACCAGGCCACGTGCGAGCAGGCCGGCGACGATCAGGAACAGCGTGGAAATAGCAATTTGTCCGGCGACCAACAAGCCGCGCAGGCGCGAGCGGTCCAACCGCTGGCCGAACGCCGTGCCCGCGCCTTTGAGCGAGATCGTGAGGTCGAGTCGCGAGCTTTGCAACGCTGGCGACAATCCAAATAAGACTCCCGTGCAGACGGACAGCAGCAGCGTGTAACCAAAGACTCGCCCGTCTGGCGGTGTCTCGGTGACAAACGTGGAGTGCGATCCTGCAAACTGCCCCGCGGCTAGCCAAAGCGCGCGAGTGCCCCATAGCGAAAACAACACTGCGGCAGCGCCGCCGATCACCGCTAGCAACACGCTTTCGGTCAATAATTGCCGCATCAGACGGGCGCGGCTCGCTCCGAGCGCGCGTCGAACTGCCACTTCCCTTTGTCGCCCGCTCGCTTTGGCCAGCAGCATGTTGGCCAAATTGGCGCAGGCGATCACCAGCACCATCCCGACGATCACCATCAGAAGCGTCACGATCGCTCGGAAACGCCAGTCTTCTGTGTTCCCGAAAAATGTTGCACGCTGCACGGTAATCGCTGTGGTCTTGTTCTCCGGATTCGGATGTTCCTGTGCGAAGCGCTGCTCCAGCACCGACATGTCCGCGTCTGCCTGCTTCATCGCAGCCGTTGGCGCCAGATAGCCAAGCAGCTGGATTTCGTAATCGAGCGGCTGGTTTAGCCAGTCCTGCCCTGGAACCACTTGCGCCTGCATGGCCAATGGTGCGTAGAAGTCGGCCATCACGGGCGGGTTACCTGTTCCCACAAACTCACGAGGCGCTACTCCGATGACTGTGAACGCCGTGTCGTTGATTTTAAGAACCTTTCCCAAAATCAGCGCGTCGGAACCGAAACGCGTTTGCCAGTAGGGATAGCTCAGAACCACGACAGGATCTGCTCCCGCGATCTCGCCCTCGTCCGCACGAAATCCCCGGCCCAGCGCTGGCGCTGCGCCGAGCTCGGCAAAATAGTTTGCCGACACCATCTGCGCCGTCGCGTTCTCCAGTGGCCCGATTAGGGTTTTGGCCAATCGCGCGGCAGCAGGATCAAGCGGCAGCGATGCCGTCACACGCAATGGGAAGCTCGTCGCAATCAAACTTGAGAAGACTCTGTTCTGCTTGGCAAAGTATCGGAACTCTTCGTAGGAGAAAGCGTATTGGCTATCGCCATGCAGATTGTTTGCGAACCAGCGCTCCAGGCGAACAATCCGTCCGGAATCGCGCACCGGTATCGGCTTGAGCGCAACGGCGTTGACCACGCTAAATAGCGTAGTGTTCAGACCAATCCCGAAGGCCAACGTCAGCACCGCTACGACCGTGAAAATAGGGCTCTTGGCCAGCATGCGCAGCCCGTAGCGCACATCTATAAAAAAGTCTCCAATAGAGGGCCAGCGCCAAACAGTACGACTGTCCTCTTCGATCAACGTGACATTCCCAAACTCGCGCCGAGCAGCGTACGTCGCCTCTTTCCTGGACATTCCTCCCGCCACCAACTCCTCAACCTTCTCTTCAAGATGCCCCCGAATCTCTTCGGAAAGATCGCCGTAGAGACGGCGGCGCGAGAACACTTGTTTGACCCAACTCATGATTCACCCCGCACTAAACCTTTGGTCACCGTCTTGAGCATCCCGCAAAAAAAAACATCATTCGTACCTCAGCGCCACCATCGGATCGACCCGCGTGGCGCGGCGCGCAGGGAAGAAACACGCGGCGAGGCCTACCGACACTACAACGGCCACGACTGCAGAAAATATCCATGGGTCAGTGGCCGAAACACTCGGAATTTGGCTGACCAGAAAGCGCGTGAGTACATAGCTTGCCAGGAGACCAGCCAGAATCCCGAACGCAACCAGACGGAAACCGTTGAGGAGCACGAGGCGCAGAATACTTGACTGTTGCGCTCCGAGGGCCACGCGAACGCCAATCTCGTTAGTTCTCAACGAAACCGCGTAGGCCATTACACTAAATATCCCTATCACAACAAGGACCAAGCCGATTCCGGCGAAAGCCGCGAGTGTTGCGAGTTGAAATTGCGGCCCGCGGTAGAACTCTTGCAGCGAACCTTCCAGCGTGCCGGACGTGGAAATCTGCACACCAGGGTCGAGAGCTCGAACTTCCTGGCCCATGTTTTTCAACAGCGGGGCAGGATCGACGGCGGTCCTGGCCATAAAGACTCGCCAATTGAATCCCGCAACGCTGTACGGGACAAAGGCTTGCGGGAAAGTCTGCCAGGACGGATTGTCGTAGCCGCGTGTCTTGAAGCCGCGCACGATCCCAATGATTTCAAAATAGGTGTCACGCGGCGCGGCCGCGGCAAAATACGGCTTGTCAAAAACGTCCAGTTTGACTTTGTGGCCGAGGGGATCCTCGTTGGGAAAGTACTCGCTCGAAAAAGCTTCGTTGACCACCATCACGTCTCGCGCCGCAAACACATCGTCTTCGGAAAAGAATCGCCCGCGAAGCAACGGCAGTCCGAGTGTTTGAAAATAGCCATCGCTGCACATTTCAAGGCGCGTCTCCCAGAGCTTGGTGTGAGGTTTGCCGGGGATGATCGTGTCGGTGGATTCGTACTGCAGTGGCGGTGGATCGGCTGCCATTTCCGCAACAGAGGTCACGCCCGGAAGACCCCGCAATCGGTCGAGGAGTTGACGCGTCAGTGCGTTTTTCCTTTGCAACGTGCCAGCTATATCCGTGTTATACGATGGCGGTAGATTGAGCTCGAAGTACAGAACATTCTTCGGATCGAAGCCGAGGTCGACGCGGGTGAGAATGAGGAAGCTGCGCATCAAGAGGCCGGCGCCAATCAGCAGGACGATTGATAGTGCGACCTCGCTGACCACTAGGCCTGCGCGAAGCTTGCTGTGGCGAAAACTTTCTCTGGCTCCCTTGCCGCTGCCGGTGAGATGCGGCTGCAAGTGGCCGCGGACGGCGTGGAGCGCAGGTGCGAGGCCGCAGAGGATTGTCGTCAGGATCGTCAGGCCGAGGGAAAGGAGAAGGACCGGCGCGTTCATTCGAATCACGGTTTCCTCGGGTAGCGTGCCGGCGGGAATCAGTGCGATGACTAGTTTCAGACCAAAGTATGCCAAGACGCAGCCGGTTGCGGTCGCCGCAGCCGCGAGCAAGAAGCTTTCCACCAGCAACTGCCGGATGAGGCGACCTCGCGTTGCGCCTAGCGTGGCGCGCACAGCTATTTCCCGTTCGCGGGCCGTGGCACGAGCCAGCAGGAGGTTTGCGACATTGCTGCACGCAATCAACAAGAGCAGCAACACAGCAGCTAACAATACATAAAGGGTCTTGCGGAAGTTTCCAATAAGACTGTCGAGCAGCGTCTGCGGCGCGATCACGAACTTCTCTTCCGGAAAAACTCCAGCTAGGTTTAGCCCGTGCATGCGGTGCGCGATGGCGTCGAGGTCTGCCGCGGCAGTCTGGACGCTAACGCCGCGCTTGAGGCGTCCCATGAGCTGCAGGCGTCCGTAGTTGGGGGTTGCTGGCAGCCAGAAGTTCGTACCAAGAGCGGTGTTCGTACCGAAGGCGTTGAACTGCTGAGGCATGATTCCGACGAGTGTTGTGGGCTTGCCATTCAGGACGAAGATCGTGCCGAGGATTTTGGGATCGCCACCGAACTCCCGCTGCCAGAGTCGGTAGTTCATTACGAACACGGGCGGAGCGCCAGGGCGTCCATCTTCCTCTGAAATCGTACGGCCCAGCAGCGGCGGCACACCTAGGTAGTCAAACGTGTTGGGCGTTACCACTGCGCCGAACGAAAAGAAACGAATGGACTTGCCGTCGTCGTACGTGGGGCGCATGCGACCGTAGGCAATGAGGTCATCAAATACATGGTTCTGCTCTCGAAGGGCACGAATCTCCGCTAGCGAGAAGTATGAACGAACTTTCGCCCCGTCTGTGCCTGCTAAGTCGTGGATCCCAAGCACAACCGATCTGTTGAAATCTTTATAAGGAAGCGCATTGAAAAAGACGCTATAGACGACGCTGAAGACAACAGTCGCAGCGCCAATACCGAGGGCGAGAGCAAGGATGGCGATGGAGGTGAAGCGGCGGTCTTTGCGAAGGGTGCGGAGAGCGTAGAGGACATCCATGAGAAGGTTTTCAATGGACGGCCACCGCCAGACCGTGCGGCTGTCTTCCTCAACCAAAGTTACATTCCCAAACTCGCGCCGTGCCCTCGGTGCAGCTTCCTTCCTGGACATTCCGCCCGCAACCAACTCCTCAATCTTCTCTTCAAGGTGCTCCCGAATCTCTTCGGACAGCTCACCGTAGAGACGACGTCGCGAAAACAGTCGCTTCAGCCACATCATGATTCACCCGGCGCTAACACCCGCGTAATCCCTTCGAGCATCTTTTCAAATCGCGACACTTCATGCTCCAGATGTTTCGCTCCCTTTGCCGTCAGCTTGTAAGTACGCACGCGCCGATTCGTGGACGAAATGCTCCACTCGGCTTTCACCAATTCTTCCTTCAGGAGCCGCTGAAGCGCCGGGTAGAGCGATCCCTCTTCAATTTGAAGCAAATCGTTCGACGTTCGCTTGATGTGCTGCGCGAGCGCATACCCATGCAGAGGCTGCCGCTTCAGCGTTCGGAGAATCATCATCTCCAATGCGCCGGGAAAAAGGTCTCGCTGCTCGCGGCTTTTCATAGGTGGGAAGTCTCTCCAAGCCTCGATTAAGCCAATGTTGCTCTAGGCCTAGACAGAAATAGTATGGGGCCACTGCTTTGAAGTCAAGAGGAAAAATGACCCGCGCTTGCCGTTGGACGCTTCTCTGCGGTTGCGACTCTGCATTATCTTTTCTTTTTTTCGAATTCCTCGCCTCAACTCGCCGCCGCTGCTACTTCTTGTTTCCTGGATAGGCCCCACAACTGAATGTATGGTTCCAGGTCCTTCATCATTTTTTGAAACTGCGCGATGTCCAGCGATTGCGCGCCGTCGCTGATGGCCTTCTCCGGCGCGGGATGCACTTCCACGATTAATCCGTCAGCGCCGATCGCCACGCCCGCGCGCGAAAGCGCCGGCACCAAGCTCCGTTTTCCCGTCGCGTGGCTCGGATCGAGAATCACCGGCAGATGGGTCAATTCATTCAGAGCGGGAATCGCCGCGATGTCGCAAGTGTTCCGCGTCACCGTTTCAAACGTGCGAATTCCACGTTCGCACAAAATCACGTCGGCATTCCCGTGCGCCGTAATGTATTCCGCGGACATCAGCAGCTCTTTCACCGTGCTGCTCAATCCCCGTTTCAACAGCACCGGCCTCCCGCATTTTCCCAGCGCCTTCAGCAGCATGAAGTTCTGCATGTTTCGCGCGCCTACTTGCATCACGTCCGCATATTTCGCGACCAGATCCACGTCGCGGTCGCTCATCACTTCCGTGATAATCGCGAGTCCCGTAGCCTCTTTCGCTTTTTTCAGCAGCTTCAAGCCTTCTTCTTCCATCCCCTGAAAATCGTATGGCGAAGTCCGCGGCTTGAACGCGCCGCCGCGCAGCATTTTCGCTCCTGCTTCCGCCACGCCTTCCGCCGCTTGCATTATTTGTTTTTCTGATTCCACGGAGCACGGCCCGGCCATCACCACGAATTCCCCGCCTCCAATTTCCGTTCCGTTCACTTTGATTTGTGTTTTTCCCTTGCGGAATTCCTTGCTCACGAATTTGTACGGCGCGGAAATCCGCACCACGTTATCCACCTGCGGCATGGCTTCGATCGATTCCATGCACGCAGTTACATCCCCTACCCCCACGACGCCGATCACCACGCGCTCCTCCCCTTCGATGGAGTGCACCTTGTATCCGAAGTGCTCCACTTGTTTTCGAACCTCATCAATTTCTTGCCGTGTTGCGTGCAATTTCATGGAGATGATCATTTTCCCGGCCCTCTCGATTTATTTTTGTCTCCTAAAACAAAAAACCCACTCGGCTGGCGAGTGGGTCGAAACTTTTTTCTGTTTATTCGCTTACAGAAACGCCCCCCGCCGCCTGGATGGATTCCAAGTAAATCGATACCAGCGATAGGAGTTGGCGAGCACGGCGTTCATGACCAGTGCAGTGTAATTCTTCTCTCCCGCGGATACAACAAATAATTTGGGCCGGCCAATGTCGCACAGAATTGCATGCGCGTGCCTGCAGGCTCAGAAAAACAGCACTGCAATGCGATAACTCGAGAATCCCGAGGCTCGATTCGCGCGGCAGGCCCCCACGGCTGCTTTGCTGTAGGGCCCGCTCCGAATCTTTTTTTCGATGTCTTCCGGCAATTTGTTCAAGTCAGACACTTCAAAACGGATCATCGATTTTGCTGACGTCCCCTCAAATCCCGAATCATTCTGGCACGTTTTCCGCGCGCCTTCCGTTGCGTTCGCGGATCGAAACCCCATCGAACCCAGCAAAGAAACCACTTTTTGTTCCTGCTGCTCCACGCTCAATTCCGGAACGGAGCGCGAAAAATCCTGCACCGCAAAGAGCCCGCCAGGCCCGTGCACCGCGGCGATTCCAACGGAAGTGAACCGCGGGTCCAGAATGTTTTTGCGGTGGCCGGGAGAATCCATCCAGCCGCCGTGAATGATCGGAGGACTTGCGCCGACGGCGATGTTTTCCGCGATGACGCTGAAGCGCGCGCCGGCTTCCGCGAGGCGCCCTTCCAGATCCGCTTCACTGGGAAGCTGGTGCTCGAGCATATTCAGATTTGCCATGCGCAGAGCGTGCTGGCGCGCAGCCTTGAAAAGAACATCATCCCACTGAAGCGCGGAGAGGTTTTGCGTGGCGCGTTCGCGATTCAGAGCTTCGAAGAGCTGGCGCTCGGAATCGTTGCGCTGGAGTTGCGCGTTCGCGCTTGCGGAAATGAAAAGCAAAAATATTGCGGCTGTGAGAAATCTGAAATTTCTCATGCCGGCGAAAAATTATCCGCGAACGCGGACGGCGCTGAAGCTGAGCACCACGTGGCCGCCGGCAGTCGGACGACCGAAGCTCATCATGGGGCTGAAGCGCGAGAAGAGCAGAATCTGGTCAAGCTGGTGGCGAAGTTCCACGCTCGTCGGCCCGGAGAGAATCTGGTAATCCGTCATCTGGCCGTGCGAGTCGACGGTGACATCAATCAGCAGGCCGTGCGGCAAAGAAAGCTCACGGTCCTGCTGCTCCGGCGCCCAGGATTCCGGGTAGTCCGAGAGAGAAATCAATTCGGCGGGGCGCATCAGATTGAGAGCGACGTCGTTCTGCACCGCGCGCACGGTAGTGCCCGGCAAAATCATCTGAAGCACGAGCATGAAAACAAGAATAGCGGAGAAGAATCCGCCGGTAGCCGGGAGAGTGAGCGGGCGGAAAACGTTGTCGAGCAGGATCTCGGCGCGATCCTTGATGCGGCGAACGCGGCTCGCCCAATCCCGTGAATTTTGCGCCTGAGCAGCAGCGACCTTGATGCGGATGGCGAGATCGGCAGGGGGAACGTTCGCGGGCACACGCGAAAGCATGACGGCCAGCTTGCGGAAGCGTTCCAATTCCTCGCGGCAAACGTTGCAACCTTCGAGGTGCTGGCGAACCAGGACGCGCTCAGCGACGTGCGTGCCGCCAGTGATTGCATCATCGAGATAACCAGCCAGTTTCGTACGTACGGTATTGCACTTCATGGGAGCCCCTCGCCCGGGGAACTTGCCCGCGGGGATTTCATATCTGACTGTGAAGCGGTCAACCCCTCCGAAGAAAACGTGAATCGCCGCGCGGCAGAAAACGCATCGCCGAAAGGCGACGGCCGCGCTTCGGAAACATTGCCATGCGAAGACGTTTGCGCGTGGCTCGCGTGAATCTGCTGCACGCCCAAAAGCGGCTCAAGAATTTCCTTCAGCGCGCGGCGCCCGCGAAGGATGCGGGACTTCACCGTGCCAACGCTGCACTCCAAAACTTCAGAAACTTCCTCGTAACTCAGGCCTTCGAGGTCGCGCAAAATCACCGCGCTGCGAAAAATCTCCGGAATCTGCTGCAGAGCGCCGTGGACGACCGTTTGAATTTCCTGTGCCGCCAGTTGCTCGAAAGGCGTGGCGCAAAGATCCTCGATTTCGATGCGCGCATGCCCTTCTTCCGGTTCCGCGTCGATGGAAACATTTTTCTGCAAGTGGCGCTTGAACCAGCGCTTGTGGTTCAGCGCTTCGCGAATCGCGATGCGGTAGAGCCACGTTTTCAAAGAGCTGCCCTGGCGGAAATTGCGAATCCCGCGAAAGGCTTTCAAGAAAACTTCCTGGGTGCCGTCGGCGGCATCGGAAGTATCGCCGAGCATGCCGAGAATAAGGTTATAGACCGGTCCGTGGTAGTGCGTGACGAGCCAGTCGAAGGCCGTCTCCGAGCCGGCTTGCAGCTCATGGACGAGATCGGCTTCATCGCGGCCCCAACTAAGGGCACTAGCCCAATCGGACACTGCCGGCCTTTCCGACCCGCCGCTGAGAAGCGAGTCACCCTGCTACGGTCCAATTTAGGTCAGGGTTTGTAAGTACAAACCCTGAAACCCGGACCCAGGCACGACTTGCGAAGGGGACCAAGATCGAGCTGTCCCCGATGTCCGCTCACTAATCTTAGACACCGAGGAGAGCGGAGTTGTTTCCTCGGATCGTGAAGAAATCCTGTGCCTTTGCGAATTGTTGCACCAAAGGCTTTGCCCTGCAATGGGACCAGCGGGTTCGCCACAGAGACACGGAGGCACAGAGCAGAGGCCGTTAAGCAAGGGCCCCCCTCCCCCCCGTGTTTTCTGTAAGTGTTGCATCTAAAGGGTTTGGATTTTCCGTAAGCCATTTAAAATCAACACATACGGGAATGCTCGTAAGTGTTGCTTCTAAAGGACTTGAGGTTTGGCTATTGCGGCTAAAAACCGGCAAAACACGGTGTTTGTCTGGAAGTGCACGTTCTAAAGGACTTAGGTCGCGCAATACGATGCGGGATACAAGATGCGCATCTGAAGGCGGGCAAATCTCGGGCGCATGGGTAGTGAAAAAGTCAGGGGATCCCTTGGATAGGCTCCCTGAGATGGTCGGGGGAGAAACACGGGTTAGGCGGGAAGAGGAAGCAAGAGTCCGGCGAGGATCGGGGTTGGCGTACACGGGAGAGAATAGCACGTTTTTATGGATTGGTTAAGTAAAAAGCAGTGAATGGTCGAAATTGAGGGTTGAACGGCTGTAGGGAGCGTTGAACGGTTTCCGCGCCGGCAGGGACAAGCAAGAGGAAGCAGGGTCAAGAGCTTGGTGGTGCTTGGATTGGCACGGGATATATAATATTTTGGCAGTTGAAACTGGTTATACGGTGCTATTGATCGCGAAGGACACCTGGTGACACCGGACAAGTCCTGGCTTTTCGATTTCGAGGTAAGAGTGGGCCATGAAGATCTATTGCGACACCGACTCTCTCCTTAACAACGTAGAACGCCACAGGGAACAGAATGATGCCCGACGTGAGCTGGAGGCCATTAAAGACCTGTTAGGACGGCGCCACACTGACACTTTGAAGATCTGTCGGTCCAGGCTCGCATTGCGGGAATTAGAAAGGACGCCGGATCAAGACCAGCGAGCACGACTCAGAGCTGATTATGAAAACCTAGAGCAGATCCCGCAGGACGAGCGAGTGTATGGTTTCAACAACGAAATTGACCGTCATGGCTGTTCAAGTTGCTACCCATTAGTATCAGACGTTCAGGACGAAAAGATCTGCCTCGAGCTACAGGCTCACGGGATAGGTCGCGGAGATGCGCAGCACATCACCCAAGCTGTATGCAACAAGTGCGAGGTGTTCTTAACGCGAGATGTCGACTCGATCATCAGTCAAAGACTGTGGATCGAAGAGCGTTTTCCTGGATTGAGGGTGCGCCTTCCTACCGAGTTACTCGAAGAGCTGCGCTTGGGAGGCCATCTTGGATGTAGACCCGTTCATGAGTGAGGTTCAAGCCAAAGTTCCACCACAGTTGCTCTCGTATCTGGAACGGCGCGACGGTGCCGCTCAATTGATCTCCGGACTACCCCATATTATTCGGCCGCGGGACGTGGCTATTCCATCGGACTTACAGCGAGCATGGGAACTGTGCGGACTTTATTTCTTTAATCAGGGACGGTGGCATGAGGCCCTTCCCATCTTTCAGGCTCTCTACGAGCACATGCTCAGGCATCAAAAGGAAACAAGGGAGTACGTGCACAAAGGGATGCCCCTGGTCTGGATGAGTGATTGTTTTACTCGATTGGGCTGCCCGGTCCTTACAAAGCGATATCTGATGCTCACAACTTGCGAGGATGCAATTAGGGATCGAGGTGAGATTCCGCCAGAAAAGACAGGTCTTTATTTCCGTATAGTCTGGCAACACGGTTTGCGACATCAGGAAGTCAGCAGCTATGCACAGAAAATCTGGAAGCTCTTTCGGGAGCACGCTGATGAGGCAATGTTTCCTGAATGGATCGTTCAGGAGCTTGACCAGGACTGGATGACGGAGTATCCGTCCCCGCGAGAATCTTCATATTACATAGTTACGCGGACTTACGTCAGTTGGCTACTTGCCAAACTGGGGTCGGGCGATGGTTTAGCCCTCGAAAGACTTGCTCACTATGTTTTAAGCGCGATACCTGGTTGTCGAGCGTATATGCGAAAGCGCAGCACGTCCACTGATTACGACGTGGTCTGTGGCATGGAAGGAGTCGATTTAGATTTTCGGTCTAATCTTGGAAGGTATTTCCTGTGTGAGTGCAAGGATTGGGCAAATCCCGCCGATTTCTCGACCTTCGCAAAGTTTTGTCGCGTACTCGATTCAGCAAAATGCCGGTTCGGAATCCTCTTTTCCAGGGAAGGAATCACAGGGGCCGCAAGAAGCACTGATGCTGCACGCGAGCAGCTTAAGGTATTTCAGGATAGAGACATGGTCGTAGTCGTAATTGACTTAAAGGACCTCGAACAGATCAGAGAGGGGGCAAATCTCATAACAATTCTCCGCGCAAAATATGAGGAGGTGCGACTTGATCTCCGCCGATAGATTCCACCTTTCAAAATCTGAATTCTTGAATCAAATCGCGGTCAAATTTGATTGAATAGTCGCTGAGCTACGGACATGGCACGGGAGATTTCTGCGCAGAAAACGCTGAGAGGAAGCGGTCTCACATCCATAGGCCGGCGCCTTTCCCACAAAGCGATGCGGGCGGGGCTAAAGCCTCGCCCCTACACAAGACGAAGGAAGGAACAATACAGTCAAAAGCGAACAGCCAGGAATGGCTGTTCCACAAAGAGGAAAGATGTAAGACGCGGGGCTGAAGCCCCGATGATTCATCGAACTCTTCGGCACGACTGAAGTCGTGCCCTCCTATGGAGAAAACCGTCAAGGGCGCACAGCCAGGAATGGCTGTGCTACTGGAACGGCATGGCGAGGCAAACTCGCCGCTGCACTCGGCTCGGCGCCAGGAGGACAGCCAAGAATGGCTGTCCCACCGGCCTCGTCAATGCGGGCTGGTGTTGAACACCACGTCCACCCAGTAGTTCGCGGAGTTGTAAGTGTTTCTGGGAAATGTGCTGGTACTACCGTACGCATACGGCCCGTTCGGAGTGCTGCTACTGTTCACTGGGGCGTGCAGCGGCGCATTGTCCACTCCAGTGGTC
>Ga0066691_10000655_pt1 | contig 12154 bp, 12 predicted proteins | sample GraSoiAngelo_140_FD_66671 | JGI IMG/M metagenome (GOLD analysis project Ga0066691, IMG submission 66671) | Grasslands soil microbial communities from the Angelo Coastal Reserve, California, USA - 14_0929_12_30cm | ecosystem: Environmental > Terrestrial > Soil > Grasslands | place: USA... | reverse complement strand
ATTGTCAGCCATGTTCTTTGTCCTCAGCGGCTTACCCACCTGGCAGCCACCTTAGTCTCCTTATATCAACTTTAGTTAGATGTTCCAGCTTGCTTTTGGTTTCTTGCCGGTTGCCCCGGGTCGCGCGAGGCTTGCCCGGAACTTCGGCTGCCTTGCGCCGCCGCTCCGCGGCTCTGTTGCCCCGCGGCCTCCGCGACCTTTCCCGGCTCTTGTGCCGCCGGCGCGAATCCCCGGGTGGCCCGCGCTGCATCATACAGCCTTGCGTACTCCGAAGCCGGCCCTTTCCAGGAAAAATCCTCCGCCATTCCGTTCAACTGGATGCGTTTCCAGATTCGCTCGTCCATGTAATGATGCAACGCCTGCCGCACCGCGTACAACAGCGCCTCGCCGGAGTACTCCTGGAACTTGAATCCCGTGCCCGTGCCGTGCTCCACGTCAAAGGGCTCGATGCTGTCGTCCAACCCTCCCGTCGCCCTCACAATCGGCACCGTACCATACTTCAGGCTGTACATCTGATTCAACCCGGACGGCTCGTAGCGCGACGGCATCAGGAACATGTCCGCTCCCGCTTCCACTGTGTGCGCCAGTTCATTGTTGTATTCAATTCTCACTCCCACGCGCCCCGGATAGGCTGCCGCTAGCGCACGGAACAATTCCTCATACTTGCGCTCGCCCGTCCCCAGCACCACCAGCACCAAATCTTCCCGCATCAGCTCGTGCGCTTTATCGGCGATCAAATCGAATCCCTTCTGATCCGCGAAGCGCGACACGATTCCCAGCAGCGGTCGCTCCAGGTGCTCGTGCGGCAATCCAAACACTTCCAGCAACTCATTCTTGCACACCTGTTTGCCGCTCAAATCCTTCGCCGAGTATCTCGCCACAATGATCTCGTCTTTCTCCGGGTTCCACGCCATGTAATCCACGCCGTTCAAAATGCCCACCAGCCGGTCCGCCCGGCCCTTCACCACGCCGTCCAAACCATGCCCGAATTCCGGCGTCTGAATCTCTTGCGCATACTTCTTGCTGACGGTCGTCAAATAGTCCGCATAAACCAATCCGCCCTTCAGCAGGTTCACACTTCCGTAAAACTCGAGCCCTCCCGGATGAAAGAGCGTTTGTGGAATCCCGACGCGGTCCAGCACGTCTCGGGGGAACTGTCCCTGATACCCCATATTGTGAACCGTGAACACCACTGGAATATCCTTCACCAGAGGATCATCGCTGTACGACGTCCGCAGCAGCACCGGCACCAGCGCTGTCTGCCAGTCGTGGCAGTGAATCACGTCCGCCGGCCAAATATGCTTGGAAACTTCGATCGCTGCGCGGCAAAACTCCGCGTAGCGTTCGGCATTGTCCGGATAATCCCCTCGCCTGCCTCCGTACAATCCGTCGCGGTCGAAGTACGCCGGATCATCCACGAAGAAATAGCGCACCCCGTTGAGCAGCGTGCCGTCAGCGATTGCCGGAAAGTGCAGCCGCGCGCCTCCCATGGGAATCGTCAGGCTTGGCATCACCACTGCCGTCGCCTTCGTCCCCCGGTAGCGCGGCAACACCACGGCCACTTCATGGCCCTGCGCCACGAGCGCTTTCGGCAGCGCCTCCACGACATCCGCCAGGCCGCCGGTCTTGGAAAACGGCAGCCCTTCCGACGCCACAAACAGAATCCTCATGGTTTGCTCATCATCGCCATCCGATTATCTTACGCTACTGGAGCGGCATTGGCTCGTCAATGTGGCTGCAATCCTGAGTCCGCTCTCTCTTCTTCTCTATGGCACAGCCTATGCGCTTCTGATGCGACGCTCTTTCAACAAGGTTGGAGCAGTTGCGCGCTCCAGAAAGAACCGTCCAGGCATTTAGATATAATGCTGCGCATGGGCAGCACTCCTCGCGAATGGGCAGACGGGTCCACGATTCGCCTGGATCGCCAGGACCCGTACCTGCGCCTTCAGTCCATCACGATCTTCGTACGCGATTTGGACCGCAGCCTAGGCTTCTATGTCGATCAGCTCGGTTTCCAATTAGTCTTTGACGCCCGCGATCAACCGCGCCGCCGCTGGATTACCGTCGCCCCGCCCGACGGCACTTCGAACCTGACACTGTGCGCACCTGAGCCCGACTCAGAGGAGTGCAAGCTCATTGGCCGGTCCACCCAGATTACCTTTGTCACCGAAGATGTGCTCGCCAAGTTCCGCGAATGGAGCAAGCGTGGAGTTCGTTTCAACTTTGCGCCGCGCTTGAAGCGACTCAAGCATGGGGTACACGTGCGCGCGCCGCAATCGGCGGCGTCGGCGCAAGACTCGGAACACGGACCGATTTGGGGAGGGGTCTTCACCCGCTTCAAGGATCTCGATGGCAATTCGTTTTCGCTGGTCAGCTTCGACGAAGTGACCCGTGCTGTCGAAGCGCAACGCCGCGCCATCGCCGAAAAGCGTGAAGCGGAACGCCGCGCTGCCCAGGAACTGGAAATTGCAAAACAAGTTCAGGCCCGGCTCTTCCCGCAAACCTTGCCGCCCCTCCGAACCCTGGAATACGCAGGAATTTGCCATCAGGCCCGTCAGGTCGGCGGCGATTACTACGATTTTCTCGATTTAGGCAGCGACCGCCTCGGTTTCGTCATCGGGGACATCTCCGGAAAAGGAATCGCTGCCGCTCTCTTGATGGCAAACCTCCAGGCCAATCTGCGCAGCCAGTGCGCCATCGCTTTGGATCAGCCGCAACGCCTCTTGCAATCGGTCAATCGCCTTTTTTGCGAGAATACCACCGATGGCGCTTTCGCCACGCTCTTCTTCGCCGAATATGACGACGCCGCTCGCCGTTTGCGCTACGCCAACTGTGGCCATCTCTCAGCTCTTCTCCTCCGCCGCGACAACACCCTCGATCGTCTCGACTCCACCGCCACCGTTCTCGGCATTTTCAAGAAGTGGAATTGCGCGATTGCGGAGAGCCAGCTCTTTCCCGGCGATACCCTTGCTCTCTACACTGACGGCATCACCGAATCGTTCAGCGAAGCAGGGGAAGAATTTGGAGAAAAGCGCCTCGTCGAAGCTTTGCGCCGCCATCGCGCCCTCTCCTCACAAGCTTCGCTTACCGCCGTGGTGGACGAAGTCCGCCAGTTCAGCCCCCGCGAACAACACGACGACATCACCCTCATCATCGCCAAGTGTTTGCCTTCCTAGCGCCGTCCCAGCCCCACCCGTCATTCCGAACGGAGCAGGCTGACTTTCTTTTCCCACTTCGTTCTGGCGAAGTGGTCCACCTGTGCATATGAGGAATCTCTCTTCGCTTCGCTTTCCATCTGACTCGTCTTTTGTGGCACAGCCATTCCTGGCTGTGCGCCTTTCTAGACGTTTCGACGTTCGGACGTTCCGTTTTCCCCGCATCCGCATGATCCTTGCTCTTGGCAGGCCCCCTTCCGCGCTGTAGGATGGCTAGCGCTGCAATCGGAGGACACAATGGCCAAGAAAAGCAAGCTCACGCAAGTCGCAGTGAAAATCGGCGCCGCCATGGGTCGCGCCGATCGCAAAGCCCATCAGATCGCCAGGGCCGGCGTGCTCGCCAAAAAAGAGCTCGCCGACATTTCCAAGCAAGTCGACGCCCTCAAGCGCCAATTGCAGAAAACCACCAAGCGCCTCAAGCGCGCCCTCGCTTAAACCACGAGCCTTTTCCCCCTCCACCCCCGGCTCGCCGCCACCTACGTAGAGGCCGGACTTCAGTCCGGTGTCCGTCATTCCGAGCACAGCGGCAGACGGGACAATTCTTGCGCCACATATTGGACCAACCCTTTCTCAACCAACCGGTTGAAGCGCAGGCGGCACGTCACACTGATAGATGATTGCGTGGAATTCCTCCCGCTGTCGAAGTGCGGTGAGAAGCGCGAGCGCTTTTCCGTAGGCTGCTATCGCTCCGGTCAACTTGTGAAACTCCGGAGAATCCTTAGCCGTCCACCGTCTTCGGATGTGCGCATCCGCCGAGAGTTCGAGGATTCGTTCTATGCCTTTGTTTGCAAGACCTGAGTTAGCTTTCATCATCGGTTCGGCCTCCATCAGTCAGCAAGGGTACGGGCCCCCAAGACTCCATATAAGGAGAAGCCTCTAATCTGCTGGCGGATTATCACGGAGGAGGCCTACGAGTTTATTGCTGCGCGCGGCGGACGAGTGGCCCGGACGCAAACCCCGTGACGGCTTCCGGTGCCCAACCCCTCGGTTGGCGTTTACCCGCCCTTGTCGGAAAGGATTCCTCTTGGACGTGTAGACATTCGGACGTTTTGACGTTCAGACGGACTCACTTCTGCTGCTACACTCCCACCCATGGCTCGCCAACGCCTTGGCCAGCATTTTCTCGCCGACCTCGACTGGCGCGAACAGATCGCCCGCGCCATCCGCGTCTCTCCGCATTCCACCGCGCCGCTCCCCGGCGACGAGCAGCATTGCTGGATCGAGATCGGCTCCGGCCATGGCGAAATCACGCGGAATCTCCTCGGGGCCGGCGGTCCCGTCTACGCCATCGAATTGGATCCGCCCCTGGTCGCTGGCCTGCGCCGCCTCGCGAAAGACTTTCCCAATCTCACCGTCGTGCCTGGCGATATTCTCAAAACGGATCTCGCCGCGATCGCAGCAGGCCGGCGCGTGCGCGTCTACGGAAATCTCCCCTACTACATCACCTCGCCCATCCTTCACCACCTCTTCCAGTTCGCGGACCTCATCGACGAAATGCATTTCGTCATCCAAGCCGAGGTTGCCCGGCGCCTCTCCGCGCCGCCGGGCACACGCGATTATGGCTATCTTTCTGTCGTCACGCAGTTCTATACCCGCCCCGAGTTTGTCTTCGAAATTCCACGCGACGCATTCCATCCGCGTCCCGAAGTCCATTCGGCGCTCGTCACGCTGCGCCTTCCCGGCGAACGCGCAAACCTCTCCCTTACCCGCAAATTTTCGGAAGCTGACGCCCAGGCCAACGCGTCCATCGCCGGCAATTCTTCATCAGCCACGGACGCTCACGCGCAGGCGTCCCGCTCACACAAATTTTCCTCAGCCGCGGACTCTCGCGCAGACGCATCCCGCGTTGCCGAATCACGTTTTCTCGATTTTGTGAAATTATGTTTCTCGAAGAAGCGCAAAACGTTGGTCAACAACCTGCGCTCTCTCGTCAAGCCTGAAAAGATTCGCGGCGCTCTCGCCTCTCAAAATCTCCGCCCCGATGCCCGCGCCGAACAACTCACCGTCTCCCAGCTCGCGGCTCTCTTCTCCCAGCTCCCGGGCGGTTAGGAGTTCCTTCGCGAAATTATGCGAGACGTTCATCTGACACGCTGTGTCGCTTGCGGCGCAACGAATGAAATCTAGATTCAGGGCCATGATGACGCTTGATTTTGAAAACTCATGAGATGACTCTCTCTTCTCTTTTCAGGGCCGCGATTAGGCGATCAGGATAATCGCTCATAATTCCGTGAACTCCAGCTTCCATCAGCATGCGCATGTGCGCGGGATGATTCACGGTCCAGCAGACCACCTGCAAATCTTTCTTCCGTGCTCGCTCCAACAAAGCGGGGGTCACCAGGTCTCCCCGCGCGATCAGTTGCCGCGCGCCGATTTCCACGGCCTTCTCTACTGGCTTTTCCATCTGTCCGTCGTACAGCAACCCAGTCATCAGCGTGGGCTCGATCGTGTGCAGATTGAGCACCATCGAAGCGTCGAAGGAAATCACCACGGCACGCGGGATTTCTTCCGAATCGCGCAGAGCGCCGATCAGCGCGTGCTCCCCGCCCCAGGAACCGCCAGGTTTCAATTCCAGGTAAAACACCACGTCATTTTTTTTGGAGAACTGCAGAATCTCTTCCAAGGTGGGAATGCGTTCTCCGGCAAATTCGCTTCCGAACCACGATCCGGCATCCAGCTGGCGCAATTCCGCAAGCGTCAGGTCGTGTACCGTTCCCTTGCCGTTGGTGGTTCGATTCACCGTTGCATCATGGATGGCCACGAAATGCGCATCGCGCGAGAGCTGGAGATCCGTTTCAATAAACGCGGCTCCGAGCGAGACCGATTTTCGAAACGCGGCCAAAGTATTTTCCGGTGCGTGGCCTGACGCTCCGCGATGACCAATCACCAGCATCCCGATTTGCTCTCCGTTCCTGAGTTCCTGCACCCAAGACTGTTCCGCGGGCAGAGTTGTTGTCTTCCCGCCAGTTTCGTCTTTCCCGCGAACTCTCCAAGGAGCATGGTAGCACTCACCGCGGGGATTCCTCCGGGCAGCCCGTGACCGTGCACCTTGAATCTAACTGATAGAAGAACCCAGAAAGAGTCGATGAGGAGGGAAACCATGACAAAGGAACTCCGGGCCCTGTTCGTGTCCCTGGTACTCGTCGCGGCCATCGTGGCGGCGCCTTGCCATGCAGCCGCCTTCTCTCCACAAAGCAAGAACCAGCGCAGCGAAGAAAAATACCGGACGCGGCTAGAGAAGGAAGTGCGCCATCAGTTGGTGATGCTGCCGTGGTATTCGGTGTTCGACAATCTCGCGTTTCAGGTGGAAGGGGACAAGGTAACTCTGATCGGGCAAGTCACGCGGCCGACGCTAAAATCCGACGCGGAAGCAGCGGTGAAGAGTATCGAAGGAGTTGCGTCGGTGGTGAACAATATTGAGGTTCTTCCGCTCTCGCCGATGGACGATCAGCTCCGCCGCGCGCTTTTCCGCGCAATTTACGGTGAGGCAGGCCTGCAGCGGTATGCGATTCAGGCGGTGCCGTCGATTCACATCATCGTGAAAAATGGAAACGTGACGCTGGAAGGCGTGGTCGACAACGAGATGGACAAGAACCTTGCCAACTTGCGAGCGAATCAGGTTCCCAACGTGTTCTCCGTGAAGAACAACCTGGTGGTGGCGGGCAATTCGAAATAAACGGCCTCGAAGGAGGCGATTCGAATCCATTGATTCGAACGGAGGCCGCCGATCAAGCGACGCCGGCGGCTCCGGTTCTTTGCAACTGGCGCGAAATGCGGCGCGCGGTATCCTTCAACGCTTCGACAATCCGGGGCATGCTGGGTTCATCCACCTGGGTCAGCGTGCCACTGGCGCCAAGAGCTGCGGCCGCATTTCCTGTAGCATCGAAGACGGGTGCCCCCAGACAGCGTGCGCCGAGACTATTCTCTTCGTCGTCTACCGCGTAGCCTTCGTGCTTGATGTGCTCCAATTCCGCGAGCAACCTGGTCATCGTGGAGATGGTTTTCGGTGTTCTTTTCTTTAGGCCCTGTTGCTTCACGAGTGTTTCCACTTCCTGTTTCGGCAACCAGGCCAACAGGCATTTGCCGACGCTCGTGGAATGCAAAAACATGCGGCGGCCCACCCAGGTATTCACCCTAAAAAATCCCGGGGCCTCTACCTTTTCGATATACACCGCTTCGCCCTGGTCCAGTACGGCAAGGTGCACGGTCAAGTGAATTCTCTCCACGAGTGTACGCATGAAAGGCAAGGCGACGTCAGCGATATCGAGGTTGGCCTGGGCGTAGCCGCCAAGACTCAGGATTTTCAGGCCGAGGCGGTAGCGCCCGGTTTCGGGTTCGCGCCGCAAGTAGCCGCGGCGCTCGAGCGTTCGAAGAATGTAGCTTGCGGAACTTTTGGGAATGCCGAGCTTGCGGCTGATTTCCGAGTTGGTGAGGCCATCGCGGCGGTGCGCGGCGGCTTCCAGAATATTGAGGGCGCGTTCGACGGCAGTGGCGGGGCTGGCATCCGAGACAGGCATGGAAACTCCTGATGAAAAATTCAGTAGTTCACACTATAGAATATTTGTTCAGAATATTGAACAAGATATTGCCGAGCGGCGCGGGGGCGGGTTAGAAGAGAGTGAAGAGTGAACGCATGTTCAGCCTATTGAACAAGCGGATCGACAAGGGAAGGGACCCGGCGAAGATATGCAAAATTATTGACTCTTTGTCTGTATTTTCCGACAGCATCCGACAGCGGGTTGCAAGGCCTTTCTATCTCCTTGAAGGTGAGGGGTTTAGAGGCAAGATTTTCCCAGGGGTTGGACATCGAATTGCCTTTCCAGTCCGCCAACCAGTTTGGGTTCGAATCCGGGATGAAAGGGGTTGACACACCGTATGGCGACCGCAACGACAAAGCTGAATCCTGTGCTTGCTCTCCTGCCCTTCGCGAACCGAATCGTTCCGGTGAATTCCGCTCCGGCGGAGTTTGACCCGGAGCGCGATCTCCCCGAAGGGTTTCTGGATTTTCTGGCGCCATTGCATGCTGCTTTGACGCTGAGGCAGAGGGCCTTGATCGCGCGGCGCGAGTACGCACTGGCTGAAGCACATGCAGGCAAAGTTCCTTCCTACTTGCCCCCATCGGTGGGGACCATGAGTCCCTGGCGCATCGAGCTCCCTGCGTGGTGCGCGGACCAGCGCAATCAAATGACTGGCCCGGCAGATGACGCGGAACTCGTCGTGAAGATGCTCAATTCCGGCGCGCCGGGCGTAATGCTGGACCTGGAAGACTCGACGGCCAACGCCTGGGAACACAACGCGCAGGGAATCAAGAATATCTTGGAAGCGCTGGTGGGACGGCTCACTTATTTTGACCGAAAGCGCAACAAGACAGTTGGCATCAACCCCAGCACGACGGTGATTTTTACGAGGCCGCGCGGTTTGCACCTTCACCAAGCGGGAGTTCTGCCGGGAGAATTGCTGCCCGCTTCGCTGTTTGATGTGGCGATGGTCACCTATCAGCTGGATTTCAACGCGTTGGAGCATCCGCTGTGCATTTACATTCCGAAATCGGAATCGGCGGACGAAGCGCTGTGGTGGCGCGATCTCTTCCAGATGATTGCGCGATTGAAGGGATCGCCGACGAATGCGATCAAGTGCATGGCGCTGGTGGAATCGCATCCGCTGGCATTTCAAATGGAAGAGTTTGCCTGGAATCTGCGTGATCACATTCTCGGCTTGAATCTGGGCCGCTGGGACTACATGGCCAGCCTGATTCACTTCAATCTGGAAAATCCGGAGTGGGTGCTGCCCGATCGCAACACGATTCCACACAACGTGGCCTTTTTCCAGAATTTGCGCAACCTGATGCCGGGGATTTGCCACAAGCACGGGATGCTGGCGATCGGCGGCATGACCGCGCTCTATCCGAGCCGCGAAGACGCGGAATTGAACGCGCGAGCGTTGAAGGTTCTGGCCGAGGACAAGAAAAACGAAGCGAATTCGCTGATGGATGGCGCGTGGACGGGGCATCCCGACCAGAACGAAATCGCGGTGAGCCAGTTCCTTGTTCCGAACCAGTTGCAGGCGCGGCCGGCAAACGCCAATGCGCATCCGGAGCTGCGGCCGCTGCCAACTGGAATGGGCAAGCGCACTCTGGCGGGAACGCGCGCGGCGATTCGAACGGTGATTCGCTATCGCAACGGGGTGTTGAACGGTAAAGGCGCGAGTTTGCTCGATAGCTACATGGAGGACTTGGCGACCGATCGGATTTATCGCTTGATGATTGCGCAGCGCATGCGGCATGCCGCCCACATCGAGGTTGTGGATGAAAACGGCGCGCCTGTTCGACATTCACCGGAACTGATCAGCCGACTTTTCGATCAAGAGCTCGACCGATTGCTGCGCGAGACGGGGAAGAACAATGACCCGCAGATGCCGGCGACGCTTCGGGATGCCCGGCAGATCAGCGAGGAGATGATTCGGCGCGAGGAGTTTAATCCGGCGTGAGAGAGGATTTTAGAGTTCAGCGCACTTGATTTGACAGGGATTGGGAAGCAGATCCGCAGAATATTCGGCAGTCTGAGGAGATTCGAAAGGCAAGGAGCACGGAATGTCAGCAAAAGGGGCCAATGGCAAAGGTAACGGCAACGGGCATCTGCCCATCAATCACTGGACTACCGATCCACGCTGGTCCGGTATCACGCGGCCGTATTCGTATTCAGATGTCGTGCGGTTGCGCGGCTCGATTCAGATTGAGTACACGCTGGCGCGGCTGGGCGCGGAGCGGCTGTGGAACCTGATGCACTCGGAGCCGTATGTTCCGGCTTTGGGCGCAATCACGGGGAATCAAGCAATTGAAATGGTGCAGGCGGGACTGAAAGCGATTTATGGCAGCGGATGGCAAGTGGCCGCGGACAACAATACAGCGGGCGATGTTTACCCCGACCAGTCGCTCTATCCTTGCGACTCCGCGCCGAATCTGGTGAAGCGCATCAACCGGGCGCTACTGCGTGCCGACCAGATTGAATCCGCAGAAGGCAAAAAGTCCGGGACGTACTGGTTTGCTCCGATTGTCGCCGATGCGGAAGCGGGCTTTGGCGGTTCGCTGAACGCCTACGAGTTGATGAAAGCGATGATCGAAGCGGGCGCCGCCGCGGTGCACTTCGAAGACCAGCTTTCCTCGGCGAAGAAGTGCGGGCACCTGGGCGGAAAAGTGGTCGTACCCACACGCGAGTTTATCGAGAAATTGATTGCGGCGCGGCTGGCCGCTGATGTTTGCGGCGTGCCGACGATTCTGATCGCGCGCACGGACGCGAATTCTGCGGGACTTTTGCTTTCGGACGCCGATCCGCGGGACCGCGAATTTATTTATGGCGAACGCACGCCGGAAGGCTTCTATCAATTCCGGGGAGGGATTGATGCGGCGATTGCGCGCGGGCTGGCCTGCGCGCCTTTCGCCGACATGATTTGGTGCGAGACATCAACGCCGGACTTGGCCGAAGCGAGGAAATTCGCGGACGCAATTCATGCGAAATTCCCGGGCAAATTGCTGGCGTACAATTGCTCGCCGTCGTTCAACTGGAAGAAGAAGCTGGACGACGTGACAATCGCAAATTTCCAGCAAGAGCTGGGCAAGATGGGCTATAAATTCCAGTTCGTGACGCTGGCGGGCTTCCACGCGCTGAACATGTCCATGTTCCACCTCGCGCGCGGCTACGCGCAATCCGGCATGACGGCGTATTCGAAGCTGCAGCAGGAAGAGTTCGCGGCGCAGGAACTCGGGTACCGTGCCGTGACGCACCAGAAATTTGTCGGCACGGGCTATTTCGACGAAATCGCTCAGGTGGTGTCGGGCGGAAATTCGTCCACAACGGCCCTGGCGGGCTCAACGGAAGCGGAGCAGTTCCACGGCGAAGTGCCACCGCTTCCAGCAAATGGGCACACGAGTGAAGCGCACGCCTAAGATTTTTGGAATCCCCGAACCGAGGCTGGGCTATAGAGTTCCGCCGTCGGGCCAATTCCGCCAATGCGTGTTGGGTTGCTTTGAAGGGTGATAGAGTTTCAAGTCCCCAGTTTCTAGAACTTGGGCGAGCTGCCGGAACGTTTCCGAACTACTTGGGCGATCATCCTCGACTATGTTGGGGTGATGCCACTCTTCAAGCTGCAGGATTTGCTTCATATCGGGCAGCACACTAATGCGCTGTTCTTGAGCGGTTGCCAGCACTTTCGTACGCGCAATGTCTGCCAGAAGACGGCACAGTTCATAGACCTGGATTCTTGAGGGTTGTTCAAGCTCAATGCCGTGTTTTTCGTATTCATCGTAGGATGGAAGTGCCAAAGGCTCTCCTCTCAACGCGATCCCCTTTGCGTCTGTTGCTACAAGCTCACTGTCCATTGCGTCTTGCCATGGACCCTCGCTTATTGGAAAGACGAACCGCGAGTCATTGTGTGGATTGTTCGAGAGGTAGTCTTCGTAGGCCTTGCGACTTGCATATTTTTCTGGCGAATCGCGATCGTGGAGAGTACTTGCGAAGGTGTGAATGTGCGTGTCAGGCAGTCCTGCGCGCGGCGAAAACCCGAACACCTCGATCACCATCGCCCAGTCGGTCACAGAACGATAGAGCGAAAGCCTGGTAGCCGCCAAATACACCTAGCCATTATCCAGCATCGGGAATATGAACGTATCGCAGCAACGATCCAAAACAGCCAGAATGCTTGGGGCGTCAAAGTTCATACACCAAGCCCTTAGGGATGGAGGTCAACTTCTGCCCATGTTGATGACGGCTTAAGAAGAGGTGCCAGGCAGCATTTGGCCGTCGGCATAGATGCGGCGCGAATTGTCCAGGCTGGCCGGGCGCGCGAAGCTGACGGTCTTGGCATTCTTCATGACCGCGTCAAAGGCGGGTGTGAAGGCATCCATCTCCGCCTGGGTGCCGACGGTGATGCGCGCATACGTCGGCCAG
>Ga0066691_10000653_pt1 | contig 12166 bp, 12 predicted proteins | sample GraSoiAngelo_140_FD_66671 | JGI IMG/M metagenome (GOLD analysis project Ga0066691, IMG submission 66671) | Grasslands soil microbial communities from the Angelo Coastal Reserve, California, USA - 14_0929_12_30cm | ecosystem: Environmental > Terrestrial > Soil > Grasslands | place: USA... | reverse complement strand
ATCAGCAAACGTGGGAACTCTTACTTGCGAAGACTCTTCGTGCAAGGCGCACGTGCCGTCCTGCAACAGCGCACGAAGCAGTCTTCCGGTCTGAGTGCGTGGTTGGCACAGCTCATATCGCGCACGCACCGCAACGTCGCCGCCGTAGCGTTAGCGAACAAACTCGCCCGCATCGCCTGGGCCGTGCTCGCGAAGAATGAACGATATCGACCCTCAGTGGTGGCCGAGGTAGCTGCAGCTTAGCGACGACTGCGGAGAACATGATTTCTTACCAGGTCTGCTGGCGAATGAGGAGATGGCACAACGTCCGAACCCGGCGCTCTTTAAACCCGTACCCGGAAGAAGTCTCTTAAGACTGAATTACTAATGGGGAAAAGAGCGCAGCGCATTCCATCCTGGCCAGGAGTGATTCACTCCAACAAAGGCCGTATACATTTGCGCAGACCAACTTGTGACATCCCCACTTTTCGCTTGCGGCGAAGCGGCGGACCATACATTCCGGATGGCCGACGGCGCGGAGGTATTATAGGTCAAGGAGCAGGGAGCCGTGACCACGCGTCAACCGAAGGTTCACACGCGACAGGTTCACACGCGGCAAGTTCACGCGGAATTGGGCCGAGCCGCAGTCCAGATCTTTGCCGCCAATGATCGCATGAACCAGATGCTTATCGAACATCTTGACCCTAGAGCCTGGAGCGCCAAACCGCCCGGCAAGGTCCGCCCCATTGCGGCGATCTTCACGCACATGCACAATGTCCGCTCCAAGTGGGTCCGGCTTACCGCTCCGCACCTGAAGGTTCCACGACAGCTCGACCGCGCGCACTGCACGCCGCAGCAGGCCCGTGCGGGATTGGCGGAGAGCGCCGCTCGCTGCACGGAGATGCTCGCTGAAGCGCTCGGCGGTGGTGGAGGCCGCGTCGAGAAGTTTCGCAGAGACGGCTGGGGCCGGCCTTGGCCGGTTGGCGTGGAAATGCTGTGCTACATGCTTTCTCACGAAGCCCACCACCGCGGGCAGGTGTGCATGCTCGCGCATCAGCTCGGATTCCCGTTGCCGATCGAGGTGACAGCCGGGATCTGGAATTGGGAAAAGCTGTGGAAAGAATGCGGGTCGCCTGGCGGGCCTGGCTGAGAGATCCAGCCTGAAGAGAAGGAAGGAAAAAAAAAGGGAGATTTCTCTCTGCGCAGGCCGACGCGTTCGCAGGAGCGAACGCGGAAGAAAAAGAATCGGCCCGCTTCGTTCGAAATGACGGTGTGGGGTGGGCGGCGTTGAGAAAAAGCTGGGCCGCTTCGGTCGGACAACGGAAGAGAAAGGACCGCGTTGTCAATATAGAAAGCTTTAGAAGCCGCCGCCGCCACCACCGCCGAAGCCGCCGCCCGAAGAACCACCACCGCCGTTCCCGCCGCCGAAGCCGGAGCCTCCGGAGCTGCGCGGGGCGGAGGCCATGACGCTGCTGGCGCGCGAGGACATGCTGTTGAGGTTGCTGGTGAACATCATGGGGTAGAAAGTCGGGCCGAACGAGCCGCGGTACCAATCCGGCGGCTGGGTCATGATTCCCTGGAAGGCTTTGCTCCAATTTTTCTCCACGCCGAGCGCCATGGCGTACGGGAGAAATTTCTCAAACATCTGAGGCGTCTTAATCATGCGATTGAAGCGGTCGGATTCGACGTGATTGAGAAAGTCTTCGAACCCCAGGACGCCTTCGAGAGCGCGCGCACCTTGCTCTGTGCGCGCGGGCATGAACCACCCGAAGGCGCAGATCACGAGCGCGCTGAGAACTCCGGCAATGATAAATGTGAGCGGCGCCATACCCAGTTTGGAAGCGATCCCAGTCCCAACCCAGATGGAAAGAGCGCCGATGACGACGCCAACGCCAATGTACGCGGAGCGAACGCTATCCGGACGCCGGCGATAGTAGCCACGCGTGACGAGCGACGCCAAAAGGCCGTTCTTGATGCCCGGCAGGTTTGTGTAGAAGCGATTTTCGAGGCTGAACATGGAAACGGTTTCGCCAACGGTGCCCGAGGAAAATATTCCATTCAGCAGGACTTGCTCATGGGGTTTGAGTTTCGCCCATTCCGCGCGGTCCTTTTTCAGAATGAAGTTGTAGTCCTTGTCGTGAAAAAGGCCCAGCATGCGGTCTTTCTCATGCTCCTCGATCACCAGATAGCCGCGCACGGCGAGATCGACGATGGTGGAGGTAATGTCGCGCATGTCGGCGGAGTCATCAACGAGCGTGCCGGCTTCGCCCGGCGTGAGTTGATCCGGCGGCTCGTACTGTGCCGCGATCGGACGCAAGCGCGGGTCGCGGCCGCGGGTCCACCAGAGATAGAACATAAGGACAAAGATGACGACAGGCAAGCCGAGGGGCCAATTGCTTCTCAAGAAGAGCGCCGCTTTGTCAAATGCCGTAGGTTCGTGGACGATGCCTTTGTCGAAAGCCACGGCGATCGTCAGGCCTTCGTGATAGCCAAGCGGCTGCCGCGTACGCACTTCCACGCCGTTGCCCACGATCTCGGAGTCGGCTTGCTGCGCGCGCGAGCCATACGCTCCCGTGAAAACATTCACGCGAATGCCCGTTGCACCTTCGGGCAGGAGCACGCGTGCGCTCGCCGCTTGGATGGGCACGTCCCACTCGTCGCCGGTGACGTTCCAGTAGAGCTCGTCGTGGTCTTCGAAAAAGCGCAACGCGTCGGAGACGCTGTACTCAATGATGATGGTGCGGTGAGAGTCTTGCGCCTCCGGAACGTAAATCTTCAGTTTGCGGTAGTGCCGCTCGCGGCTGCTTTCAAATTTCAGCGAGCTGCCGCTCCCATCGGTGACGCGCTTCACGTCAAGGAATAACGTGTAGTTCAGCCCCTGCGGCGTCACGTACTCAACAGGGATTTCGCGATAGAGCCCCTTCCAGGAGCCGATGAATTGCACTTGAATCGTCTCGGTGACGTCAATCGTGCCTTTTGGGGAGACGACTATCTCTGAATCGAATTTCTCGATGCGAAGTTCACGCGCACCAGCAGCAGAAACGAGCAGCGAGAAAACCGCAAGAAAAAGAATGGCGGCGCACGGAAGGCTTTTGTGTTTGAGCAGGGCGCGGTTCATGCGGGCCGCGTTCTTACTAAGCCGTTGGCGCGCTGGGTGCGTTGAAGCTCACCTTGGGCGCTTCGCGTTCGGCTGCAGCGGTCACTTCGAACAACTCGCGCGGCTTGAAGCCGAGCATGTTGGCAAAAATGTTGGTCGGGAACTGCTGAATCTTGGTGTTGAGGTCGCGCACCACGGCGTTATAGTAGCGCCGCGCGTTCTGCACGGTGTCCTCAATTTGGGAGAGCGAATTCTGGAGCGAAGTGAAACTTTCGATGGCGCGGAGTTGCGGGTAGGCCTCGGCAAGCGCAAAGAGGCTCTTCAGCGCGCCGGAGAGTATGTTTTCCGCTTGAGCCTTGTCGCTGGGGCTGGTCGCGGACATGGCGCGGTTGCGCGCGTTGATGACCGCTTCGAGCGTGCCCTTTTCGTGGCCCGCATAACCTTTCACGGTTTCCACGAGATTGGGGATCAGGTCATAGCGCCGCTTCAGCTGAACGTCGATATCCGCCCAGGCGTTGTCGGTCTGGACTTTCAGCCGCACCAGGCTGTTGTACATCCCGATCCCAAGAACAACGAGCAGAACGAGGAGGCCTAAAATGATTATGCCGGTCATGGGACACCCTCATGCGAGATGGAATACCCGCGCTTTGCGCAATGCAACTTCCGGTGAAGCCAATATACGTTGCCGCTGAGTGGGTGTAAAGGGAAGGGCTCCTCGTTTGCCGTACAGGCTGAGTTACCTGTAGCGTATAGTAGCCGATTGATTTATGATTCGCGCGGCGTTTCGAGGCGGCTCTATGCGCGGAAAACGCCGAAGTCGGCACACCTACCATGCTCTTCAAAACGCTCAGCGCTTCGGTGTACGGGATTGACGCCTACATCGTCCAGGTCGAGGTGGATGTGGGCTCGGCGCGGATGCAGGACTTCAACGTCGTTGGGCTGCCGGATAACGCGGTGAAAGAGAGCCGGGAGCGCATCAAGAGCGCGCTCAGAAACTGCGGGTACGAGTTTCCCTATGGGCAGGGCGTGACGATAAACCTGGCGCCGGCCGATGTCCGGAAGGAAGGATCGGGATTTGATCTTCCGATGGCCCTCGGTTTGACGGGCTGCATGGGACAGTTCTTTGGAAAGCAGCTCGACAATTGCATGTTTCTCGGAGAGCTCTCGCTGGACGGAAGCGTTCGGCCGGTGCGCGGGGCACTGTCTGCGGCGCTCGTGGCCCGGGAATTTGGGCTGAAGTCCATCGCGGTGCCGGAAGCAAACGCCAAGGAAGCCGCGGTGGTAGAAGGCGTGAACGTTTTTGCGCTCAAGTCTTTGCCGCAAGCCGTGGATTTGGTGAACTCGCCTGAGTCGTTTACGCCCATTAAGGTGGACGCACGACAAATGCTCTCGGAGGCGGCGCAGTATTCCGTGGACCTGCGAGATGTACACGGGCAGCAGGCCGCCAAGCGCGCGCTGGAGGTTGCCTGTGCGGGGGGACACAACATCTTGTTCATCGGGCCGCCGGGCGCAGGCAAGACGATGCTGGCGAAGCGCATTCCCACGATTCTTCCGCCGATGTCGCTCGAAGAAGCCATCGAGACCACGCGCATTCACAGCGTTGCAGGCGTGCTGGAAGACAGCCGGGGGCTGGTTGGCACGCGGCCGTACCGCTCACCGCACCACACCATCAGTGACGCCGGACTGATCGGCGGTGGCGCTGTCCCGCGGCCGGGGGAAGTTTCGCTGGGGCACAACGGCGTGCTGTTCCTGGATGAATTGCCGGAGTTTCAGCGAAACGTTCTGGAAGTGATGCGGCAACCGCTGGAAGACGGGGCGGTGACCATATCACGGGCGGCGGTGTCGGTGACGTTTCCCTCTCGCTTCATGCTGGCCGCGGCGATGAATCCTTGCCCCTGCGGGTATTTTGGCGATCCGACGCGGGAATGCCACTGCACGCCGCCGATGATCCAGCGTTACGTTTCGAAAATCTCCGGGCCGCTGCTGGACCGCATTGACATTCACATCGAGGTCCCCGCCGTGAAGTACAAGGACCTGCGAGCGCCGTCTTTCGGCGGAGGATTCCGCAGCCGTGCGGCAGCGCGTGACCGGCAGCTCGAGCGATTCAGCGGCGAGAAGAAGACTTACGCAAACGCGCAGATGATGCCGAAGATGATTCGAAAGCATTGTGCGATTTCCGCGGAGGGCGATAAGCTGCTGGAGAACGCGATCACCCGGCTCGGCCTTTCCGCGCGTGCACACGACCGCATCCTGAAAGTTGCGCGCACCATCGCGGACCTCGATGGCGCCGCGAGCATTGAGCCGCGGTATCTGAGCGAGGCCATTCTGTACAGAACACTGGACCGTTCCTATTGGGCTTGAAGCCGGCTCTTGCCCAGGATTTGCGCAGGAGACACAGGCTGGCCCTTCTCCTCCATTGACTCCGTTTCCGTGGCTATGTTACCCATAGAGCGCTCAGTCTGGGGGCTCCCGGGGCATCGGCTCATCAAAACATGGCGCCTGACACGAAGCACCTTGAAATGACGCTGGAGACGCAGGTCGAAAGCGTGAATCTCGCCGAGGAGATGTGCCTGCGCGTAGCGGAGGCGGCCGGCTTCGGCGAAGACGATTGCTATCGCATCGGCATGAGCGTGCGCGAAGGCGTGATCAACGCATTCCACTACGGAAACCAGGAGCGTCCGGAGAAGAAGATTCATCTGGCCGTGGACCTGACCCCGGACAAGATGATCATTCACGTGCTGGATGAAGGCACGGGATTCAAGCTTTCCGAAGTGCCGGACCCCCTCGCGGAAGAAAATCTGCTGAGTACCTCAGGGCGGGGGATTTTTCTCATGCGAGCTTTCATGGACGAATTTGACGTGGTGCCCGGAAAAACCGGCGGCGCGGAAATTGTGATGTCCAAGAAATTGCCTGCTCCGGGTAGTTCCCCCAATGGCGACGGTGGCCAAAGCACCGCTCCGCACCAGGGAGCATAAAGGAATAAAGATGGCACTGCACGCCACGCATCGCGACGCTGGGAAAGTTACTGTTGTGGACTTGAGCGGCCGTATCACGCTCGGAGACGGGAGCGCTTTACTGCGAAAAACAGTCCGCGGATTGCTGGACGACCAGCGCACGCAGATTCTGCTCAATCTTGCGGACGTGGACTACATCGACAGCTCGGGAATCGGCGAGCTCGTCAGCGGCTTCACCGCCGTAAAGAACCGGAATGGAAACTTGAAATTGCTGCATCTGACGAAAAAGGTCCGCGACCTTCTGCAAATCACGAAGTTGTTCACCGTCTTCGATGTGTTTACGGACGAAGGAACCGCCATCCGCAGTTTTGATTGATTGCGGCTCCGGCGCACTAGCGTTAGTCTCTGCCTCTCCTTAGCTCGCATCCAACCCGTGTCTGCGGCACAATCTTTCGGAGGAACCGGGCTGCCGCATGAATTACGTCTCGGATACGCAGTGGATTGTGGAACGGGCGAAATCCATAGGTTTCGACCGCTGCGGAGTGGTCCGCGCGGAAAAATTTCCAGAACTGGCGCAGACCTCGGAATGGCTCGCTCGCGGATACGGGGGCGAGATGAAATATCTGGCGGACCCTCGGCGATCCGACCCGCAAAGCGTCCTGCCGGGGGGCCGCAGCGTTATCGTCTGCTTGCTCAACTACAACACGGCACATCCACTTTCGACGGAAACCAAGCCACAAAACGATCAAGAAGAGCCCCGTGGGTGGATTTCCAGGTACGCCTGGGGACGCGATTATCACGACGTGTTGCGGGATCGCTTGGACCAGTTGGTGGACTCCCTTCGCGAACATTTTACCGGGCCGTTCGAAGCGCGGTCCTACACGGACACCGGCCCCGTGCAAGAACGCGTCCTCGCAAAACATGCGGGCTTGGGCTGGCTCGGGAAAAACACCTTGCTGCTGAACGAAACGCTCGGTTCCTTCTTTTTCCTGGGCGTCATCCTCACCACCCTCGAATTGCCGCCGAGCCTCGCGGCAAATGAATTGCCTCCGCCGGACCTCTGCGGGAATTGCCGTCAGTGCCTGGATGCTTGCCCGACTCAGGCATTCGTCGAGCCCTACGTGATGGATGCACGAAGGTGCATCTCCTATCTGACCATCGAACTGCGACAGGGCATCCCCGAGGAATTCCGCGAATCGATCGGAGGTCATGTTTTTGGCTGCGATATTTGCCAGGACGTCTGCCCCTGGAATCGGCGAGCGCCGATCGTGGCCCTCGAGGAATTCCGGCCAAGAGTTTTTCCTTCTCAAGACGAGGAACAAACCGACGTATCTCTCTCCTCCGAAGACGAGAGTCTCCTTCAGCCAAGGCTCGAATGGTTAGCGGGTATGAGCGAAGCAGAATTCCGGGAAATGTTCAGGGACAGCCCCATCAAGCGCACTAAATGGCGCGGGTTGGTGCGCAATGCCTGCAACGCGCTGGGAAATTCCAAATTGCGGCGGGGCACGAAAGTTCATGCGCGCGCCAGCGTTCTGCTGGAACGGCTTGCGGCTTCGGCTGAGCCGGTCATAGCCGAATCTGCCCGATGGGCGTTGTCGCGCATCCAATGATTGCGTGAGGAGATTGGCCACGGGAAGAGAAGTCGCCCGCAGCCGCGGGAAAGCCGCATGGCATCCAGGACGGAGCCTTTTTCAAGCGGTATTACCATCCAGCCGGGACTAGCGGTATAATCCCACCCGCAGGTTAACTAGCCCTCCGCTTTGCTGGAGATCTTATGAATCGCCGCAAATTTTTGGCCAATACAGGTATCGTCGGCGCTGGATTGCTCGGAGGAGGGAAGGCCGCTCCTGGTCTTTTGCGCGCCGGCACTGCTACAAACTCGGATTCAAATCTCACACCGGAGGAAAAACCCGTGGCATTTAGCGTCCCCGCGTTGCCGTACTCGTTTGATGCACTCGAACCGTATATTGACGCCAAGACGATGGAGATCCATCACGACAAACATCATGGTGCCTACGTCACGAACCTGAACAAGGCCTTGGACGGCCACGCTGATTTGCAGGCCAAGTCCATCGACGATCTTCTCAAGGGCCTCGATTCCATTCCCGAGAACATACGTACTGCTGTTCGCAACAATGGCGGCGGCCACTGGAACCACTCGCTCTTTTGGACGCAGATGAAGAAGGGCGGCGGCGGTGAGCCGAAAGGCGACCTGAGCGCTGCGATTGCCTCAGCGTTCGGCTCTTTCGCCGGGTTTCAGGAAAAGTTCGCCGCAGCAGGTCTGGGACGATTCGGGTCCGGCTGGGCCTGGCTCGTCGTGAGAGATGGGAAGCTGGCTATCGACTCCACTCCCAATCAGGACACGCCGTACCTGCTTGCCGGGGGCAGCAAGGCTGTGCTGGGCCTGGACGTCTGGGAGCATGCCTACTACTTGAAGTACCAAAACCTGCGCGCGGATTACATCAAGGCCTGGTGGAACGTCGTGAATTGGGACAAAGCTGCCGAGCTTTTCAACGCCGCTAAAAAATGAGTCTTGCGAGTCAGGATTGACAAAACAAAAGCCCCCAACCTGGTTGGGGGCTTTTGTTTTTGCCTCTAGGAAAAAAACTGATTCCGAATCAGGCCATCAATTGCCCCTTCGCCAGAGGAACCACGGCCACTGCGCGCCGTGGAACGGGGTAGTTTCTTGCGGCGGGAGTATAGGTGCCGATCTCACGCGTGGCCACGGGCAGAGGCATCGGCATGGCCCCAACCGTGTGGCGCGACGCCTCGCGAACCAGTTCCATTCGGCCGCGCACTCGAAACTTTGCCAGCAAAGAGGAGACATGAAATTTCACGGTTCGCTCGGAGAGATTCAGGTCCGCTGCAATCTCCTTGTTGGCGAGGCTCTTCATCAAGCCGGAAAGCACTTCTTCTTCCCGGCGTGTGAGCTTGAGCTGGCTGTGGGCGGAGTTTCCTGCCTGCAATAGCGCGGCTGCTTTCTCGCTCAGGCCTTCCAGCGCCTCATCATCCGCCTGGACCATTACCACATAATCGCTGGGAGACTGGCCCCGCACCATGCAATGCATGGCCAGAAGCCCTGCGGCCTGATCGACTGGAAATCTGCCGTCCGGGCCTGCCTCGACATGAAACTGTCCTACTCCGGAGTTTTTTTCGTAGAAAAAGAAAATATTTCGAGGAAATGTTGTTCGAGAATTCGTCAGTTGATGCGGATGTGCACTTCTGCGGATCACCTTCACTTGCACCCCCTCAGAATGCGGCCTCGTGCAGAAACCGAAGCCGATGAGTTTTCTATTCTTCGCCCCTCGACGAGGCGTTCCCCAGATCGGGCACTCAGTCAAGTAGTCAAGACAGAGGACTGTAGCCTCAGCGACTCGTACCCATATCGAACGGCAAGGCCCAGACGCGGCCCGGAACTCCCTGAAAGTTCGCCTGAGGCCGCTACACCGAACCCCACCCTCGGTGCACTTGAAATGCCGAAAAGAGTGGTTTGTAACTTACTAAGGAATTGAGGCCTTACGAGCAGATGAGGGGGCACGAATCACATTTCTTGGTAGGAATTGCATGGTCAACGAAATTTTTCCACCGTACGAGGATGTGGCCGAAAAAACAGTGTGGTTTCTATCGATTTGCACGCTCGCTCCATGCCCTGTGGAAAAGTGATGAACCCCAGTCCACGGCGCTCGAAATGTCCTCAATCAGTCAACAAGAGTCTGCTCGGGGCTGATCAGTTCGTAGGTCACACCGCGCCAGCGGATTCTTCGCGTAACCAGCGAATTCGCAAAATTTACGAGGTACAGGAACGGAATGAACGCCGTCACCAGCACATAGATCCACGCCTGGCCGGTAATCTGGGAACGAGCGGAAGGAAGTGCTTCCGTCACGCCAATGAGGCGGATGGAACCCCGGATGGCGGAGAGCAGAAGCGGCAGAAAGGTTAGAGTCAGGAGATGAAAGGCCGGCCTCTGCGCCAGGAGATCGCCGAAGACGAGTAAGGTGCCGAACACCAGAGTCAGGCAGTAGAGAAAATGCGTGGCCGCCGCCGGGGCCCAGACTTTGTCCGCGTACACACGAGTAATGAGAATCTGGCGGTTGGTGAATTCCATAAGCCCGTCGAAATCGGTCTCGACATAAGAAAGTGTCAGGCACTCCGGCAAGAATACAATCGGCCGATTGTTGCGTGCGAGGGCGCGCGTCAGCGAATAATCGTCGCTGACGGAATTCTTCCATTCGTCCAGCACTCCAGATTGCTCGAAGGTACTCCGGCGGATCGCGGTGCCTCCGCCCCAGCAAAAGTTTTTTCCTTTCTCGCTCATCATCGTAACCACGGGGGCATTCCAAGCCGCGAGTAGCGCGGTCGCCAAATCACTGCGATTCGGAATGAACCAGCGCATCGTGGTCGCCGCGCCAATTCGAACGTCACCCAGAGGCGCGACGAGATGATGTAGCCAGGATTTTCCCGGGCGGCCATCGGAATCCGCGAACGCCAGTACTTCAAATTCCGGCGGCAGCTGTTCAATGGCAACCCTCAAGTTGTTCACTTTCTCGCTGCAGTTGCTGGGCGGCCCGGCAACTACCACATGGGCCTTCACACGCGAGTTCTTGGCCACGCGCTCGATGATGCTGCGCGCGGGGTCCGAGCCAGAAGCGAGGATGAAAAAAATCTCATAGTTTTGCCGCTCGAATTCCGTCAGCGAGACAAGATTCCGTTCCAGTCCCGGCTCGACGCCTTTGCACGGGCACAGAACGGCTGCTTTCGGCGCATAAAAGCCAGGGTCTGAGTTCAATCTGCGCCGCACATATCCGAGCCACTGCAGGGCATGCCAGATAAGGTAAGCCCCCATCAGGACCTGCAAGGACGCCAGAAAATAGAAAAGTTTCTCCACGCCCCTTGAGAATAGCAGAGGAAGATTCCTCGCCGAACACCGTTTGACCGGGTAGAATCGCAGCGGTAAACGTCCCGTTCCAGGAGCATCCAACATGGCTAGAGTGGACGCAGCAATGGTGACCTCAGGGCTGGAGCTGCCCGGCTACCGGGTGGTCAGAAATTTTGGAATCGTTCGCGGAATCATCGTACGTTCCCGTAGCGTCATCGGAAATCTGGGCGCAGCATTGCAGACCATCATCGGGGGAAATATCACCATCCTCACGAATCTCTGCGAAAAAACCCGCGAAGATGCTTTCGAACTCTTGCTGCAACACGCCGCGGAGCACGGCGCAAACGCCGTGATCGGCATGCGCTATGACGCCACCGAAGTCATGCAAGGAGTCACCGAAGTGCTCGCCTACGGCACGGCCGTGCAGGTTGAACGTAGTTCCCAGTGATTCAGCTCTAGTGTGGGCGGGAACTTCTCGGCGGCGGATTCTCCGCTGCCACAATCTGTGCGGCTAATTCCTCGATGCCCGTCAGCGCCTGGCTCGCGGCCAGACGCGCCTTCTCCATGAACGACGAATCGAGTAAGAACGCGCACCGGTCCACAAACGGATGGTTCGCCGCTTCAAACGGTTTCCGGCTGCGCTGCGAGGACGATCCTCGCGCCAGTAGCTCCTCATACATTTGCAAGTCCCGCTGAAAATCAAGCGCATCGCCCGCGGTCCATCCTTGCTGCCGCGCGAGCGAGGCCAGAAACTTCCGGCGGAAGATTGCCGCATCCCTGCGCAGCATCGGCCGCGGCTTGGACCTCCCTGCCGGCTGCGGCTCTTTGCAGATGATTTCCAGCGTTCGGACACTCATAGCGAGCAGCGCCTCACGCTGCAACAGCGAGAGTAAATCACGGTAAAGCGATGCGTGAACCTGCAAAGCATGGCGCCCGTTCTCAATCACGTAAGAATCCACAAACCGCGGCATGACGCGCTCCCGCATCAGCGCTTCCGTGAGCCGCTGGCACAATTCCGCTGCGGCATCCTTTTGATTTTGTTTTTCCCGCGCCATGCCTGCAACCATGTTAGCAGGACTTGGCTGCCGTGTTGCCGGCACGGGTGCAAAACAAAGAGCCCGGCGATTTTCGCCGGGCTCTTTTACAAATCGCGAGCCGCTTGACCACGTCTCGCTTGTGCCTTCTGTCTGACGCTCAGTGGATCGCCCTTGGACTATTCGGATCTACGCGCTTCTGCTTCGGCTCCGGTTGCGGCACGA
>Ga0066691_10000652_pt1 | contig 12209 bp, 14 predicted proteins | sample GraSoiAngelo_140_FD_66671 | JGI IMG/M metagenome (GOLD analysis project Ga0066691, IMG submission 66671) | Grasslands soil microbial communities from the Angelo Coastal Reserve, California, USA - 14_0929_12_30cm | ecosystem: Environmental > Terrestrial > Soil > Grasslands | place: USA... | reverse complement strand
TTTTTCTCACAGGGGGGTTAAACACCAGCCTGGGCACTGAGAGAAACAGGAAGCTACGCTTCTTAGGCCAGTCCCATTCTCGATGCAACGGGTCCAGCCACGTCTTATGGCGTGTGATCCACACCGCCCGCCAGTGTGAAGAAGCGTTCAAACGTGTCCGTGATGTCCGCTTCGATCTGCTGTGGCGGCATACCACTGTAAAAGGTGGCCACCAGCACGACCGGAATGTTGATGGGCGGAAACATATCCACCGGCATTTGCACAACGCTGGTGACTCCAAGCACGCAGAGAAAAAGGCAAGACACGATGATCAAATAGGGATGTCGAATGGAAAAGGAGGGCATCGGATTACTGCTCCATTTCTTGAGACTCCATGGCCTTCGGTGCGACCCTTTGACCGGGCTGATACTGTCCCTGCGATCCGAAAATCACACGATCGTTTTCTTTTAAGCCGGAGACAATTTCGATTTCTGTAGCCGTTTGCAGACCGAGCGTGACCGTACGCCTCTCGATCTGATTGGAATCATTTACGAGCAAAACTGTTCCCTTATCCTGGCCGGAAGGCTGGACCACCTGGGTGGGAACGGCTAACACCCTCGCCGCTTTGTGCAGGGGAATGTCCACGGAAGCGTACATTCCGGGGACGAGGTTGTAATTCGCATTGGGGACTTCCACTTCGGTGTGCATGGTGCGCGTCTGTGTATCAATCTGATCTGAGAAGCGAACCATCTTTCCTGAAAAGGTTTTGCCCAGGGTGGAGACCTTGACGCTGATGATTTCGCCGAGGTGGAGATCCGGCACGGCCCTTTCCGGCACGGGAATCACTAAGCGAAGGAGATTGTTTTGCGAGAGTCGGCAGAGTGCGGAATTGCCAATATTAGAAGAGGTTCCCGCAGGCAAGAGAGCTCCCGTGTATGCGTACATTACGGTCACAACCCCATCGAAAGGAGCGGTAATGTGTGAATACGCGTAAAGCGCCTTATCCTTATCCAGTGTGGCTTTCGCCGCCACCAATGCTTGTTCTGCAGACGCGAGTGAAGCTTTGGCGGCGGAAACACCGGCACTCGCTTCCAGGTCCTTTCCTTCGGAAACGTCGATATCCTCTTGCGCCACTAGCCCCGGTTGCGATTTTTGCACGTCCGCCAGACGCGAATAAGTCAGGTGCGCAACTTTGTATGCCGAATTCGCGCGGTTGAGTTCCTCGCGGGCGCGCTCGAGATCGCTCTCGCTGCGGTGAACGGTAGCCTCATCTTCCTGCAGTTGCTGTTGTAATTCGGGAATCTCCAAATCCGCCAGAACCTGCCCGGCTCTAACATGCGTGCCCCAATTTACGTGGAGCTTCTGGATATATCCGGAGACCTTGGCATACACCTCGATTTCCTGGTAAGGCTGGAATTCAGACGCAATTTCCAGAGTATTCGCAAGATCGCGGCGTACGACATTAACGACGGCGACCACCGGCGCAGCGGCGGAGGCATCGACTTTCGCGGGCCGGGCACACCCGGAAAAGATGCTTGTCCATGCAATCAATGCGAGCAGATAGCATCCGAATGCCTGCCCGGAGCGGTGAGAGGCCTTACTGGATAATCCCGGCGCTTTATTAACGAAGAGCAGGTGACTGCCGGAAGATGGGTGCGCTTCGAGATCAATTGTAGTAGTCATACACTTGATTCCTTCTCTTCTTGCTTCATGATCTCTTGAAGGTTCTCCACAGAAAAATCATCCGAGCGGCACAAATCCATCAGCCGTTTTCGTCGTTTGGACGATCTCACGAGCAGCTGCAGGCACTTTATCGGCGATCTCCAGAGGTATCGTTTGCACTCCATGAAGATCGCCTTGGATCAAGTCGCCTGATGCAATATCCAATCCACCCACGCGAACTTTGCCGCCGAAATCGAATACATGTGCGTAAGCATGGGAGACCGCCACGTTGGAAGCAAAGAGCTGAAATCCGGTTGGCCGGATCTCCTGGATGTCACGCACGCTTCCGTTGGTCACCAACGCCACGCATCCCAGCGCATGCAAAATTTGCGCGTGTACGGCGCCTACGAACGCCCCCAATCCGGGGCGTTCGTCAAGATCCTCAATGACCACGATTCGAGGAGCGGGAATCGTGAGGATATGGTTCCACCAGTCTTCGCGGTCATAGTAAAAATAACCGTGTTTTTCCATGGGCGGGTCTGCGCTGCGGATGCGCGCCGTCGCCGCGTAACCCACGACCGGTGGAACCTCCTCGAAGACGCAACCAATTCTGGAATCGGCGAACCACTGTTATGCATACGAACGCCGAACGTCTCGATGGCGCTCGCGGTCACGCAAGTACTGAACTGGCGCAACTCATCGAGTTGAGCTGGAGTCAGCCGATTCGCGTTAGTCGTTTGAGCCATTGCGGCCTCTCGAATATCCGATAACTATCGAGCAGAGCCTGGGATATCAGACCGCAACTGCTGAAACAAAAATGGGGAAAACGCCGGAACCTAGAGGGATAAAGATGGAGGTGATCGATGCTGCAGAGATACGGTCACACCGATCGAAGGCTTCGGAGGCTCCGAATCGGGCTCCCGGGTGCTCCGGGCCACGGGTTGCGGCGGAACCAACTTCGCGATCGGTTGCAGAGGCGCCTTTTCAAGAATTATCGGGCAATGACGTAACTGCATCTTGCTCGCGATATTCAGATAATGACCCGGATTTGACGACGGCAGATACCAACTATTTTTGGCCAAGGTTGCCAGCGTGGGCACAGCAAACAGGAGCAGTGCGAGCAAGGCGCGCCGCGTAAAAAAGGAACGACAAAACTTCGCGGGCTTGAGGAACGATTAATACTTCTCTCCTTGTTCTCGGCGACGCCGCCTGGAAGCAGCGATTAGATTCTACGGTCCCAGCTACTTGAAATCAAGCAACAGCCCGAATCGCGGGCGCGGATGATTCACCGGAAGTGCCGGTCAAAGAGTAGCGGGGTTGGGCTCGTGGAGCTTAATTGCCCGAGGAAACGCGTTGCGCATAATAGCCGGTGCGCGTTCGCGCAGAAATGGTTCCACTTCCCGGAGGAGGAATAATCTGCACGCGCAGAGAACGAAAAGAGCCGTCCTTGCGCGAATTCGTCGGATAGTAGGCGAGGGTATACTGGTGGCGAATGTCCCGTGCGATCTGATTACAGGTTGACTCCACATCCTCCAGGTTTTCGGGGAATAAGGCCGACCCGCCCGTGGCGCGAGTCAATGCCAGAAGCGCTTGGCGGTCGCGTTCGGCCGATTCTGGCTTTTCCTCTCGGAGCAACCCGACAGCGTAAATCAAAGCGCTCGATCTTTGCGCTTCCTGCAGAGCGGACTCCAGGCTGCGATGGCTGGAGTTGTCTTCACCATCACTCACGATCAGAAGCACCTTCTTATCCAGATAGCCACTTTTCAGGCGATCCAGTGAGGCAGCCGTCGCGTCATAAAGGGCCGTGCTGCTGCTGGGATCGGCTTGTTCCAGGGCCTTTTTCAACTCGTTGACGTCGTTGGTGAAGTCGCGGTCAAAATAGTATTTGTCGTTGAAGTGGGCGACAAAAACCTCATCATCGGTGTTGCTGGTTTTGACGAAGGTCAGCGCTGCCGCGTTCACCCTTTCGCGTTTGTCCCCCATGCTACCGCTATTATCGATCAGCAGGCCCATGCTGACGGGCGCGTCCTCCTGGTGCAGGACTGAGATTTTCTGTTCGGAATTGTCCTCGAAGACGCGGAAGTTTTCTTCTTTCAGTCCCGGCACAAACTGTCCATGCTCGTCCGTGACCGACACGTGCAGCACCACCAGGTCCACACTCCTCTGGATCGTGTAGCCGCTTTGCAGGGGCGGCTCTGGAGCATTTTGCGGGGGCTGGATTTCAGGCGGAGGAGGTAAAGGGCGCGCCGGTTGTTGCGCGTGCCCAGGCGCGAAAGTAATGGACACGAGAAGCAGCGTCCGGAAGAACGCGGCAGGGCGCAAACAAAGATAAGAATGGTGCCGGCGCGAATACGGTGTCTGCATTTCCTCTATTATTCTGATGGCTATTTGCCTCTGACGGGATGAGTTTGTGCGCCTAGCGTGTCATAGACAGAACCGGTCCATGTGAGCAGCCGGTCCTCCCAGTGGCGCCCTGATTGGTCCGGGCTATTTTCGCTTGGATGCAACCACATGAGGTGGTAGGGCAAAGAAGCAGGCGAGTGCGAAACTCAGAGTCAAGCTTGCGGGTGCGCTCAGCCATGACAAACCGAGACAGACGAGGTAGAACACAGGGCCGAGCATATATTGGCGCGAAATCCTCTGCACGGACGCGGAGTCCACATCGTTAGCCAGAAGGCGGCGCTTGGCTGAGGAGGCATACCTCCAGAGCAGATTGAAGACCACGGCGATAAAAACATACGTCGCGTTGTACAGAATAAGAGCGGCCCGCTGATCGGTCTCTCCCAGATGCGTGGCGAGCACAGCCGTCGGGAACGGAACGACGATAACACCCAGCAGGAGGAGCAGATTCAAAATGAGAAGCACGTCATCCGCACGGGCAATATGCGTAAAAAGCCGGTGGTGATTGATCCACATAATTCCAATAAAAGCGAAACTTATGAGGAATGAGAGGTAAGAGGGCCATTGGCTCAGCAATTCCCGGGACAATGAGCCGCTTCCGGCAGGGGGAATCTTGATCTCTAGAATCAGTAACGTGATGGCAATGGCGAACACGCCGTCGGCAAAAGCTTCGATGCGGCTCGTTTCAGCCGTCACTGGTAATCGTCCTCGGGCGCGATACGCGTCATCGGTCTTATTCCTCCGCAGGTGAGCGCCTGCTCATGCTCATCATCGACCCAGGCAAGATACGCGGTAAGAGCGGCAATGTGAATGCGCTATTTTTTCTGATGTTAACATTCGATATTCTGCAAGAGACAGAGCTCTGGAGGAGAGATGAACCTGCGAAATGCGACGGCTTTGATCACGGGCGGAAGTAGCGGCATCGGACGCGCCATAGCCCAAACGCTCGCTTCGAGCGGAGCGCGCGTAGCCATCACCGGGCGTGACAGAGGCCGGCTGACGGAGACCGCTCTGGCTCTGAAGGCTCTGCCCATCGTTGCAGACGTGGCGAATGAAGCCGACGTGGAGCGGACTTATCAAGAACTTTTCAAGGCGTTCGGGGAACTGGATATCTTGGTGAATAACGCGGGCGTGGGTGTGTTCAAGAATTTGGTTGAATTCGACCGCTCCAGCTTTGAGTCTGTTTTTGCCACCAATGTTACAGGGGCCATGCTCATGGCTCGGGAAGCGGCAAAACACTTCATCGCACGCCAGCGAGGTAATATCGTCAACATCGCCTCGACCGCTGGCTTGCGCGGGGCTCCGAATGGCACCGCCTATTATGCCAGCAAGTTCGCCTTGCGCGGCATGACTGAGTGCTGGCGGGCCGAGCTTCGCCGCTATAACATTCGCGTCTTCCTGATCAATCCAAGCGAAGTTCTCACAAACTTCTTTGCTACTGCCGGCTTATCCCAGAAGGAAAATCCCACCAAGCTGCGAGGCGAGGAGATCGCCTATATGGTGAAGGCGGCGCTGGAGATGGATGATCGCGGCTTTACACCTGAATTATCGATCTTCGCTACAAATCCCAAGGATTGAGGCGGAGCGGCTGGTCAACTCACGATAATCGAGTCTTGATATTCGGCAAAGTCGGAGAGCAACTTTTCCAAGGAAATCGAGGGATGCCAAAAAATTGTCGGCGCCGGAATTACCTGAACGTCGAGAACAGATTGCTTATTGTGCCGTATCTTCTCGCGATTCTTTAGCTTGCCTTTAACCTTCATGACTGGAGTATACCGCTTTGCCAGCGTAGCGAAGCCATACCACAACCTCCTAAACGGGCAAGGCAGGAATCATTAAAGGACGTCAAAAATAGAGCCTAAAACAAAAAGCGGCCCAGAAGGGCCGCCTTTCGGTGGAAACAAAGCCGCGAAGTTACTTCGAGGGGCTCGCGGTGTTGTCCGTCTTCTTTGCCTTCGTGTCCTTGGCTTTCGTGGTCTTAGCCTTCGCGTTCTTCGTGCTCTTCTTCGCCGTCTTGGCGGCTGGGGCCGGCGTCGTCGTCGAACCACTATTCTGAGTCTGAGCCATCGCCAAGCTGGCTCCAAACATAAGCGTTACGACCAACATCAGTAGCTTCTTCATGCCTTCTCCTTCAGAGATTTAGAGTCTCGAACTAAAGCCATTGTCCAGGGCGAGCTGCTCCCGAGAGCGTATTAAGATTGTGCCCTTACTGCAAGGAAATTTTACCTCGTCCAGCCGTATTAGTTAAGCAGCTACCGGGCTACGGGCTTGCCCGCCGCCGGCGCCGCCGGTTTAGCGAACTTGGCTGCGTCGATTGGCAAATTCGCTTTAACTTCGCTCAACTCGGTGCTCGATCTCCCGTCCGTCCACGTCGTCGTCCAGCGGAATGGCATTTTCACGCCGGAGACATCGCGATAATCGGTGTAGTCAATCTGCGTCGGGTTGAGCCCAACCGGAGAATTCGTATAGCGTACCTGCCTCACGAGCAGCCCCGATTCCTTATCGAAATATAGCTTTACCGGGAAAATCCCGCCGCTGTCTCCCTGAACGACTTCGACCTCACGATCATTGATGGTGGTCAGATAGCCGACGCGCCCCTCGCTGAAGCTTTGCTTGATGCGCGCTGGAAAAGCAAGGTCGGCATCCACCTTGACCGCTTCCAGAAATTGGCCCGTCAATTCCAGCAATGGCACTGGTCTGCCCGGCTCTGCCACCCAACCCGCGCGACCGTCGTAAGTGGTCGTCCAATCACCATTGGATGTGTGAATGATCGTCACGCGTTGCCCAGGAGCCTTGGCCATGATTTCGATCGGGCTTTTCTCAATTTCTGCATAACCCTGATAAGTGCCTTTGGCGCTGACACTGGTGATGCTCGCCAAGCGCTGCGCGCCACCGAGCGCCTGAATGTACTTGTCGAGAATTCGTTCCGCTGGAGGTTCCCCCGCAGCCTGGTCCGTAATCACATCCGGTTCTTCGACGACCGGCGCGCTGTACTGCTCCGCCAGGTTCGGAGTGACCTTCGGAAGATCAGTGCCGCGGTGACAGGAGTAGCAAGTCAACTTGCGACTTCCGCCAAAGTAACTCTTATTGATGGCGTTCATCATCAGGACCATCTTCCGCGCGGTCTGTTTATGGGCGTTGTCTTTGGCATAGCCCGCCCAACTGCTCTCGTCATCGTGGCAGAATTCGCAACTCTCGCCAATTGAGGCAGAAAAGAAGCCCATTGTGGCGAGGAATTGGTTTTCAGGAATACCTCGGAGTACTTGAATATTCTTGTAGACGTCTTCCGCCATTAATTCTTTCTGCGCGGGCGGCTGCTGGGCGATTTGTTGCCCAGCCGTTTGAGCGGCGATTTGGCCGTGGGCCCTTGCGCCTGTCAACGGGATGCCGAGGAGAAACGCGATGGGGATCGCGCGAATGGTCATTTGCCTCGATCGTTTGGATTTACTTTGCGGGATCGGCAGTGCCACCGGGATGTCCAATGATGTTCATGTAGGCGATGCCTTCGGATGGAATGCAGAGCTGCTCCTCGAGTTCCTGGTTAGGAATCCACTTGAAAGGTACGCCGGTGAGTTCTTCAAACGGTGAAATATAAGTCTTGGGATCGTCAATCGTGACGCTCATATGCAAAGTGTCGTGATCCACGCGCGTGTAGCGTTCCTGCACACGCATGTCCACGCTGTGAGGATGGCCCGACGTATCGAGCCAGCTCCTGTCATCCATGCCGATGCTATCAATGACGAATGTGTAGTCCCCGTCCCAATGCCCCACGGAATAGCCATACCAGCGCGAAGGCGCGCCATCTTTGGTGTCGATGCTCTTGGGAAGCTCTCGCCCGTCCGTCCAGATTTCGCGCCAGACTCTTTGGTACTGATGGAGCACGATCATGCGGTCCGGTAGCTGAGCAAAGCGCATGCCTCTTGTCTCGTTGATAACATTGCGGGGAAACCCCAAGGGATCGCACGTCATCAGCGGATCATTCGTGTTCGCCAGGTGGTATACCGGTTCGGGCTTATTGAGCTTGAAGCGCTGCTCACCAAGGGGCGTGAAGGGAGGAAAATTGCGCCCGATGGAAGCGACAGGACCCGTCCAAGCGCCGTTCAGATCACGCTTGGGAGCAGGTGCCGACGGTTTCGCCTCGGCATTCAGCTTTTCGAAAAGAGTGCGGGTCTTTGGCACGTGAGTCGTTTCGTCATCACTTGTTTGGGCTGTAGCAAATGAAGCCAAAGCGAGCACACCCGCCAAGCCCACGATTGCCCGGCCAGCTATTCCTCGCATTCCACGCTCCTACTGCTTACAGCTTGCCCAAGCCCTCGTTCAGCTCGATGTAAGTGCCCCACGGATCCGTGACGAACGCGAGGGCAATGCCCAGATCGGGCCGGGGAGTATAAGGCATGTCGAGCTTGATCCCCGCGGCTTCAGCCTTCTTGCAAAAGGCCTCGAGTCCTTTGATCTCGAAGCCGATGTGGTCGAGTTCTCGTCCCTTGGTTCCCACGGTCGGCGTGTCGGATTTCGCGAAGGTCAGGTTCACTCCCGGCAGGTCGGCAGCCTCGAATTGCCCGCGCTTGCCTGGCTTGGCGCCAAACGTCTTGGCGTACCACGCCTGTATGGCCAACACAGAGTTCGTGCCGCCCGCATCCGCCACGAAGAAGTGAACGTGGTGAAACTTAATCGGCACGGTCTGCATCGCGTCTTCGAGAATTTCGATCCGCGCGAGGTCGTCGGGCGAGTGCAGATAGATCTGTTTCGCGTTCGCTGGGTTTGGAGGCTCCATGATCAGCCCTGCGGCCTTCCACTTGGACCTCGCCTCGACCACGTTTGGCACCAGGAAGCCGATATGATTCACGGTCGATCCCACGGTGCCGGCCGGCGGGTCCATGGCTTTGCGGATCAGGATCAGTACGCCGGGGAATTTCACCACTTCGTTCGCGCCGAGCTTGGCGATGGGCGTGCCGCCGACGGCGATCCAAAACTTCTTGGCCCCATCCACGTCCTGCACCGCGAAGTGCACGTGGCCCATCGCGACGCCCACACTACCTGGGTCGGCGAGCTGAGCCCATGCAACAGGTGCGGGCAGTATTGCGACAAGCCCCAGAATCCCGAGAATACAAATCATCTTCTTCATGTTTTCCTCCAGTAAGAAATCGCGAGAGCGAGCTTTCGACCAAGTAACGTAGCCACCTCCGGTCCCACCGATAGGAGCCGGGACGACTCAGATCTATAGAAAAAGTCGGTTCGCGACTAAGGCGCGACGCCCTCGGCAATGAATACGCGGCTCGTAGCCGAGCTATGCCGGATGGGTTTGATCGCCTCGTACGCGGCGGAATTCTCCCAGGCTCGGGCTTTCTCCGCGCTGTCAAAAGCGATCACTACGAAGCGATCCTTGGGCGCTGTGCCCTCGACGCCCTCAATCTTGCCGCCGCGAACAAGGTAATGACCGTTGAAGGGCGCCAGCGTCTCCGGAACCTTGGCCCCATATTTCGCGAAGGTAGCGGCGTCGTGGACATCAACTTCCGCGATCACGTAGCCAGCCGGCGTCTTGGCTTGCTGCGCATGAATGACCATGGCCCCAACGACGCCCATCGCGACGCCAGCCAGCACCGCCAGTGCCAATTTGTGATTCGTTCTCATGGGTTCTTTTCCCCCTTTGTATTTGCTCCGAGCAGTCCGCGCAGGATGCTACACCAGTTGCCCGTGTGTGCGGAAGGGGCGCGACTGGAACAACCAGACCCTATGCCCCGGGATATCGCTCCGAGCCAACCACAGGCCGTTGAGCGCCTGCAGGTTGTAACGAGCTGAAGATTGCTAATTCGAAGCTGCGCTACTTCTTCGCGAACCTTCGAAAATTCATCGTGTTGGTAAAGCCACCATAAACGTTACCCTGGTCGTCTGCGGCGACGGCTTCCAGCGTGTTCGTTTCCGACCAGGGAATGAACTCCGTGACTTTGCCGTCCTTGACCTTCCCGATTCGAATGCCTTGCTGGAAGCCGGGATTGGTCTTGTCAGTCGAGGTCGAGTCGGAGACGTAGATGATATTCTTCTTGTCGATAAATATTCCGCTGGGCCGCCCGAATTGCCTCCATTCTTCGAGGAATTTGCCATTCTGGTCGAAGATCTGAATGCGGCTGTTCCCGCGGTCGGCAACGAAGAGTCGCCCGGCGGCATCCATGGCCAGCCCGTGCGGCGTGTCGAATTCGCCCAGGCCGGACCCTTTCTTGCCCCAAGCCTTGATGAATTTGCCCTCTTTCGTCAGCTTCACGATCCGCGCGTTCGTCTCGCCGCCATGTCCGTCGGCGACGAAGATGTCGCCATTCGGCACAACCAAAACGTCGGAAGGTCCGTTGAAGGTGTCCGGGCCATCGCCGGCGACGCCGGGCTTGCCCAACGTCATCAAGAGCTTTCCCTCCGGACTGAACTTCATGACCGTTTGCCCCTTGCCGTTCTTTGTCCTGCCGTCGCACACCCAAATGTTGTCTTCCCGATCCACGAACATACCGTGCGGATAATTGAACATTCCGGCGCCGAAGCTGGTCACGAGCTTGCCGAAGGCATCGAACTTCTGAATCGGCGCCAGATTCGACCCGGAGCAATCATCGGCCGTGCCGCAGCGGTCAAAAACCCAGACGCTCTTGCCGTCGCGGTCGATATCCACACCGATGGCCGCGCCCCACTTACGCCCTTGGGGCAGTTTTGCCCAGCCTTCGTCCAAGTGATAGGGATTCGGCGCCGCATTCGGATCGGCGCCGGTTTGAGCGAAGCTTCCTTGCCCCTGCATCCCCATCGTAGCGACGATGGCGAGGCCCAGTGCGTACCGAATGCGATATGCATGCCACATGGCGTCTTTCCTCCTTGGGCGCGGCGCTCTTGGCTCGCCCTATTGAATCGCCCCTACTTTGAAATCGCCAAGCTCAGCGAGGTGGGAGCGAGCCCAGGTATGCCGAGATCGAGATAATGTCGTCCTCGGAGAGATTCGCGACCACCTTCTTCATCAGAGCCGCGGCCGTGCCGGCGCTCGCTCCGTTTTGCATGCAGATCAGTTGGCGAGCGATATACACGGGCTGCAGACCGGCGAGCCGGGGCACTTCACCGAGGCCCTTCAGGTCGTCCCCGTGGCAGATTGCGCATTGAATCGTTTTGCCAGCGCCACCGGTTTTCACCAGCGCTTCCCCCTTGGCGATGCTGCCCGGAGGGACGTAAGCGATAAAGGCCGAGTGAGGATCGCGAATCGATGTTTGCATTGGATCCACCGGCGTTTCGATGATGCGATGACCGATGGGCTCCTTGCCGCCGTCCGGAACTAAAACACGATGTCGCGCGTCGCTGCTGACGTAGGTTTTCGGCGGAGTGGCGGTTTCGATCACCTTCACCCACGGAATGGGCTTGATGGCCGCAAAATAATCCGCCGCCTGCCGTACATCTTCATCGGATACATTCTTAGCAATCGGAGTCATGCGCTCGTTTTCCCGCCGGGCTCCGCTCTTGAAATATTTCATCTGGCGCACGATGTACTCGGCGGGAAGGCCGGCGATATCGGCGGACTCAGGATGGCCTTGGCCGGACATGAGGTGGCAGGTGCCACACGTTGCCCCTGGAGGTGCGTTCGGGCCCTTCACGATCCCGGGTGCCGCAGGGTGCTCCTCGGGAAACCAGTCCGGCGGATTGGTCGCGCTGCGGACCTGGGCCGCGTCGTACTCCTTGGTGCTGCCGGGGACGTGGATCGTGCCAGACAACGGTGTCGCCGGGGGCTGATCCTTGTCCGGGATGTTATAGGCCCACGAGGGCAGGCCATTGGGAACCGATGTCGGCGTTGGCGCTTGCGCCGCAACCCGCAATCCGGCCACCAACGCGAACAGCAGGGCAGCGCTGGTCTGTTTGCTCATATTGCTCATAAGCATTCGCTCCCGAAAGTTTCTCAGAAAGTGCGATAAAGCATACACCCGGATGGCAAGCTTCGTTTATCAGTACTAAAAAGCGGTAGAGGGTTGGTTTCGCCGGGTAACTGAGCGGCCGCGAGGCCGCTCAGTCCCCTAAGAACCGGACGTGAAAGTTTCCCTTCATCCGGCTCGAGCACTCAATAACGCCCCATGAAAAACGAGGACGCAGCCTCATTCAAGTACAAATAAGACCTACTCGATACGGGCTTGCGGCCAACTCACACGGCAATGGAT
>Ga0066691_10000650_pt1 | contig 12210 bp, 7 predicted proteins | sample GraSoiAngelo_140_FD_66671 | JGI IMG/M metagenome (GOLD analysis project Ga0066691, IMG submission 66671) | Grasslands soil microbial communities from the Angelo Coastal Reserve, California, USA - 14_0929_12_30cm | ecosystem: Environmental > Terrestrial > Soil > Grasslands | place: USA... | reverse complement strand
AGAACTTCGGGCCCGCCGAATTCATGAACAACGATAGCTTTCATTGTGTGACCCCCCATCGCTCCCGGCTCCGGGTATTGAAACCGGTCGACGTGCCATGACCATTGTCGCTGCTCAGTCCGAAAGAAACGCGCCCTATAATGCTCTCTCTCTGGTGACAAGCCGCCGCAGAATGGTCTTGGCATGTTCGATTTCGTCCTGATTGATCGTGTGCGGCAGACCGGCACCTTTGGCGGAATCAAGCGCTCGTCCGCGCTGCAGAACGGACTGATTGCCGTGCGGATCATCCGCATTGGATTTTCATCACGCTTCCTTTATGGGTTTGTGGAGTTGAATCGGCGGAAGAACCTGCTCGATTCTCTTTCTGCTTGGTTCGAGCCATGACGGAAGCTTGAGCGCTTCACCAAGTTTTTCCATCGGCTCGTCGATGGCGAAACCCGGCGGATCGGTAGCCAATTCAAATAACACGCCACCCGGCTCGCGAAAATAGATGGAATGGAAGTAGCAGCGATCAATCACCGGAGTGACATTCAGATGTCTATCGACGAGCCGCTTACGCCAGGACTGCTGCGAATTGTCATCCACCACCATATAGGGCAACGCGACGTTGGCGATGCTGGTGTCGAGCACCTCCATGAAGGCCGCCATGGCGACTACCACCGCGATCAGCCATGGGTTGAATTTCGGCCGCCAGGGTTCGGCCGGCAGGGAGAGTGCCGCGTCACTCGCACCGGAATCGTCCGGTCGCGAACTCGAAAGACCTTCAGCGTCGTTTGCCACCTTTGTTGCTCCGGGTTGGTGGTTGATGTTCTTCGCACTTCTTGGTTACGAATTCTCCGCCGCAGAGCAGCAGGAGCTGCGCCAGGAGCGGGCCATTTTCTCGCGCCGCTCGATTTATGTGGTCGCTGACCCAGAAAAGAGAGCTACCACAGAACGTGGCCCAGCCAAGTAGACGCGACCTATGACGGCTGGCGCAATCCGCCATTCGACAATATCGTCAGGTGAGACCAGGCTAGTATCGATCCATCGATGCCAGGAATCATGGTCGCCCATCGATGGCAGCTCGAATGCTAGGGACTCCCAGTAGGCATTCAGAATCAGGTAGAGGCGTAGATTCTCGTTTTGACACGCAACGCTGGCCGCCAGGCTGTGCGAATGGATGCTCCAATCGGGTTCACTAAGTTTCACTCCATGCCAGGTTCTACTTGCCTCGCGTAACAGCTGATTCAGAGTTTGGCGCTGAAGCTCCGGCTGGAGGTCTGACATCAGGCGGTGTGCGTTGAGCAATTTTACGAATCGAAATAGGTCGGAGTGCCTTGGGACGAGCGTCCAATCAAACCAACTGATTTCGTTGTCCTGACACCAGGGATTGTTGTTGCCGTGCTGAGTGCGCCGCACTTCATCACCCATAAGAATCATGGGCAGCCCCAACGCAACCATCGTCACTGTCAAAAGGTTCTTCACTTGGCGATTTCGCAGCTTCTCCACGGCAGGATCATCGGTGGGACCCTCAATGCCCCAGTTATAGCTCTTGTTGTCCTCAACACCATCGCGATTACCTTCAGCGTTCGCCTCGTTATGCTTCTGGTTATAGGAGACGAGGTCGTTGAGCGTGAAGCCGTCATGGCACGTCACAAAATTCACACTCGCCTCAGCTTCCCGTTCCTTATGACCGTAAATCTGAGGGCTGCCGAGCAGTCGGTCGGCAAGGGGAGCCACCAACCCCTCGTCGCCACGGAAAAAACTGCGCACATCATCGCGAAATCGCGCGTTCCACTCTCTCCAACTGTCGCCAAGGAAGCTGCCCACTTGATACAGGCCGGCTGCATCCCAAGCTTCGGCGATTAGCTTTGTACCGGCAAGCGCCGGATCCAAATCGATATCCCAAAGCACCGGTGGATTCGGGAGCAAATTGCCCGACTCGTCTCGCTCGAGGATCGATGCGAGGTCGAAGCGAAAACCATCGACGTGCATTTGCTCCACCCAATAGTGGAGGCTATCGACGATCATCCGGCGGACTATGGGATGATTCGCGCTAAGGGTATTGCCCGTGCCGCTGTAATTCGCATAACGCGAACGGTCCTGTCCAAGAATGTAGTAGGCGCTGTTCTCCAGCCCGCGAAAGCTCAGTGTTGGCCCGTCTTGACCGCCTTCGGCAGTGTGGTTGAAAACAACGTCGAGAATGACTTCGATTCCCGCATGGTGCAGTGCCTTCACCATGTCGCGAAATTCATCCAGTGGGCCGAGCCGATCCTGACGTGAACTGTAGCCCTGGTGCGGCGAGAAAAATGAGATCGGTGAGTACCCCCAATAGTTAACGAGCCCGCGTGGGGCATCCTGCGGGTCGAACTGGAACACTGGCAGGAGTTCGACGGCCGTGATGCCGAGTTGCTGAAGATAAGGAATCTTCTCCACCAAACCGGCATAAGTGCCGCGCTTTGCTTCCGAAACTCCGGAGCTCGGATGCTGCGTGAAGCCTCGGACGTGCATCTCGTAAATGATGGTTCGAGAGGCGGGCCGCTGGAGCGGGGCGTCGCCCTCCCAATCGTATGCCGTGGGGTCCACCACAACACTTTTCATCGCCGTGGCAGCATTGTCGCCGGCGACGTGCACCGCCTCACGGCTGTAGCTCTTGGGAACAAGGACGCTGCGACCGTACGGGTCCAGCAGGACCTTGGTGGAATCAAAGCGCATTCCACTCGAGGGATCGAACCGCCCCTGGACCCGATACCCGTAAAGCTGACCTGCCTTTACATCCCGGACAAATACGTGCCAGTAACTGTCGGTGCGGTTGGTCGCCCCATCCATCGTTATCACGCGTGCTGGATGCGGATCATCTTCCCGGTCAAAGAACAACAACTCGACGCCCGAAGCGCTTCGCGAAAAGATGCTGAAATTGGCGCCCCCAGGAACAATCGTGGCGCCGAGAGGGGCGCTTCGCCCGCAAAGCACATCACCGTCGGTATCGGAGGGCCTCTCTCTAACGACAAGGGGCCGATCAAGGCGAACAGTGCTCATACCCTAGTTCCTTCCGAGCAATTCTTTCGACGCCGCGACGATGTTTACTCCTGCCTACAGAACATCTCGCACAGCCAGGGCGAGCAGCATTATCCTTTCGTGCGTCCAAGAGCCACCATGGGTCCCACAAGTTTTCAAGATGTCTCCCTGGTCTTTCGATATCTTCGGATCAAGCTGTTCGTCGAACTGTCATGGCTAAGCGAGGGCTCCCCGTCGCTCTCGAGTTCCGGAATGATGCGCTGTGCCAGCGCTTTGCCAAGTTCCACTCCCCACTGGTCGAACGAATTGATCTGCCAAATGGCGCCTTGCGTGAAGACGGAATGTTCGTAGAGAGCGACGAGCTTGCCGACAGTCTCCGGCGTGAGCCGGGCGGCCAGGATCGTGTTCGATGGACGATTGCCCTCGAAGACCCGATGAGGGACGAGCGAATCAGGTGTGCCCTCGGCTTTGACTTGCTCCGGCGTCTTTCCAAACGCCAGCGCTTCGGTCTGGGCGAAGACGTTTGCCAGGAGCATGTCATGTTGGCGCCCGAGCGGATTGAGTGGTTCTACAAAAGCAATAAAGTCACACGGAATGAGCCGAGTTCCTTGGTGGATCAACTGATAGAAGGAGTGCTGGCCGTTGGTTCCCGGCTCTCCCCAATAAATTGGGCCCGTTGCATAGGTGACATCGGCCCCGTCGATCGTGACGTGCTTTCCGTTGCTCTCCATCGTCAACTGCTGCAGGTAGGCTGGGAATCGTTTCAAATACTGCTCATAAGGGAGCACCGCAACGGTCTGGGCGCTGAAGAAATCGTTGTACCAGATGCTAAGAAGACCCATGAGAACCGGGAGGTTTTGCTCAAACGGCGCGGTTCGGAAATGTTCATCCATCTGGTGGAAGCCATCTAACATGGCCCGGAAATTCTCCGGACCGATGGCCAGCATGGTCGACAGACCGATCGCCGAATCCATCGAGTAGCGTCCTCCAACCCAATCCCAGAAACCGAACATGTTGGCCGTATCGATGCCGAACTTCGCCACTTCCGCTGCATTCGTCGAAACCGCGACGAAGTGCTTGGCCACCGATTCTTCGTTACCGCCCAGGCCCGCCAAGGACCACCGCCGAGCTGAGTAGGCGTTTGTCATCGTCTCCAGCGTTGTGAACGTTTTCGAGGAGATGATGAAGAGCGTCTCCGCCGCGTCGAGATCGCGTACAGCTTCCGCAAAGTCGGTGCTATCGACATTCGAAACGAAGCGGAAGGTCATCGTGCGGTCGCTGTAATGCTTCAGCGCCTCATAGGCCATCACGGGACCAAGATCGGAGCCCCCGATGCCAATGTTGATCACGTTGCGAAGGCGTTTGCCCGTGTGCCCCTTCCATTCGCCGCTCCGGACGCGATTCGAAAATTGCGTCATCTTGTCGAGGACGGCATGGACCTGAGGCACAACGTTCTCACAGTCTGCGAGGATGGATGTCCCTTTGGGTGCCCGCAGGGCTACGTGCAGGACTGCGCGATTCTCCGTGAAGTTAATTTTGTCTCCTCGAAACATCGCGTCGATTTGCGCTCGCAGGCCGGATTCCTCGGCCAGTTGAATGAGGAGCTTGACGGTTTCGTCCGTGATGCGGTTCTTCGAATAGTCGAGGAAGATGCCCGCAGCCTCGGCCGTCAATCGCTCACCGCGTTTGGGATCCTCTGCGAATAGTCCGCGCAAATGTAATCCGCGAACTCCTTCGTAGTGTGCTTGGAGCGCCTTCCAAGCCTTTCGCCTCGTCAGCGGCTCAACGACCTTAGGTGTGGCGCTTGGTCTTGGACCCATCGCCATTTTCATGTTCTTCTCTTTTCTCTTGCTGTTTATTGGGCCGCTGCCCGCTTGAGCGCAGCACTTTTGGCAGTGATCACGGCCATCAGGTCATTCCAAGATTGGACGAACGACTTCGCGCCTTCATCCTGGAGTTGGGTCGCCAAGGCGTCGATGTCGATTCCCGCCTTGCCAACCTGCGCCAACACTTCCTCGCAGTCACCACCGTCTGCGGGGAGGATTGCGCCGATTTCGCCGTGATCAGCGAGGGCCTTCAAGGTGGCGTCCGGCATAGTGTTCACTGTGAACGGGGCAGCGAGGGCCTTGACGTAAAGGATGTCGGATGCCTTGGGGTCCTTGGTTCCGGTGCTGGCCCAAAGGAGCCGTTGAGGACGAGCCCCGGCATTGAAGGCGCGCTGCCAGCGCGGGGAATCGAGCAAGGTCCGATATGCCCTGTAGGTACGCTTGGCAACCGCGATCCCGAGTTGGTCACGCAGCGAGTCCGGTACCTTGCCCATGACGGCAACATCCCAGCGGCTGATGAACAGCGAGGCGACAGAACCAACTGCGGGTTTCAGCCCGGCATCGATGCGCCGCTCGATGCCGCGCAGGAATGCGTTGGCAGCCGCCAGATACTGCTCGCGGGAGAACAACAGGGTGACGTTGATCGGGATGCCGGCAAAGATTGCCTCTTCGATTGCAGGCAGACCTTCTTTCGTGCCGGGTATCTTGATGAATACGTTCGGTTGCACGGCACGCGTATATAGATCCTTGGCTGCGGTGAGGGTCTTGGACGTGTCGTGTGCCAGCAACGGTGAAACTTCCAAAGACACCCACCCGTCCACACGATCCGTTTGGTCATGGACTGGTCGAAATAGCGCAGCAGCCCGGGCAATGTCGTCCAACGCCAGCTCGAAAAATAGCGTCTCAGCCGATTTAGCCCTGCCCAGCTTGTCGCGGATCGCGGCGTCGTAAGCACCGCCGTTCTTGATTGCGTGATCGAAGATCGTCGGGTTTGAGGTCAGACCCGTCACGGACAATTCCTCGATGTAGCGTTTGAGGATCCCGCTGTCCAGCAGATCTCGAGTGATGTTGTCGAGCCAGATGCTCTGGCCCAAGTTATGAAGCAGTTGCGTCGCTTTCATACTTTCACCTCTGCCTTAGGTCTCAGCCGGACGGATTGCCGAGCCGCAAAACGATCACGTTCAGTTTGCTCTTGAAGCGGCCTCGCAGATTTCTGATTCTGAAGCCATCGGCGTTCTCGATCGGTTCGCGTGTTTGGTCAAATCGCGCAGCCATTCGAACGACGGACCGGACAGCATGTCCTCCGTACAGCGCCAGCGCCAATTACCTTGTGGATGGCCGGGGACGTTCATTCGAGCCTCACTGCCCAGGTTCAGCAAATCTTGCAGCGGAGCCATCGCCAAGGCGGCGACCGAAGACCAAGCCAATTCCATCAAGGCGTGTGCCTCCACGCCGTTCTTGACTCCTCGGCCCGTTAGGTACCTCCAGACTCTATCTCGTTGGTCGCTCGTCAAATCTTCAAACCAGCCACGAGCCGTAGAATTGTCGTGTGTACCGGTGTACACCACGGTGTTTGTAACAAAATTGTCGGGAAGATATGGATTGTCAGAATGACCGTCGAAGGCGAACTGCAGGATGCGCATGCCCGGGAGATGAAATTGATCCCGTAGGGCATACACGTCCGGCGTGATCATTCCCAAATCCTCAGCGATGAAAGGCAGATCGCCCAACTCTTTCTGCACGGCCCGGAAAAATTCGACACCCGGACCCGGCACCCAGCTTCCAGACTGGGCGGTCAGCGCGCCTGCGGGCACGTGCCAGGCCGCCGCGAATGCGCGGAAATGATCCAGGCGAATCACGCCGACGTGGACTAGCAGGGAACGCAAACGAGCTATCCACCACTGATAACCGGACTGGCGCAGGACATCCCAGTTGTAGAGTGGATTGCCCCAGAGTTGTCCCTGCGCACTGAAATAATCGGGAGGCACACCAGCGACAAAGCGCGGCCGACGCTGTTCGTCAAGAAGAAACAGTTCTGGCTTGGACCACACGTCGCTCGAATCGTCAGAAACAAAAAACGGCAAGTCGCCGATCAACCTCAGACCCTTCTTGTGAGCATGCGCCTTCAGCCTCTCGGCCTGGCGGAACAATAGGAACTGCGCAAAGGTCACTTGACCGATCTGATCGGCAAGCTCACGCCGCTCCCGGCCAAGCGTTGCTGGCTTGCGCTGGAGCAACTCGGTTGGCCATTCAAGGTAATGTGCGTTATCGAACTTCGCCTTGAGCACCCGGAAAAGGGCATAGTCATCGAGCCAGTGGTTCTGGTCGTGACAGAATTGCTCATACGCTGCTCGCAAGTCAGAGCGGGTGCCAGCTCTAAAATGTTTCCACGCGTTTTGCAGCAGCCGATGCTTAAACGGAACGATCGCATCGTAATCAACGACTGCTGCGGGAAACGGGTCGTGCGCGCAATCGCTTGTCCGCAAAAGTTCATCTTCGATCAGCCAATCGGGACTGATCAACAACACATTGCCGGCGAAAGACGATAATGGTTGATATGGTGAGTTGCCGTATCCCGTGGGACCGAGTGGCAGAGCTTGCCACCAGCATTGACCAGCCTCGACAAGCCGGTTGACCCACGACGTTGCAGCTCCGAAATCGCCGATACCGTAGGAGGACGGCAGCGACGTGACGTGCAGCAGTATCCCAGATCCGCGGTAGTCAAAAGGAAAGCTCGGCACCTTGATATTCTCCTGGCTCATGCCTACCTTTTCGAGTTTTGAAGCACCGTTCGCTCGCCGAGCATCAGAGTCTGGTTCGATGGCTATCCCGGATCGACGCGGTCTCTCATCGCCACGAAGGCGAGTTGTGCCACAAAATGAACGGAGCTTCGATCGGCACGAAGGCTCCGCTGTGCTGGGGAATAACGCGCGGAGTGTAATCGGCTGCGGCACGATTCGCGGGAATACGCACCGTATAAATGAAGCCGTTTACAGAACCGACCAGGCGCTCGCCGCGGTTCATGGGATGGCGCACGGGCATTTTGTCGTTCTGCCCTTCGGCATAAAGCTCTACGTTAACGGCGTCAGGATCGAGATCGTCAAGATAGACCTGGACCTCAAAGAGGAATTGCCCGTCCTGCTGTTCAACTGTTGCGGAACCGAATCGCGCCGCTGACCAGTGCCTTGCGAGCTGACTCTGCCAATTGAGCAAATCGGCCCCCATTGCGCCCCGGTCCTTGGAACGCGCCTTAAAGGCCGATGCAGCCGAAAGGTAATGTTCCTCGGTATACTGGCGCACAACGCGGTTCGTGGAAAAAAGGGGCGTCAATCGCGCCATGCTTTCCCGCATGCGAGCCACCCAGCCGCGCGGAATTCCATGGTCATCGCGCTTATAGAACTCGGGAACGATTTCTCGTTCGAGCAGCCCATAAAGAGCTTCTGCTTCTGATGCGTCCCAAGCGGGATCATCGCCATGTTCCCTCATGTCACCAAGGGCCCAGCCAACTTCCGGAGAATATGCTTCTGCCCACCAGCCATCGAGCTCCGAAAAATTCAGTCCGCCGTTGACGAGCACCTTCATGCCGCTAGTGCCGCTGGCCTCCCAAGGTCGTCGCGGCGTGTTCACCCAGAGATCGACGCCCTGCACAAGCTGCTCTGCCATGAGCACATCATAGTCACTCAGGAAGATCACGCGAGAGCGCACTTCGGGGCGGCGGGAGAACTCGACCCATTGGCGGATCATATCTTGCCCTGCCATGTCCTGTGGATGGGCCTTACCTGCGAGCACGAGTTGAACGGGATGATCTCGATTCGTTAGGACCCGCACCAGCCGCTGCGTATCATGCAGGAGAAGGTTGGGACGCTTGTACGTCGCAAAACGCCGCGCGAAGCCGAGAGTGAGAGTGTCGGTGTCCAGCGCTTGGGCGGCTTGCGCCAGATCCTCGATAGCAGCTCCCTGCTCACCCAGTTGGCGGGCGTAGCGTTTGCGAACATACTGTACCAGAGACTTGCGTCCACGTGCCCGCAGCTGCCAGAAATCGGAGTCGCTACCCCTGCGAAGACATTCCTCCACGCCTGCCATGCTTTCGCGCCAGCGCTCCTTTCCGCAGGTGCGTTCCCACAGGGAGTCTGCTTCGGCCGAATCCCAGGTAGGTGTGTGCACGCCGTTGGTCACGTGAGTCACTGGCACTTCGGCCTCCGGCCATCTCGGAAACAACGGCTGAAAAATTCGCCGGCTGACCTCACCGTGCAACTGGCTCACGCCATTGACGGCTCCGCTGCCGCGGACAGCGAGGTAAGCCATATTAAATGGCTCGGACAAATCTCCGCTGTCGCGCCGTCCGAGAGCGAGCAGTTCCTGGAACGGAATCGAAAGCTCGTTCTCTGCGTACCTCTTAAAGTACTTTTCCATTAGGTCGGGAGCGAAGCGGTCGAAGCCGGCATCAACGGGTGTATGGGTAGTAAAAAGATTCCCGGCACGAGTTATCGTCAGCGCCAAATCGAAAGATACCTTGTTGTTGGCCATATACGACCGGGCTCGCTCAAGCACTGCAAATGCCGCATGACCCTCATTCAAATGACAGACCTCCGGATGCAAATCCAGAGCATTCAGAAGCCGCCATCCTCCCACTCCCAGGACCAACTCTTGCTTCAGACGCAGCTCCGGGCCGCCGCCATAGAGTTCGCTCGTGATGCCGCGGTACGCCGGGACATTCGCGGGATCGTTGGTGTCCAACAGGTACAATTTCGTCCGGCCGACCTGGACCTGCCAGGTGCGGATCCACAGTTTGGCGCCGGGAAGATTCAGGGAGAGTCGCAGCCACTCACCATTGGGCTCGCGCAACGGTTTGATAGGCAATTGACCCGGGTCATTGAACGGATACAAGGCCTGCTGCTGCCCGGCTCCATCGATTTCCTGACGAAAATAGCCTCGCTGATAGAGGAGACCGATGCCGGTCGCGGGGACACCGAGGTTACTTGCCGCCTTGAGTTGGTCACCAGCAACGTTTCCGAGCCCGCCCGAATAGATGGGCAAGGCTTCGCTTAGCATGAACTCCATCGAGAAGTATGCAACTCCTGTAAGACCGGAATGAGGATGCGCCTGCTGAAACCAGGCAGCCGATTGCTCAGCGGACTTTCGCTCGCGATTGACGTCAGCCAACAGTCTTTGAAACGCCGGCTCCGTGCTAACGGCCTGCAGTCTCTCCCGAGACACCGTTTGCAACACCACCCATGGGTTGTGGGTCAGGTCCCAGAGTTCCGGGTCGAGTCGTTCCCAGAGCTGATCGGCCGAGTGGTTAAACGACCATCTAAGGTCTAAAGCCAAGTCGGTGAGAGCGTCCGAAATAGCCGTTGGAGAGGGACGAGTGCGGTGTGCAGGACTGCTCATAACTGACTCCTCCCTGCGGCTCAGTTGCCAGCCGCTGCTCGGGTGCTCCGTGCGAGCGTCTCCGAAACGATTGTCTGGGCTTCCTCTTCGATCCGTCGCAGATGGTCTTGGCCGAGGAAGCTCTCGGCATAAATCTTATAGATGTCTTCCGTACCCGAGGGTCGCGCCGCAAACCAGCCATTCTTTGCGATTACTTTAATTCCGCCGATCGGGTGGCCGTCTCCAGGAGCTGCAGTCAGAATCTGCTGCACCTCTTCGCCTGCAACCTCAGTGACGTTGATATCGGACGGGGACAATCTCTCAAGGGTGGCTTTTTGTTCTGCCGTCGCGGGAGCTTCAATACGTTCGTAAACTGGATCTCCAAGGTCCCGGGTGAGGCCACGATAGATTTCGCCTGGATCTCGCCCCGCACGCGAGGTGATTTCTGCCGAGAGCAGGCACGGGATGATTCCGTCCTTATCGGTGGCCCAAACGCCACCGTCACGCCGGAGAAAGGATGCGCCCGCGCTCTCTTCGCCTCCAAAGCCCAGTCGGCCGGCGAGCAGGCCTTCGACAAACCACTTGAAACCTACGGGCACTTCGTACAGCCGACGTTGCAGCCTTTCGCAGACGCGATCGATGATGCTGCTGCTCACCACAGTTTTACCGACGGCCACGTCCTTGCCCCAATTCGTCCGGCTTGCAAACAAATAATGGATGCAGACGGATAGATAGTGGTTAGGAGGCAACAAGCCACTTCTCTTGGTCACGATGCCGTGGCGGTCGTGGTCGGTATCGCTGGCAAACGCAATATCGAATTTGTCCTTCAGCCCAATCAATCTTTGCATGGCGTAAGGCGAGGAGGGATCCATGCGAATTTTGCCGTCCCAATCGACGGTCATAAATCGAAACGTTGGATCAACCGATTGATTCACAACCGTCAGATTGAGACCGTATCGCTCGGCAAGTAGCGGCCAATAATCGATACCTGCGCCTCCGAGCGGGTCTACGCCAAGTACAATCTTGGAATCGCGAATCGCCGTCATATCGATCACGCTTTCGAGATCGCCGACGTAGGTATGCAGGTAGTCGTAGCGATGTGTGGTCGAGGCCCGAAGTGCTCGCGCGAACATGGCTCGCTTGACGCCCTGCAGCGTGCCCCGCAGAAATTCATTGGCTCTCGATTCAATCCAGGACGTTACGTGTGAATCGGCCGGTCCGCCGTGCGGGGGATCGTACTTGAACCCACCGTCATCAGGGGGATTGTGAGAAGGCGTGATCACGATGCCGTCGGCGAGACCCGTGCCCCGCCCATGGTTGTAACGCAAAATCGCGTGAGAGACGGCGGGAGTCGGCGTGTAGGCAGTACCCTCCGAAAGCATCACTTCGACGTCGTTCGCCGCAAGCACCTCCAGCGCACTTGAAAATGCAGGCTCGGACAACGCGTGAGTGTCCATTCCGAGGAAAAGTGGTCCGTCAATCTTCTGTAGCTTCCGGTAATCGCAGATCGCCTGAGTGATTGCGAGTATGTGCCACTCATTGAACGCCTGATCAAAAGCCGACCCACGATGACCGGACGTACCGAAGACGACGCGCTCGCTTGGGTCCGTTGGATCGGGCCGCAAAGCGTAGTAAGCCGTGACGAGTTTCGGAACATTCACCAGGCTCGAGGGATCAGCCAGTTTTCCAGCCGCTGGATTAATTTTCACCTGTCATCTCGTTTGAGGGACGTCCTCAAGCACGGCTTCCAATTGGTAGACTCGTGACTCCGGTTACGCGAGCAGCCTGGCTGCCCGGACATCGGGAAGTTCGCGTGAACCAAGATCATAGGGATGCCGGTCCTAGTTTTCGTTCGCCTCTAACGAAAGGGCTCCGAACGGCGGTTTCGCCGGATCCAGAAGCTCCACAATTTGTTCAGCCATCAACCAATCTCTCTCAGCTGAGCCGGCGGGCCGCCCGCTTCTTTCCCAAAGTTCATAAGCAAGCCTTGCAACCTGCTCGTGACGAATGTTTGACG
>Ga0066691_10000638_pt1 | contig 12300 bp, 10 predicted proteins | sample GraSoiAngelo_140_FD_66671 | JGI IMG/M metagenome (GOLD analysis project Ga0066691, IMG submission 66671) | Grasslands soil microbial communities from the Angelo Coastal Reserve, California, USA - 14_0929_12_30cm | ecosystem: Environmental > Terrestrial > Soil > Grasslands | place: USA... | reverse complement strand
CCGTACACGTGCAGCGCTGCACGGCTCGTTACCAGGATTTTAAGATTGGGGGCCGCGGCCAGCAGTTCCGCCACGGTAGGCGCCGCCTGAATCAGGTGCTCGAAGTTGTCCAGCAGGAACAGCATCGGTGCGCGCAATGAATCCTGTAAATTCTTTTTGAGTATTTCGAGCGGCGACTGACCTCCTGCCTCCCGGATCCCCAGCGTCTGAACGATCACGGAAGCGATCAAGCCCGGATCGCTTAGCGGGGAGAGCGGGACAAAATGGATCCCACCCGGAAACATCTCGATAAGGCCACCTGCCACTTCCACCGCGAGACGCGTTTTCCCGATTCCGCCTGGACCCGTGACCGTAACCAAGCGCACATCCTGACGCAGCAGGAGTTCTTTGGCGGCGGCCACTTCCTTCTCTCGCCCCACAAACCCGGTCCGCAACACAGGAAGATTGGTCGGGCGGGTTTCCACGTGCATAGCTGGCTTTTCCGAGAAGCGGTCGCGTATGGCTGCAAGTTCCCGTGCGAGTTCTCGGGTAGAGACGTAGCGCTTGTCGGGCTCTTTCGCCAGACACCTCTCAATCGCCCAACACAACGGAGCGGGGGCGTCGCGGTTTTGCGCTACGATCGGTTCGGCCTGTTCCCGGAGAATGGCCACCAGTGTCTCCGCTGCTGTGTCTCTCTGAAATGGGCGCTTTCCGGTAACCATCTCGTAGAGCACCAAACCGAAAGAAAACTGGTCTGACCGGAAGTCCAGCGGCCGGCCGCCGGCCTGCTCCGGTGACATGTATCCCACCGTTCCTAGAACCAGACCCGGTGCAGTCAGTGACATGGACGTATTGAACATGTCTGAGTGTTCTCCGCTTGGCGACCCGTGCTTCGCCAAGCCAAAGTCGAGGATTTTGACGAAGCCATCATGAGAGACCATCAGATTCTCGGGCTTTAGGTCCCTGTGCGTGATGCCCGCTTCATGAGCCTTGGTCAGACCCTCCGCAGCCTGCGCCGCGATTTCAATTGCCTTTCGCATTGGCAGCAAGCCGGAGACAAGCAACTCGCGCAGCGTCTTCCCCTCTACCAGCTCCATCGCAATGTAATGAGTCGAACCGTCCTGTCCGAGTTCGTAGATGGTAACGATACTGGGGTGGTTGAGGGCAGATGCCGAGCGCGCTTCCTGCTCGAAGCGGACCAACCGGTCACAGTCTGCGGAGAATGCGGCGGACAGAATCTTGATCGCAACACTGCGATCAAGTCGCGTATCCCGCGCCCGGTACACCTCTCCCATGCCGCCCGCACCAAGTGGGGATTGGATCTCATAGGGACCGAGTTTTGTGCCAGAGGTCAGTGCCATCCGTGGGCGTCATTATAGTTCTAAGAGAGGGCGGACTTACACTGACATGTAACGCGCGACTTGTAGCAGTGGCGATGCTCGGCATTTTCGATTCTAGCCACCATGCGATAACTCCCGAATCGTCGGCAATCCGGAAGTTACGATCCTTCTGGCGCTAACTTCCGGGTAGTCCGTAGTCAAAGTCAGGAAGAAGCCTTCGAGAAACACTGTCGGCCGCACGTGCCCACGGGCGAAGTCTTGACACGGACTTATCGTGGAGGTCGGCTACTCAGAAACCATCGTTCGCAACTACTTGGCCGAGAAGTTGGCATTTTGTCTCTGGGGGATCGCGGGGGAGAAGGGCCTTTTTCAGGCGGTTTTGGGGCGGTGGGAGAGAGGGAGGATACCGGGGGCGCCGCCGGCCGCGGCGGCGGCAGCCGCGCTGCGAGGCTCTTCGTTGGACTTTGAGGCAACGGGAGCTTCGGGCGAGGAAGCGGGAGCAGCGGCAGAGGAATCTGGGTTGATAGTGGCGCCGGGATCGGGCTTTTCCTCGATGCGCACGAGGTATTGATAAGGAATCTCCCAGCGAAAATGCTTATGCTGGCCGCGCTGTTCGAAATTCTGCTCGAGGAAGATGGAGCGGCCGGAATCAGCGACGAAGATGCCGGAAGCGGGCAGAAGGATATCGCCGGCGCGATATTGCACCTCCACACTGCGCCCCAGAAAGGCGGAGAAACGAGCCATACTGTACGTAGTTTCCGTGCCGGGTAGTAACAGGGTCAATAGTACGGAAGGACCCCCCTCTGAGGATTGTGGAAAAGCGGGGCGCTGGAAGGCCTGCGCAGTTTATGAGTCGTTTCTCGTACCTTTCGTAAACGTGAGGTCAGAAGAACTCGGAGGGTATAGTTCAAACCGCGCAGGATAAATAGTCCTCATGAGATAGGTAAAGCCTACAATCACTGGGAAGAATGCAACCATCGCAACAGCGACATACGCGAGTACATTTCGGATTCCGAGCACAAATGGTACAGCAATTGAGATTACGACCTGTCCGAATAGCAGGAATCGTCTATAAGCAACAGTGACGCGTAATTTTTCCTTGCAAGAAGGGCACTGAAAGTACGAACTGCCATCAAGGCGCAAGTGAGACGGCCGAAGGTTGAAGCCGCACTTAGGACAGACGTAGTTTGGTTCTGCCATGCTCCTCCTCGTGTTCTAGTATAACTCGCAGACCCTATTGAATTAGCCGCCAGACTATGAGAGCCCTGCCAAAGCAGCTTGCGCGCTCGGGGCGTACTTGCAGATGTAGTTTTTCACGGAGAATTTTCGCCCAGGGTTTTTCGGAGATGCCATGTTTCGTCTTTCCATCGAGGGCGAATTAATCCAGGCGAATCCGGTTGGGCGAGTGCGAAATCCTTGACATTTTGTGGAGACGGGCTATTGTCGGCGTTCCGGGTTCTCGATTCATGGCCGAACTGAACGAAACGGTGGCTGATGGGCTGGCGGCGTATTACGAATATGTTGCGGCCCAGTTGCACAAGTCGGTGGACCCGCTTTCGAATGAACGGTTCTGGCGCAAGCCGTATCCGTACGGAAATAGCATCGGGCACCTGGTGCTGCACCTGACCGGCAATTTGAACTACTACATTGGGGCGCGCGTGGCGGAAACCGGATATGTGCGGGACCGCGAAAGGGAGTTTACGGATAAACAGCCGCCAAGCAAAGAGCAAGCCCTGCGCGCATTGGACCGCACCATCGCCATGGTGGTGACGACGATACGAAAACAAAGGGCGGAGGACTGGGGAAAAGCGTACACTGCCGAGCGCGAGCCGGAAGCCACGGATCGAATGCAAATTTTCATTCGTTGTGCGGGGCATGCGTATCATCATGTGGGCCAAATGGTGTACCTGACGCGAGAGTTGGCGAGAACTTAAGCTCAGGTAGAAACGCCGGCGCGATGCAGAGTGGGCCTCACGGCGGCGAGAAGCGAAGCGCGAGTGGTCGAACAGAAGCGACTGACGAAGGGCAGGGCTGCCCTGTTGCTGGTGCTTTCCGCCCTGGGGGCGGTCGTTTCAGCAACGGTGCTGCATGGATGGTACGTGTACCTTGGTTTTGCCATCGTGGCGATTGGTCTTTTCATCGGGTTCACCCGCTGGAATCGCAAATACTGAGTGAACGTCTCTTGGAAAAGTTGGAGGGATAGAGGGATGCGAAAGGTGTGTTTGATCGCGGTTGCAATGGCCATTTACGGATGCGCAGGAGTCCGCGCCGCGGCCCAGGAAGCGCCGAAGTCCACGCTGGCGGCGGTTTCCAAAACGCCGACGATCGACCAGTCGCTGGAATGGAAAAGCGCGTTCAATCCAAAGATTTCGCCGGATGGACGCCGCGTGGTGTACGAACTGCAATCGACGAACTGGGAAGACAATTCGTTTGACCGGAATTTGTGGATCGCGGACATCGCGAACGGAGAAGTGCGGCAGCTGACGTCCGCGAAGAAGTCGAGCACCGGCGCGAATTGGTCGCCGGATGGAAAATGGATCGCGTTTGTTTCCGACCGGCCGGCGCAAATATCCGGCTCGACCGCGGATAAAAAACAGTTGTACGTGATTTCGGCGGATGGCGGAGAAGCCCAGCAGCTCAGCAAATCGGAAACCGACGTTGGCGGGTTCGAGTGGGCGCCGGATTCGCGGCGAATCGCGTTTGCCGCAACGGATCCCGAGCCCAAGACGCTGAAGGATCGCAAGGAAAAATATGGCGAGTATTCGGTGGTGCATGCGGACTATCAGATGGCGCATCTCTGGGCGATTGATCTCCCGGATGGAACGACGAACGCTGTGCCGGAAGCAAAGCGGCTGACGGAAGGAGAGGCGTTCAGCGTGGGGAGTTTTGCGTGGTCGCCGGATGGAACGCGCATCGCGTTCAGCGGCCAAAAAGACCCAGATTTTATTTCGTCTTTCTCCAGCGACATATACATCCTGACGGTGGCGGACAAGGCGGTGAAAAAAATTGTGAACACGCCGGGGCCGGATACAAATCCGAAATGGTCGCCGGATGGAAAGAAAATCGCGTACCACACAGCGGCGGGCTCGAAATATTACTTCTACACGAATGGCCGAATCGCGGTGGTGCCGGCCGAAGGAGGAACGCCGGAAGTGGTGACGGCGGCTTTCGACGAAGATCCCGATCTCATCGATTGGGGGCCGGACGGAATTTATTTTGAGGCGGTGCAGAAGACGTACGTGCACGTGTTTCGAGTGAACCCCGAAACAAAGGCCGTGGAAAAACTGGACACGCCGGAACATGCCGTGGCGTTTGGATTTTCGTTCGCGCGCGATTTCAAGCACGCGGCGTTTCGCGCGGCGCTGGAGAACGAGTACGGTGAAATTTATGCGGCGAGCGTCGCGCCGTGGAAAGCGAAGAAGCTGACGTCGCTCGGCGAACAGTTAAAGCCATTCAAGCTCGCCCATCGCGAGGTGATTTCGTGGACGTCGGCGGACGGAACGAAAATCGAGGGCATTCTCTACACGCCAGGCGATTTTGATGCGAAGAAAAAATATCCGCTGCTGGTGGTGATTCACGGAGGGCCGACCGGGGTGGACCAGCCGGTGGTGAACGCGGACCGGTATTATCCGATCGAACGTTTTGTGGCCAAGGGGGCGCTGGTGCTGCGGCCGAATTACCGGGGCTCGGCAGGTTACGGAGAAAAATTCCGCGCGCTAAATGTACGCAATCTCGGAGTCGGAGATTATGCGGACGTGATTTCCGGCGTGGACGCGCTGATCGCCAAGGGCTCCGTAGATAAGGAGCGGGTTGGGGCGATGGGCTGGAGCCAGGGCGGGTACATTTCCGCATTCATCACCGCGTCGAGCGACCGCTTCAAGGCGGTATCGGTCGGTGCAGGAATTTCGGACTGGATGACCTATTACGTGAATACGGACATTACGCCGTTCACGCAGCAGTATCTGCACGGCACGCCGTGGGACGATCCGGAAATTTACCGGAAGACTTCGCCGATAACTTATGTTGCGAAAGCGAAAACGCCGACTCTGATCCAACATGGTGAGAATGACCGCCGCGTGCCGATACCGAACGCGTATGAATTGCGGCAAGCGCTGGAAGACCGGGGTGTGCCGGTGAAAATGGTGGTGTACAAAGGATTCGGGCACGGAATCAACAAGCCGAAGCAGCAACGCGCGGTGATGGAAGAAAATGAGAAGTGGTTCGCGCAGTATATCTGGGGCGAGAAGCCGGCGCCGCTTGCAGCACCTGCGGCAACGGAGAAGAAAGAAAAGGAATAAAGCAGAGTTGTGCCAGTTTTCGCGTTTGCGAAGCTCGACGGTTCGCTTCGATAGCGATTAGAATTGTATGCGCACTGCATGACATCTTCGGTGGAACTTCCAAACAGATTGAAGCGCGGTACAACTTCCCGCGAGTGGCTCGTGGCGCTGGGCGTATCGTTCGGGACCGCGCTGCTGGTGATTGCGCCATTTTTCTGGCTGGGGAACGCATCCGGCCATGATTTTGGATTTCACGCAGCGTCCTGGCTGGATACGGCGGGCCAGTGGAGAGAAGGGATCGCGTATCCCAGGTGGACGGAGTGGGCGAACCACGGATTTGGCGAGCCGCGGTTTATTTTTTATCCGCCGCTTTCGTGGATGCTGGGTGCGGCGCTGGGCTTTTTGGCGCCGTGGAATGCGGTGCCGGGAATATTTATCGCGCTGGTGCAGACGATCGCGGGCCTGAGTTCGTATGCACTGGCGCGGCGGTTCGCGGCGCGGGGCGCGGCGCTTTTTGGAGCGGCGGCTTATGCGGCGAATCCTTACACGCTGCTGGTTATTTACATGCGCAGCGATTTTGCGGAATTGCTGGCGTGCGCGCTGATGCCCGTGGTGCTGCTGGCGGCGCTACAAGTCTGCGGGCTGGTCGGCGGGCGTTCCCAACCGCGAGCGCTGGCGTTATTCGCAGTGGTGTTTGCGGCGGTGTGGCTGTCCAATGCGCCTGCCGCGGTGCTGGCGAGCTACAGCGTGGCACTTTTTTTTGTATGGGCCGCATTCGCGGAGAAGTCATCGCGACCGCTGTGGCGCGGAATGGCCGGTGTAACGCTGGGCTTTGCCCTCGCAAGTTTCTATCTCTTCCCCGCGGCTTACGAACAGCGCTGGGTGAACATCACGCAGGCGCTTTCGCCGGGACTGCATCCTTCCGACAATTTTCTCAATACGATGACCAACGATCCGGAGCACAACGTGTTCAATTGGGTGGCTTCGAGCGTGGCGATCGTGCTGATGGTGATGACGGGGATCGCGGCCATCGCGGCGCACCGAAGCGCTGCCAAAAACGGAGAGACGGAGGAAGCGAGAAAACTGTGGCGCGTACTGCTGTTTCTCTCGGCAGCGGCGATTTTCATGATGATTCGCCCGAGTTCGGTTTTCTGGGAACACCTGTTCAAGCTGCGTTTTGTGCAGTTTCCGTGGAGATGGATGTCCATCCTGGCGGTGCCGTATTCCTGTTTTATAGCGGCCGCGATGTCGCGGCGGCGTGCCGGCTGGATCCTGGGCGCGGCGGTGATTGTCGTTTCCGCGGCAACGGGTGCGTTCCTGGTACAACAGACGTGGTGGGATTCGGACGAAATTCCGGCTTTGCGGGAAGCCATCGCGAATGACCAGGGTTTTGAAGGCACGGATGAATACGATCCGATGGATGACGACCACACCAATTTGCCAGAAAAAGCGCCGCGGGTTGCGATTCTGCCGGAGGAGGAATCGGGAGGAGCAGCACCACGGGCCGAGGTACACGTTCTGCGATGGAGCGCAGAAGAACGGGAGCTGCAAGTATCGTCGCAGAAGCCGGTGCGGGTGGCGCTGCGGCTGCTGGACTATCCGGCGTGGCGCGTGGAAGTGAACGGGAAGGTGGCAACACCGCAGCACGCAGAGACGAGCGGCCAGATGATGCTGCGGCTGCCTGCGGGGACGCAACACATCGCCGTGAAATTTGTGCGAACGCCGGACCGCATCCTGGGGATCTTCGTTTCCGTGGCCGGGTTGCTGGCGCTTCTCGCGTTGTTCAACGCCGGGGGCCAGCGTCTCCTGTCCGCGAGCCCTTGACCAAAGCCGCCGTGACGCTGAACTTAGCGCGGGCTTGTCAGTTAACCATAACACCCACCCCCTCCCCCCTGTTTTTCATAAGTGTTGATTCTAAAGAGGGTTAAAGTTGTTTGTTTTGATAGACTTTTGTAAGTGTTCATTCTAAAAGAGTTAGTGGCTCGTGGCTGGTGACAGTTACGCTCAGGACAAGTTGCGACCGGCCAGTATACGCTGAACGAATTCGGTGCTCGTCGGAGGCAAGGGGGTGTGCGGCGCTGGGGCTGGTTGGGGATCCTCGTCCTCTTGAGTGCCGGGAGGAGCGAAGGAGAAGGCCACCATGTCACGCCAGGAATCGGTGCCGAAGGCGTTGATGTATTCGTGCTCGGCGACCTGGATGGATTGAATCAAGGTTTGGCCGAGATAGGCGAGGGTGGAGGCGGTTTTGGGTTTGACATGGCCTTCGGCGACGGCGGAGAAGACGCGGGCCAAGGCGGAGCTGAGATCGCAGGCGGAGAGATAACTGCCGGAGAGGAAAGAGGATACGTCACGGCCGACCTGCTGGGCGGCGAGGGATTGCGCTTCCCTTTTGGCATGGAAGCAGCAGAGGCGCGGGTGGCCAGTGAGCCGCGGAGTACGGCAGCGACGGCCGTCGGCAAAGGTGAAGGCACACAAGCAGGAACGGTCGTTTTTATGTGTGACCGCAAAGCGGTCAACGGAGCGATTAGTGGACATGGAAGTCTCCAGAAAAAAGGATTTAGATTGTAAGAGGATCTCGCGGAAGGCGAGGCGGACTACTTTACTCGAATAATATACCAGAGTAGTTACGGTACTGTCAAGAGAAATCTATGGGATTGTAGAGCTAAAGATTGGAACGAGCATTCCCAGGCGTGTGCGGCAAGACTTGTTTGGGACAGTGTTCACGCGATCCCGCCTCACGGAGGCGCGCGTCTGCTTTCCGCAAGCCCTTGATATACTTTGGATTGCCGGCAGTTCTAACGGCCCGGATGTGAGCGTCCGTTGGAATCCAATGTTTGCTCGCGCAAGGAAACTCGTTTGAGAAATCGAGAGAAGCCTTCCCTCGGCACAGAAAGATGGTGCGCTCTCATCGGCGTTCTGCTTCTCACTGTCACCTCTGTCGCGGCAGCGCAAAGGTCCCTTGACGACATCCCGGACCGTCTTCTTACCAATCAGGACGTGATTGAGATGCTGGGCAGCGGGATGACGCCGCTTGCGGTCATCAGGCGAATTCACAATTCACCTTGCAAATTTGACAAGTCCGCCGCAGGGCTGGAGGCGCTGCACGCGGCAAACGTTCCCTACAACGTTGTCCTGGCGATGATGAAGGCGCCAGAGCTTCCTCCAGCCACAAAGGGCCGGATTCCCGTTGTGATCCCTGACAGCACACCGATCAAAATAGGCCTTTCGGAGGACCTTGACTCCAATGTCCAAACGCCGGGTTACATCATCTACTTCCACGTGCTTGAAGACGTCCGAATCAGAGGACTGAGAGTGATCGCCAAAGGAGCAAGAGTGCGGGGACGCTTGCTGGACTCCAAGGATCGCTCGCGCACGGGGCAAGCTGCGCGGCTCGAATGGAGCATCCTGGACGTGGAAGCTGTCGACGGCCAGCGGTTGCCGCTGCGTGGCGGAGGCGGAATCTCCGGTGATGAACTCAATGCGCAGAAGGCAGTGACGGTCGGCAAGGGAGAGGAATCCGTCGCGTTTACTTATGGCACCCGGAAGGTCAACATTCTGGCGCCCATCTTGCCTGCCCCGAAAAGTCAGGAAGCACCGCTTGGCCCGAATCTTGGACAGGCAAGACAGTAAAGAATTCCTTTTCCCCGTTCAGCTCATTCCGTGTCCTCTTACGTAACCACACTATAGCAAAGGCTTGCTGATTTTAATTTCCTGCAATAGACTCCTACCACAATAGACCTGTTCTTCGGCTGGTTCTTGGCGTCATTCTGCAAAATGGAAAAAGCTTCTTCAGCTGAGAACTTTTGTGCCTTGGAATGGGGACATGCGAGTGATGCACCTCTGCGGATGCGGAGGAATTCTTCACGGAGGACGAATATGCGTGCGAAGTGTACTCTGCTGCTTGCAGCGATCTTGCTTCTTTCCCCAGGACTGGTTTTTGCTCAGTCGAATAAGCCCCTCACCAACGACGACGTAGTCCAGATGGTGAAGGGCGGCTTCGATGAGTCCACCACGGTTGCGGCCATCGAATCAGCCGACACGAATTTTGACAACTCCGTGCAAGCATTGATGGCGCTAAAGGCTGCGGGCGTCAGCGAGAAAGTGATTTCAGCGATGCTGGCCGCGACGAAGAAAAAGGCGGAAGCGGCAAAACCGGCGGTGGCCGCAGCTGCTCCGGCGCCCGCGGCAAATCCGGATGTTCCCGAAGACATGGGGGTTTACACCAAATTGAAAGGGTCGCTTGTCGAGATGTACGCCGAAGTGGTGAGCTGGAAGTCCGGTGGCGTAGGCAAGAGCATGCTGTCCATGGGCATGACAAAGGGGCACGTGAACGCCACGGTCAGCGGACCCAAGAGCAAGCTCCAGTTTGGACTGCCTGCCGAACTCGTGATCAAGTGCTCCGAGGGCGTTACACCCAGCGAATACATGCTGCTCAAACTAGACGAGAAGGGCGACCGCCGCGAATTCCGTGCGGTTACCGGTGGCGTCTATCACTCCTCCGGTGGCGCACAGAAGGATGCAATCAAATTTGATTTTCAAAAAATTGCACCACGAACCTACAAGATAGTTCTGGCCGGCCTGAAGAAGGGTGAATACGGCATCCTTCCTCCAGGAGGGGGCTCTGTCGGCGCCACTGGCGGCGGAGCGAGCGGACAAACAGTGCAGGGCGGGTCGATGCAGTCTGGGAAGCTCTACAGCTTCGGAGTCATCGAATAGAAGGTTCGCGTCAAGATGGAATAGAGCAATCCGCGAGGGACGCCGCTACCGGCGGTCGACGGTGGGGTGGCGGACGTCCTGGCCCTGGACGAGGTAGATGACGTCCTCGGCGATGTTGGTGGCGTGGTCGCCGATGCGCTCGAGGTTTTTGGCGACGAGAATCAATTCGAACGCGGGGAAGACCACGCTGGAATCGCCCATCATGTAGGTCAACAATTCACGGAAAATCTGGTCGCGGTAGTGGTCCACGCGGTCGTCGGTGGCGAGGACTTTTTGCGCGAGGTCGACGTCGCGGCGAACGACGGCGTTGAGGGCGTCGCGGACCATTTCTTCGGCGAGCTCGCTCATGCGCGGCAGGTCGACGTAGGGCTTCACGCGCGGGTGGCGAAGGATGCGGAGGGCCCCCTGGGCGATGTTCACGGCCTGATCGCCGATGCGCTCGAGGTCGATGTTGATGCGCGAAACAGCCAGCGCAAAACGGAGATCCACGGCCATGAGCTGGTGCAAGGCAAGAAGCTGAACGACGCGATCGTCGATTTCCAGCTGGAGCTCGTTGATGGCGTCTTCTTCCTCGAGGACGCGCCTGGCGAGCGGCTCATCGGATTCCAGGACAGCGTGAACGGCCTGGTGAACGGCGCGCTCGGCGAGGCTGCCCATCCAGAGGAGCCGCTCTTTCAGCTCGTTGATGTCTTTTTCGAAATGGCGTTCCATGACGTCTCCGCCCTTTTCCGGAGAATTTGCTCTTAAGCAAAAAGCAGATCCCTCGCTTCGCTCGGGATGACAACTCCAAGAAACGACTCTTGCCAAGGATGAACACAATCGCTCATCCGAAGCGTCCGGTGATGTAAGCCTCCGTGCGCGGATCACCGGGCGTGGTGAAGAGCTGCGGCGTCGGGCAACATTCGATCAGGTGTCCGTTGAGCAGGAAGGCGGTGAAATCGCTGACGCGCGCGGCCTGCTGCATGTTGTGGGTGACGATGACGATGGTGTAGTCCTTCTTCAGCTCGACCATCAGCTCCTCGATCTTGGCGGTCGAAATGGGGTCCAGCGCGGAAGCCGGCTCATCCATGAGCAGGACCTCGGGCTGGACAGCGAGAGCGCGCGCAATGCAGAGACGCTGCTGTTCGCCGCCGGAGAGCATCATGGCACTCTTCTGAAGACGGTCCTTGACGACATCCCAAAGCGCGGCGTGCCGGAGCGCCTGCTCCACGCGCTCGACAAGGACGGAGTGGTCCTTGACGAGGCCGTTGATGCGCATGCCGAAGGCTACGTTGTCAAAGATGGACTTGGGAAACGGATTGGGCTGCTGAAAGACCATGCCAACGCGGCGGCGCAGGCCGATGACGTCCGTCTTGGAATGGTAAATGTCGTTGCCATCGAGGAGGACTTTGCCCTCGACGCGAAAGCCCGGAATGGAATCGTTCATGCGGTTGAGGGTGCGAAGCAGCGTGGTCTTTCCGCACCCGGACGGGCCGATGATGGCGGTAATCAGTTTTTCGCGGAATGGCATGGTGACCTTATCCACGGCGAGCCGTTTCCCGTAATAGGCGTCCAAGCAGTCCAGCGACATCTTTGCGTCCGCCGAAGCGAGAGCCGGGGCGGACTGCGCTTTGACTTCCGTCTTTAATAGAGGAAATTGATTTGCCATGGTGGCGCCTGTGCCGGACGTGCTCATCGTGCCGCTCCGGAGAGAACTCGCAACCGCGCGCGCACGACGATGGCCACGACGTTGAGGAGAAACGTCAAACCAAGAAGCACGAGAACCGTTGCGTACAACAAGGGCTTGGTCGCCTCGACGTCGGGCGACTGCGTGGTGAGAACGAAAATATGATAACCGAGCTCCATGAACTGGTCGTTTAGTTTAGATGGCAGGTGAGGGAGAAAATAAGCCGCGCCGACGAACAAGATGGGAGCGACCTCACCCGCACCGCGGCTCACGGCGAGAATACCACCAGTAAGCACCCCGGAGACAGCGTCCGGGAGGACAA
>Ga0066691_10000635_pt1 | contig 12329 bp, 15 predicted proteins | sample GraSoiAngelo_140_FD_66671 | JGI IMG/M metagenome (GOLD analysis project Ga0066691, IMG submission 66671) | Grasslands soil microbial communities from the Angelo Coastal Reserve, California, USA - 14_0929_12_30cm | ecosystem: Environmental > Terrestrial > Soil > Grasslands | place: USA... | reverse complement strand
ACCGTGGAGTCTAGGACCCTGTGATCGGATCGAGGCTCTATTTGAGCCGGTCGAGGAGGGGCTGGAGGCGGTTCATGACCTGCTGGTGGACGTGATCTCTCGAGGCGGTGGCATCGAGGCGCGCGAACCGCTGAGGTTCAGCCTGAGCCAAGTGGTCGTAGGCGGCAGCTACACGGTTGTGGAAGTCGATCGACTCGCGCTCGACGCGGTCGGGCTTCTTGCCCGCCTTGGCCAGGCGCTCGAGGCCGCTCTCGACCGGGACCGACAGCAGGAACGTGACGTCGGGGCGAGGAAACGTGGACGGCCACGTCGTGGGCACGCCGCGGGCGCCGCCCTGGTAGGCAAGCGTGGAGTCGTGATAGCGATCGGCGACCACGATCTGGCCCGTTGCAAGCGCGGGCGCGATCACCTCTGCGATCAGCTGGCGGCGGGCTGCCATGAACAGATACATCTCCGCCTCGGCGTCGAGCTCGAGTGCGCCGTACAGGACGATCTCGCGAATCTTCTCGCCGAGCTCGTTGCCACCTGGCTCGCGAACCATCACCGGTTCGTTGCTCGCCAGCGCCTGTCCGAGGAGCTCCACCTGCGTGGTCTTGCCCGACCCTTCCGGGCCTTCGAAGGTGATGAAAAGGCCCGACATCTACCCGAGGGGGTCTTCGGGTGCGGGTGTGATGCGCAGGCGGCGCTGAGGCTCCTTGCCAGTGCTGCGTGCGGAGAGCTCGTTCTCGGCAACGAGCTGGTGCTGCAGCCGGCGAAGGTATGCGTTCTGCGGCGAGATCTCGATCGGGCGAAGTGTCGACTTCACCTGCTTGATGGCGGCCGCGGCCTCGGCGAGCGCGCGAGTAGTGGCCTCATCGTGCTTGTCGACTCCATAGATGCGTGTCAGCGCGTCGCGAATCTGCGTCACCGAGTTGCTCTTGAGGATGTGAATCGGCAGGCCGCGACTCTCGGCCTGGCGCAGGCTGTCCGGGCGCCGGCGGTAATGGTTCTTGAGCGTTAGCACCGCGCCCGCGCCGTCGAGGTTGCCGAGCACCCGCACGGGCAGGTCGAGGTCGCGGATCGACTGCTCGACGTGGTGACGGCTTACGCCGTAAGGAAAGATGCCGAGCGGCTTGTTGTTCGAGGATATGACGGGAGCTTCGGCAACTATCGCGGGTGTGGCGTCGACGTTCGAGATCACGCGCCCGTCCCGCGTCCGCATTCGAATCTTCGGCGTGAGCATCGGGCCACGCAGCGCGGTGTCGACGATCTCCGCAAGCGGCATGTGGATGGCGACGCGGTCACGGTCCTGGATCTCGACCAGCACGTCGAATGTCGGCGGCGCCTTGCGCTCGAGCACGGACTTCTGCGTGCCGCGGCGCCGCGCCTCCTCGTCCGACAGCGTCACGCTCTGGATGCCGCCGAGAAGGTCGTTCAGGGTTGGGTTGACGAGGAGGTTCTCAAGCGTTTGGCCGTGTGCGGTCGCGATGAGCTGCACACCGCGCTCGGCGATGGTCCGCGCCGCCCCGGCCTCGAGCTCGGTCCCGATTTCGTCGATGACGATGACCTCGGGCATGTGGTTCTCGACCGCTTCGATCATCACCGCGTGCTGGAGCAATGGCGTTCTCACCTGCATGCGCCGCGCGCGCCCGATACCGGGATGCGGGATGTCGCCGTCACCGCCGATCTCGTTGGACGTGTCGACGATGACCACGCGCTTGCGAAGCTCGTCGGCAAGCAGGCGCGCGCACTCGCGCAGCATCGTGGTCTTGCCGATGCCAGGGCGCCCGAGCAAGAGGATGCTCTGGCCGCTGATCACGATGTCGCGGATGATCTCGCCGGTGCCGGTGACCGCGCGGCCGACGCGCATCGTCAGGCCGGTGATGCGCCCGGAGCGGTTACGGATCGCGGAGACGCGGTGCAGGGTGCGCTCGATGCCGGCCCGGTTGTCGTCGCCGAACTGGCCGACGTTGTTCGCGACGTGGTCGAGGTCGGATCCCGACACCGGCCGGTCGGCGAGCAACACCTCGCGCCCAGGCACGCGGGCTTCCGGCTCGCGGCCGAGGTCGAGCACGATCTCCAGCAGCTCGCCGGGGTCGGTTCGCTCGTGCAGTGCTCGCGCGAGGTCCGTGGGCAGCGCCCGGGCGAGCAGCTCTATCTCTTCGTCCCAGTTGGACGCGCGGCTCGACATGTCTCGGTCTCGCTGCTGACTCATCCGAACGAAGGCACCAGTCCTTTCTCGGCCACGGGGACCCGAAGGGCCAGCTCCTTGACGAGGAGAAGCTGCGTCAGCAGCACACTGAACCCACGCCCTCGTAGGGCGTCGATCATGTGGGAATCATAGTGGCGCAGGCTCGACCAGGCCGGAGCATCCGTGTTCCCGAGCAGCGACAGGCCGAGGTCGGCCAGCTCGTCGGGCAACGGCCTCTCGGGCAGCGCCATGAAGCTGAGGGTGCTGGGGCGAGCGCCTGAGCTTCGCTCGACCTTCACCCAGCCCACCACCTCGACACGATCGATGACGACCTCCTCCTTGTTCGAGCCTCGTGGCGCGAGGCGCCCGGTCCACTCGCCATGCAGGGCGCGCCAATCCCGGTACGTTGGCGCTTCCAGCTGGGAGACGCCTTGAGGCGTGACTTTCCTGTACAGCTGGTAAAGCCGCCGCCCATCGCCACGCTTCATCTGGCGAGCCCCATCGGGGGACGCGGCCAGCCGCTGGCTCGTCTTCTCCGCGTAAACGACCACCTCGGTGGCGTACTGGCGGAAGCCACGGAGCCTGAAGACGGGCAAGAGCGCGTCGCGTTCCGGAAGGCGCACGAACAGCCGGTGCGCCCCACGCTCCAGCGCCTGGTTGCACAGGTGATCGACCAGCGCGGGCGCCACGGTGTCGGTGTCCGACCCTTCGGCCACCTGCAGGTTCAGCACCTGGAGCACCTTCGCGCGCGACAGCTCGAGGCCACGTTGCGAGCCGGAGGCCTGCACGTAGCCGACGACCTTGCCGCCCTCTTCCGCGACGTACATCAGCGACTCCTGCGCCAGGGGAAGGAATGCCGACAGGGTGGAGCTCAGCAGGGACCACAGCCTCGCCGCGGGCGGGTCCGTGTCGTTGAGCAGACGGTCGGCCGATCGGTGCATCTCCTCGATGCGCGACAGGTCGAGCACGCTCGCAGCCCTGAGCTTCATCGTTCGCTCGCCCTTTTGACGAGATCCTGGTGCAAGCGCCGGTCGCTCGTCAGCTCCGGATGAAAGCAGAGCGCGAGGATGTTGCCCTGGCGCAACGCCACGGCACGACCTTCGTGCGTGGCAACGACCTCGGCGCTTCCGGTCGACTCCACCAGCGGCGACCTGATGAACACGCCCGGAAAAGACTTGCCGCCCAGGCCGGCGACCTCGAGCTCGGCCTCGAAGCTGTCGACCTGGCGGCCATAGCCGTTACGCCTCACCGCCACGTCGAGCAGGCCCATGCCCTTCTGGCCGTGCATCCCGTCGGTGACTTCGCGCGCGAGAACGATCATGCCCGCGCATGTCGCGAGCGTCGGCAATCCGCCGGTGATAGCGTCCCGCAGCGGTTCGAGCAGGCCGACGCGCTCCATCAGCATGGTCATAGTCGTGCTCTCGCCGCCCGGCAGCACGAGACCCTCGAGGCCCTCGAGGTCTTCGCGATTCTTGACGAGCCGCGTTCGCGCGCCGCTCGCCTCGAGTGCGCGCTTATGCTCAGCAAAAGCGCCCTGCATCGCCAGGACCCCGATCAGGGGAGCGTCGTTGCGCACCTGCTTGTTGACCGGGCGAGGTGAACGCGCCCGGCGACTACCAGCCTCTGGCAGCGAGCAGCTCTTCCTTCGGGATGGCGGGAATCTCGAGCCCGGGCATCGCCTTGCCGAGTCCAGCGGAAACTTCCGCGAGGATGTCCGGCTTGTCGTAGTACGTGGTGGCGGCGACGATCGCCTTGGCACGCTTCAAGGGGTCCTCGGACTTGAAGATGCCGGAGCCGACAAAGACGCCGTCAACGCCCAGCTGCATCATCAATGCGGCGTCCGCGGGAGTTGCAATGCCACCGGCCGCGAAGTTGACCACCGGCAACCGGCCCAGACGCTGGCTTTCGGCGAGCAGCTCGACCGGCGCGCCGATTTGCTTGGCTTCGTGGACGAGCTCGGCGTGGTTCATGCCCTGCAGCTTGCGAATGCCGGCGTTGACCGCGCGGGCGTGGCGCACGGCCTCGACGACGTTCCCAGTTCCCGCCTCGCCCTTGGTGCGGATCATCGCGGCGCCTTCCGCGATGCGGCGCAACGCCTCGCCGAGGTCGCGGCAGCCGCACACGAACGGGACCTTGAACGGGTGCTTGTCGATGTGGTTCTCCTCATCGGCCGGCGTGAGCACCTCGGACTCGTCGATGTAGTCGATGCCCATCGACTCGAGGATCTGCGCCTCGACGAAGTGGCCGATCCGGACCTTCGCCATCACCGGGATCGTCACCGCCTCCATGATCGAGCGGATCAGCGCGGGATCGGACATCCGCGCTACACCGCCTTCCTTGCGGATGTCTGCGGGAACCCGCTCGAGCGCCATGACGGCGCAGGCGCCGGCATCCTGGGCCATGCGTGCGTGCTCGGGCGTGACCACGTCCATGATCACGCCGCCCTTGAGCATCTGCGCAAGCCCGGCTTTGACCTTGAAAGAACCTTTCACGACCCGAGTTCCATTACGCGACCCGTTGCGTTCGGCCATTGGTCGAAATTCTACGCCGGGTCCCTGCGGCCCCCCTAACATCCAGGTTGTGGGCGGGCGGGCATGTATCGGGGGTGGCATGGCTGCCCTGGCGATGCTTCTCGCCGGCTCGCCGGTCGCGGCCGCCACCGACCTGACCACGCTCCTGGCGAACCCACCTGGGACCGATTGGGTCGACGTCGGGCCGGCGGCGGACAGGCTGGTGGGGACGTTCAGCTCGCACGACTACGCACTCTTCTTGAAGGCAGCCGGGTCCAGTCCTGGCAGCATCGAGACGGAGCTGAACCTCGACGGCTTCACTCGGGGCTACGGGCTCGAGTGGGAGCAGCGAGGCACCCAGGACCTGCTGGTGGAGCGGGTTTTCGAGTTCAAAGACTCTCGCGGAGCGGGCTTCTGGTACGGCACCCTGAAGAGCGGATCCGAGCGTGCCAAGCAGTACACCCGGGCGATCCCCATCCCGGCCTCGCTGCCCAACTCGTTCGGGGCGGTGCTCTACGCGCCTGGCAACGGCTACCAGTACCGTGTCGAGTTCGTCAAGGGCAACCTCGTCTTCGTGGTGCACATGGATTCGGATGTGAATGACCTGTCGCGACCTGCGGTTACCCAAGCCGCCGCGATGTTCGAGGCCGCGCCGGCCCGTACGGACGTGCCTCCGGGCGCCGGCCAGGCCGTGAACGACCTCGTCCGCAATGTCGAGATCGCCGCGGGTGCGTTGATCGTGTTCCTGGCGTTGGTCGCCGCGGGCGCCGTCCTGCTGGTCACACGCCGCAGACGACAGACGGTCGGGGTCCTCCCCGGCGGATTGACGATGTCAGCCGATGGAGCGTACTGGTGGGACGGCGCGCAGTGGCGCGAGGCCTCGATGGAGGTTCCGTCGACGGCGCAGCGCTCGCCGGATGGCGCGTATTGGTGGGATGGTCGTGCCTGGCGCCCGTCGCCTTCGACGCGGCCGTCCGGTTAGCTGGATTCCGATCAGTTTTGCGTTGGACTGAGGTACGGTGTTGAAAGTGGTCGCGAGCGGTCGGAAGCTGGCAGTCGCAGCCGTGCTGGCGGTCTCGTTGGCCTGCTGGGCGCCTGTCAGCGCCCTCGCCTGCGGCGGCACGTCCGGTGGTAGCGCAAGCCCCACAAACGGGAACGCGGGCACGGCCGGGGGCGCCAACACAGCCACCGGGAGCGCCGGAATCACCGGCAGCGCTGGAAGTGATTTTGCCAATCCCCTGAGAACGATCGACCCTCGCGCCGCGACGGATGCCGCCGTGGCCGGTTTCACGTTTCTGCTCGGCCTGGCCGCGCTGTCGATCTGGGTGGCAGTGGTAATGCTGCGTCGGCGGCCTCACGCGATCCCTGCGGACCAGCTGTCACCGGACGGCAGATACTGGTGGGACGGGGCCTTCTGGCGGCCGCTCCCTCCGCGCTAGCCGAAGCCGGTTAGAGGCGCTCCAGCACCAGCGTTCGCTTGCTGGCGTACTCGTCGTCGGACAGCAAGCCGTCGCGGTGCAGGCGCGTGAGCATGTCCATCTCCTCGAGCACGTCGAGCAGGGGGGCCATGGTGCGCCGCGCCAGGTAGGCCTCTGAAGCCGTGCCGGCGTCTTCGCCGCGCGCGTCGAACTCGCGGATGAAGAAGAGCGCTTTGACCGCTGAGAAAGGGATCCCAAGTTTGCGAATCGGGCTATCGGCCTGCTCGCCGTGGAGGTGCAGCACCACGCCGTAACGATGCCGTTCCAGGGTGCCGTCCAGATGGCCGCGCAGCACCTCGCCGTCGAGGAACCGGATCGCCACCTTGCGGGTCGGAGTTTCGGAGGCGAGATTCTGGTCTCTGGGCAACTCCACCCACTTCACCGCCGTCAGCGGTATCCAGGCGGTCTCGTTGTTCTCCAGGCCGCCGGCGTCGTCGACCTCGACGAGGAAGTCCGGCTCGTCGAAATCGAGATCACGGGCGATCCCCTCGAGGGTCTCGTCGTCGAAGAAGCGGACGACTACCTTGGCCATGCCATCACCTACTCTACTAACCCTCATTTGGCGGGAGTCCTGCGGACAGTGTGGCGGCCCAATCGCCGCGAGCACTTGGCGCATGTGGCAATGTGGGCGCGTACCGATTCAGCCTGATTCCGTCGCAGCTTGCCGGCCAGGTAGGGAGCGAGCAATGGGGCCACCTCCTCATGAGTCAGATCGGTAGCGCTTTCGGACGCGAGGTACTCCTCCTTGAAGCGGAGCCGGGCACGGTAGAGGAGTGTCTCCACTGCGCTCTCAGACATCTTCAGGGTGCGGGCGATCTGGCGATAGCTCAAGTCCTGCAGCTCGCGGAGCGTTAGCACGAGCCGGTACTTCTCGGGCAATCGCTGGGCGACGGCCCATACGCGCCTCCGGGTCTCGTTGGATTCCTGCACGTCCACGGGGTCGAAGCTGCGTGAGGTCGACGGCAGGTTGGCCAGGAATTCGTCGTCCTCATCGTCCGACCCCTCCACCCTCAGGTCGCGCTGGCGCCGGCGCAGCTCGTCGAAGCAGAGGTTGCGGGCGACCGTGTGCACCCACCCCCCGAAGTTGAACGAATCGTCGACCCGATCCATCATGCGCAGCGCCTTCATAAAGGTTTCCTGCGCGATGTCCTCGGCGAGCAGTGCGTCACCAAGCTTGCGCCGAACGAGGCGGTAGATCGAAGCGACGTAGCGGCGGTGCAGCTCCTCGAAGGCGTGCACATCGCCGTTGCGATACGCCCGGACGAGCTCGACGTCGGTCGGGTCGACTCCGACTTTGGCCGCGATTTCAGGTTCGTCGGTCACAGCAACTCTTGAACGGCGCGGGCGGCTGCCCGGGTCAGTTCTGGTGCGGCGTCGTGCATGAGGACCTGCAGATTGTGCCCTCCCGGATCGCCCTCTTCAGCCAACGTAACGATCGAATCGACCCCCATCGAGCTCAGAGACTCCCAGCCGGGGCCCTTGCTGCCGGCCAGGAGCAGGACCGGGACGCCGGCCGCCCGGGCCCGCTTCGCTACCTCACCAGGTGCCTTCCCGTAAGCGGTCTGGGCGTCAACACGCCCCTCACCGGTGATCAGCAGGCTGGCCCCCGAGAGCGCTGCGTCGAAGCCACTCGCGTCGACCACCAGCGGAGCTCCAGGCACGAGCCTGGCGCCGAGGAAGGCGATCAGGCCCGCCCCGGCCCCGCCGGCGGCGCCGGCGCCGGGAATGTCCGCGACCTTCTTTTTCAGGTCGCGCTCGATCACCTCGGCGAGCCTCGCCAGGGCCTGGTCGAGCTCGCGTACGGCTTCGTCGTCCGCGCCCTTCTGCGGTCCGTAGATGTGGCTGGCTCCTTGCGGCCCGACCAGCGGGTTGGTGACGTCGCTGGCGACCATCACGCTGATCGACCGCCAAGCCGGGTCGAACCCCGATGTGTCGATCCGATCGAGGCGAGCTAGGGCAGCTCCGCCACGGGATAGGTCGTGGCCGCTCGCGTCGAGCAGCCGGTAGCCCAGCGCCTGGGCCATGCCGGCGCCGCCGTCGTTGGTGGCGGACCCGCCGATTCCCGCGATGATTTGCCCCACGCCCTGCCTGCGGACCGCGTCAAGCAGCTGGCCGAATCCATAGGTGGAGGTCTTTCGCGGGTCGCGCTTCTCGGCGGGAATGAGCGTGAGCCCGCTCGCCGAAGCCAGCTCGACCACGCCCGTGGAGCCTGCGTCGATCAGGCCATAGGTCGCGCGCACAGAGCCGCCAAGCGGGCCTTCGACCTCCACCGAGAGATACGTGCCCTTTTTCGCCGAGGCGAGTGCGTCCACCGTCCCTTCCCCGCCGTCGGCAACCGGGATCTCGACGACGTCCGCTTCGGGTCGGGCCTCGCGGACTCCGCGCGCGATGGCCGCGGCTGCTTGAGAAGCAGAGAGGCTGCCCTTGAACGAATTCGGCGCAACGACGACTTTCACCGCCGCTAATTCAATGCCATGTGGAGCCTTAGGCGGCCGTGGAGAGGGATTGGCCCGGCGAGGGGACGGAGTCCCCACCCCGAATCAATAGACGGGGATAGTCCAGTCCTTGAACTTCGGCGAGTCGCCGCGCACGGCGTCGAAGTAGATGCTCTGCAGCTCCTGCGTGAACTCCCCGACCTTGCCCGTGCCCACCCGCCGGCGGTCGACCTCGATCACCGGTGAGATTTGGGCTCCGGTCCCGCAGAGGAGCAGCTCGTCGCATGTGTAAAGCTCGGTACGGTCGATGCTCCGCTCGACCACGTTCTTGCCCAGCTCGCCCTTGATCAAATCCATGATCAGCGTGCGGGTCACGCCTTCGAGGATGTCGTCGGTGACCGGAGGCGTGACGAACACACCGTCCTTGAGCATGAACACATTCTCAGCCGAGCCTTCGGAAACGTGGCCGTCGATGGTCAGGACGATCGCCTCGTCAAACCCCGACTCGACCGCCTCCGACTTGGCGAGCGCCGACTGCGCGTAGGAGCCGGTGACCTTCGCGCGCGCGGGCAGCGACTGGTCGGGCAGCCGGCGCCACGAGCTGACCATGCACCGGATCCCAGACTCGACCTCAACATAATTGCCGAACGGGATCGCGTAGATGAAGAAGCTGTGATCAAGGTTGTGGAGGCGGACGCCGATCTCCTCGCTGGATGCAAATAGAAGGGGACGGATGTAGACGTCGGACTTGAACTGGTTGCGCCGAAGGAGCTCAACAGTGAGATTGACGAGCTCCTCGGTCGAGTACGGCACCGTCATCCGCATGATGTTTGCCGAGCGGTGCAGCCGCGCGTAGTGCGCGGGCGCGTGCAAGAGATGGAGCTGCTCCTGTTTCGAGTTCCAGTAAGCGCGGATGCCTTCGAAGCACCCGGTCCCGTAATGGAGCGCGTGCGTCATCAGCCCGAGCTTGATGTCGTGATAGCGGCCGAACTCGCCGTCGTAGAACACCCACGTGTTCGGATGGCTCACCGACTTTTTCGACGCGGCCTTCGACTTCGTTTCCACACCCATATTGCGCCTAATAGTACTGGGCACCTGCACGGTGCCCTCGGCTTCTGAAAGAATCGCCCATGTGAGCCTCTACGGCATCATCGCGGACCTGCGCCGGAAGTACCCGACGCCGGCGGCGATGGAGACCCTGGACCTGGTCGTGGCCGAGTTGGGCCGCACGCGTGACAACCTCAAAGACGCTGTCGCCAACCTCGCCAAGAAGCCACTGCCGCCAGGCGGCAAGCCAGTGCTCGACGAGCTGGTGGCTCGGGCCCGCGAGGAAGGGGTCTACGACCTCGATTTCGGCCCCGACCCTTACGACCGGCCGCCCCCGGAGCCACTGGACGAGGGCACGGTCGGGATCGGAGCAGCGCTTGCGGTAACGTCGATTCTCGGCCTGGTGCTGGCGGCGGCCGCCGTTTACGCCGGCATCAACTCGATCCTGCACACGAGTGGCTGAGTTTTCCTTCGATGTCGTCTCGGAGTTCGATCCCGCCGAGCTCACCAATGCGCTCGACCAGGCGCGGCGAGAGGTGACCACCCGCTTCGACTTCAAAGACACCCAGACCATCTACGACCGACAGGGCGAGAAGATCCTGATCGAGTCGGCGAGCGAGGAGCGCGCGAAGGCGGCGCTCCAGGTGTTGCGCGAAAAGGCTGCCCGGCGCCAGATCTCGCCCAAGCTGCTCAAAGCCGGCGACCCCAAGACGGTCGGCAAGGGCCGCGGCCAGATCGAGGTGCAGCTCAACGCCGGCATCACGGACGAGCTCGCGCGCGACCTGCGCAAGCGGATCCAGACCGTGAGCCCCAAGCTCCAGGTGCGGATCCAGGGCGACCAGCTTCGAGTGGTGAGCAAGGACAAGGACACGCTGCAGGCCGCGATCAAGAACCTTCGCGAGGCCGAGGACATCCCGGTTCCCCTTCAGTTCACCAACTACAGGTAGGCCAGAAAGCCGGCCGGCCGATCAGGATAGTGGGGTGCTGGTGATACCCGCGATCGACATCATGAACGGCCACTGCGTCCGGCTCGTGCGCGGAGACTTCGATCAGCGGACCGTCTACTCAGATGACCCTGCGACGATCGCGGTGGACTTCGCGCGCGCAGGCGCGGAACGGCTGCATGTGGTCGATCTCGACGCCGCGCGCGGCGAGCATGACAACCGCACAGTCATCGAAGCCGTCATCGAGGCGGGGTTGACCATCCAGGTCGCGGGAGGCATCCGGACATCAGCGCAGGTCGAGGCGTGGATCAGCGCCGGAGCGGGTTCGGTGGTCATGGGCACAGCCGCGGTGCGCGAGCCGGAGCTGCTGGCAGAGTGCGCCCACAGCTTCCCCAGTCATGTCATGGCTGCGCTCGACGTACGAGACGGCCTGCCCGCTGTCAGCGGGTGGACCGAGACCGAGCCGCTCGACATCTCGGAGCTCATCCCACGCTGGAATGTGCTCCCGCTGGCGGGGATCATCCTCACCTGCACCGAGCGAGACGGCACCCTCGCCGGCCCGGACCTCGCAACGCTGGAGCGGGTGCTCGGCATGACCGAGCTGCCTGTGCAATACGGAGGCGGAATCTCGTCGCTGCACGACATTCGCCGCGTGCGCGAAGCGCGGGCCGCCGGAGTGATCCTCGGGCGGTCGCTCTATGAGGGCAAGCTTTCGCTGGAGCAGGCCCTGGCTCTATGACCAGCGGTCGAACCGCCGTGGCGGTGGCGGCGCTGGTCGTGACTCTCATCACGGCCACCGGTTGCGGTGAACGCGAGGCGGCCGACGACCAGGGGTTTCACCAGGATGTCGTCAACGGCAGCAATGGCGCCGAGGTCACCTTCGACGCCACGCTGGTGAACGACCCGATACAGTCGGGTGACCACGAGCATCTCGTGGTCAAGGCCGCCACGGGTGAAAGGCTCGAGGTCGATCACAACACGAAGCTCGCCACTTACGTGCCCGCCCACTCCGGCGACGGGGTCATCATCCACGGGCAGCTCTACATCGATCCCGGTCCCGTGGTCGGAGTCCACTGCACCCACTCGCACACCTCCACCGGGTGCCCCAACCCGGGCTGGATCGAGCTCGCGGGTAACTATTACGAGTAGGAACAGCCAGATCCGGCTTGCGCGTTGTCCATAGAGAGAACAATTACCAACGAGTGAGCCAGAAGAGAACCGGAACCGGCCGGAACAGCTTGTTCAGCAACCTGGGAGCCGGCGACTTCAACCCCTTGGACAGGGCGATGAAGATCCTGGGCAACATCGGACGCAAGGTTGTCCGCCGCCAGAGGTGCTGTGGGAACTACGGCGACCCAGGGTGTTGAATGACGATCGCAGAGGCCCGTGCGGCCGGCCTGGTCAAGTAAGCAATAAATGATCGCTCGAGCCACCGCGCTCGGCCTGGTCATCCCGGCCTTGCTGATGCCGTCTTGCAATTCCAAACCGACCGCCGCGACGCCTGTGTGCCATTCCTGGCTCCCAGCAATCGGTTCGACTGCCGTAACGCTTCCGTCTGGCTCTGGGATCCTGGTGTTCGACCGGCTCGATGACGCCACGACCTCCGATGCCACCTGGATGTGGTCTGGGTCCTGTTGGAGCGAGGAGCCGGCTTTCGTGGGGCATCCGGTTTTCGGTCCGGCGCTGGCTTCTGACCCGTCGACGTCGAGCGTCGTCGCATATGGCGGTTGGGACGCGACCGCTTC
>Ga0066691_10000633_pt1 | contig 12329 bp, 11 predicted proteins | sample GraSoiAngelo_140_FD_66671 | JGI IMG/M metagenome (GOLD analysis project Ga0066691, IMG submission 66671) | Grasslands soil microbial communities from the Angelo Coastal Reserve, California, USA - 14_0929_12_30cm | ecosystem: Environmental > Terrestrial > Soil > Grasslands | place: USA... | reverse complement strand
TATCTGCTGTGCTGCCTTGGGGCTATCCTCAACGGCGGCGCACGCGCAAAGCTTCAGCATTACGCCCCTGGCGAGCAATAAGAACAGCAAAGCCTCTTTTCCTTCCATGGTGACTGATTCTCGAGGGAACCTCAATGTGGCGTGGATTGACAGTGTGAATGGTCTTCAATTCGCTCGCTCCGCGAGCTCAGCAAGCGGAACATCTTTCGGTACCCCGCCGGCCATAACAACCATAAAAGGACCGAACAACACGCTGGTTTTCCCAAGCTTCCAGCCCCAGCTCGCCGTTTATCCGACACAGGAGAACGTGATTGAGATCACGTGGGCCTCTCCCGATGCCACGTCCACGCCTGCGGCACCGTTATACGACATATGGGCACCGATCGAGCGATGGAGGAGCTAACTTTGCAACCACACCGATGATGATCGCCGGCCCGGTTGCGCTCTTCGACGGGCCGCGGCTGGCTTTTGACGGCACGGGAAAAACTGACATAGTCTGGGGCCGGAACAACGTTTGGATCAGCCAAGCTCAAGATGGCCTTACCTTTCCCACAACGATCCCTCTCATGCCGGCGAATACTCCGATCGATACGGGGGGGCCGCGGATCGCGGTAAATGCCGCCAGTCATATTTTCGTGGTGTGGACCGACGAACTGGCAAAGGACAACGCGAAGACCGGAGATGGAAACTTCTGCACGAATAAAACTACGGATGAGAACCAAAGGGTCACCAACACCTTCGGCGGCAACATTTGGATCAATGAAACGTTGCCCAACAACGATCCCACCGTCCAGCTGAACATTAGCTTCCTCAATACGCGCAACCTTTCGAATACGGACTGGAAGCTTCCAAACACTAATCCCCAATTTTCCTTGAACCTAGGGTTCTATGGCTGCTCCTATGACAACATGAATCTGTTCCTCGATCACGTCGGACTTCTCCACCTGCTCTGGTCGGATGACTCACCCGATGAGGATGTGCTGACGAGTAAAACCCAAGCGACGTACCCGGCGGGATCGCCGTTCGCCGGTCTGACCCAGTTCTCGTTCCCCATCAATCTGGCAAGTGTCCCAGCAGCGTCCCCAAAGGTTACAGTTGATAACAATGGGGCCTTCTACGTTGCTTGGTCGGGAGGCCCAACCGGCGGACCAAATTCCCAAGGCATATTCTTTAGCCGCTCGGACGACGGCGGCAGTACTTTCACGAGCTGCGCTCCGGGCAAACTGCCACTGTGTCCGGCTATCAACATCGCCCCTTCAGGCTCGGTGGCGCCAGCTTTCCCACAGGTTGCCGTTGACCCCAGCGGCAACGTGAATATTGCGTGGGAGCAGCCAACCGGGGCCCTTAAAGGCGATGGCACTGATATGTTCAACGTCTTGTTCGCCCGCTCGACCGATAAGGGCCAAACATTTCCCACCGTGTTGCAGGTGTTCACGAATCCCTCAACACTATGCTACGAGGCGCCTCCGCCTCCGCAAGGCACTACGCCTCCGACCGCTCCGACCACCCCGGATGTCACTACCTGCGGGACGGTCCAGCTCGGAGTGGACGCGAATTCCACTCCGGATATGGTGTGGGTCAACCAAGCCAGTGGAAGCGCAGTTGCGGATATCGATTTTGCTACGACGAACTTTCCGACAGGCTCGGTCTCGCCTACGACAGCAAGCTTGTCGGCATCCAGTACGTCAGCGAATTTCACCGTAACAGTGAATCCGAGCGGCTTTTCCGGTCTAATCAACTTCTCCTGCCTGAATGCCGATACGAAGGCTGCGCTTCCGAGTTGGCTTACTTGCACCTTTAACCCGCCCCAACTCAATCCTTCCCAGAGCAGCACGGATAACCTGACGATTTCGCGCGTAGGCACGCCGACAAGTGCAATGTTCATTTCGGCGTCCCCTTCGCGCAGCCTGCCTGCAGTTGCACGGATTGTGGGCTTGGCCGCGCTTTGGATAATGGCGACGACGGCGATGCTCGCCCTGGGCCGGCGCCGAGAGTTTCGCTCTGCCATTCTGATGCGTGGCATCCTGCTGATTACTCTGACGGTGATGCTGGCCGCGGGGCTCGTGTCTTGCGGGGGCAGCACATCAGCTACAAGTAACAGCGAGCACAAGCGGCTCAGGCGGCACTGGAGGTAGCGGCGGCGGCAACTCGGTTAGTATGCACGTTGCCGTCATGGCTCAATCCAGCGGCACAGCCGCGGTAAATTTGGGCACGGTCACAATCACCGCACAGTAGAGAACAGAGCCCGAAACCGGTTGCGGGCGCACAGTCGGGCGGACCCTGAACGTGCCAGGGTCCACCCACTTTTTTGCCGCGCGGAGCAGGGCCCCTCTTGGGTCATGCTAGGCTATACTCCACCTCAGAGATGCCGATCCGCATTATCCCCGCCTCATTAATCATCTTGAGTGCCTTCTCTTCCAGCTTCGCGGAGGCGCCGCGAGGTATTCCGCGAGAACTCGCGAGGCAGCGTGCCGCACAGATCTCCAATGTCAGGTATCGCCTGGCATTTGTATTCGTCCCGAAGGCGGCCACAACTTCGGGTGAAGAAGAAGTCCGTTTCAGACTGAAGACGCTTGAGCCTGTGCTCCTGGATTTCCGCGACGGCCAGCTGCTCAGCGCGTCCGTGAACGGCGCAGCACTGATGTTGAAACGCGAGAACGGGCATTTGGAGCTGCCCAGGGACAAGCTGCAAGCAGGAGAGAATACGATCCGCATTCGCTTTGCCGTGCCCATTGCCGGAGCAGGCAAGCCGCTCACCCGATTCGAGGACCACGACGATAGCAGCGAATATATCTACAGCCTGTTTGTACCTATGGATGCGAGCATGGCTTTTCCATGCTTCGATCAACCAGACCTGAAGGGCCGTTTTACCCTGGAAATGACCGCACCGGAGACCTGGACAGTCATTTCCAACACGGCAGTCGAAAGCGTCGCCTCTGTTGGCCCTGAGCAAAGGCGCACCCGATTCGCCGAGACGCCTCCTATCAGCACTTATCTGTTTGCGTTTGCCGCCGGACCATTTCAAAAGCTGCTCACATCGCAGGGCACACCGGCGCTCTATGTGCGCAAATCGAAGTTCGAGCGCGCGCAGACCGAGGCTCCCGAGGTACAGCAGATCGCTGCTCGGGGCTTGCAATACCTCTCCGATTTTTTCGCACAGCCATTCCCATTTACAAAGTATGACATGGTGCTCATTCCCGGTCTGGCCTACGGCGGCATGGAACACGCCGGCGCCACCTTCCTGCGGGAAGAGTCGGTTCTGTTTCGGATCGCACCGGCGCACAGCGATCTGCTCAACCGCGACATCCTCGTCCTGCACGAGCTGACGCATCAATGGTTCGGGAATCTGGTGACGATGCGATGGTTTGACGACCTCTGGCTAAAAGAAGGATTCGCGCAATACATGGCTTATCAGACACTCGCGGCGGTCAGGCCCCAAGAGAACGTCTGGAAGCGGTTTTATGAATCAATTAAGCCGGATGCCTACGCCATTGATTCCACAAAGGGCACAACTCCCATTTATCAGGAGATTCCCAACCTCGAGGATGCGAAATCGGCGTATGGGGCTATCGTTTACTCGAAAGCCCCTGCCGTATTGAAGCAGCTCAATTTCGTCTTGGGGGCAGACAAATTTCGGCAGGGTCTCCAGCTTTACCTGAGGGAGCATGCTTTCGGCAATGCCGAATGGAACGATCTGCTACACGCACTCGAGCGCGTATCGGGCAAGCCGCTCGACAATTGGGGCGAGATGTGGATCCGTCATCGCGGCATGGCGCAAGTGGATGTCTCCTGGTCCTGCGAGGGAAACCAGCTGAGCAGGCTTTCGCTGTCGCAGCACGACGTTTTGGGTTCGGCGGACGTTTGGCCGTTGGCAATGCAGCTTGGGCTGAACTACGCAAATCGCGACCCTGTCTTGATGCGAGTGGACCTGAAGGGCAAAACCCTCCGAGTTCCGGATTTGCATGGTGCAGAATGCCCAAGCTTCATTTTTGCCAATGAACAGGACTACGCCTACGGCCGCTTTCTGCTCGATCCGCGGAGCCGCGAAGGCGCGGTCCGCCAGCTGGGCGAAATACAAGACCTGTTTCGTCGCACGCTGCTTTGGGGTTCGTTGTGGGATTCAGTGCGCACTTCCGAACTAGCCCCGCGCGACTATCTAGTACTGACGCTGAGAGTTCTACCCGCGGAGCCTGACGAAACGCTCGCGCGCAGCTTGCTTTCGCATTCTGCGACGGCGCTGCACCGCTATGTGAGCCCCGTCGCGCGCAGTCAATACGTCCCGCAATTCGAAGCTCTGGCGGCAGACCGCATGTTGCATTCGGCGAATGCGGACTTGCGGATTGTGTGGTTTCGGGGCCTCGAAGCAATCACAGAAACGCCGCAAGGGCTCGCAAGATTGAATGAAATCTTGAGTGGCCAACTTGCCGTGCCCGGCGTGGAGCTTCGCGCGCTGGACCGGTGGAATCTCGTGACCGCGCTGCTGGCCCATGGTGGCCCTGAGGCCGAGTCGATCTTCACCGCCGAAAGGCAGCGCGATCCAAGCGGAGATGGGCAAAAATACGCGTATGTTGCGGAAGCCGCACGGCCCCACGCAGCTATCAAGCTGCGGTATTTCAAGGACTTTTTGCACAATTCCTCTCGTCCGGAAGATTGGATCGAACAGTGCCTCTATGCCTTCAATTATTGGAGCCAGTCAGAGCTTACGGCACCATACCTGAGAGAGGCCCTCGAAGCTCTTCCACAGATCAAGCGCGAACGTAAAATCTTTTTTCTCGTAGACTGGCTCAGCGCATTCATAGATGGCCAACAGTCCCCAGCAGCCCAGGCCGAAGTCTATGCGTACTTGGATTCAGGTGGGATTGATGACGACCTGCGGTTGAAAATCCTCCAGGCGGTGGACGAACTTGATAGAACGGTCGCCATCCGGCGGAAATTCCTCCACTAGCGCTGCCTAAGCCCTGATTCTTCCTAGGCACTCGCAAACCCGGTATTTACCTTAGGGGCTCTTTCAAGCCTGCTTAACCTGCTTAGGGTATCGAGTGCGAGCCGCAAAACTAGTAATTTCGTCGTCGACCGCCCGTGCGAGAATTTCTGGGATCGCGTACAGTCCTGGCAAAGGCGAGGATGGACGCTCGGCCTGCACGGATATCAACACTGCTATTTGACCAGAAGGGCAGGATTGTATGGCCGATCAGCCCTGAGGGAATTTGCGGGACTGCCTTACGAGGTGCAGGAGATCAAACTGCAAAATGCGGCGAGGATCTTTCATGAACACGGGGTAAAGCCCGACGTGTGGGTGGCGCCTGCGCACTCCTTCGATACCAACACGATCGACATTTTGTTGAGAATGGGCGTGCACATGGTTAACGATGGCTACGCGCTTTATCCCTACGCAGACGAGCGCGGCATGATCTGGATTCCACAACAGGTGGGGCGATTTAGAAACCTGCCCATCGGCATATGGACTATATGTTTTCACTTCAACCGCTGGAGTGACGAGGACCTGCGACGGTTCCGCGCCGATTTGCAGCGATTCAGGCCGCACATTCTTTCGGTAGGCGATGTCCTCCAGTTTTGTAAGCGCCGCAAGACTTGGGTGCATGCGGGGGCCGCCCGGCTGCTGGATGCCGGCCTGCGCATCGGCAGACCGCTCCGGGAGTGCCTGAAGCCGATGAACTGGCAGGCATGGTCAAAGAGCTTTCGGCGCCCTACTGGAGCGTAAACACACTTCTTTCTGCCCGATCTCGAGAATGACCGTTATACTGGGGCCGTCACACCTATCACTGAAGTGACTTTCGGTTTCTTAACGCCGACGTAATGGTCACGGATCGGCCACCTCGTAATGGCAAATCGCTGGCTCAGTTCCGCGATAGCGAACGGCTAACCCGCATCGAATTGCCTCCTACTTCAAGGCTCCCACAGTTGGCACAAGTTATCGATTCCGTGATGAAAGAGGGGACGCGTGAACAAGTCCGACGGGCGTGCGCCGAATTTGTAAGTGCAGCCGCCGCGCTTTACGGTGTGCGAGCGCCTGAAGTCCGTGCGTTGGCCGCTCGGCCACTTCGCGTGCGGGACGGAGGATGGCAAACGGAACTCTTCGGCGATTATTCAATTGGGAACGTGCTGATCCGCATATGGACCCGCACTGCCGTGCGTAACCAGGTTACCTCATTCGGCACGTTCCTGAGCACGCTCTGCCACGAGTTCTGCCATCATCTCGACTGCCAAAAACTCGGTTTTACGCGATCTCCGCACACGCTGGGATTTTATGAACGAGCCGCCATGCTTTACCACCACGCGCGTGGCACTCCGGTCAAAAGGTTATTCTGGATAGAAATGCCGGGCAGCCGCTGGCGAATCGATTGGCGCCGAACAAATGCGGTGCAGAACACAGCGGATCAAATCTTGCGCTTTAGTGCGCGCTCGTATTCGGGAAAGTAGCGGCCGATGAGCGGCAAATCAAATTCCGATAGAATGGATTCTTTCCGCTCCCGCGCCAAAAGGAACTCGAACGATCGCCTTATCAGTTCGCGGGGCTCGATCTTTCCTCCGCTAAGCCTGCGGTAATCATCTGGCGTGAGGGTGACGCGATGGGTTGATTCGCTCCTGTCTTCGATTACACGGACCTGAAACTCGCCCTCCTTCAACTTTTCTACTTCAATTCGCGCTACCATTAAACCCGTTCCCCGCTATTCCAAGCCATCACCTAAGACGCCCCTCGTGATCAATTCCTTATGCTCTTCATCATCGTGACTGGCGACGATGAAAAGGTTTTTTTCTGTCCGATAGAGTTCGTTGAGCCATTTCAGTTGGGCGAGAAGCGCAGCCCCTTCTTCTTGGATCCAGGGCGCATCTTTGCCTTTGATTAATCGTACGCCGTCCATATGCCAGGCGGTGTCGGCGATGAAGAGATACTCTCGGCCAGACTCCAAAGCGACATAAACCATCTGTGAGCCAGGAGTATGACCAGGTGCCTTGATCAACGCTAGGCCCGGTCCGAAGGGAAGATACTTCTCGTAATCGACCACGTTATAGCGGCTGGCCATGTCCGGGGTAATCCTAATTTCGGGCATTTGCGGATTTGTTTCGAGCGCCTCAACCTGAGCACGCGTTAGGAGCGTTTTCGGCGCGAGTTCGGCTAGGAAGGGCGTGCGAATCACGCCGCCGACGTGATCGCCATGTTCATGAGTGATGATGATGGCCCTCGCGTTGCGAAGCGCACGCTCGACTTGTTTTGCCGCGTCGGAGTAATACGGCTCGATGACTCCGCGGCCGAAGAAACGATGCACTTGCTCGTCCATGCCGGAATCGATCATCAGCGTGCCATCCGCGTATACGACCTGAAACACCGTGCGGGCTTGGACGCTGGGCTCATCGGGAGCTCCTTGAACGGAAAACTTCTTTGAGCGGCGGCTTTCCGCAAATTTCAAGACGTTGACGCGTAAAGCGCGCCGGCCGGGAATCATGCCCGCTACTCGGCGTATTTGATCGAGTTGTACCGACCAAGCCGAATGGGCGGGTTGGTTTTGCACGGATTGCGCGAACGATGCCAACACCGCGGAAGCAGCGAGCACGACCGATAGGCAAATGCCATAGGCAGTCTTCATCTTCTTCTGGTCCATAGTAACAGTTTGGCGCCGACACCTCGCCCCAAGGACCCACCGCTTGAATACAGTTCGTCGTTAGCAAGTTCATCTCGGAAGGCGCTCAGCATGCGATAATCGGCCCTCGTAGATCTGCCCCAAGCAATCCCTAGTGTGAGGCTGTATGACTTCGCCGGCGGCCGTGATGCACACCGCGCCTGAAGTCTTTCGCTGGCGCGACAGCAGTGCCACGCAGAGAAACACGCTGCTGGCCACTTTTCTCGGCTGGATGCTCAATGCATTTGACGTGATGCTCTATTCGTTGATCATTACTCGGCTGATGAGCGTCTTCGGCATGGATCAAGCCACTGCGGGTTTGCTGAATGCGCTAACTCTGGCCGCTTCGGCGGTCGGCACCTTTTTATTCGGTTCGCTGGCTGATCGCTTCGGCCGCCGCCGGATGCTGAATTACAGCATCATCACCTACTCGGTTTTCACGTTCGCCTGCGGGCTGGCAAGTTCGGTGGCGATGCTCGCTCTGCTGCGATTCCTGGTGGGCGTGGGCATGGGCGGCGAATGGAATTGCGGAGCAGCGCTGGTGGCGGAAGCCTGGCCCACGAAATGGCGGGGGCGGGCCATGGGGATTGTTCTCGGGGGCTGGGCCGTGGGTTACGCGCTCGCAGCAATAGTTTCAGGGGTGATTTTGACTTACGCGGGATGGCGCTGGGTGTTTTTTGCTGGCCTTTTGCCTGTGCTGCTGACGATCTGGATTCGGCGCAACGTTCCGGAACCTGCGATTTGGGAACATTCACGGGCAAGAGCAGTCTCATCGGGAGAAAAGAAAGCGCTCTGGCGCGCCGCTCGGCCGCAATTAATTGCGCTGCTGACCATGAACACCTTCGGAATGTTTGCGTGGTGGGGCCTGTTCAGTTGGGTTCCTGCTTACCTCGCCCTTCCTACCTCGCAGGGCGGCCGAAATTTTCAGATGCTAGGCGTGGCGACTCTCCTGATCGTCCTCAATCTTGCAGGCATGCTGCCCGGATATCTGTCCTTCGGTGTTTTTGCCGATCGCTTCGGGCGAAAGCGGTCGGTGATCTTTTATCTGGCCGCGGCTGCGCTATTGGTACCGTTTTTTGCAGCTGCGCGGGGACCCATAGTTATTCTCGTGGCCGGTTGCATCACCGCCTTTTTCGGCACCGGATTCTTTGCGGGTTCGGGTACGCTCGGGAACGAGCTTTTTCCCACGCCGATTCGCGCGACGGCTTTGGGCTTGACGTATAACTTGGCGCGCGGGCTCAGCGCCCTTGCGCCGTGGGTGGTCGGCCGGTTAGGAGAGACGCGGGGTCTGTCCTGGGCGTTTCTGGCGTGCGGCATAGCGTACGGCGCGGCTGCCCTTAGCGGACTGAAGGTCCCAGAGACTCGCGGGCGGGAGTTGAATTGAATTGCCCGAACGACGTCGCGGGTGTCAGAACGCGCTGGCAGGGGGGCGGAGGGCAATACCTGCATCTCTTAGGCGCTGTACGACCGCGGCCGCGATCTTTAGGGCTCCCGGAGTGTCGCCATGGATGCAAATCGTCTGTGCCTTGACTCGAATTTTCGTGCTGTCTCCGGCAATGACGATGCCATTTTCAGCAATACCCAATGCCTGAGCGGCGGCTTCAGCGGGATTCAGAATTAAGGCATCGGCGAACTTACGCGATCGCAGTGAGCCTTGTGGATCATATCGTCGATCCGCAAAGGCCTCTGCCGCGGCGGCAAAGCCGACGCTGCGAAAAACGTCGAGCATTGGCGATCCCGCGAGGCCCACAAGGACTACATCGCGTCGCCACCGCGCCACACCATTGGCTATGGCCGCAGCAATCGATGCATCTCCCGCGGCCTGATTGTAGAGCGCGCCGTGCGCTTTAACGTGAGAAATGCGGGCGCCGCATTTCGCGGCTATCTCGGCGAGGTTTGAGACCTGCACGAACACGCTCTCCGCGATGGCATCCGGCGCTAGATGAAGTTCCAGGCGGCCGAAGTTGGCACGATCGGCATAGCCTGGATGGGCGCCAATCGCCAGCTTCCTTCGCAGCGCCTCCTCAACGGTAATTCTCATCGTGCCTTCATCGCCGGCGTGACCCCCGCAAGCAATGTTTACGGAAGTCAGAAAGGCCATGAGTGCTTCCTGAGTGCCGTCGGCGATGGCCTGAGGCATTTCGCCCATATCGCAATTCAAGTCGATCGACTTCACTCCTGAAAGAGCTCCTTTGATCCCAGTAGCGCTTCTTGGCGAATGAGCAAAGAAAGCGCCTCGTTCATTTCAATTCGCTCGAAACGGATCTCGTCACGCGGACGAAGCTGTCCGACCGAGTGCATGTCGGCCGAAATTACATTGGCGATCTTAGGATAGCCGCCAGTCGTCTGCTGTTCGACAAAGAGAATGATCGGCTGGCCCGAAGGAGGTACCTGAATCGCCCCGAGCGACACGCCCTCTGTGATCATTTCGCGGGAAGGATCGACGGGAATTGGAGGGCCTTCGAGACGGGTACCCATGCGATTGGATTGTTCGGTTATACGAAAGGTACTTTCGCAAAATATGTTCCAGGAGGAGTTCGCGAACCAATCACTTTGCGTTCCATTAGTAACGCGGATAAGTTTGCGAGGCTGCAGGCTTTCGAGCACTTTAGGCGAGAGCGTCTCTTTCCGAAAGAGGGGATTGGGCGCGCCGAGGTCAAGTCGATCGCCGTTGCGCAACGCCCTTCCCTCGAAGCCACCAAGGCCGCTCAGTACATGAGTCGAAGCACTGCCCAAGAAGGGTTCCACGGCAATTCCGCCCTGAATACATAGGTAAGCACGTGCTCCGGAACGCGAAGCGCCAAGCGCCACTGTTTGCTTCTCCTGGATCTTGATCGAGGTCCACATCGGCAGCGGAATGCCATCCACGGAAGGGCTGAAATCTGCTCCCGTCACCGCAATGACTGCGGCGCGTTCGAAGGTAAACACACCTCCCACGAGTGTCATCTCCAATGCGGCCGCCCCAGCAGGATTACCGACGAGCCGGTTGCCAATGCGCAGCGAGATCGGATCGGCCGCTCCCGAAGCGGACACGCCCATCGGGCCAAACCCCTCGCGACCCAAGTCTTGTATCGTGGTGAATAGGCCGGGCTTCTGCACTAGGATCGCGCTCATCTGCTGCTAGACTCCGCGAACTCTTCTTCCGAAATAGGCCGAAATCGGACACGATCGCCGATTTGTAAAAGATTCATCGGCCGCTGATTGCGCCGAAACATCGCCATAGGTGTACGGCCGATCAATCTCCAGCCGCCCGGTGTGGCGAACGGATACACCGCCGTTTGATTCCCGCCGATTCCTACGCTGCCTTGGGGCACTTTTGCTCGCGGCGTCTCGAGTCGCGGGGAGGCTAGCGCCTTCGGCAATCCTCCCAGATAGGCGAAGCCGGGCGCGAATCCGAGGAAACAAACGATGTAGATCGGGGAAGAATGCAACAAGATGGCCTGCGTGGGAGCTATTCCGTGCATCGCGGCCACATCGTCGAGGTCGGGCCCGAATTCTCCGCCGTAGCAGACGGGAATCTCGATCTGCCGCGGCTTCGGTAGAGGCGCGTGCTCCAACCGCGCGAGGTATGGGACCAGCCTCGATTGCAATTCGCTATGATCGAGCCTGAGCGGATCAAACTTGATCAGCAGCGAGCAATAGGCGGGATGGAGATTTCGAATCTCGTCGATGGGTTTGGATTGCAGCAGACGAAGCAGCTTCAGCACGCGTCGATGGCTCTCGAGCGTGATTTGCTGGCCGAAGGAAACAAGAAGCGACTGATCGCTTGCCGCTCGAAACTGCGCGTCACCCCCTGGCAATTTGGAAGTGTTCGATTTTCGCATACCGCGGCCAGTATACGGCTAGCGGCCTGCCATAAACCTGCAGGTCCATTTCACCGGTTCCCGGGAGGTCCGGTGAGACATTAGAAATCGAAGGTGAGTTTCGAGGAATCCATGAGCGAGACTGCGCCCGAACTTAAAAGTGCTAAGATTGCCGCCCTGCACGCGGCTGCTGAGTGCATGCGGGTGCATTTCGCGGCAGTCGCCGCATACGGGCAGAGACCATGACGACAGAACTGTTACAGACGACTCTCGTGGGATCATATCCGCAGCCCGACTGGTTGATCGATCACCAGAAACTCGCGGGGCGCTTCCCGCCGCGCGTGCGCGTCAACGAATTATGGCGTGTTGCACCGGAATGGCTCGAACAGGCGCAGGATGATGCTACGATTTTGGCGATCCGCGATCAGGAGCGCGCGGGTCTCGACATCATTACCGACGGCGAGGCCCGGCGCGAAAGCTACTCGAATCGTTTCGCTACGGCTCTCGAAGGCGTGGACATCGATCATCCCGGAATAGCGCTCGATCGCAGTGGTCATCCGAATCCTGTGCCGCGAGTGGTTGGGAAAATTCGTAGAAAGCACCCGATAGAAGTTCGAGACCTGCAATTTTTGCGCGCCAATACGAACCGCAAGGTCAAAATGACGATTCCCGGCGCGTTCACGATGACGCAGCAGGCGCAGAACGACTTCTACAAGTCAGAAGAAGAATTGGCGATGGATTATGCCGCGGCCGTAAATGAGGAGATCAAGGACCTCTTCGCCGCTGGCGCTGACATCGTGCAAATGGACGAGCCTTACATGCAGGCGCGTGCGGAAAAAGCCCGGCACTATGGGATCAAAGTGCTGAAGCGCGCGCTCGATGGCGT
>Ga0066691_10000624_pt1 | contig 12404 bp, 7 predicted proteins | sample GraSoiAngelo_140_FD_66671 | JGI IMG/M metagenome (GOLD analysis project Ga0066691, IMG submission 66671) | Grasslands soil microbial communities from the Angelo Coastal Reserve, California, USA - 14_0929_12_30cm | ecosystem: Environmental > Terrestrial > Soil > Grasslands | place: USA... | reverse complement strand
ACCCTTTTCCTGGATGGGATCGACGAAATTGATCTGCCGCTTCAGGCTAAGCTGCTCCAACTCCTGCAGGATACGCAATTCTCCCGGATCGGCGGCGGAGAAGACATTACCGTGCAGATCCGTGTGATTTGCGCCACGAGCCGTCCCTTAGAGCATGAGATTGCCGCCGGCAGGTTCCGTTCAGATCTCTACTACCGTATCAATGTCGCGAGGATGGAGCTGCCGGCCCTTCGTTTGCGCATCGATGACGTGCCGCAGCTTGCCATGCACTTCTACGAGCGGCTCCGCAAGCGGCACAAGAGTTCCGCCGGTCCCGTCTCGCCCGTCCTGCTGAGGCTCTTTGAGAAACACACTTGGCCTGGCAATATTCGCGAGCTCGAAAACCTCATGGAGCGGTACGTGATTTTGGGGTCGGAGGAAACGATTGCCGAGGAACTGGCGAATTGGCAACGCATCCCAGCCGCACCCCAACTCCCCGCCAATGGTCCCATCCACTTGAAAAATGTGACACGCAAAGCTGTGCGCGAGCTTGAGAGCAGAATTATCCTCAGCGCTTTGGAAGCAAATCGTTGGAATCGCAAACGCGCCGCGCGAGACCTGCGCATCAGCTACCGGGCGCTGCTCTACAAGATCCGCCAGGCCGGACTCCCGGCCAAACGTTCTTCAGAGACCGCGCACGCTCGTACTAACGTCCCTCTGGCCTCGGACTGAAGGAATTTCCGCCACAGACTCCGTCTTCGAGCCGTCTACGCCCCATCTTTCCCACTGAGAGCGATGCGCTGCCTTTGGGTTCATTTGCACCGAGTGGCTAATGTCGAATAAGCTTCCGTGATAGCTTTGCCGGCTGTCGCGCAGGGCTGTGCAACCTTTCATCTTGATAGATAGAAGATCGGGGAAGATCCCCATCGGAGCCGGAAAGCGTGTCCACCAGTTCTTCAACGAAATCAACGATCGCCGGGATCGTGTTTTGTCTCATGTTCGCTTTTGTGGCGCCTGGAGTGGCCCGAGCGCAAGCGACTGGAGGATCGATCGGCGGCACGGTGACGCGGGAGGCTGGGGGAACGATGCCGGGGGTCCACGTCTCGCTGGCCGATGAAGTGAAGACGATGGCCAGGGAAGTCACAACCGACACCGGAGGCGTCTACAACTTTCCCGCCCTGCCGCCGGCGGCCTATGAAATCATCATCTCGGCTCCGGGCTTTATCACTCAGATGTTGACCAACATTAGCGTTGGGGTCGGAACAGATCGCGTGCTGAACATCGTCATGCGGCCCGGCGATCCCAAAAAGGTTGTCAGAACCGTGGCGCCTCCCGCGCCGATCAGCCAGGCCTCCGGCTGCTGCGGCGGCAACGTGAATGCCTCGACCGTCCGTGAAACTCCGCTGAACGGCCGCGATTGGGCGCAACTCGCGACTCTGCAAGCCGGCGTCACCGGCGTTCAAACGGGCAGCGCGACCGGCGGCGGCAATGTCGACCGCGGATTTGGCGCGCCGGTGAGTGTCTCCGGGGCAAGACCGGATCAGAACAGCTATCGCCTCGACGGAGTTAGCATCAATGACTACGCGAACGGCGCTCCAGGCAGCGTGCTGGGCGATAATCTCGGCATCGACGCCGTGGAACAGGTCTCCGTTCTGGGGAGCAATTATCCGGCAGCGTACGGACGCACTTCGGGAGGCGTTATCAATGCTGTGACCCGCTCGGGGACCAATGCTCTTCACGGTGACGTCTACGAATTTCTTCGCAACAGCGCGCTGGATGCGCGAAATTTCTTTGACGGCCAAATCCCGCCTTTCAAACGCAATCAGTTTGGCGGCTCCGCGGGAGGGCCGATCCAAAAGGACCGCACCTTCGTCTTTGGAGATTACGAGGGACTCCGCCAATCGCTGGGCGTAACCACGGTGGATACAGTCCCTTCCCCGGCAGCGCGCAACGGGCAACTGTCCACTGGGGCCGTGCCGGTTGATCCTGCGGTAGCGAGATTCCTGAACGCCTTTTATCCCTTGCCGAATGGCCCTCTATTGGGTGCAGGCGATACCGGAATCTTCACCTTCGCGGGGCAGCAGGTCACTAATGAGAACTACTTTACGGTGCGCCTGGATCACAAGTTCTCGGGGACGGACAGCGCCGAAGTGAGCTACATGCGCGACAGCTCCAAGACCGTGCAGCCCGACGAGTTTAACGAATTGCATTCCGACATTGTTTCGGCGCGCCAGGTGGCGACCCTTCACGAGCAACACGTATTCAGCGCGAATTCTTTAAATGCAGCCCGCTTCGGCTTTAGCCGCGCGGTGGGAACTGAAGGAAGAGTATCCAGAGTTATAAATCCGCTGATGGTCGATTCTAGTTATGGCTTCGTGCCCGAAGAATTTGTGGGTGGCGTGCGTGCGGTGCCCGGCGTGACCGGTTTCACGGGAGGACCTACGCCGCAAGGTTTTAACAGGTCGTTGGCATGGAATTCCTTTCAGGGTGGCGACGACCTCTTTCTTACGCGCGGTATACATGCGATCAGTCTCGGAGGCGTGGTTGAACGGATGCAGAGTAATGAGTTATCGACTGGCAATGTAAATGGCGTCTTCCGATTCGACTCACTCTCGGATTTCTTGGCGAATCGGCCCCGAGTCTTTCAGGGAATCCAAACGGGCGGCTTGCCGGATATCGGATTACGCGAAACTCTAGTGGGCGCCTATGTTCAAGACGATATCCGGCTGCGAAGGAACTTCATCGTCAACGCCGGGCTGCGCTATGAAATGGTGACCGTGCCCACGGAGGCGCATAACCGGATTTCTAACCTGCTTCATCCGACCGACGCCGTGCCGCACGTGGGAGCGCCCTTTTTCCAGAATCCGACGCTACGGAATTTCGAGCCGCGCGTCGGCTTTGCCTGGAATCCGCGTGGTGGAAAAACTCTGGTCCGCAGTGGATTCGGCATTTTTGACGTGCTGCCGCTCCCCTATGAATTCAATCTTTCCTTCCAGCGTGCGGTGCCATTTGTGAATTCCATCTTCGCAAATACGCTCCTCCCAGGCGCGTTTCCCACTGAGGCTTATCAAAAATTCAATGCGCAGGCGGGTTCTGGCCTGGGTACTTATGTCGAGCAAAATCCAAAGCGCAACTACGTGATGCAATGGAATTTGAGCCTGGCACGCGAGCTATCATCGACGATCGCGCTTACCGTCGGTTACGTGGGGTCGCGCGGGGTCCATTTGCCCTATCGCGTCGATAACATCGATATGGTGCTGCCCACGCTCACGCCGACGGGCTACGTGTTTCCGCCAAACGTGAGCAGCCAAACGCTCAACCCAAATTTCGGCCGGATTGACTCCACGCTCTGGCAGGCCAATTCCATTTATGACGCGTTGCAGGCAGATCTTGTGAAGCGCGTGAGCCACGGGATTGAGTTTCACGCTGCTTACACCTGGGGCAAGAGCATCGATACCTTGTCCGCGACAGAGGCCGACGATGCTTTTCCTAATGGGCTCTTCAACCAATTGTTCTTTGATCAGCGGACTTCACGCGGGCTCTCGGACTTCAACGTGGCCCAGACGTTGGTGCTTAACTTTACTTGGGAGGTGCCCGGTCCGGCGTCGAATTCCGCCTTTCCAAAATGGCCTCTGAGCGGCTGGCAATTCGGCGGCGTTTACAAGGCCAGCACAGGACAGCCTTTTACGCCCATTCTAGGCGGCGATCCGGCTGGAATGAAATTGGACGAGACGAGCGAGCCGCCCAGTTTGGGTGGAGGACCGGGATGCGCTGCGTTGACCAATCCCGGCAACCCCAACGCCTATATCAAAACTCAGTGCCTCGCCTTTCCCGGCGCCAACCGCTGGGGAAATTTGGGTCGAAATAGCCTGGTTGGGCCAGGGATATCGAATCTGGATTTCTCGGTTTTCAAGAACAATCCCGTGAAGCGCATTTCTGAGAATTTCAATGCTCAGTTCAGGGCGGAATTCTTTAACATTCTCAACCGTGCCAATTTCGCCTCCCCAACCCAAAACTTGGCCGTCTTCGATCAGAACGGCCTGCCCGTTTCCAGCGCAGGCCTCATTACCTCCACGCAAACCACCTCCCGGCAGATCCAGGTTGCGCTCAAACTGATCTGGTGACGCACGAAGTAGAGAACAGCTATAAAGGCGGAATTTGCCCCCTCGAGCGCCCATTTGCAAATAGGCTGCAGGCGCGCGAGAATACTAGGAAGCGGGGAACATACCTGCCGCAATTGGTGTCTAATTTTGTAGGAGTTTCCGCAGCATCGGAATCAGGCGGCACGACCTGAACGGCGGGTGGTCCTCGGATTCGGTGCTATGGGAAAGAGAGGGGTTGGTCGTGTCTGACTTGGCACACGTCCTCACCTGGCCTCAGGACGAAGCCGAGATCATGACGGAGTTGCGCAGCGGCTCCGAGGCGGCTTTCGATTGGCTCGTGACTTACTATCACGCCCCGGTCTACGCGGTTATATCGGGAATATTGCGCAATCCGAATGATGCTGCCGACGTGACGCAAGAAGTGTTTCTAAAAGCATATCGCGGCATTCGCGCATTTCGTCAGGGCAGCTCGCTCAAGACTTGGCTGTACCGCATTGCGGTGCGCGAAAGTTTGAATTACAGGCGCTGGTTCTGGCGGCATTTGCGATTCCAGAGTTCGATCGAGGATGAGAAACTGGACGGCTCGGCCGATTTCGAGGATACCGCCGCGTCTCCGTTCGATGAACTCGCCAGTCGTGAGATTCAGGACACGGTCCAGAACGCATTGCGAGAAGTGCCTGCTGTCTTTCGCACGGCGGTCATCCTGCGTGACTTGGAGGGCCTCGCCTACGAAGACGTGGCCGAGGTCCTGGATGTTTCTGTGGGTACCGTGAAGTCTCGCATTTTGCGCGGACGCCGGATGCTCCGCGAAATCCTCGAACCGGTTTTGGTGCCCCGTAAATCGATGCCCCATGCGGGATTTCTGGCGGTCTCCCGCATGAAGTGTGGAGATTAAGAATATGACCTGTGGTCGAGTGATGCGATTGTTACCCGGTTACCTTGACGGCGCTCTGCCGGACACTCTGGGTCCTGAGGGACATGCCAGTATCGGCTCGCATCTTGAAACTTGCCCCTCCTGCCGTCGCGAGCTGGAGCGGTATCGGCGCATACAGCGAATCATGTCTCTAGCCCCGCGCCCGTCGCCTCCGGCGGACTTGGGCGTCCGCATCCTCCTCGCGGTATCAAACTCACGAGCATTTGGGGGATTTGGGGCACGTCTGCGCCGGACCACGAATCGCTTGGACCTTATGCTGGAGAATATACTTGAGCCTCTTGCTCTGCCGGCGACCGGCGGCATCGTGGTGGCTTTGTTTGTTTTTGCGTTGGTTTACCAGGTTTTGGGCACGGGCATGCCCGTAGGAGCTGCGACGCCCGATTCGCCCACAAACTTGCTGCAGCCGGCTCGGCTGGAGGCGTTGGCCGGATTTCAGATGACTAAACTCGAGGAGATGACGCGCACAGGTGGACAGCATCCGCTTCTCGTCGAAGCCATGGTAAACGCCGATGGTCAGGCGGTAAGCTATCGTGTGATTTCCGGTCAGGTGGATGAAAACATGCAGCGCGAACTGGACCAGGTTCTGTTTTTCTCGCGATTCCGCCCGCAGATGAGCTTTGGCCGCCCCACCTCCGGTGGCCGTGTGATCTTGAGCTTCAGCCAAATCCGGGTACGCGGGTGACGCTCTCGGCCGGCCCAATTCCTCGTTAGTCTGCCCGAAATCATAGCCGTGAGTACGCACACCGCTATTTCGGTTGTTCTCAGGCGGAGCATCAAGGGATTGATGTACGTTTCGCCTCGCCCTAATTCTTGACCTTCTGCGGGTCGCCTTGTAAATTGGAAGCACGCGAATGCGCTGATCTTTGCTGCGTATTCCGAGGTCAGACGTGGTCTGACCGTTCGCCGCAGGCTCTTTGTAATGGGTTTCAGCCGCAGAAGAGGTAGGCGGCACGAGGTCGGCTATTCCCGCGAGGATCAGCGATCGTGTGGCATCGGCCCGATTGAACTGGATCGGGGCCCTGCTTCTTTCTTTTGCGGCTTGCGTGTGGGCGGTTCCGGCTTCTCCCGAAGCGGCTTCGCCGCAGAACGAATCGACCGGCCCCATCGGCGTCGAAGCCAACCCCCAGGTTTTTGCCACCATGTGTGCTCTCGTTGCTGCGGGTTTCGGAGCAGATCCGGCTGCAGGGACTCCGGATTTGGCGCGGTTGCGAGCCCGCTTGCGTTCGCTCCACGGCCCTGCAACAGAAGCATTGCGCGATTACTATCGCCAGCATGCTCTGGGTGACTCCGGAGCAACTCTCTCCCGCTTCATGACTTTTGCCTTGATCGCCGGACCGGCGCCGAAGTTCGAGCTCTCCCCTAAACGTGAGGAATTGCCGCCAGGTGTGCTGGCGCTCGATGGTTTTAGCGGAGTGCTCGCGAATTTCTACCAGGAAGCGCAAATTGAAGAGCTCTGGCGCCAATTCGAGCCTGCCTATGAGCGCGCTGCCTCCAGTGTTCGCGAGCCACTCGGACAAATCGTCCTAGCCTCCAGCGCTTATCTTCGAGAAATCATCCGTCCGGGAGTGCGGACGTTCCGGGTGTACGTAGAGCCTATGGTCGGCAATGAAACGAATGTGCGCAACATCGGAGACCGGTATGTTGTGGTCCTCAATCCCGCGTCGCCCTCTTTCGACCTGATGCGCCATGCATTCCTGCATTACTTGCTGGACCCGTTGCCCATTCGTTATCGCGAAAAGCTGGTCGGCGAACAACCGTTGCTGTTCCTCGCGGACCGCGCTCCCAATCTTCCCTATGAATACCGCGCCGATCTCACATCTTTTTTTGACGAATGCTTCGTTCGTGCCGTGGAGTTTCGAGTGCGCAGGCTGCCGCCCGCACAGCTTGCGGATGAAGTAAACGTCGCCGAAGCTGATGGTTACGTTCTGATCCGGCCACTGCTCAAAGCGCTCTCGAAATTTGAGCGCTCCGAACCGGCCATGGACCTCTATTTTCCGGATCTGCTGCGTTCCATCGATGTCGTTTCTGAACAACAGCGCCTGCAAACCGTGAAATTTGCGCCGGCATCCGATGCAGAACCAGCCCGCGAAAGGGCTGAGGGCCTTGGAGCGAAAAAACAGAATGCGGGAAGTGCCGCTTCCGATTTGGAAGCGGAGTTGAGCGCGGCCGAGCGTATGATTGCAGAGCGAAACGCGGCAGCGGCAGCGGAGGCGTTTCAGCGAGTCTTGGAGAAGAGTCCGGGGCAGCCACGCGCCCTCTACGGATTGGCGGTTGCTTCCGTGTTGCAGGGAGATGCCGAACATGCCAGAGCACTCTTCGAGCAGGTGGTGGCCGCGGCTCTTGCAGATTCGGCGGAGATGCGGCCCGAACCTGCTACGCTTGCCTGGTCGCACATCTATCTTGGTCGCATGCACGATTTGGAAGATGATCGCGAACAGGCCCTTCAGGAGTATCGTGCTGCCTTGGCAATCGACAATGCGTCGGAAACGGCGCGTTTGGCTGCTCAGCGCGGCATCGAGCAAGCATACCAGCCGGCGGTAAGCAATCGGCCGCCGGAATGATGCGCGGGAGTCATGTGGTCGAAGAACGGCCGAGGTCCGCATGTTGGCGGGCCCGGAAAATCAAAGAAGGAGAGTTGTAATGAGGCATTCCATAGCGAAAGCGAGCGCACTTGTTCTGCTGAGTTTTTCCTTGATGTCTGTAGCATGGGCCCAGAACCAGAAAAACAAGAAAGATCAAAAAGATCAAAAAGATCAGGGAAACAGTTCACTCGATCAGACCAAGCCCGGTGAACAGAGTGGGGCGGCGAACAAAGACGAACTCAAGGCCTACAAAGAAGTTTATGACGCCCGCACCGGGGATCCCTCAAAACTAATCGAAGTCGGTGAGGGTTTTCTGGCGAAGTATCCAATGAGCGTTTACGCAGGCGCGGTCTATTCCGAGCTCGCTTCTGCCTATCTCAGTACCAATCAGGCCGACAAGATGGTTACCGCTGGGAGCAAGGCCGTGGAAATAAATCCGGACAACGTCGACGTTCTGCCGCTGCTCGCCTGGGCCATCCCTCGGCGGGTGACCGCGCAGACGCCGGACGCCGCCCAGCAACTCGCGAAAGCTCAGGACTACGCCAAGCATGGCATCCAACTGCTAACCACGATGCCCAAGCCCGAGGAAATGGACGACGCCGCATTTACCAAGGCCAAGAACGATAAGTTAGCTATGTGCCACGATGGCATAGGCGTTGCCGAGGTAAAGACGGGTAAATACGATGACGCGATTGCCGAGCTCAATCAATCGGTAGAGCTGTCCGCCACTCCCGATCCCGTTGATTTTTATCTCTTGGGTGTCGCGAACCAGCTGACCAGTCATTTTACCGACGCGATCACCTCATTTACGAAGTGTTCCACGGCAGGTCCGCTGCAAGCGCAATGCAAGACTGGTCTCGAGGACGTCAAGAAGAAGTCGCAGAATAGCCTGGAGGCGCCCAAATAATCTCTATCGCGCCGATGCGTGAAAACCGGCTGGAGGAACTGGAGCAAGCCATTCGCTACCGGTTCCGTCAGCCGGAACTCCTGGAGCGGGCGCTCACTCACTGTTCCGCTGTGCCCGAAGACGCTACGACTCGGATTCGTCCCGATAACGAGCAGCTCGAATACTTGGGAGACTCCGTGCTCGGCATGCTGGTCAGTGAGTATCTCGTCGGCACGTTCGCGGCCTGGAGCGAGGGACAATTGTCCAAGAGCCGCGCACGATTGGTAAGCGCGGCGTCACTCTGTGTTGCGGCGCGTCGCTTGGCTTTGGGAAATTACCTCCGCCTTGGTAAAGGCGAGGAGAAGACCGGCGGGAGAGAGAAGCCCGCATTGCTTGCCGACGCTTTTGAGGCTTTGGTGGCGGCGATTTATTTGGACGCAGGTCTGCCTGCGGCGCGGGAGTTTGTGAAGCGGGCCTTGTTGGACACTGCGATTGAGGTGGAAGGGAGTCGGCTGGAGCTGTCCGACCATAAATCCGCGCTCCAGGAATTGCTTCAGGCGAGAGGTTTGCCTTCGGCGCGGTATGCAGTGGTCCGTGAGGCAGGGCCGGATCATCAGAAGACTTTCTGGATGCAAGTGGATGTCCCCGGGCTGGTGAACGCGACCGGTGTGGGTCCCAATAAGAAGGAAGCCGAACAATCCGCGGCGGCGCAGGCGCTCGAACTGCTCCGCGCGGGTGAAGTAGAATGAGATAGCGAGGTCCTGCAGAGGATGGCCGAAATAGCGCCAGTTGCCGAGCACCGCACAGAGGCTGCGCGAGCGGAAGCGCGCACGCATACCTCGGTGCGCGAATATATTGAATCGCTCCTGGTGACCGTGATTCTGGCTCTTTTTGGGACGACTTTCGTCGTCCAGGCTTTTAAGATTCCTTCCCAATCCATGGAACCTACTCTGCTGGTGGGCGATCATCTGCTCGTAAACAAATTTATCTTTGGCGGCCGCGATTCCTGGTACGAAAAACTTCTGCCTTATCGTCCCGTCCGCCGGGGCGACATCATCGTATTCAAATTCCCTTTTCAGGATCATCCTCACTACGTCAAGCGCGTTATCGGATTACCTGGCGATCGGATCAAGATCGTTGACCAGCACGTTTATCGCAATGGCCAGCAGCTCAATGAGCCGTACGCCTATCATGACCGGGCCGCTTCTTATAACGCCTTCCTCTACAATTTCCCACCGGCCAGCCACGATGAACTGATCTCCAGCATGCAGCCGGAATGGGCCGATCAGATTTTCAAGTACATCCAAAATGGGGAGCTCGTGGTGCCTCCAGCCAATTATTTCGCTATGGGAGATAACCGCGACAATAGCTGGGATAGCCGCTATTGGGGTTTTGTAGATCGTGAAGCCATCATGGGCGGGCCCGTGGTGATCTACTGGTCCGTCCAAAGTTCCGAGCAGGACTATAGCGAACGCTCCCTCGGGGGCGGTCTCGTGAGTATCCTGCGTACCCTAATCGAGATACCCACGCGAACGCGCTGGAACCGCATGCTGCGCGCGGTTCACTGATAGCCGTCTCTTTGCTTCAACCTGTTGATCTGCGACAATTCTCAGCCATGCTGCGCAAGCGACTTGTCTGGTGGTCCGTCCTTCCGATCCTCTGCCTCATTCTCGCGAGCTGGTCTTTTTCGCTCGCCCTGCAGGGCGGTTGGTTGCGCCGGTCACTGTCGGCCAGGCTGGCAGCGACGTTTGGACGCCCGGTCGAAGTGGGGCATTTCGGGTTCACTCTTTTGGGCGGACCCAAATTCGAGGCTGATTCGGTTACGGTTGGCGAGGATGCGCGCTTCGGCCAGGAATATTTTCTTCGCGCTGACCGGCTAACCGCCAGCCTGCGGTGGGCGGCTTTGTTCCACGGACGGATGGAATTTGCCCGGTTGTCGCTTAGCCGCCCAAGCCTGAATCTGGTCAGGGCAGACGGCCAATGGAATGTCGAAACATGGCTCCCTCCGGCGAATGCGCAAGAGTCACTCCAACTTTATCGCCCCCCAGTGGACCTTCCGGCGCGCGCCTCCCGCATTGATATTGAAGCAGGACGGATCAATTTCAAGAAAGGCACGGAAAAGCTTCCCTTCGCTTTGATCGACGTTTCCGGCAGTCTAAACCTGCAAAGCGCAGGGCGCTGGTCTTTGGATCTCCAGGCGCATCCTATGCGTGCCGCGGTTGTCCTCCAGCGGTCCGGCACACTACGCGTGCGGGGAACCATCGGGGGAACCTCGGCGCGTTTGCGACCGGCCGACCTCAGGCTGAGTTGGGAAGGTGCATCCCTTGCAGACGCCGCGCGTCTTGCGCGCGGGACTGATTATGGAGTTCGTGGCTTTCTCGATGCCGATTTCGCTGCTCGCGTCGACCGCGCGGCCGGCGATGGGATAAGGAGCTTCTGGAAAATCGAGGGAGGGTTTCGCCTCAAGGCCATTCACCGGTGGGATCTTGCGGCGCGGCCCGATAATCCCGCTATAAACGTCGAACTCACGGCAGCTTGGCTTCCGGCTGAGTCGCGGTTAGAGATGGAGCATTGGCTCGTGGAGGCGCCGCACTCGAACCTAGATGGCGAAGCCAGCATCGATTGGTCTCGCGGATTTAACCCCCAGGTGCGGCTGCTCGCGTCCCAGATCGGTTTCCGGGACGTTGTCAATTGGAGCCGCGCTTTCTTCCAAGGCCGAGCTGAGGAAATGAATGTCGCCGGCAGCGTCGATCTCGAAGCAAAATTTGGCGGTTGGCCGCTCCGGGTTGAAGATTTCAGCATGATCTCAGACGGTGCTTCTGTTCAGAGCGATAGCGGCAAACTGGCTCCGATTCGCGTCGGCCCCATGCAGGGATTCTGGAGCCGATCGTCACTTGTTCTGGCGCCGCTCATGGTGCGTCTCCCCGCCCCGGCATCGAACCGAGCCCCGCGGGGCGCGCAATCAGGAGCTGTTCCTGAAGGACTCTTCCATATCGAGGGCGCTCTGGGGCCTGTTCGTGCCGGTGATGCCGCGCGGGATTGGCCTTACCGGCTGACGATTTCCGGCCAAACGGGTCGAGTGCAGGATTTGCGGGCAGTGGCGGCCGCTCTTGGCTGGCAATTCGGATCCCGCTGGACCATCGAAGGGCCCGCTTCTCTGCAGCTTGTTTGTGCCGGTGCGCTGCGGCCCGGCACCTCGCTTGTTCATGGGCAGCTCGACCTTCACGATCTGCGCCTGACGAACGGCGCCATCAATGAACCGATACTCGCCTCGGCAGTGAGCGTGGAGTTCTCGCCGGGCGAGCGCAGGGTGAAGATCGACGATGCGCAGACACTCGGGACGCGATGGAACGGGCGGCTCGAACGGAAGACGGCGAACGGAGATTGGACCTTCGATCTTTCTGCCGACCGGTTAGATCTGGAGGATCTCGGTCGAGGACTCGGGCAAAGCCGGCAGGGTTTGCTGTATCACATTTTTCCCTTTACCGGGCCCTCGGAGCTGGCGCCGCAAACCGAAGCCGCGATTGCCCGGATCAACGCGCAAGGCCACGTGCATATAGACGAACTTGAGCTAGGGGCCTTGCGCTTGGAAAGCCTAGACGCGACCGCGGACTTGGAACACAGCCGTCTTATCCTGCGCCGGACTCAGAGCGACCTATACGGCGGTCGTCTGAGCGGCGAATTCCGCGCTCAATTGGGAAACGAGCTGCGCTACAGCTTCCGTGGTCAAGTCGATCGCACTGACTTATCCGCCCTGGCCACCCTCACCTCAATTCGGAATGGCTTCGGCGGAATTGGGTCGGGCCAACTAGAGCTTGCCGCGCACGGCCTGGGGCTCAAAGCTCTGCTTTCCTCCCTTGAAGGGGAGGGTTTTCTCCACGTTCAAGATGCCGCCATCGACTTTTTGGATTTGCCTTTAG
>Ga0066691_10000594_pt1 | contig 12646 bp, 9 predicted proteins | sample GraSoiAngelo_140_FD_66671 | JGI IMG/M metagenome (GOLD analysis project Ga0066691, IMG submission 66671) | Grasslands soil microbial communities from the Angelo Coastal Reserve, California, USA - 14_0929_12_30cm | ecosystem: Environmental > Terrestrial > Soil > Grasslands | place: USA... | reverse complement strand
TTGGGCTAAACGTGGGCGTGTTCGGTTCGCGCTGGACCGCCTCGCAAGCGCGCCTCATAGATCGGGAATCCTGATGCCAGCTCCGCAACTTGCTTGCGCACGCGCTGCTCGACCTCGGTGTTGCCGATGTTGGAGAGAATTTCCGTGATCCAGTCACCGATCTGTTCCATCTCCGGTTCGCGCATGCCGCGTGTGGTGACCGAAGGGCTGCCCAGACGAATTCCGCCACCTTTCATGGGCGGGAGAGGATCGAACGGTATCGAATTCTTATTCACGGTGATACCTGCGCGATCGAGGGCTTTTTCGGCGTCTGTTCCGGTGATGCCGCGCGAGTGCACGTCGATCAAAAAGAGATGGTTGTCTGTCCCGCCGGTGACAATACGGAACCCGCGCTTGGCAACAGCTGCGGCCATGGCTTTCGTGTTGGCCACGACCTGTTTCTGATATTCCTTGAAGGACGGCTCCATCGCTTCCTTCAAGCACACCGCCTTTGCCGCCATCGTGTGCACCAACGGACCGCCCTGGGTCCCGGGGAATGTCAGCTTGTCCAGTTCCTTGGCAAACGCCGCCTTGCACAGGACCAGGCCGCCGCGTGGCCCGCGCAGCGTTTTGTGCGTCGTCGTCGAAACAATGTCCGCGTGCGGAACTGGGCTCGGATGCATGCCCACGGCCACGAGTCCGGCGATGTGCGCCATGTCCACAAAAAAGAGCGCGCCAACGGACTTCGCGGCTTTGGCAATGCGCTCGAAATCGATGATCCGCGAATAAGCGCTGGCACCGGCGACGATCATCTTTGGCTTGTGCGCGCTGGCGAGCTTCTCGATTTCGTCGTAGTCGATGCGCTCGTCTTCCTTTTTCACGCCGTAGGCTACGAACTTGTACATCCGCCCGGAGAAATTTAGGGGATGCCCATGGGTCAGGTGGCCTCCGTGCGAAAGGTTCATTCCTAGAACCACGTCGTCCTTCTGCAGGGTTGACATGTAGACGGCCACATTCGCGGATGTGCCCGAATGCGCCTGCACGTTAGCGTGCTCCGCTCCGAATAGCTCCTTTGCGCGATCGATCGCGAGCTGCTCTACTTTATCGGCATACTCGCAACCGCCGTAGTAGCGCCTTCCGGGATAGCCCTCGGCGTACTTGTTGGTGAAGATCGAGCCCATGGCTTCGAGCACAGCTTCCGAGACGAGGTTTTCCGAGGGGATCAACTCGAGACCTGTGGCCTGTCGCTTGGCTTCTTCGCAGAGGAGATCGGCGATCTGGGGATCGACAGAGTCCAGTGGGCGGTTCATCCGGTCATTGGCGTTTGTAGTCTTGCTCATCGTGATTCCTCGTTTGCCCGGTGCATTTGCCGGCACGTTGTGGCGGTGAGGCAATTTTAGCGGATGGGGTGTGCGAAAGCCAATTTGCTGTGGCCGGCCGAAGAGGGTTGCGGTAGACCGCTGAGAGTCGAATGAAAAAAGAGGACTTAACGCCCCGACCGGTCGAGGCAAGCGCCGGTCACAGAGAACAGGAGAGCGCGCAAAAACGAAGCATATTCAAGAATGGAATGAAGTCACGCTTTTAGGAGAAGCTGCGTCCGCCTGATGGCCACGATCCGGAGCTGGCTGCGGTTGGCATGCTGTCGCGCTACTCCCGGACTTAGGAGAACTTCTGAGCCGGTGAAGCGCAATCCGAGACAGCTGGTCCAGCTCATCGTGTCATCGTGACGTTTCGCTATTAGTTGTTTGCGAACGAGTGTTATAGTTTTTGCAATTCGCTATCTGTTACGATGGAGCCGCCACGTTAATGCTCAGTGCTAAGAACGTGCGTTTGTCGGACCCGCTTAAGCAGCCACGGCCATGGGCGGGCGCTTTTTTCACCTGCACCCTGCTGCTGCTCATGATTGGAGTGTTCGCGGCATCTCTCCAGGCCCAGAACAAGAATCCCCTTGCGGGCGATCCGCGAGCGGCAAAGCTCGGCGAATTTGAATTTCGCGCAAACTGCGCGTTTTGCCACGGATTGGGCGCGCGGGGCGGAGGCCGGGGACCTGATTTGACGCGCGCGAAGAAACGCCATGGAAGCACGGATCCCGATTTGTTTCGAACCATTAACGAGGGAGTTCCGGGCACGGCCATGCCGCCGAACGGAGCGACACAACAAGGCGTGGGCATGACGGAAGAAGAGATATGGCAGGTGATCAGCTACATTCGGAGCGTGGAGAAAAAGGGTGAGGCTGCCGCCATTGGGAATGTGGCGCACGGGAAGGAGCTTTTCAACGGGCCGGCGGGCTGCAGCACGTGCCATATGATTCAGGGAAAGGGAGGCCGCATCGGGCCGGACCTGAGTACGACGGGCTCGACTCGTTCTACCGGCTACATTGTAGAGTCGCTGCGGAGCCCCAGTCGCCGGCTGGCTCAGGGCATTTCCGAGGCCATGAAAGAATTCTCGCAGGAATACGAAACCGTCACGGTGGTCACGGCGGACGGGACGAAATTCATGGGCGTGGTGTTGAACGAAGACCACTTTACGCTGCAAATGATAGACACGCGAGAGCAGCTTCACGTTTTTGAAAAGGACAGGCTACGTTCGTTCGAAAAGAGCCGTGAGTCGTTGATGCCGGCGTACGATCAAAAAATGTTGAGCGATAAAGATCTTCAGGATGTGATCGCCTACCTGCTTTCCGTGGGTGCCCAATGAAGAGCACCTTCATGAAAACGGGAATGCAGCTGGCTATGGCTCTGCTAAGTTTGGGCGGCTTGGCCTCCAACGCTCGCGCGCAGGTGACGCCGCAGCGGCTGCTGGATTCGGGGAAGGAGCCGCAGAACTGGCTGATGTACTCCGGCGACTACGCGGGACACCGGTTCAGCGCGCTCGACCAGATCAACGCGTCGAACGCAGCGATGCTCGTTCCCAAGTGGGCTTATCAGACGATGGCGGGCGGGAAATTCGAAACGACACCGCTGGTTGTGGACGGCATCCTCTATGCCACGGGCCAGGACGATCGCGCATTTGCGCTCGACGCGCGGTCGGGCCGGCCGATCTGGCAATATCAACGCGCGCTGGCGGCGGATATTCGGCCGTGTTGCGGGCGCGTGAATCGCGGGATGGCCATTTTGGGAGACAAAGTTTTTCTTGGCACGCTGGATGCGCATATTATCGCGCTGGACGCCAAGACCGGAAGCGTGGTGTGGGACGCTACGGCGGTGGACTATCGCAATGGCTACAGCATCACGCTCGCGCCGCTGGTGATCAAGAATCTCGTGCTCATCGGAGTGTCGGGCGGGGAATATGGAATTCGCGGCTTCATTGACGCGTACGATGCCGCGACCGGCGCGCGCAAATGGCGCTTCTACACGATCCCTGGTCCCGGCGAGGCGGGACATGAGACGTGGGAAGGCGACTCCTGGAAAATCGGAGGGGCGCCCGCGTGGATCACGGGGACCTACGATCCCGCTACCAACACTACTTTTTGGACCACCGGCAATCCTTCGCCGTCGAATCGCGGGGAAGGACGCGCGGGCGACAATCTCTACAGCAATTCTTTGTTGGCGTTGGATCCAGACACGGGAAAGCTCAAATGGTATTTTCAGTTCTCCAAGCATGATGAGCATGACTACGACGCCACCCAAGTGCCCGTCATGATCGATCAGGGCGACCAGCACCTGATCGTGCAAGCGAACCGCAACGGGTTCTTTTATTTGATTGATCGCACCAATGGAAAGATCGTGTTCGCGAGCCCTTTCGCGAAGGTGACATGGAGCGACTCGAAGGACGCAAGCGGAGCTCCCGTGGCGCGAAAGGACGCCTCGCCGACTCCGGAAGGGAATCGCGTGTGCCCGGGGGCGGCCGGAGCAACGAACTGGATGTCGCCTACTTACGATCCGCAAACGCGGCTCTTCTATGTAACGGCGCGGGAGCAGTGTGACGTCTTCAGCACCGCCCCGCAGCCATACGAAGCGGGGCACGCTTTCTACGGCAGTGCCTACTTTCCGAACGACGATGCCGAGCCGTTCACCGGTGCGCTGCGCGCCATCGATCCGCACACCGGAAAATTGAAGTGGGAATGGAAGCATCTCTCGCCGACGTGGTCCGGTGTGCTTTCTACGGCAGGGGGGCTCGTCTTCACCGGCGATGCGGAGGGCAACTTCATGGCCCTGGAGGCCGCTTCGGGCAAAGCGCTCTGGCACTTTCAGTGCGGAGCGTCGGTGTATTCGTCACCGATGTCCTTTGCGATCGACGGCAAACAATATGTGGCCGTCGCGGCGGGGTCGGCGCTCTTTGCGTTCAGTTTGCCGTAGGCGTGGCTCAGCGTTTTTTCCTCACGGTGTTCTATCCCCCCAAATGTTGTACCTAGCGGCCAGCGCGAACGCCCAATCCACGCTATACTTAGAGGGTTATGCTCTCGGTCAATAACATTACCATGCGGTTCGGCCCGCGTATCCTGTTTGAGAATGTGACTTGCACGTTTATGGCCGGGCGGCGCTACGCCGTCACCGGGCCGAATGGCGCGGGCAAGTCCACGTTTATGAAGATTTTGACCGGGGAGATTGACTCCACCAGTGGATCGATAACGCGGCCGAAGAAGATGGGCGTTTTGCGGCAGGATCAATTCGCGTTTGACGAATATCGCGTCATCGACACGGTCATTATGGGAAACGTATCACTGTGGAAGGCGCTCGAAGAACGCGATGCACTCTATGCCAAGCCGCACGACGAATTGACGGACGCCGACGGGATGCGGCTTGGGGAGCTCGAAGGCATCGTTGGTGAAGAGGGCGGCTACACAGCGGAAGCGGATGCGGCGGTGTTACTTGACGGTTTGGGTGTGGAAGGCGCTCTGCACGAGTGCAAGATGGGCGAATTGCAGGGCGGGCAGAAGGTGCGCGTGTTGTTGGCGCAGGCGCTCTTTGGCAATCCGACGGCGCTGCTGCTCGACGAACCCACCAACAACTTGGACCTCGATTCCGTGCACTGGCTGCAAAGGTATCTTTGCGACTATGAAGGTGTGCTGATTGTCATCTCGCACGATAGGCACTTTTTGAATAGCGTGTGCACGTACACTGCGGACATCGACTACGAGACGATCATCATGTACGTCGGTGGGTACGACGACATGGTGGTGGCCAAGACGCAGATTCGCGGGCGCATCGAAGCGGACAACGCCAATCGCGAGAAAAAAATCGCGCAGTTACAAGAGTTTATCGCGCGGTTTTCCGCGGGCACGCGTTCCGCACAGGCAACCTCGCGCAAGAAAGAGGTCGAGCGTTTGCAAACGGCGGAACTGGCGAGGAGCAACATCCAGAGGCCGTACATCAAATTTGACATGAAGCGGAATTCTGGGCGCCATCCGCTGGAGATTCGCAGCGTCGAGAAATCCTATCAGGATTTGAAGGTGATTCCTCGATTTTCGGCGAGCGTGGTGCGGGGCGAGAAAATCGCGTTGATGGGCCGGAACGGCACCGGTAAGACTACTTTGCTTAAATCGCTTGTTCGCAATGCGCCGGGATACATCGAGGAGAAGGACCAGCAGTTTCCGATCGATGGCGGCGAGGTGAGATGGGGACACGAAGTGGCGGTGGGCTACTTCGCGCAGGACCACGGCGAATCCATCACGAAAGGTATGACGGCGATCGAGTGGCTGTGGCAGTTTGATCCCGCCGCGTCGCAACAGGAACTGCGAGGCTTGATGGGACAGATGCTGTTCAGCGGCGAAGATGCGCTGAAGCCGACGCGTGCGCTTTCCGGCGGCGAGTCGGCGCGCCTGATCTTTTGCCGGCTGATGCTGCAGAAGCCCAATTTCTTGGTGCTCGACGAGCCGACCAACCACCTCGACCTGGAATCGATCAACGCGCTGAACATAGCGTTGCAGCGGTACGACGGGACGGTGCTGCTCGTGACGCACGACCACGACGTCATCGACGAAGTGGCCACGCGCATTTGGCATTTCCAGGGCGGGAAGATCGAGGACTTCAAAGGTCCCTATGAAGAATACGTTGCTTACGCGGAGCAGGAGGCTTCCTAGGTACGCAATCTTCGAGATCCTTCGTTGTTTTCACAGCGCGCGGCCTGCGGCGGCACCCGACGCCCAAGCCCACTGAAAATTGAATCCACCCAAATGACCGGTGACATCGACGACTTCGCCGATGAAAAATAGTCCTTTGATCTTTAGACACTCCATCGTTTTGCCCGACAATTCGGCGGTATCCACGCCGCCGGCCGTCACCTCTGCCTTGTCGTAGCCCTCGGTGTCCGCCGGCTTGATCATCCACTCGTGTACCTGCTTCTCCAATTTCGTCAGCGCATCATTGGTCCAGGCGGCGGGGGCATAGTTTTCCAGCCAGCGTTCGGCGAGACGCTTCGGCAGAATTCCGTGAAACGCCTTTTGCGCCGCGCCTAGATTACGAGCTTTCGATGCGCGAATCACCGCAGTGATCTCGCGTTGCGGAGCGAGATCGATCTGGATAGATTGCCCCTTCTGCCAATAGGAGGAGATTTGCAGGATCGCTGGCCCGCTCAAACCGCGGTGGGTGATCAGCATTTTTTCGCGGAAGGAGTGATGATTGGTCCTCGCGACTACTTCGGTCGAGAGGCCCGCCAAGTCGCAGTATCGGCGGCGATCTTTGTCGGCCAGGACGAACGGCACTAGCGCGGGTCTGGTCTCCACGATTCTTAATCCGAATTGACGCGCCAACTGGTATCCGAACGGCGTCGCACCCATTTTGGGAATCGAAAGTCCGCCCGTGGCCACGACGAGGGCCGGGGCTCGAAATTCGCCGGATTCGGTGCACACCATGAACTCCGTGGTGCGCTGCACTTCCCGGATTCGGCTCTGCAGAAAAATCTGCACTCCCGCCGCCCGGCACTCCGATTCCAGCAATTCGGTGATGTCCTCGGCGGAACGGTCACAGAAGAGTTGCCCGAGCGTCTTTTCGTGGTAAGGAATGCGATGCTTTTCGACCAGTGCGATGAAATCCGCTGGCGTGTACCGCGCCAGCGCGGATTTTGCGAAGTGCTCGTTCGCAGAAATGAAATTTTCCGGCTGGCAATAAATGTTGGTGAAATTACAGCGCCCGCCGCCGGAGATCAGGATTTTCTTGCCGACGCGATCGGCATGCTCGAGCACGGCGATACGACCCCCTCGTTTGCCGGCCTCGATTGCGCAGAGGAGTCCAGCGGCTCCAGCGCCAAGGACCAACGTGTCAAAGTTGCGCTTCAAGAGTGAGTCTCACTTGAGCCGGAACCAGCGGCCTTCTGAGTTTCCACAGCAATGACTCTCAAGGTTAAACTATGTACAGGAGAAGGCCGAGAAAATTGCCTCCGATCATAAGCGCGCAAGGACTGTCGAAGAGATACGGTCTCACACCGCTCTTCCAGAACATTTCGTTTACCGTTTCGGAAGGGGACCGCATCGGCGTGATTGGGCCGAATGGTTCGGGTAAGTCGACGCTGCTGGAGATGCTCATCGGTCGCGTCAAACCGGACAGCGGAGACGTGGCGGTTCGCAAGGGTACGCGGCTCAGTACCGTCGCCCAGATTTCGCAGTTTGCGCCGGGCGTGACGATTCGTTCTGCCATTGAGACTGCTCTCGAACGCGCCGCCGTTCCCGAAGCCGAGCGAGCCTCGCGTTTTGCCGAAACACTGGGCCGCGCGGGCTTTACGGATCTTGATGCGCACGCCGCGACGCTCTCAGGCGGATGGCGCAAGCGGCTCGCCGTCGCCGAAGCCTTGGTTCAGGCGCCCGACATCCTGCTCTTGGACGAGCCTACGAACCATCTGGACCTCGCGGGGATTCAATGGCTCGAATCCGTTCTTCAGAACGCTGCGTTCGCGTGCGTGGTGGTCAGCCACGACCGCTACTTTCTGGAAAACGCTGCCAATGAAATGGTAGAACTCAACCGGGCCTATCCGGATGGTGCGTTCCGCGTTGGCGGAAACTACAGCGCATTCCTTGAAGCCAAGGAAGAGTACCTGCATGCGCAGAAAAAGCGGCAGGAGTCGCTCGAGAACCGCGTTCACACCGAGCTCGAATGGCTGCGCCGCGGACCCAAGGCCCGCGCCACGAAGGCGAAGGCGCGCATTGACAAAGCACACGAGATGATCGGCGAGCTCGCCGAGATGAACGCTCGCAGCCGCACGTCCAGTGCCGAAATCGATTTCTCCCCGACGAACCGGAAGACCAAACAGCTCATCACCCTGGAGGGAATTTCCTTCGACGTCGGCGGTCGCACACTCTTCAAAGACATTCACTTCAGCGTGACGTCCGGAATGCGAATGGGGCTGGTCGGTCCAAACGGCAGCGGCAAAACCGCCTTGCTACGCTTGCTGCACGGAGACATCAAGCCAGCGTCAGGCAAAATTCGCCGCGCCGAGGGATTGCGAATTGTGTACTTCGACCAGAATCGCGAACTCGATCCCGATGTGACTTTGCGCCGGGCGCTTGCCCCGGACAGCGACGCGGTGATTTATCAGGATCGCGTCATCCACGTCGCTTCGTGGGCCGAACGATTTCTTTTTTCGGCGGAAAGTCTGAACCAGCGGGTTGGCCGGCTTTCCGGGGGTGAACGGGCCCGCGTGCTGATCGCACAATTGATGCTTCAACCTGCGGACCTTCTCCTGCTGGACGAGCCGACCAACGACCTGGATATCCCCACACTGGAGATTCTGGAAGAGAGCCTGGTCGAATACCCCGGGGCGCTGGTGTTGGTCACGCACGATCGATTCATGCTGGACCGCGTATCAACCGTGGTTGTTGGGCTCGATGGCCAGGGAAGCGCGGAGCGCTTTGCCGATTACGCACAGTGGGAAGCCTGGCAACGATTACGGCCGTCCAAAGTTGCTTCTAAAGCGGGGGACGGAAACCGCGGCCCGCAAGCAACTGCAGTCCAGGGTCGGCCTGCCGCCACAAAAAGGAAACTCTCCTATTCAGAGTCCCGCGAGTTCGACAACATGGAAAGCCGCATCGCTGAGGCCGAGAGGGAACTGCACACCAAGCGTGGCGCGCTCGATGATCCTGCGATCACCAGCAATCGTGTCGACCTCCAGAATGCTTGGACTCAATTGGACGAAGCCCAGAAACTGGTGGATAACCTGTACACGCGCTGGGCAGAACTAGAACAAAAGCAGAGCTGATACGCTCCGCCCTTGTCTCGCCGTGGGGCAGCAGTTACGGGGCCCTGCATAGCTTCGAATACCGGACTCTTTACGATTCCGTTGCACGCGCGCTGCCTTCCTTGATTACCTGTCCTAGCCGTAAAGCCCCGGCGTTCAGGCCGGGGATATAAGGCTGCTCTCTTTTTTCTTCGGTTTGTTCTATCGCTATGCCCGCTGAAGTCCTATCTCAGGTCGCGCAACGTGCCCACTTTGGCTGAAGCTCAGAGGAACGCCCTCTCGTTCGGGCCGAGTTCGACTTTCCTTGGCGTAGCCGCGCACCATCGCTGGCATTACTTGCTGCCGCTGAGTAGGCTCTTCCAGCGCACCCAAGCGTCGGCGCGGGCCTTCTTGTCGGCCTCTTTTGCATCGGGGGCTTCGCCGGCGCGCATGAAGCCGTGTCCGGCGCCGTCGTAAGTTACCGGGTCATACGCTTTGCCGGCCGCCTTCATTTGAGTGATGGTATCTGGGATGGTGGCGTCGATGCGTGCATCATTCCCAGCATAGAAGCCGTAGACTGGCGCTTTGATGCGCGCCATCGCCTCCTTCTCCGGCGGCCCGCCGTAGAAGACGAAAGCGGCCGCCAGGTCACCGCGGTTGGTCGCGAACCGGAATGTTTGACTGCCACCCCAGCAGTAGCCGCCAACAAAGAGCTTGCCATTCGAAGCGGGGAATTTCAGCGCATAATCCGCCGCGGCATTCAAATCCGCGGTCACCTGGTCGGGATTCAGGTGGCTTACGGCTTCCATCGTTTTGCCTTCCGCAAAATCGCTGCTGCGGCCGCCGTTCGGGCCCATGCCGGACAGAAGATCGGGAGCGGCCGCGATGTAGCCCGCCGCGGCCACCTGATCCGCCAGATCCTGTACCCAGTCGGTCATGCCGAAAATTTCATGGATGATCAGAACCACGGGAGTCTTGCCCTTCGATTCGGGATAAACGACAAATGTTTCTACCGAGCGGCCATCGTGCTTAACGGTGACCCATTCGCGGTGGCGCGAAGATTTTTCGAGCGTCGCGCGTGCCCAATCTTGTGCCGAAGTGACTTGCGCTGTGCAAAGAACCAGCAAGGAAATCAAGGTGATGCGTTTCATAGCGTGATTTCTCCTTCATCGAGCATCGCTGGCCGGACACGGCCTGGAAGCGTCCGTTCAGAACGAGTGAGATAGTAATTCCTTGTGAGTGGGTGGGCAAGGCCGTGATGGAGACGACCTCGGACGTAAACGCAGTCCTGCCAGGAGCGGCTGAAACGAAGCAATACTTGACCTAGGCCAGAATCAGCAGCAGTTAGGCGTCTCACTGGACTACCAATAAAGCTCTGAAATCTTTCCTCCATGCTGGAACGGGCAAGAGACGGCGTGCGCCATAAAAGTTATCCGCGTCGCCGGTCGCCCAACAGACTCGGCGCGAATGCGTGGGGCAGCTCCTTCATCATCGTGGACGGCGAGATGTTTCCGGTTGCCAGCTTGGTTCGCTGAATGGAGCACCACCGATTTTGGCTGGTGCGCTTGTCGAAGACCCGAACTCACTTGCCGCGCCTGGATTTGTCGATGGCATGCGCGAGTGTCCTCCGTTCCGCTAGTTCAATGGGAATGGCGCCATCTGCAAGGATGATCAGCAATCCTACCGTGCTGTCGAGCCAGCCATTGGTCTTACCGCGGCATCGTTCCTGATGTTTGCATGGTGGACAGCGGTTTCTTCCCGGGCGGGGATTTGTCCCCCCGCCCTGGGCAACCGGCCTTCCCCAGGACCAAGCCCAATCCGCTGTGGCCGCCGCGCCGGAGCGCCATCATTCGCGCCGGACCTTCGTAACTACGCGACTCTAGACGCCATTACATTTGCTATTCGTTTCGTTGACACATCGCGGCGCCTCCGATACGCTTTTGAGTTCACGCGGCACGATTTTTCTTCATCGCTGGCGGTTCTGGTGAGTCATCCCCGGAGCAAGAAGTGTCTTCGCCACTGCGCGTGACGAGGAGAACGGACAAACCGCTGCATGGCCGAAGAAAAGCTTCCTACTCGCGCACAAGATTTTTCCGAGTGGTACAACCAACTGGTCGTCAAGGCGCAGTTAGCTGATTACGCACCGGTGCGCGGCTGCATGATTGTGCGGCCTTACGGTTGGGCTTTGTGGGAAAACATTCAACAAGCGCTCGACCGTCGCTTCAAGGCCACCGGCCATCAAAACGTGGCGTTCCCGATGCTCATTCCACGCAGCTTCATCGACAAGGAGAAGCATCACGTGGAGGGATTTTCGCCGGAGCTCGCGGTTGTCACTATTGGCGGTGGCGAGGAGCTCGCTGAACCCCTGGTCATCCGCCCCACATCGGAGACCATTATCGGCCATATGTGGTCGAAGTGGATTCAGTCTTACCGCGATTTGCCCGTACTGATGAACCAGTGGAACAGCGTGGTTCGCTGGGAATTGCGCACGAAACTTTTCCTCAGAACGCTGGAGTTTTATTGGCAAGAAGGTCACACCGCGCACGCGACGCGCGAAGAGGCCGAGGCGGAGACGCGCCAGATGCTGGACATCTATGCGGATTTTGCGATAAACGACGCGGCGATTCCGGTGATCCCCGGGAAAAAATCCGATGCCGAGAAATTCGCCGGTGCCGACGTGACTTACTCCATCGAAGCGATGATGGGCGACGGCAAGGCGCTTCAGTCAGGCACGTCGCACTTTCTGGGACAGAATTTCGCCCAAGCCTTCGAGGTCAAATACCTCGACCAGAACGGCCAGCTGCAGCATTGCTGGACGACATCGTGGGGGCTCTCCACACGCATCATTGGGGCCATTATCATGGTCCACGGCGACGATCAGGGCCTCGTCCTCCCGCCGAAGCTTGCGCCTTGTCAGGTTGTGGTTGTCCCCATCTTCAAGACGGACGAAGAGAAGGTGTCCGTCCTCGACACTGCGCGCAAACTGAAGGCCGAGCTGATAAAAGCCAACATCCGTGTGACTCTCGATGAACGCGAAGGTCAGAGCCCCGGCTGGAAATTCAATGACTGGGAGATGCGGGGAGTCCCGCTGCGCGTGGAACTGGGACCCAAGGACGTCGCCAAACAAGCCGCCGTGCTGGCGCGTCGCGACCGCCCTGGCCGGGAAGGAAAGATCAGCTCCTCACTTGCCGACTTGCCTGCTTCCATCGAGCGGTTGCTGGCGGAAATCCAGCAATCGCTTCACGACAAAGCGCTGGCTTTCCGCAAGAGCAACACTCGCGATGCCCAGACCTACGACGACCTGAAGAAGGCCGTCGAGAATGGCTTTGCCTACTCCTTCTGGTGCGGGAGTGCCGATTGCGAGGCCAAAATCAAGGAAGAAACCCGCGCCACCATGCGCTGTATTCCGCTGGAACAGGAGGGTGGAAGCGGGAGTTGCGTTTACTGCGCCCAGCCCGCCGCTGCCCGCGCGATCTTCGCCCGGGCCTACTAGGCCCATTTCTCTCCGGGAACATGTCCCTCGCCAATTTCTCGACACTCGTTCAAGCAGGTGCTAACTTTGAGAAGTTAAGGGAGCACT
>Ga0066691_10000592_pt1 | contig 12666 bp, 10 predicted proteins | sample GraSoiAngelo_140_FD_66671 | JGI IMG/M metagenome (GOLD analysis project Ga0066691, IMG submission 66671) | Grasslands soil microbial communities from the Angelo Coastal Reserve, California, USA - 14_0929_12_30cm | ecosystem: Environmental > Terrestrial > Soil > Grasslands | place: USA... | reverse complement strand
CCCACGGCCACCAGCCTCGCCGAAGCCTTCAGCGGAATCGTGAGCGTTGTCTCCTTCGAAGAGGAAGTGGTTCAGGAAGTTACGAAAGAAGAGAAGAAGGAGAACCTCGAAGCCCGGCCCCCAGTGGTCACCGTCATGGGCCACGTCGACCACGGCAAGACCAGCTTGCTCGACGCCATTCGCCAAACCGATGTCGCTGCCGGCGAGGCCGGCGGCATCACCCAGCACATCGGAGCGTCCGTCGTTTCCGTGGATGGCCGCCGCATCGTCTTTATCGATACGCCGGGCCACGAGGCTTTCACGCGCATGCGCGCTCGCGGCGCTAAGGTCACCGATCTTGTCGTCCTGGTTGTCGCAGCCGATGACGGCATCATGCCGCAGACGCTCGAAGCCATCGACCACGCCCGCGCCGCCAGCGTGCCCATCGTCGTGGCCATCAACAAGGTCGATAAGCCCGAAGCCCAGCCGGAGCGCGTCAAACGGCAGCTTGCCGATCGTGGCCTGATGCCGGAAGAATGGGGCGGCGATACGGTGGTGGTCGAAGTCTCCGCCCGCGAAAAGAAAAATCTCGATAAGCTTTTGGAGATGATCCTGCTCGTCGCCGACCTCCGCGAGCTGCACGCAAATCCGAAGGCGCCCGCCAGCGGTACCGTTCTCGAGTCCCGCGTGGATCGTGGCCGCGGGCCCGTCGCCACCGTTTTGGTCCAGAACGGCACTTTGCATACTGGCGATGTTTTCATCGTTGGCGCCGTCTACGGCAAAGTGCGCGCCCTTTTTGACGATCACGGCCACGCGGTAAAAAAGGCCGATCCGTCCACGCCGGTCGAGGTCCTGGGCTTGCAAGGCGTGCCCGAGGCCGGCGATCAATTCCAGGTGGCCGACGAAGCCAAGGCTCGTCACATCGTCGATTACCGCCAAACCAAGTTGCGTGAAGCCTCGCTCGCTCGCAGTGCCGGAACGCGCATCACCCTCGATCAATTGCATGAGCAGTTGAAGAGCGGCGAAACCAAGGAACTTCCCATCGTCATCAAGGCCGATGTGCAGGGTTCTGTGGAAGTACTGAGCGAGTTGCTCCCCAAGCAGTCCACCGATCAAGTGAAGCTGAAGATCATTCACGCCAGCGTCGGCGCTGTCACGGAAACTGACGTGCTGCTCGCGTCTGCTTCGGGCGCCATCATTTACGCCTTCAACGTGCGCCCCGACCGCAAAGCTTCCGATCTGGCCCAGCGCGAAAACGTCGACATCCGCATGCATTCGATCATCTACGAGGTCACCGACGAGATCAAAAAGGCCATGGCCGGCCTGCTCGAGCCGGTGTACAAGGAAACCCATCTCGGCCGCGCCGAAGTGCGCGACACCTTCCGCATCAAGGGCGTCGGCATGATCGCCGGCTGCTATGTTCTCGATGGCATCGTCAAGCGCGATGCCGAAGTACGCGTCGTGCGCGAAGGCGTGGTGATTTACACGGGGCGCGTCAGCTCGCTCCGCCGTTTCAAAGAAGACGCCAACGAAGTTCGCTCCGGTTTCGAATGCGGCGTCGGTGTTTCGAACTTTAACGACATCAAAGTCGGCGATGTACTCGAGTGCTTCTCCATGCAGAAGCAAATCCTCGCCGAAGCCACCGCCTGACCCGCTGATATTCAGGGAGTCCCGTCATGCCTGTCGGTTTGTTGACCTTGGAAATTTTCATCCCCGACGCGCATTCCCTGAAAGACAAACGCCAGGTTTTGCGCAGCTTGAAGGACCGCCTCCGCGCGCGCTTCAACGTGGCCGTGGCCGAATTAGATCACCAGGACACCTGGCAACGCGCTCAGGTGGGCATCGTCAGCCTCTCGAACGACGCCGCGCACCTCGAGCAATCGCTTCAAGCCGTTTTCGCGGAGGCCGAAAATTTGCTGGGACGCGACCTCGTGGATCACAATCTGGAACTGCTGTAGCCGCTAAAGGCCTTCGTGCTACTTGTAGCCGAGAACGCTCGCGTTTTTTGTAGCCAGCGGCCCTGGGGGTTCTCGCTGTCATTCCGAGGAGCGTTAGAGGAATCTGCTTTTGGTATTTGCCATATGACCGTAGCAGGACATCGCCACCAACGCGTCGCCAGTGAAATCCAGCAGGAAATCAGCGCCATGCTTGCCGGTGAGCTGAAAGACCCGCGCCTGTCCAGCTTCGCCACCGTTACCGAAGTGCGCATGACTCCCGACCTGAAGCAAGCCAAGGTCTACGTCAGCGTCTTGGGACCTGAAGCAGAGCAAAAGTCCGCCATCCAAGCCCTCACCGCCGCCGCCGGCTTCATCCGCCACGAGCTCAGCGAACGCCTGCAGATCCGCCGAGCGCCCGAACTCATGTTCGTTCTCGACCGCTCCGAGGAGTACGCCCAGCACATCAACGAACTCCTGCGCCGCACCAAATTCCCCGGCTGAGCTGCGACGGTAACTCCACCGATCCTCCCTGCTAACGCTTTACATCAACCTCGGTTTCGGACTTTCGCAAAAGGCACGCTGGGGCGGCCGCCAAAGAAGCTTTCGAACGCTCTTCCGCGAAAGGTACTATCGAGCGCTCCAAACCCGCACTTCAGAACTGTGATAATCGAGAATGGGTGTATTTATTAGATTGGTCGGATTCGGCTTGGCGTGGGTGGTCACGTACCACCGAACTTTATCAATTACTCGCAATAATCAGATTGAAAAACGCGGTCCAATTGGAAATGCAGCCTTTCCCACGGCGGGCGCGTCCGTTTTGGGCCTGGTTCCCATTACCGATTTTGCTATTAATTGCGATTGGATGCCGTCGGTTCCTGCCTTCCTGGGGCTTCATGTGGGCCCTCGCATTTGCAATTTATTTCGGCGTTAAGTGGCTCACTTGGTGGAAGGCTCGCGACATCGTTCCGCACACTAGAGGGCGTTCGCTGGCCTACCTTTTGGCATGGCCCGGTATGGACGCTGTCGCCTTCTTGAATAAAGGGCATCGACCGAGTAAGCCCAAGGCTAGACAGTGGCTTTGGGCCTCAGGCAAGACTTGTTTCGGAATTGTTCTCTTATGGGTTTGCGTTCGCATCGTGCCGCCAGATTTCCCTCTGGCACGCGGTTGGGTGGGCTTGTTTGGGCTCATATTTCTTCTTCATTTCGGCAGTTTTCATTTGGCGGCCCTCGGCTGGCAAGCCCTGGGGGTGAGCGCGCAGCCCATTATGCAAAGCCCCGCTTCGTCCCATTCACTAAGCGAATTTTGGGGTAGGCGGTGGAACCTGGGTTTTCGCCAACTCTCTCATGATCTCCTTTTTCAGCCGCTTCGCCGCCCTTTGGGAGTCGCGGCAACTACGTTCCTGGTCTTCCTATTTTCTGGCTTGATCCATGAGCTGGTGATTTCGGTTCCAGCACATGGCGGCTACGGATTACCCACCGGCTACTTCCTTTTGCAAGGATTCGGAGTCTTATTTGAGCGCTCCCGCATTGGCCGCTATCTGGGCTTACAATCGGGAGTGCGAGGCTGGACGTTGATGGCGTTTCTGACAGCGGCTCCTATCCGCTTCCTTTTTCGCACGCCCTTCATCACCAGGGTCATTCTTCCTTTCCTGCAGGCAATTCACGCCCTGTGATTCAACCCTGGTCATACCGATTCTTTGATATCGCCCTATGGCTCGCCGGAGCTGGTCATTTCGTTATTCTCTTCGCCAGTTTTCAAGTGCCCTTTCAACTTGACTGGCGGCGCGACCTTGCGCAATTAAAACCGTTCAACCGGAAGCTGCTATGGGTGCAAGGAGGCTTCACGGTACTGACAATCATTGCTTTTGGTCTCCTGACTTTGGTTTTGCATCGGGAGTTCATCGAAGGTGGCAGGACAGCAACTGGACTAGCGATTTTCATCGGAACATATTGGACCACACGCGTATTGGTAGACGCGCTCTACTTCTCCCATCACGATTGGCCACCGGGTCGCCGATTCGTTGTCGGCCATTTCTTGTTAACGTTGCTCTTCTCTTGTCTGGCGTTGACCTACATCGCGTTAGTCGCGTGGCACCTGTCACGGCGATGGTCCGGCCTTTTACCCTTGCGGTAAGATAGAACATGCTCGAAGCCCCATTGTTCGCGCCGGATGCGAGCAAGGCCAATGACCTTACACTCCGGCCTATTCGCCGGGAAGCCTACAACTAGCCATGACGCGCAAGCCACGTCCGGCCCCCTACGATGGCGCGCTGGTCGTCGACAAGCCCCGCGGCCGCACCTCGCATGACGTAGTCGAGGCTGCGCGCCGGATCCTCGGCTTCCGCCAAATCGGACACCTAGGGACTCTCGATCCCCTCGCTACCGGCGTTTTAGTTTTGCTCCTCGGCCGCGCCACTCGTTTCGCGCAGTTTTATGCCGGCCGCCGCAAGCGTTATGATTGTGCCTTCCGCTTCGGCTTTGCCACGGACACCTACGACGCGGACGGCACACCGCTCGGCCCCGACACCAATCCGCACCTGGATAGGAACGACCTCGAGCGCCTCGCCGCCGCCTTCACTGGAAAACTCCAGCAAACGCCGCCCCCTTTTTCCGCCAAGAAAATCCACGGCCGCCCCGCGCATGAACTTGCCCGTAAGCAGAAGCCGGTGGAGCTGAAACCGGTCGAGGTTGAAGTATTCGAGTTTCGCCTTCTTGGAATTGATGGACCGCTGGCGCGTTTCGCGGTGGAGTGCGCCACCGGCACCTACATTCGTTCGCTTGCCCACGAAATGGGCCAGCAGCTCGCATACGGCGCTCATCTTGCCGAGATCGTGCGCACCGCCGTCGGCGAATTCACGCTCGATCATGCCATCAGCCTGGACGATTTCGCGCGCGCCGCGCAGTCTGGCCGCGCGGCGGAATGGATCGTACCTCTCGGCAATCTGCTCACGGAATTACCCCGCGTCTCCGTGCTGCCGTTCGTCGAACGTCGCGTGCGCCATGGTTCTCGTTTTCAGGTCGCACTCTCGCAGGTTCGGGCCGGACGCCAAGAAATTCCGGAAGGCGCGCCGGCGCAGCTCGATTCCGGTGAATGGAAGCCCGCCCGCGTGCGCGTCTTCAACCAGCAGGAACAACTCATCGCCATTGCCGAAGCCATCGTCCCGCGCACCTATCAGCCCGTAGTCGTCCTCGAGGCCGACGCGTGAGCTCAGGCTCCTAGCGTTCTGGATTGGGAAGCCGCGTCCCGGCTGGCGGCGGAGCAGGCGAAGGCAGGTTCGGTCCCGCAGCAGCGGGATTTGGAGGAAGAATCTCAGGAGCAGCAGCCGGCGGCCCTCCGGGCGCTCCCGGCGGACGCACAGTGCCCGGTGGCACGGCGCCAGGTGGCACGATTCCCCCAGGCGGAGCCCCTGGAACCGGAGCTCCCACTGGCTGCGGCGGTAATTGACCTGGGCCCGGCGGCTCTGGCGGGGCGGCCGTGCCGACTCCACGGCCCGCGTAAAAGGTCCGACCTTCGCGCGGCGTCAGCCGCAACTGGCGCGGCGTAATGGCGATCACCAGTTCAGTCTCACTTTGCTGTCTGCTGCGGTCGCTCGTGAGCGGGCCAAGAAAATTAAAGCCCGGCCATCCGGTAATACTGCGAATTTCGCTCGATTCGATCAGGCCTGAGAGAATGCTGGTTTCGTTTGCCCGGAGTCGCACTACCTGCTCGATTGTGCGATTGCTCAAAATGGGAATGCCATTCACGTTCTGGCCGGTCAATGCGCTGATATCAAATTGCATATTCAGCGAAACTTCGTCTGGCCGATGCACTCGCGGCGTAGCGCGGACTTTCAGCCCCAAATCCACGTATTCGGAAGCCGGGTAAGAGGCAAGTGGCGCGCTCGACGAGAGCTGGCTATTCACACTATTGAGGATAACGGAAACCGTATTCGACGACTGATTCGCGACGGCGACATCGAGCAACCCAGTGCCGACAAAATCGCCCTTTGCAGCGGCGACTGGGCTTTTTCCAGTCGGAACGGTCAGAGGAGTGGCGAAGGACGCATTGCCGAGGCCGAGGAAGACGTCCAGAGTGTTGGCCGATTCGCATACGACAATTAGATCTGGAAATGTGCTGGAGCTGAAATTCCCGGAGAGCAGAGCTGTCGGACCGGCACCGGTCGTGAAGCTGCTCGGAGCGCCGAATGTGCCGTCGCCATTGCCCAGAAAAATGGACAAGGTATCGTCAATCTTGTTTGTCACAGCGAGATCCAGCCGGCTATCGCCGTTAAAATCCGCGGCTGCAATTGCCGAAGGGCCTACGCCCGTGCCAAAGTCGATACGCTTGAAAAATGTGCCGCCCCCGTTGCCGAGCAACACGGAAACGCTGTTCGAGCCCCCATTCGTTACCGCCAAGTCCGGTTTGCCGTCGCCGTTGAAGTCGCCGGTGACAAACGCCGAAGGACTCCTGCCTACGGAAGTATTGATTTTATTCGCGAACGTGCCGTCGCCATTGCCGAGAAGAATGGAAACCAATCCATCCGCCTGGTCCAATACCGCTAGATCCAATTTCCCGGCGTTTCTGAAATCGCCCGTGACGACGGCCACCGGGCTGTTGACGCCCGTGATTGTTCCGCCCGCCGTGAACGTTCCATCTCCATTGCCCAACAATATGGATATGGTGTTGTCCGTGAAGTTGGCTACGGCCAGGTCGAGTTTCCCATCCCCATTAAAATCGCCGGCAACGATGGCGTCCGGTGCCAATCCGGTAGGCACTGTGGCCTGCGATTGGAATGTTCCATTGCCGTTCCCTAATAAAATCGAGACGGTGTTATCGCCCTCGTTGGTGATGGCCAAATCAATCTTCCCGTCTCCATTAAAATCGCCTACGGCAATCGCGTTCGGAGAATGCCCGACGGCGAAGTCAGTCCGGGGGAAATTGCCCGTGAGGTTGCCAGCAAGTGCGGAAGAGGAGAGCTGCGACACCGGCGCGACGAGGCTTGCCGAAAGCAGCGCCAGCGTGATGGGAAAATGCTCGCCGACGAAGAACGTCGCGGGACGCCCGTCCTCGACGCGCAGCAAGACGCGCTGCGCCCTCTGCACCATGCTCAGAGTACGGGAGAAATTTGCCGCCGCCCCCGGCAGCGTGGCCAGGAAAATCGTGTGGCCGCCTCCAAAAGCGATGAGCGGCGGTATCGCCGCGGCCGCTCCGCTTGAGGCCGCCAGTGGATTCTGCGATCCGAATATACTCTGGATGGCTTGCAGAAGGGTGCCCGAACTCTGCGCCTGCTGCAACTCGCGTATCACGCCTGTGGGGAGAGAAAACGTGCTGGCTGTTGAAGGAGGCGTGATGCCGAGATTCAGCGCGGCGTTCCGGTCAACTTCAAGCAGATCAACTTCCAGGAGAAACTCGCCCGGCGGCTGCTGTACATCTTTGAGAATCGCTTCGGCTAGCGCCACGTTTGCAGGCGTATCCCGCACGGTGATGCTGTGTGTCTTGAGATCCAGCTCGGTTCGACGGAGACCGACAATATCCCGAACCATGCGCATGGCCTCGGTCATTTCATCGTTCGTTTCAGCAGCGGGCAGCAGTATGGTTTTTTTGATTTCGGGATCGTAATCGCGGCGTTTGTTTGCCGTGTCGGCGGCAACGAAAAATGTTTTGGTGTCTACGGCGAACCAGAATGTATTGGTTTCTTCCGAGAGCAGCCGCATGGCTGTATCGAAATCGACATCCGAGACGCGAAATCTTAGCTGCCGGTCCTGCAGTTCAGGATCGAATGCTGCGGTCACTCCGAATTGCCGCGCCAGTTCCTCATAGGCCCCGTGCGTCGCTCCGTTGTAGTCAAAGCTACGGTTGCCGGCAGTTGCTTTGATTGCGGGGAGCGTGCTTGCCAAATTGTCGCTCGGAAGAGTCGTGAAGGTGTCCACTTGTGCCAGTTGCTGCAGCCGTTCCTGTGCAACGGTGTAACTTGGGTCAACTTGGAGCGCTGATTGCAGAATGGCTCGCGCCAGCGCGGGATTGCCGCTGAGCAGTTGCTTTTCGGCTCGCTCGGTACGTTGCTGCGCCAGCGCCGAACGCGCCAGTTGCGCTCGGACTTGAATAGCGCTTTCGTCAGGGGAAAGCGCAGCGGCCTCTTGATAAGCACGGAAGGCAGTTTCCCAATCGCCCATGCTCTCGGCACGCTGGCCTTCGTCATAGGCTTGTCGCGCATCAGTTGTGCGGGAAGAAGTCAGGCCCGAATTCCCGTCGCCCGCGGTGCTCGGCGACTGTGCCCGGGCAGAGAGAGACAGAAATGGAACAAGTGCCGCCAGGACGCCGATCCCGATTCGCCCAATCCCCGCTCGGCGGCTGCCGATTCCGCCAGCCCCCATTCGGCGAGTCCCAATTGGGGAGATCCGACAGCTGATTCCAGACGTAAACATGAACGCATATTGTAACTGCCGAGAAAGAGCAAGGCAGCCGCAAAATGCCTTGACTGTGTGATTTGGAGGCACTAAACTGGATTTCGTTACTTGCAACTGATTTGCAACTGGGACTTGCCTTTTGATCTCCTCCTTCCTGATTGCTCTGCGTGAGGGCGCTGAGGCCGCTCTGGTCGTCGGCATTGTACTTGTCTATCTGGACCGAACCGGACGCTCCCGACTGGCCCGCTTCGCCTGGGCGGGCGTAGCTTTAGCCGCTGCCTTGAGTCTGGCGGCAGCCATCGCCCTGGAACGTTGGCAGATCAGCGAAGACGGGTTTGAAGGCCTTTTGATGCTGCTCGCTGCGGTCTTCGTTGTCACTATGATCCTGTGGATGAACCGCGTGGCGCGCCACTTGCGCAAAGAAATCGAGCAGCGGGTGGAGTCGTTTGCGCAGAAGACTGATTTGGCCGCCGGGCTTGGCCTGGGCACTTTCGTCTTCCTGATGGTCTTGCGCGAAGGAGCGGAGCTGGCCCTGATCCTGCGAGCCGTCGAGCTCTCCACCGAAGGAGTAGCGGTTTGGATCGGTACGGGACTGGGCCTCGCGCTGGCGATTGCCGTTGGTTTCTTCTTCTTTGAAGGCACTCTAAAGATCCCCTTGGGCCGCTTTTTTGCGGTGACCAGCGCAATTCTGGTGATCGTGGCCGTGCAATTGGCGCTGACGGGATTTCACGAACTGAGCGAGGCCATGTGGATTCCCTCGGGCAAACGCGAAATGGCCATCGTGGGACCCATCGTCCGGAATGAATTTTTTTTCTTTGTGGTCATTCTGGGCGCGGCGGCGCTGCTGATCCTTCGCGAATGGCGTTCCATGAGTCTCGCAGCGGCGCCTGAAGCTGCAAATGACGCTGACCGGCGCCGCATTCGCTGGGAGCGACGTACGCAGAGCCGCTGGATGTTTACAGCGGCCGCGCTCTTCGTCATCGTGATTCTTACGCTGACTGCCGACTTCGTCTACGCACGTGTTTCGGCCGCGCCTCCGCAAGCGCAGACCGTAACTGCGGAAAATGGAGCGGTGCGCATAGCCACGGCGCGTGTAAACGACGGCAATTTGCACTTTTTTCAGGTGGAAACCAACAACACCTCCTTGCGCTTTGTCGTTATACGCAAGCCCGACGGCAACTGGGCGACCGCTCTGGACTCTTGCATGATCTGCGGATGGGCCGGCTACCGGCAGAGTGGCTCGAACGTGATTTGCCGTAACTGCGCATCGGCGATTTATGTTCCGAGCATCGGCCAGGCGGGCGGCTGTAATCCGGTAAGCGTTCCTTCGCACCTCGATGGCAGCGAATTGGTGATAGACGTCTCCGTCCTCACCGATGCCGCGCGTAGAGTTCCGCAGTAGGCGTACCGCCCGTGTTTGTCCGGCTTATCACAGATTCCTTCACGCGGCAGCCGCGACGCAAGCTGCTCACCACTGTTGCTCTTGCGCTCAGCACAGCCATAGCCACGGCGACGCTAACCGTTGCCTTGGATGTGGGCGACCGGCTAGCGCGCGAGTTTCGCAGCCTGGGCGCGAACCTCCTGGTCAGTCCTGAAGCAGACACACTTCCGCTGGAGATTGGCGGTGTGGATTACCGCCCGGTTGATTCCGGCGTCTTTTTATCCGCGGCGGAGCTTGGGAAGCTGAAGACCATTTTCTGGCGGAATAATGTAATCGGGTTTGCGCCCTTTCTTGATGTACCCGTCGCAGTAACTTCCATCAACTCTTCCGCAGCGAATCTTCCCCTGCGCACGACCCTGATCGGCACTTGGTATCGCCACGAAGTGCCGGTTCCAAACGGCGGAGGCTTTTTCAGCACCGGAGTGGCCTCCACAAATCCGGGCTGGCAACTCGAGGGACACTGGTTTTCCGATGATTCCTCCGAGGCTGTTGTGGGCGCGAATCTCGCCCACCGCAGAGGCATTCGATCCGGCCAGGCGCTTGAAATCCGTGCCGGGGAAGCCAATTCGCAACTCGTTGTCACGGGCATCATTTCGACCGGCGGGCAGGAAGACGACGCTATTATTGCGCCGCTCGCGATCGCTCAGCGGCTTTCCGGGAAAACGGGGCAATATAGGCGGCTTTTGGTGAGCGCGTTGACGAAGCCTGAAGATGCCTTTTCCCAGCGCGATCCCAAATCCATGAACCCGGCCGAATTCGACCGCTGGTATTGTTCGCCTTACATCTCGTCTATCTCGCGGCAGATTCAGGAGCAGTTGCCTGGAGTTAACGTGCGGCCCATACGGCAGGTTGCCGAGGGCGAAGGCCAAATCCTCTCGCGCGTGCAGGCTTTGATGTGGTTGGTGACGTTTGCGGCGTTATTGGCGGCCGCGCTTGCTGTTGCGTCTACGGCGGGAACGACGGTTCTGGAAAGGACCGCCGAAGTGGCCTTGATGAAAGCTTTGGGAGCGCGCCGCCGGTTGGTGGGCGCATTCTTTCTCGGAGAACAGTGGTTCATGGCGATCGTCGGGGGACTACTGGGTTACGTGGGTGGGCTGGGCCTCGCATACGCGCTGGGCCAGCGCGTCTTTGGCGTTTCACCGAGCACAAGATTGATCCTGCTTCCCGTGATTCTGGGCCTCGCCGCAGCCGTAGCGACCGCGGGAAGCCTGCTTCCTTTGAGAAAGGTGATGCAGTTAGACCCAGCGCCCGCCTTACGCGGCGAATAGATCCGCCCAAGCGCGCGCCGCTACTGCGCAATCCGAAAAGATGTTTTGGCGTATTCTGTGGCGATTGCTGAATGCGAGCCGCGGGCGGCTTGCGCTGGCGGTGCTTGCTGTCGCCAGCGGCGCGGCCGTTTGTTCAGCATTGCTGAACCTGGATCTGGATGCTACGGACAAGCTGACGCGCGAATTCCGGGTGCTCGGCGCCAATATTGTAATTTCTGCGGCTCAAAGCGGCGACGCCGCGGCCACCATGGATGGCGCCGCCGCACAACAGATCGAGGACTTGCGCCTGCTGGAAGTCACCGCTGTCTCGCCTTATCTTTATCTTTCAGCGGAAGCCCAGGCGGGCAGGAACAGAGCCGCCGTCATCGTGGCCGGAACCTGGCTCGACGAAGCAGCGCGCATGAATTCGTGGTGGAAGGTGGATGGGAACTGGGTGAGCGCTCGCGACAACCGCGCCGATTGCATGATCGGGGTACAGGCGGCCTCGCGGCTTGGCTTATTTCCGGGTCAAAGCGCCAAGATAATTTATGCCGGGCGAGAAGCGACGCTCCGAGTCGCCGGGATCGTCACGGCGGGGAGTTCCGAGGATAGCCAAATTTTTATTGGGCTGCCCTTGGCACAAGAATTGAGTGGCTTGGGAGCGCGCGCCAGCCTGATTCAAGTTACGGCTCGCGGCTCTGCTCCTGAAATCGAAGACGTGATTCGCCGACTCTCCGTGGCGCTGCCAGGATTAGAAGTCCAACCCCTGCGCCAACTCGCGCAGGCCGAAGGGCGCCTCCTCCAGCGCATTCGTGGGCTGCTCTTCGGCACAGTTTTGTTGATTCTGGTGCTCACATCGCTGGGCGTTCTGGCCGCGATGGCGGGCCTCGCGCTGGAACGGCGGCGCGACGTCGGACTCATGAAAGCGCTGGGCGGTTCGGTGCGTAGGATCATGCGAGTTTTCCTCGCTGAGGCCACCGCCATCGGTTTTGCCGGCGGAATTGTTGGATTCATCGTGGGCATAGCGCTCTCCCAGTGGATTGGCGAACGTGTCTTTTCTGTAGCCATCACACCTCGGCTGATTGTTTTGCCTGCTACTCTCGCGTTGATGGTGATTGTGTCGCTTGTCGGAGCGCTCCCCTTACGTTTGTTGGGTCGCGTGCGCCCGTCGGACATTCTGCGGGGCGAATGATGGCTGCATTGGTCCAGGTCGAGGACATCTCGAAAACGTTCGGAGGAGTGCGGGCGCTTGATAGCGTCACTTTCGACGTGCGCGCAGGAGAATGGATCGCCATCATGGGACCTTCCGGCTCCGGCAAAACCACTCTGATCAATATTCTCGGCGGCTTGGACCGGCCGACGAGCGGGCGCGCAGTTGTTGATGGCGTGAACGTGGGAATCCTGGGCGAACGCGAACTGACGCGATATCGCGCGGAAAGAGTCGGCTTCGTCTTCCAGAATTTTAATCTCGTGCCTTACCTTTCCGCGCTCGAGAACGTAATGCTGGCGCAATACTTTCACAGCGTCACCGACGAGACCGAGGCCGCCGAGTCTCTCGGACGCGTCGGGTTGGGCGACCGGCTCGATCACCTGCCCAGCCAGCTTTCCGGTGGCGAACAACAGCGCGTCGCACTGGCTCGGGCCTTGATCAATCATCCAAAGCTCATTTTGGCGG
>Ga0066691_10000591_pt1 | contig 12672 bp, 14 predicted proteins | sample GraSoiAngelo_140_FD_66671 | JGI IMG/M metagenome (GOLD analysis project Ga0066691, IMG submission 66671) | Grasslands soil microbial communities from the Angelo Coastal Reserve, California, USA - 14_0929_12_30cm | ecosystem: Environmental > Terrestrial > Soil > Grasslands | place: USA... | reverse complement strand
TCGCAGGATAAGTTGCCGGCGATCAATTGCCACTAGTCGGGGAACGGCGGTCTCGTCGTTGCTCATGCCCGCAGTCTACACAATGCGGCTCCGTCAGCCCTCAATTTCTTCACACGTTCCTGTCCCCGTCTCCCGTCTCCGTCTCCGTCTCCGTCTCCCATACTTGGCCTAAGGGTAGGTCGGCCTTTCCGCCGAAACACAACTGCATGGGTTGCGTCTCACGCCGCAAGATACAAGGGTAGGGCACCCGGCTATGGCTGTCGCCGCGCTGGTGTTTCTCCATCGACTCGCTGTTGAATTATGTCGTACAGCACCTTTCCTGCTGAGCCGTTCGGCGTCTCGACCCCAAGAATGGTGGCAAGCGTCGGCGCTATGTCATTCAGCGCCACATTCTGAAAATAATGACCTGGCCTGACCCACGGGCCCATGAAAACCAGAGGCACGTGCGTGTCATAAGAGTAGGGTGTGCCGTGTGTGGTACCTTCCGCAGACCTTATCCAGTACGGCTCGAGCAGGATTTCAAGGTCGCCTGAGCGCTTGCTATTGAAGCTGCGGATCACTCTCGTGCTGATCGGATCATTCGGCACCGCCCCGAGCTGTAACTGGTCTCCTGTATAGACGCGCAAGACGTGGGGTACTGCCGCCGCGGCCTTGGCAGCTACGCGTCTGACCTCAGCTTCGTCGAGGCCCTTTTCTCGGATGAGATCGAGGTTCAAGTAAGGAGACGTGCCCGCAGTATCCAGAATCCACTCGCCCTTGCCGAACTTTGCATCCAGCGCCGACTTGATAGGGCCGAACAGATCGGCCGTGGTCATACGCCCTCCCGGCATGTTCCACTTAGTTAAGTTCTCTGGCAAGGGTGAGACGCCGTGGTCAGATGTGAGCACCACTATTACGTTCTGCATGCCAATGCGCTGGTCAAGATACGCAAAAAGTTTTTCCAGCAGTCGGTCGATCCTGATGGAAATATCCCGAACTTCTGGGGAATCAGGACCGAAGGAGTGCCCAACGACATCGTTCGAAGAAAAGCTCACAGACAAGAGATCGGTTGAGTCGTGCTGACCGAGGTTTTCAGCCGCGATTGCCTTTTCCGCAAAGGCCTCGAGCAGTTCGTTGCCGTAAGGAGAGCCGAAAATTGCCGAGTACAACTCTGGCCCGGGAGCCGCGGGCAGCCGCTTGCTCCTGGAGGGTGCCTCGCTAATGAGCCATCCGGATCCCGCAAACTTGTCGGACGGCCGGCTTGCGTCGAAGGCCTTGACCCATGCCGGCAGCTCCGGGAAGTAGTATGTACTGCTGACGAAGTTCCCAGTCTTTGTATCGTACCAGTACGCTGCGTTCGCCATGTGCCCTCCAGGCAGAATGGCCGACCGGTCTTTCAGGGATATTCCAATAACGTGAGTGCTTTCCGGGTGCACCATTTTCAGCTCATCTCCGATGGTGCTCACGAGCAGCCGACGAGGCGAGGCTCCGGATCCGCTTCCCCCGAGGACTTTCTCCGTTTCGTCTGAGATACTGGTGACGCGCTTGTGCGACTCGCGATCGTACCAGTCGTTTCCCATGATTCCGCTGAGCGCGGGGGTAGCGCCGGTCAGGACGGTGGCGTGCCCGATCGCGGTGACCGCCGGGTAGTGCTCCAGATTAGCGTTTTCAAACACCGCGCCTTGGATCAACAGCCGGTTCAATCCACCGGTGTACTGGTCGTTGAAATGTAATAAGTAGTCATAACGAAACTGGTCAATTACTACTAACAGTATCAATTTCGGTTTGTTCGCAGCTCCGGCCTGAACAAGAAAAGTCCATGAGCAAAATATGATGACAACGGCAGCAACAAAGGATAAATATCTCGTCACGAAAATAGCTCCTTTGCGGTGGAGGGCTACCGTGCAGGGCGCATTGCCAATGTAGCACTCGTGAAGGAACTCCTGCGAATACTCCGACACGAAATGATCCCTGACCATTCTTGACCGGAATCTCCTTTTTGACTTCAAAAGCGGGAGCGAGTATATACTCATTTCGTCTGCTCGCATAAGTGTGAGAAGATTTTCATCCGGAGCGCCCCTGACGGTCTGCGATCCGCACCAAGACAGCGCAAATTGCCCCATGTTCGGAAACTGGACCGGAAACTGGAAACTGGGGACAGACGGGAAGTTTTCCATTTTTCAGCGAGCGCAAGTAAGGGCGGTTGCGTTTTCGGCACGGCCCTTTCTGCGTCAGGGTGAACCCTACGTTCCTCTGGTTAAACTGAAGCCGTGCCCTCCTAAAAGTCATTTATGGGAAATCTCCTAGTTGGCCGCTGGCTTGGCGACCGCAACTACGGGAGGGCGAAGCTTGCCAGAGGCGAGGGCGTCGAGGGCGCGGAGGCGGATGGCGAGTTCGGTGGCGGTCAAGCGGCGCTCGCGGTAGAGGCGGCGGAGAAAATCGTCGGCGGCCTTTTCCCCTTTCTGGGCGTTGCATTCCATGCAGCTCGAGACCAGGTTGCGGTAGGAATTGCGTCCCAAGTGCGCCCGTGGCACGACGTGGTCCAGGCACTGCACCGCTGGCGTGGTCCGGCGCAAACAATAGAAGCATTGGCCGCGCTCGCGCGCGTGGATGGCCTTTCGCAGCGGCTTGCTGTGCAGAAAGTCCGCTTCCTCGAGATTCACCGCGCGCAGGCGCCCGCGCCTTCTTCCTTGGTGGCGGCCCGGCTTTCGATGCGATTCAGCCTCACGGCGCGAATCTCGCTGGGCAGCCGCACCTCGACCACATGCCCCAATTTGCTGCGCTGGACCATGCGCAGAGCACCGTGCGCGACGAGGCGGCGCACCGCCTCGCGCACCGGTCCCGTGGATAGCCGGATATTGCGCCCCAGCCCCAGAATCGAAAACCGGAGGCGGAGTTTTCCTTCCAGGCGGCTGTGCCGCAGGAGATGCGAATAGACCGTACGGTCGATGACCGACAGGCGCAGCCGCGGCGCGAGGAGGTCTTCCAATTGTTTCCAGACAAGTTCGGCGTTTGGTTTTTTGTTTTTCATGGTTCGATCCAGAAAGGAAGTTGACAGTCGACAGTCGACGGTCGTCAGTTAACAGTTCACAGGCAAAAAAAGGGCAAAGACTTAACACAGAGAACACAGAGGCCGGAGCACGGAGGTCACAGAGAAGAAAAAAGCAGATCCCTCTCTGCGCTCGGGATGACAGATTCGCGCGCTTGCGCAGGAGGCGCGCCCCTACAAGGACTCGGGACGATCGGGACCAGAGATGTCGCGGGTCAACTTCTCTACAGGGGCAAAGCCCGGGCCGGGGGAAATGCGGCGCAAAAAGAAAAAGGGCGAAACCGCGGTTGAGCCGCAGAATCGCCCAGAAGTAATTATACCACAATGACTAAGTTTTGCAAGCGCTAATTTCGAGAATTTTCTATGGGCCTAGGCGGAACACCGATCATGCGCCGTCTTGCTACACCGCGCGCATCAGCCTAAACTGAACTTATGATTCTGGCTTCGTTCATAATTCGGGACTTGACGATCCGGCCGGCGGCGGTGTTGGCGCCGATGGCAGGGGTTACGGACACACTTTTCCGGCGCGTGATTCGCGGGCTGGGTGGGTGCGGGCTGCTGATGACGGAGTTCACCAGCTCCGAGGGCATCACGCGGAGCGCGAAGAAGACGCTGCGGTATCTCTATTTTCAAGAGGATGAGCATCCGATTACGGCGCAGCTTTTTGGCGCGAATCCGGCGGTGATGGCGGAAGCGGCGAAGATGGTCGAGGACCTCGGGTACGACGCCGTGGATATTAATTTGGGCTGCCCGGCAAAGAAAGTGGTGAAGTGCGGCGGCTCGGGATTGCTGCGCGATTTGCCGCTGCTCGGAGAGATTTTTCGCGCGGTGCGCGCGGCGGTGAAGATTCCGCTGACGATCAAATTGCGCGCGGGCTGGGATGAAAAGTCCGTCGTGGCCGTCGAAGTGGCAAAAATGGCGGAAGACATTGGCGTCGAAGGCGTGGCGGTGCATCCGCGGACGCGGGAACAGGGCTACACCGGCGCGGCAGACTGGAGCCTCATCGCGGCGGTGAAAGAGGCGGTGAAGATTCCCGTGATTGGCAATGGCGACATCAACCGGCCGGAAGATGCGGCCCGCATGGTGCGCGAAACCGGCTGCGATGCGGTGATGATCGGCCGTGCGGCGCCGACGAACCCCTGGATTTTCCTGCAGATGCAGCAATACGCGCGGACGGGCCGGTACGACCAGCCCACCGAGGAGCAGCGGCACCGTTTACTCATGGACTACTATAGGCAAATTAATGATGCCCAGCTGCCCGATGGTGTAGGCAAAATGAAGCAGTTCGCATGCTGGTTTACCCATGGCGTGGGGAACGGCAGCGAGCTTCGAAGAATCGTACATGCGGCGCATACGCCCGCCGAAGTCCTCGAAAGCGTGGAACGCTTCTTTGAGGGCCGGAGCGCCGTGGTGGCTGCCCCTGCGGGGGCCGCCAGAAATGAGGACCCAGCCCATGGTCCCTCAAGTGACCGCGCCGGTTTTGAGGCAGCGCACGGAACGTAGAATCGCGGTGCGGCTGCCGCTGCGCGTGAGCGGCCGCGACAGACGCGGCGTCATCTTCGAAGAAGAAACGTCCAGCGAAAACCTTTGCCGCAGCGGCGCCGCGTTCATGACACGTTTTGACGTGGCCATCGGCTCCGAGCTCGAGATTCGCATCCCGTTTTCAAACTACGCTTCGCGGCGCGGGGAAGCCGACTTCGCCACGCAGGGTCAGGTCGTGCATGTGCACGATTCGCAGTGGGACGGCGAGAAACTGATCGGCGTACGGTTTACAGGGCCGCGATTCCAGCGCATGTTCCGCTCCGAATCCGCTGCCTAGCGTGTACTCATCGTTCTCTTTGTAGTGGCGGATCCTCAGACCCATTCCTTACTGCTTCTGTGCTACCGCCCGAGATACGTGGCGATGAACCAGCTATTCCCCCACGCGTCTTTGACTCCCGCCGCGCGATCTCCATACGGTTTGTCCTGCGGCGTCTCAATCGAGGTCGCCCCCGCCCGCAGCGCCTGCGCATAAACCGCATCCGTATCCGGCACGTACACGTGCAGGTGGCAGGGCATCGGCTGGAACTCGCCGTGAGCTTCGTCGATCTCCAGCGTCGCGTTGCCGATGCGGATCGTTGCATGCAGCACCGCGCCCTCAGGTGATTTATGCACGCCCATGGCCTCGGCGCCGAACGCCGCCTCCAGGAACGCAATCATCTTGTGTGCCTCGCGCAGGTGCAAATAAGGCTGCACCGAGCGTAAGCCTTCAGGTCCGGGAGTCCAGCCTTTCGGCGTGGCGATGTACCAGAGATTACCGAACTGGTCTTTGGCGGCGCCCCAACGATCGCCCGAAGGATGGTCGTCGGTCGGCGCGTAGATGGAGGTGGCGCCGGCTTGGAGGGCGCTGTCGTACGTGGCGTCCGCGTCGTCCACATAAAGGTGAATCGCGCCGGGCGCGGTCGGATACTCCTCGTTTCCATCGCCCACCTCGATCGCCCCGTTGCCCACGGATACTTCCGCGTGCATGATCGATCCGTCTGGCGCCGGCATCCTCACCCGCTCCACGCCTTCGAAAGCCATCTTCAGGAATTCGATGAACTGCGCCGCGGGTCGCACGATGACGTACGGTGTGATCGACGTCAATCCCGGTCGCTGGTAATGAAGGGCTCTTGCTGCTGCCGCCGCGCCCGCTCCTGCTGCTGTGCCTTCGTTCATGGATCCTCTCCTTTGCAAGTCGGATTTGAGTGCTGCCCGGAACTCTTTGCGCGGAAGTTCGCGCAACGCTTGGGCCACGCGCACCAGTGCAGTCAGCTCGCGGTCCGGTGCTTTCTCTGGCCGCGGCTGCAGCGACACCAGCATTGCCTGCACCGCCTCATCAAGCTGCAAAGCGAGGGAGCGCTTAGCCATGGCCACCCTCCATCTGCGCCCGCAAATTCTGCACCGCGCGCAATTGCAGTTGCTTGATGGCCCCGGGAGTCTTCCCCAGTCGCTTCGCAATCTCCCTTATACTCCGTTGTTCCACAAATCGCTCGTACACCACCCGCTTCTGAACCTCTGGAAGCTGCCCCACCAGGTGGAACAGCTGGGCGCGGTGCTCGATGGCGCGCAACTCAGAAGCTTGCAGATCGCGGTCGGCGGGAGCCTCTGGCGGATCGTCGGGGGAAGGGAACTCACGCGCGGCGCGTTTGAATTGGTCCGCGACGGCGTTCGCCGCGATCCGCAACAGCCAGGCCGCGAACGGCACCCCGCGCCATTCATAACGCGGCAAATTGGCGAGCGCTTTGTGGAACACCTCCGAGGTGAGATCTTCCGCGGCGGCGCGGTCGCGAACCCGGCTGGCAAGGAAGGCGTAGACACGCTCGAAATTCAAATCGTAGAGCGCGTCGAATTTTGCCGGATCACTTTGCGCCGCCTCGACGAGCATACGCTCGTCCGCAGCTTGCGGGCCAGGCTTCCGCGCCGGACGTCGGGTGGCCACCATAGCTCTACGAATAATAACTGCCGGGCAGGAAAAAGGTCACGGTGTGGTTGCGGGCCGCGGTTCCACCGGAAGTTCTGTTCGGAATCGGCAGCGAAGGTCGGTCACGGTTCTTTGCGATTTGCTTGCGCGTCGACGATTTGGGAGTAGGCGGCGCGGCGGGTGAGGCCGCGTTCCTTGGCGGCGAGTTTGAGGGCGTCTTTGCGGTCGAGCTTGGCTTGGTGCATGAGTTCTTCGACGCGGGCGGCGAGGGATTGCGTGGAGTCGGCATGAGAACGAGCTTCGCCGGCGTCGGGGGCGCCGATCAGCAAGGTGATTTCGCCGCGGGCCGGGCGCTCTTCGAGGGAGGCGGCGATTTCGGAAAGTTTGCCGCGGAGAAACTCTTCGTGGAGCTTGGTGACTTCGCGGGCGAGGCAGGCGGGGCGGTCGCCGAGAATTTCGCGGGCGTCGGCGACGGATTCAGCGATGCGATGAGGAGCTTCGTAAAGGATTAGGGTGCGGTCTTCGATGCGGAGGCGTTCGAGGGCGCGGCGGCGCTCGCCGCTGCGGGCGGGGAGAAAGCCGACAAAAAGAAATTCTTCATTGGGCAGGCCGGAGGCGGAGAGGGAAGCGAGCAGTGCGGAGGGACCGGGAATGGGCACGACGGGAATCCTGTGGCGGAGACACAGGGTGACGAGGCGGTGGCCAGGATCGGAGACGAGCGGCATGCCGGCGTCGCTGACGAGGGCGATTTTCGCGCCTTGCTCGAGGGCAAGGACAAGCTCCGGGGCGCGAGTCAGTTCATTGTGTTCATGGTAGCTGAGGAGCGGTTTGTGAATGTCGTAGTGGGTGAGGAGCTTTTGGGTGTGGCGGGTGTCTTCGCAGGCGATTTGGTCCACTTCCTTGAGGATACGAAGGGCGCGGAGGGTGATGTCTTCGAGATTGCCAATGGGGGTGCCAACGAGGTAGAGGCAGCCGGCGGGGCTGGCAGCATTTTCCGGAGGAGCCTGCGCGTTCATGCGAATGAGTCTAGCACGCGTTCCGAAGGCGTTTGGGCTGCATGCTATACTTTGAGGTTTGAACAGCTTTTTGGAGGAGCGTTAGTGCCCCTGTACGAGTACAAATGCCTGAAGTGCGGGCGAAACACAGAGAAAATTGAGAACGTTTCCGGGCCGCATTTGAAGAAGTGTCCGCATTGCGGCGGGAAAGTGGAGCCGGTGATTACCGCGCCTTCGATCCAATTCAAGGGTGCGGGATGGTACGTGACGGACTACGCGAAGGCAAAGCCGAGCGGAGATGGAGAGAAGGCAGACAAGGCCGGGGCGGAAGCGAAAGAAACCGCCGGCAAAGAGAAAGATACTTCGAACAAAGAGAAGGATAGTTCGGGCAAGGAAAAAGACACGGCCAAGAAAGAAACACCTTCCAAGGAATCGAAGGAGAAGAAGACGGCGGGGAAGAAGTGAGTGGTGACTGGTGACTGGTGACCGTAGAAACGGAACTCACCCGCAGGATTGTGTGTGGCAGATAAATTGCGAACGCGGACGGTTAGAGCTTTAACGTTTTGAGGTAATCGCGGAAGGCGGCGCCGAGTTCGGGATTTTGCAGGGCGATTTCGACGGTGGCTTTCAGGAAGCCGAGTTTGTCTCCCGCGTCGTAGGAAATTCCTTCATAAATGTAAGCCCACAAGCCTTGTTCCTTGACGAGAAGGCGCAGCGCGTCGGTAAGCTGGATTTCGTTTCCGGCGCCGGGCTTGGTGCGGGCAAGGCAATCGAAAATCGCGGGTGGCAGGACGTAGCGTCCGGTGATGCCGAGATTCGAGGGCGCGTTTTCGGGCTTGGGTTTTTCGACGAGGTCGCGGATGCGCATGAGGCGTTCGCCGAAGGGCGGTTGCGTGGCGGGTACGGCGTCGACGATGCCGTAAAGATGCGTTTTGTCTTTGGGGACTTGTTCGACGGCGATGGCACCGATGCCGGTGGCCTCGTAAACACCGATGAGCTGTTTGGTGGCGGGATTTTTTCCGGGGATTAGCACGTCGCCGAGAAGGATGGCGAAAGGTTCGTCGCCGACGAGATCGCGCGCGACGAGCACGGCGTGGCCGAGGCCGAGCGGTTCCTTCTGGCGCGTGTAGCTGACTTGCACCATGTTGGTGATTTTGCGGACCAGTTCCGCCTGATCGTGCTTGCCTTTTTCTTCGAGGAAGCGCTCGAGCGCGGGAGCGGAATCGAAATGGTCTTCGATGGAATTCTTGCCTTTGCCGGTGACGATGATGATGTGCTCGATGCCGGAGGCGACGCATTCTTCGGCGACGTATTGAATCTGGGGCTTGTCCACGACGGTGAGCATTTCTTTGGGTTGCGCTTTGGTGGCGGGGAGGAAGCGCGTGCCGAGGCCTGCGGCAGGTAGGACGGCTTTGCGGACGCGGTTTTGCGGGGCTATGGGTTTGCGCGAGACGTTCGAAGGATTGGTTGGCATGTTCGTTTGCGAAATGCGAGGCAGAAACTTTCAGCAATTCGCTTGTGCACAGTAGTCGCGAGGGAGTGATTTTGTCAATGAAGGCGAAGTTGCGGCATTTCGGATACGTTACCGGTAGTGTGTCGGCTGATTCGGATCATGGAACTAGCGGCCGGGATTGCGTCGGTCCGCGATGGGTCCTTTAGTTTAACCGAGTGGGTTGCACGAGCGCTCCGGACAGGGGAGCTACGAGCGTGTGCTAGCATACGGTAGAAGCGGGATGTTCAGGAAGCAGAGCGTGAGCTTGAGAATATTGGGGATTGAATCTTCTTGCGATGAGACGGCGGCGGCGGTGGTGGCCGACGGGCGGGAGGTTCTGTCCAGTGTGGTGGCGTCGCAGATTGATATTCACCGGAAATATGGCGGCGTGGTGCCGGAGCTAGCATCGCGCGAGCATTTGCGGCAGATCGTGCCGGTGGTGCGCGAGGCCGTGGCGCAGGCGGGAATGCAGCTTTCAGATGTGGATGCGATTGGCGTGACGCAGGGACCGGGGCTGGTGGGCGCGCTGCTGGTGGGAATTACGTATGGAAAAACGCTGGCGCAGGCGCTGGGGAAGCCGCTGGTGCCGGTGAATCACCTGGAAGGGCACGTTCATGCGGTTTTTTTGGAGGCGCACAAAGCGGGGCGCGCGGCAAATTTGCCGGCCGTCTGCTTGATCGTTTCGGGGGGACACACCGTTTTGTATGAAGTGAAAGCGGAGAATTCCGGTGTACAGGATGCGAGTGTGCCGTTGCGTTACCGGAAGATGGGACAGACGCGGGACGATGCGGCGGGCGAAGCGTACGACAAAGTAGCGAAACTGCTGGGCTTGGGCTATCCCGGCGGGCCCATTCTGGACCGGCTGGCAGCGGCTTCGAATGGCGCGCCGGCGCCGGTGAAGTTTGGCGCGACGAAGATGAAAGGGAATGCGCTGGATTTCAGCTTCAGCGGGCTGAAGACCGCGGTGCTGTATCACGTGCGGGAGAACGGGGCGTATGCCGACGAGATTCGTTCGAGAGAAGCAGCGCTTGCGCGCGGGGAAAGAAAATTCGAGCAGTTGATGCCGCTGTGCAGTGCGAAGACGCTGGGACTGGTGCGGGAGTTTCAAAATGCGGTGGTGCGCGACCTGGTCGAACGCACGATGAAAGCGGGGGAAGAGTTAAGCGTCGAGAGCGTGTTGGTTTCAGGAGGAGTGGCGGCCAACAGCCAGTTGCGAGCGACGTTTGAAGAGCGCGCGAAAGCTGCGGGCTTTGATGTATTTTTCCCGAGCCGGGCGCTTTCGACGGACAATGCCGCGATGATCGCGGCGGCGGCGTATTCGCGGTTTCGAAACGGCATTGTCGCGGATGTGACCTTGAACGCCGACCCCAGCCTCGCACTCGCCTAGAAAAATCATCTCGTGTGGTGGAAATGCGCTACGTTCTGTATCACGACAGAGTTTTCACTTGTAAGGACGCTTGAGGGCCTCGAGTTCTTCTAGTGTGCGTGGCCAGTCCGGCCCCAATAGCCGGGACAAACCGCGATCCGCAAGAACCTTTCCGCCAGTCTGGCATTGCGCACAATAGTTCGTTTCGTTGTCCGCGTAGCGAATCCGCTGAATCTTTTCTCCACAGTTCAAGCATGGCTTTCCATAGCGTCCGTGAACCGCCATCTCCTTGCGAAACGCAGTCACCTTTTCCGGAAAGGCGGCCTCCGCTTCTGCGCGCAGCCGGTCGATCCAGAGCCCGAGGGTGTGGCGCGCCGCAGCGAACAGAGTCTCCCACTCGTGCGGCTTCAGCCTGTGCGTGAGCTTCACAGGCGACAGTTTTGCTGCGTGCAGGATTTCATCCGAATACGCGTTGCCGATTCCACTCAGCAGGCGCGGATCGGTGAGAGCCCTTTTGAGCGTGTGGTTTTCGGCAGTAAGTACGTCGCGAAAGGAGTTGAGATCACTCGTGAAGATGTCGATGCCGCCTGGATCGACCGAAGATAGGCCCTCCTCGCCAGCGAGCACATGCAACGATGCGCGGTGCTTTGTGCCAGCTTCGGTAAGCACGAGGGAGCCAATGGGAAAATCGAACGCCGCCAGGGTGTTGCGGCTCGTCAGTTTTGACATTGGAGGCCGCCAGTGAAGCCGGCCGGCAATCATCAAGTGCAGGGTGAGCCAGAGATCGCCTTCTACTCCGATCGCGATGCGCTTGCCGATTCGCCGGAGTTCGCGCACGACACGGCCCTCCACATCGGCGAGCGACGGCTGGGCGGTTCGAAGCAGGAAAGGGCTCGCCAGTCGAACGCGTTCAAGCGGCTTCATGAGGATGCGTGGTTCGAGTGCAGTGATGTAGGCGGCGATATCCGGCAGTTCCGGCATGCTTATCAGCTTGCAGGTTGCGGCTGCGCTTTTGCAACCTCGCTCTCTATAATGGAGAAAAATAACGGGCGCCGATTCTGGTGATTGACGGCCGGCCCAGGAAGGCCGGCCCTGCAGGCACGCGAAGCGACGTGAGGTATACTTTCGCGAGCATGGATACATCGGCGAGCGAAGGCGCGCGATTCCAACCTGCTAGCGATCAGTCGCTGCTGATTACCTTCGGCACAGAAATTTCCCTCACTGCCCATCAACAAGTGATGAAGTTGCTGCGGCTGCTTCAATCGGAGCCTGTTGCGAGCGTTCGCAATCTGCATCCGGCGTATTGTTCCTTGCTGGTCAAGTTCGATGGGCTAAGGATTTCGCACGACGAAGTGGAAGCGATTCTGCGGGAATATCTCGCGCGGCTCGAAGAGGTGAAGCTTCCGGAGCCGCGGCTCGTGGAAATTCCGGTGTGCTACGGAGGAGAGTACGGTCCGGACCTGCCTGATGTGTGTGCGTTGCACGGAATTTCTTCCGCGCAGGCGATTGAGCTGCACAGTTCGGCTACGTACCTTGTGTATTTTCTGGGGTTCGTGCCCGGATTTGCGTATATGGGCGGATTGCTGGAAGCGCTGGTGACGCCGCGGCTGGCGACCCCGCGGCGCAAGGTGCCGGCTGGTAGCGTGGGGATCGCGGGGAATCAAACCGGCGTGTATCCGTTCGCGACGCCGGGTGGGTGGAGAGTGATCGGACGAACGCCCGTTGCGATGTTTCGCGCTGACCGGGATGGCTTGAGCCTCTTGTCCATCGGGGATCGCGTGCGATTTGCGCCGACTTCCGCCGAGCGATTTGCGGCGTTGGAGAAGGAATGGGCGTGATTCAGGTGCAGGAGCCGGGGCTGTTCACGACCGTGCAAGATTTGGGGCGAGAGGGATTCGGGCCGCAGGGTGTTTCCGCTTCCGGGGCGGCGGATGCCGTGTCGCTGCGGCTGGGAAATCGATTGGTAGGCAACGCGGAGGGAGCGGCCGGGTTGGAAATGACGCTGCTCGGCGGGACGTTTGTGTTTTCGGACGGGGCCATCGTTGCGCTGACGGGCGCGGACTTCGGAGCGACGGTGGATGGAGCACAGGCTGTGCTGTGGACGTCGATGGTAGTGAAACCGGGCCAGACGCTGCGGCTGGGGCCAACGCGTTCGGGAGCGCGGTGTTATTTGTGCGTTCGCGGCGGAATCGAGGTGAAACCTTTTTTGGGAAGCGCGTCGACGCACATCCTGAGCGGGCTCGGCGGGCATGAGGGACGATCATTGCGGAAAGGCGATATGCTCAAAATTGGCCCTGCGAATGGGGCCGTTCCTAAACGCAGGTTGTCCGCGAACGCTCTGAAGCACGT
>Ga0066691_10000587_pt1 | contig 12686 bp, 15 predicted proteins | sample GraSoiAngelo_140_FD_66671 | JGI IMG/M metagenome (GOLD analysis project Ga0066691, IMG submission 66671) | Grasslands soil microbial communities from the Angelo Coastal Reserve, California, USA - 14_0929_12_30cm | ecosystem: Environmental > Terrestrial > Soil > Grasslands | place: USA... | reverse complement strand
ACGAGGATGGTCTCATTCGCCTTCTTGTCCAGGCCGTAGGCCAGGGAAGCGGCGGTTGGCTCGTTGATGATGCGCAGCACGTTGAGGCCGGCGATCTGTCCGGCGTTCTTGGTCGCCTGGCGCTGGGAGTCGTTGAAGTAGGCGGGCACGGTGATGACCGCGTCGGTCACCTTTTCGCCCAGGTAAGCCTCGGCGTCTGACTTCAGCTTCTGCAGGATCAGGGCCGAGATCTCTTCGGGGGTGAATTCCTTGTTGGCGTTCGGGACGAACACCACGGCGCGGTCGTCCTTGCCCGGCTTGACCTGGTAGGGCACTATCTTCCGCTCTGAGTCGACCTCAGCGAACTTGCGGCCCATGAACCGCTTGATCGAGTAGACGGTGTTCTCAGGGTTGACTGCCGCCTGGCGGCGAGCCAGAGTGCCAACCAGCCTTTCACCGGACTTGGTGAATGCGACCACGGAGGGCGTCGTGCGGGAACCTTCGGAGTTAGGGATGACCACAGGCTCGCCGCCTTCCATGACGGCGATGACCGAGTTGGTCGTCCCCAGGTCGATTCCTACGGTTTTTGGCATATGTCGCTGCTCCTCCAGGTGGGATGGTTTGAATTCGAAGTGATTACCTCTGATCTTCTTCCCAGCATTCGAGGCTGCAAAACCAAGCCGCGCCCTAGTCTTTAAGGCGATGGCCATATACGAGTTGGATCCCGTCGACCGCATCGAGGTCGCGGCCGTCGGCGATCCGGGCCAGCGCCGGTTTTTCCTCCTTGCGACGGGCTCGGGGCGCTCCCTGACGTTGGGCTGTGAGAAGTCACAGGTCCAGGCCTTGATCCTGCGCCTGCACCAGATGCTCGAGACCCAGCAGATCGAGGCGCAGGAGGTCGAGAGGACGGCCGCGTCCGGGTCACCGGAGCCCGGCGACCCAGAGTGGCAGATCGGAGAGATGGGTCTCGGGTATCACGAGGCACGCCGCATGTTCGTCCTGGTCGCCAGCCAGGCCGCCGTCGGCGAATCGACCGAGGCCACCGAAGCCGTCGACGCGCCGAGCGTCCGGTTCTGGCTCAGCCACGACCAGGTCCTGGCCTTTTCCAAGCAGGCCGAGTCGGTGCTTTCGGCCGGGCGCAAGCTGTGCCCGCGTTGCGGACTGCCCATGGACGCATCAGGCCACCCGTGCCCGGTCATGAACGGTGCCCGACCGATCTTCTGACGCCACCGAGCAGCTCCTGGCCGGGCTGCCCGAAGTCAAGATCCTCGGCCTCCTGCACGGCGCATCGAACTACACGTTCCTTGCCCGTTTGGGACCCCACCGGCCATCGGAACTTCGCGCCGTCTACAAGCCGGCGCGCGGCGAATCCCCGCTCTGGGACTTCGAGGCCGGCACGCTGTACCAGCGCGAGGTCGCGGCGTACGAGCTGAGCAAGGTCCTGGGCTGGCCGAGGATCCCCCCCACCGTCGTGCGGCAGAAGGCGCCGCATGGTGTCGGCGCGATGCAGCTGTTCGTCGAGGCGGACGGACGCCACTTCTTGGGCGAAAACAAGTCGCGCGACGATACGTGGATCCGCGTCGCGCTGTTCGACGTGATCGCCAACAACGCCGACCGCAAGTCGGGGCACTGCCTCTTTGACGCGGAGGACAACGTCTGGGTGATCGACCACGGCCTCACGTTCCACGTCGACAACAAGCTCCGGACGGTCATCTGGGATTTTTCCGGACAGCCGCTGCCGACCGAAATGTGTGATGACATCGAGCGCGCGCTGGTCGAGGTCCAGCGCGGAGGTCTCGCCGAAACGTTCAAGGCTTTGCTCAGCCCCCCGGAGGTTCGCATGCTCAAGCGCCGGCTGCGCGGGGTGCTCGATCCCCTCTGGCGCTTCCCTGAGCCGACCTCGGCATGGTCAATTCCCTGGCCGCCTGTGTAACCAACCCGGCTCTGCTATCGTTCCCGCGCTTCAATGCGTGTCCCGGGGTCCCCTCGTTTTGTTCCAGCCATCGTGATGCTCGCCGCAGCAGCCTCGGCCACATTTCTCTTCGTCCACGCACCCTCGGTAAGAGCCGAGTGCGGCGGAACTGCATCGGGCGCAACCCCGTGTCCCCCTTCGCCATCGCCGATACCGGTCAACGCGTTCCTTTCCCTCGACGTCACCGACGGCGCTGCGAACACCGTGATCAATGTGACCGGCGGGCAGTTCCTGCCCAACGAGCAGGTCACCCTTTACTGGGACCAGCAGAACAAGGTCGCGGGCGGGGCGACCGCGGACAACAACGGCAGCTTCAACACGCGCGTCAAGCCGTTTTCGGCGGACGCGCCCGGCGTGCACAAGCTTTGCGCCACCGTGCCGCCGAACCCGTGCGCCAACTTCAATCTCGAGAGCGCCACGGCCACACCCTCCGCGTCGCCGACTCCCCCGACCGCATCCCCAACCGCCTCGCCTGACGTGAACCCGACCGTGACCCCGATTGCCTCGCCGGTCGCGGCCACCCTGAACGGATTCGATGTCATCTCCAAGCCGCCGTTCGTCTTCCTTCCGGTCGCCGGCGCCCTGGCGATCGCCCTCGCCCTCGTCTACTGGCTGTTCAGCGTCGTGCGGCGCCCACGGGCCGTTGCGCTTCCATCCGCGGCCGTCGTGCATCGTGCGACGCGACCCGACTATTCGGCAGGGTTCGGAACCCCACCCCCCGCCTCGCCGCAGACGCCGGCTCCCTCCGCCTGGCCCGAGCCCGTGCACGGGGCCCCGCAAATGCCTGCCGAACCAGCGGCGGCGTCCGAGCCCGAGCTGCCGGCTGCCGAGTGGGGACCTCCCATCGAGTGGGGAACTGGGGCGCCCGACGCAGGGTATCCGGAGCTGAGCGCACCTGAGGAGCCGCTGGAACTACCGGAGCACGGAGACCATCCCGAGCCGCGTGACTGAGCCTCGACGGCTAGGGGATTCCGTTGGCCGGCATCGTCTTCGATGCGCAGCCGCTGCATGAGGTGACCGAGCCGCTCACCGTCGCGACGTAAACGGATCCTGTGTACTTCGCGGCGCCATCCTGGATGACTGCCATTCGCACCCCTTGATAACCGAGGTGGTTGCTCGAGGAGTATCCGAACGGCACCAGTCCGGGTCCCTGGTCGAGCTGTCCTTTTTGCAGCGCGGTTACGACGTCCTGCCGACTCGGGTTACGACCTGCCTTGCTCATCAGCTGGACGAACGAGTAGGCGACTGCCATGCCGTACTCGACGTTGCCGTCGAAGGGCAGCGACGCGATGTACTTGTCGTGGATCTGCCTGAAGAGCACGACCCAGTCATTCGAGGTATCGGAAGTCGCAGGCAGGTATCCGGACGTCACGATGCCGTTCAGCGCCTGCGCTCCGACCGCTCCGTTGGAGTAATTGAGCAGCAATCCCCCGAGCGTCGTCGGGTCTGCCCCGACGCTGCTCACGACCCACGTCGGGTTGTAGTGCATCCCGGCGGCGGTGAGCAAGGTGATCGCGGTGAACGGGGGCGTTGTGTAGAGCACGACCACCGTCGCGCCGGCCTGCCGCAGGGTGGCCAGCTGCGGCGCGAGGTCGGTGTTGGTCGGCACGTACTTCTCCCGCGACACGACATTGCCGGGTGAGATCTGCGAGTCGAGCCCGCTCACCCCGCCCTGGCCGAAGTCGTCGTCCTGATACAGGTAGCCGACCTTCTGCCCGGAGAAGTTGTCCTTGACGTACTTGCCGGTGACCTTGCCTTCGATGATGTAGTCCGGCTGCCAGCCGAACGTCTGCGGATACTTCGCCGGCTGATTCCAGCAATCGCAGCCCGAAGCCACGAACAAGTCGGGGACCTTCTCCGAGGTCAGGTAGTCGACCACCGCAAGGTGGGTCGGCGTGCCGAATCCGTTGAAGAGGGCGAAGACCTTGTCCTGAAGCACGAGCTTGCGGATGACTGTCGATGTTGCCTGGGGGTCACTGCCGTCGTCTACGTAGAGGTACTTGATCTGCCTTCCGTAGACGCCGCCGTGGTCGTTGACCCACCGGAAATAGGCGTTCGAGGCCTGCGAGATCTCGCTGTATCCGGAGGCCGCCGGTCCGGTCAGAGGTTGGTGGCTTCCGACTGTGATGGTGGTCGCCGTGATGCCGGGCGCCGACGCGGTGTTGGCGCCGCTTGGCGCACCCTCCCCACCGCACGATGCGAGCAGCATCACCGCGGCCAGCACCGGCGTTCCCCACGACCTGGAGAGTCGCCGGATGGATAAGGAATCCATAACGCGCGGAGTCTGACACGCGTGCCGTCGAATTGATCCTCCGGTCGTGGCCAAGCGACTAATGGAATTGGCGGCGGGCCGAACTTAGACTTCGGCTGTGGCGCTCCTCGAAGTCCGCGACCTCAGCGTCCGTTTTGGAGGGGTCGTCGCCCTGGACCACCTGTCCTTCGCGGTCGAGGCCGGCGAGGTCGTCGCGTTGATTGGGCCCAATGGCGCCGGCAAGACGACGCTGTTCAACGTGATCACGCGGGTATACCGGCCGAGCGCCGGCGCCGTGACGATCGAAGGCCGCTCGGTGCAGTCCATCCGCGCCCACCACGTGATCCGGCACGGGCTCACTCGCACATTCCAGAACGTTGCGCTGTTCCGATCGATGACGGTGCTCGAAAACGTGATGGTCGGTGACCACGTGCACACGAAGAGCGGATGGCTGCAGGCGTCCGTTCCTTTGCCGAACGCGGTGAGCGCCGAGGCCGCATCCCGCAAGCGCGCGCTCGACATGATCGATTTCGTGGGGCTCGGAAAGTACACGGAGCGACCCGTCGCTGTGCTGCCTTTTGGCATTCAGAAGCGAGTCGAGCTTGCGCGGGCGCTGGTCTCCGGGCCACGGTTGGTCCTCCTCGATGAGCCCGCCGGAGGAATCAGCCACGAAGAGGTCGATGCGATGTCGCGGCTCCTGCGCCGGGTGCACGCCGAGCTGAAGGTCACCATGCTCCTGGTCGAGCATCACATGGCCTTTGTGATGGGCATCTCCGACCGCGTGGTGGTGCTTGACTTCGGCAAGAAGATCGCGGAAGGAACTCCGGCTGAGGTGCAGCGAAACCCCGCCGTCATCGAAGCCTATCTGGGCGCGGCATGACGGCCCTCCTCGAGATGGAGGCGGTGCATGCGGGTTACGGACAGACCTCGGTCCTGCACGGCGTCTCGCTGTCTGTGCCCGACGGCAGCGTCGTGTCGCTGCTTGGTGCCAATGGCGCAGGCAAGACGACGACGCTGCGCGCCATCACGGGTGGCGTGCGCTGGACTGGTGACATCCGGTTCGGTGGCCGCTCGCTGCGCCGTATGTCGACCGAAGACGTTGTGCGTGGGGGAATCGCTCATGTACCAGAAGGTCGAGGCATTCTCACGGAGCTCACGGTGGACGAAAACCTGAGGCTCGGTTCGCACCTGCGACGCGACACCAAAGAGGTGCGCAAAGACTATGACCGCGTCTTCGAGTACTTCCCCGTCCTCAAGGAGCGGCGGGGCCTTTCCGCCAGCACTCTGTCCGGCGGCGAGCAACAGATGCTGGCTCTCGCCCGCGCCTTCCTGATGAAGCCGCGGCTCATGCTGCTCGACGAGCCGTCCCTCGGCCTCGCGCCGATGATCGTCCGCTCGATCTTCGAGATCATTCGCTCTATCAACCAGTCCAGCAGGGTCACCGTGCTGTTGGTCGAGCAGAACGCTCGGATCGCTCTTGACCTGTCGACTCGCGCGTATGTGCTGGAGGTCGGTCGAGTCGCCGTGGAAGGCGAGAGCGAGGAGCTCCAGGGCAAAGAGTCGGTCCGGCGTTCCTACCTCGGCTACTGATGCAGGCGTTTCTCCAGCAGGTCGTCAGCGGTATTGCGATCGGCGGCATCTTCGCGAGCCTCGCGCTGGCTCTCGTCCTCATCTACAACGCGATGGGCCTCGTCAACTTCGCCCAGGGCGAGATGGCCATGCTCGCGACGTTCGTTGCTTACGCTCTGATCAGCCGCGGCATGAGTTACTGGATCGCTTTTCCGGTCACGCTCGTGCTGGCTTTCGGGGGCGGAGTCGTGATCCAGCGCGTCGTGATTCGCCCGGTGGAAAGAGCGCCCATCCTGACCCTCGTCATCATCACGCTGGGCCTGGCGACGCTCCTCAACGGGCTCGCCGGTTTCATGTTCGGATATGTCCCGCGATCGTTCCCCAGCGCTTTCTCGGCGCAGACCATCGACCTGCTCGGTGTCTTCATCAGCTATCGCGACCTTGGGGTGATCGTGGTTTCAGGCTTGGTGCTGCTCGCGGTCTACCTTCTGCTCCAACACACGACAGTGGGTCTCACCCTTCGCGCTGCGGCGCATCACCCGGAGGCCAGCCGCCTGCTCGGGGTCCAGGTGAGCTGGATGCTCGGCCTTGGCTGGGGCCTGGCCGCGGCTGTCGGCGCAGTGTCCGGGATCATGGTTGCGCCGATCCTCCTGCTAGAGCCGAACATGATGCAGTCGATCATCATCTATGCGTTCGCCGCAGCGGTCCTTGGCGGAATCGAGAGCCCGCTTGGCGCTGTTGTCGGTGGGCTTACCGTCGGCGTCACGGTCAACCTCGCCGGCGCCTACATTCCATTCGTCGGCGGTGACCTCCAGCTTGCAGTTGGGCTGGCGATCATCATCGTGGTCCTGATCATCCGGCCAAACGGCCTGTTCGGCAGGGCCGCGACGAGGCGCGTGTGATGCTGCAGCGAATTCGAGGCGCCCCGCCCCGCTACTGGCTGGTCGGCGTCGTCGTGCTTTTCTTCGTTGGGTTTCCGACCGTGATCAGCAGCTTCCTGGCGAGCGAATGGGCGCAGGCGCTGATCCTGGCCATCGCGATCATGGGGCTGAACATCCTGGTCGGTTACAGCGGGCAACTCTCGCTGGGCCACGGCGCATTTATGGCGTTGGGCGCCTACACATCCGCCATCCTCGCCCACCACTTCAAGATGGACATAGTCGCCACCATCCCCATCGCGGGACTGCTGACCGGGCTGGTGGGCTTTGTCTTCGGCATTCCCGCGCTGCGCCTTTCTGCCCTCTACCTGGCGCTCGCCACCTTCGCGCTTGCGGTGGTCACACCAAGCCTTATCAAGCGACCGGCCGGGCTCACCGGCGGCGTGCAGGGGATCATCCTCACCCAGCCGGACCCGCCTGGGTTCGCGCAGAGCGCCTATGGGTTCCTCACCGGCACCGCGATGACGAGCGACCAGTGGATCTACTACATCTGCCTCTTCTGCGCCCTGATCCTCTTCTGGTTCGCCTGGAACCTGGTCCGGCACCGGCCGGGCCGAGCCATGCGAGCGATCCGCGACGGCGAGGTGGCGGCCGCCGCGTCCGGGGTGAACATCGCCGGCTACAAGACGCTGGCCTTTGGCATCTCCGCTTTTTATGCGGGGATCGCAGGCGCGCTTTTTGCGCTCGCCACCGGGTTTGTCAGCCCGGACACGTTCCCGGTGTCGCTGTCCATCCAGCTGCTCGTCGGCGCCGTGGTGGGAGGCCTTGCTTCCATCCCCGGACCGCTGCTGGGCGCTATCTTCGCCTACTTCCTGCCCATCGAATCGAGCCAATGGGTGCCGAGCCAGTCCTGGATACCGGACCAGATCGCGTCCACGGTGAAGAACGCCGGCCCAGCGGTCACCTACGGGGCGGTCCTGATCCTGATCATGATCTTCGCCCCCAACGGGATCGTCGGCCTTGTCTACCGAGGCTACGTGGCCCTCAACCGGCGCCTGCGCGGTGCCGCCGATCGAGAGACTGGACAGATGCCGCCAAATCCACAGACTGTTTAAATACAGGTCTATCAAAGTGGGAGGGATTTCTATGGGACGAAACGCAGCTCGCCTGGCCGCGGTGGCGGCCTTCCTGGTCACCCTCGGCGCGTGTGGTGGCAGCCCGGCTCCCGCCGCACAGACCGACGTCGGCATCACCAGCAACTCGATCCTCCTCGGCACGACCAACGCCCTTTCCGGACCGGCCGCCGCGTACGGCACGATCGCGAATGCCGAGAACGCGTACTTCACGTACATCAACGGCCAGGGCGGTGTTAACGGCCGCAAGATCACGTTCAAGATCTACGACGACGCTTACAACCCCGCGCAGACGGTGCCGCTGACTAAGCAACTCGTCGAGCAGGACCAAGTATTTGCGACCTTCAGTGGACTCGGCACTCAGGACCAGACCTCCGTGCGTGACTACCTGAACAGCAAGAAAGTGCCCCAGCTCTTCGTGGCCACGGGAGCGACCACGTTCAACAAAGATTTCAGCTCAAACCCGTGGACGCTCGGCTGGCAGCCGCCTTACCAGGGCGAATCACGCATCTATGCCAAGGACATCTTGCAGAACCACCCCAACGCAAAGATTGGCGTGCTTTACCAGAACGACGACTACGGCCAGGACTATCTGAAGGGCCTGACCGACGGACTTGGAGCCAGTGCTTCCCTGATCGTGGACAAGGAGAGCTTCGACGTCACCGCCGCAAGCCCAGCTGCGCAACTCGCGAAGCTGAAGGCGGCTAACGCTGACACTGTCTTCTTGTTTGCCACGCCGAAGCCGGCAGTTCAATCCCTCGTCATCATCACGGCACTGCACTGGACACCAACGATCTACCTGAACTCGGTGTCCAACCCCCAGATCTATATGGCCGCAGCGAAGAAGAACGGCGCGGCGCTCGCCAACGTCACCAGCGTCAGCTATATCAAAGACCCGACCGACCCACAGTGGGCCAGTGACTCAGGGATGCAGCAGTACAAGACGATTATCGCCAGCTGCTCGACGTGCAAGCCTGAGGACGGCTTCAACATCTACGGCGTCGCGGTCGCCTACACCATGGTCGACGTGCTGAAGCAAGCGGGCACCAACATGACGCGGAAAAACGTCATGGATATCGCCGCCAACCGGCTGAATGAGACGAATCCATTCCTGCTTCCAGGCATCAAGGTCAAGACGGCTTCGTCCGACCACTTCGCGATCATGCAGGAGCAGGTGATCACCTGGAACGGTACCGGCTGGACGCTCCAGGGCAGCATCATCGACGAAAGGGGCACCCTCAAGTAATCTCGACGATTTCTAGACGCGTGCAGCCATATTGGCTGCACGCGTATCTCCTGGTCTACACCCCGCTCGGGTTGTTCGCCGACAGTCGAGTCACAGCTCAGTGGCAGCAGTACGTGCTGGGGATGCTCACGTTCGCGGTGCTTTATCTCGCCGCCTTCAAGGCACCCAAAGAGCAGCGCGTGCAGGTGTGGTTGTGCGTCGCGGTGGCCACAGGGTTCGAGGTTTTCTGCTCCATCGTCTGGGGCGTCTACCGCTACCGGCTGCATAACCTTCCGCTCTTCGTGCCGCCGGGGCACGGCATCGTTTACCTGTTCGGCCTCCTCGCGGCGCAGACGCCGGTGGTGAAGCGGTACGGCCGCCGCGTGGCGTACGCGGTGCTCGGCGGCGCCGGGACCTGGGCGCTGCTCGGTCTGACCGTGCTGCCGCTGGTGACCGGGCGGTTCGACGTCCAGGGCGCGCTCTGTCTGCCGGTTTTCGCCTTCTTCCTCTTGCGGTCGCCGCGGTGGCCGCTTTTCGCCGCGATCTTCATCATCGTCAGCGAGCTGGAGATCTTCGGCACGTCCCTGGGCAGCTGGACCTGGGTTCCGGTCGCGCCGTGGACGCACATTCCGTCGGGCAACCCGCCATCCGCCATCGCGGGCGCCTACTGCATCATCGATGCCTCGGTGATCGCGCTGCTTTGGAGCTACAGGGTCGGCTTGAACACCATCAGGATCAGGATCAGCACGGCGAGGAGTCCCAGGATCGGGCCGACCATCGCGCTCCTGCGGGACAGCCGCTCGAACTCAGGCGACGTCGTGTCGCCGGCATCGACCAACTTGATCTGATTCCGCAGCAGCGGCGAGTAAACCCGAAACGCAAGGACGGCAAGTGCCGCAAATAGGATCAGAGCGAGGATGATCCAGAGCGAGCCGACCGGCCAGCGATTGACGAAGACCATCAACAGCCCGGTGACGAGAAGCACGCCGTATGCCGGGTTGGCGATGTGGTCGTCGATGAACTTGATCCCCTTGAGCGCGAATCCGAGCTGAGCTGGATTGCTCTGCGCGCGGACGTTCCACACCCCATACGTGATGTTCGAGCCCACCGCGGTGATGGCGGCCGCGATATGGATGAGCTTCAGCGCCAGATAGACGTAGACCATCAGTCGCGCAGCCCTACCGTTGCCGTTCCCACCGTCGTGCGCTTGCCCGCCTCGTCCTCGCCCCAGACCTCCAGCTCGACGTCATTCCCAGCGACCCTCGTCACCCGGCCGCGGCAGCGATACGGATGAGCGGGCACGTCGACGCCTCGATAGCTGACCTCGAATGTCTTCAGCGTTCCGCGGTCACCCAGCCAGTCGGTCACGAGCTGGCCGAGGAACGCTGCCTTGAGCAGTCCGTGCAGGATGACCCCAGGCAGCGCGACGCTGTGCGCGTACTCCTGGTCGTAGTGGATCTCGTAGAAATCCCCTTGCGCGCCGGCGTACTGCACGAGCTGCCGGGTCGTCGGATGCTTGACCAGGTCGGGCAGCTCTTCTCCGACTTTCACGTTCATCGGCGGATCGTCGTCCCGCGCAGGCGCGCCACCAGGTCGCCGCGCTGGTTGACGTAGTCGGTCTCGAAGACGATGAACAGCAGCGTGCCCGTCGAACCTGATTTCTCATAGACGTCGGCGATCCGGCCCGTCGCCGTGATCTGGTCGCCGATCTTCACCGGCGCGAAATACTCGAAGCGGTTGCCGCCGTTGAGCCAGCCCTTGCCGTACTCCTCAGCCTCCGCCAGGTGCAGCGAAACCGGCGCGAGGGCAACGAGAAAGGTCGGCGGAGCCTCCTTGACCCATCGCGGGTTGGGATCCCCGATCGCTTCTGCGAAGCGCCTCACGTGGCCGGCTTCCACCGTTGCCATCACTGCCGGTCCGTCCACCCCGATGCGCGACTTGAGGCGGTCGATGACGGACGCGGTTGTGGTCACCGGCCGCGCGGGAGGCCGAGCACGCGCTCGGCGATGATGTTGCGCTGGATCTCCGAAGAGCCCGCGTAGATCGTCTCGGCCTGCGCCCACATCCAGCCATACTGCCAGCGCCCGTCCTCGATGGCGAGCGAGGACTCTGGCGAGAGCGCGCCGTACATGCCCTCGACGCCGATCGCCGCCTCCTGCAGGCGCTTGTCCATCTCGCTCCAGTAGAGCTTGGTCACGCTGGCTTCAGGTCCGGGCGCGTGGCCGTGTTGAGCCTTCGTGAGGTTGCGGAGGCCGATCACCCGGAAGACGTGCGCTTCGATCTGGGCCTGCGCGATCTTCTGTCGCGTCGTGGCATCGGAACCGACTCCACGCTCCCGCGCGAGCGTGGCCAGCTCGGCCACGGCCCGCTCGAAGCGCGCGGCCTGCGCCAGGCCACCTCGCTCGAAGCCGAAAACAGTCATCGCGATCTTCCAGCCATCGCCCGGTTGCCCGACCAGGTCACGTTCCTCGACTTCGGCCCCGGAGAGAAAGATCTCGCAGAACTCACCCCCGCCGGTCATCTGCTTGATCCGCCTCACCTCGACGCCGGGCTGGTGCATGTCGACCAGGAAGAAACCGATCCCGCGATGCGCCTCGGCGGCTGGGTCGGTGCGCGCGAGGAGGAAGCTCTTGTGGGAGTAGTGCGCTCCGCTGGACCAGGTCTTCTGGCCGCTCAGCACCCACTTGCCGTCCCGCCGCTCGGCGCGCGTGCGAAGGCCCGCGAGATCGCTGCCAGCGTCCGGCTCGCTGAAGCCCTGGCAGAAGATCAGCTCGCCGCTCAAGATCTTCTCGATGTAGGTCTCTTTCTGCCAGTCGGAGCCGAGCGCCACGAGCGTCGGTGCGAGCAATGTCACCCCAAGGCGCCCCAGGATGCCGGGGGCGCCGGCCTGCGCCAGCTCCTCCTGGTAGATCGCCTGCATCACGGGCGTCGCGCCGCGGCCGCCGGCTTCCTTCGGCCAGCCTAGCTTCAGCCAGCCGCCCTGGTGCAGGCGCCGCTGCCAGTCAAGCTGGACTTCGGTCTCCTCTTCCTCTCGGAAGCCGCCGGCGGCGCCGTGCCGCCACTCGGCGGGAAGGTTGGCCTCGAGCCAGCCTCGGACCTCTTTCCGGAATGCCTCTTCTTCGGGCGTGAACCCGAGATCCACGGTTAGGACGCTAGCAAAATTGGCAACATAGAACGAGATGGCAGCCGAGGTCCTGTGCGGGCGCTGCGGGGCGCTCCTGACCAACCCGAACGCGCCGTGCCCGCGATGTGGCGCGCCGGCCTCGGGCGCGTACTACCGACCGTTGGCCGCGCACCGGAAGAGCCCGTGGGCCGCGGCGGCGCTGGCCGTCATCCCCGGTTGCGGGCACTTCTACCTCGGCCACACCCTCAAGGGACTCGGCTTTGTCGTCGGGATCGTCGGCTTCCAGCTCTTCGACCTGGGCCTTGACGCGAGCGTGATCGGACTTTCGCTCGGCGTACCCCTCGAGCTTGGGCCAGGCGCCCTGTACGTCTTCAGCATCGTCGACGCCTACCGCACGGCCAAACACATGGAGTCGACCGGGGCTTAAGAGGTTCGGCGCTTCCGCGTCGCGGGCTTGCGCTTGCGACCGTTTGTGGGCGCGGTCTTGCGTCGCCGCTTGGTGGCGGATCCGAGCGCGCGCTGGACGCGCCGCGAGATCGTGCGCAGCTCCCGTTC
>Ga0066691_10000585_pt1 | contig 12708 bp, 13 predicted proteins | sample GraSoiAngelo_140_FD_66671 | JGI IMG/M metagenome (GOLD analysis project Ga0066691, IMG submission 66671) | Grasslands soil microbial communities from the Angelo Coastal Reserve, California, USA - 14_0929_12_30cm | ecosystem: Environmental > Terrestrial > Soil > Grasslands | place: USA... | reverse complement strand
GGCCGAGGGAAGGAGGTGTGATCCTATCACAGCGCTACAAACCGATTCGGTCATTCCTCTCTCGATATGCGCCTGTCACGCACCTTCCGTCTCCATGAGAAAGTCAATCTTCAACTCCTCGCCGGAGGCTTCAACATCGCCAATCGCTCAAACTATGCCAGTGTGAACAACGTCGTCGGCCCCGACTTCGGTTTGACGCCCGGATTCACGACTTTCAAAGTGAGCGGAAATGCTGCGCTACTTCCCACGCAGCCCCTGGCCTTCGCGTCCGCGTACGCGAAACGTGAATTCCCACTTGGATTCCGCCTGGATTTCTAGTATGGTGCTGGCTTAAGTTTGTCGGATAGCGCTCGCTTTTAGTGGTCCCCGCGTCTGGCAGCAATCCCCGTCAGGCCCACGAAATATAGGGTTATTCCCTGATAGCAGCCATAGTCGAAAGACCCTACACTTCTTGCCGTTTAGGGGGGATCAATGCGACCCGTTCAAATCCTGTTAGCTGATGATCACGAAGTCGTGCGCAAGGGCCTTCGCGCATTGCTGGAAGCCCAGCCGGGTTGGAAGGTAGTCGCGGAAGCCACTGACGGCCGCGAGGCAGTCGCGAAGGCCACGGATATGCGTCCCGACGTGGCCATTGTGGATATTGGCATGCCCAGTCTGAACGGTCTCGAAGCTACGCGGCAGATCGTTAAAAAAGTGCCTCGCACGCGCGTCCTCGTTTTGACTATGCATGACAGCAATCCGTTGATTCAGCAGGTGGTCAAGGCCGGAGCTCGCGGTTACGTGCTGAAGTCAGATGTAGCCAGCGACTTAGTCTCTGCCGTGGATGCGCTCTGCCGCGATCAAACCTTCTTTACGTCCAAGGTTTCTCAGATCATCCTCGATCGCTACGTGGGCAAGTCCGCGGACATGGAGAATTCTCCCGATGAGGATTCGCCTTTAACTCCTCGCGAGCGAGAAGTCGTACAACTTCTTGCCGAGGGCAAGAGCAGCAAGGAAGTCGCCGCAGTCTTGGGCATCAGCGTAAAGACTGCGGAAACGCACCGCATCAATCTGATGAGAAAACTCGATTGCCATTCCGTAGCCGAGATCGTTAGATACGCGGTGCGTAACTTGATCGCGGAAGCTTAGCGACGGATCCTCATCCGTCGAAGGTCGGGGAAATTCAGCAATCGCCAAGTCGGTTTCCGGCGGGCACGTGGTTTTGCGTACAGCTTGAAGCCATCTTGCGTGTGTGCATTTTGTTGGACGAGGTTTATGTGGCTGTAAGGATATTGATCGCCGACGATCACGAAATCGTACGCCAAGGAATCCGCCGTGTGCTCGCAGCCAAACCGGAATGGGAAATCTGCGGCGAAGCAGCCAACGGACAAGAGGCCGTAAGGATGGCGCAGGAGCTCACCCCAGACATCATCATCATGGATGTCACGATGCCGGTTATGACTGGCTTCGAGGCCGCTGACGAAATCTCCCGGCTCCCCATCGGCTCCCGAGTACTTTTCTTTACCATGCACGACACCAGCAGCTTAGCTGGATCCGTGCGCAGATCCGGGGCTCAAGGGTACGTCGTAAAAACTCGGGCTTCGCGGGACTTAATTCAAGCTCTGGAGCGGCTCCTCAACGGTGGCACCTTTTTCGATTCCAGTCTCTATGCTCACTAGGCTTTTGCAGCCTTACGGCCTCTACTCTCTGGCGAAGTTCTAATAAGCGACAGGGAAGACTGCGGCGTCCTCGTAAGGCGAATTTAACTCCCGAATCCATTGCTATGCGTATTTCGGTTGAACCGAGCCTGGAATAGCCTCATTCGCGTGAGAGACAAGCTGTCTTTATACACAAAGGGGACGGTATGCCGAAACATGCTCGCGTTGCCATTCTAATGGCTGCCATGATCATTTTTGCGGTTGCCATGTTGGATCTCGTTCGCTCCAAAGTAGAAGCAAGCGGGCGTGCCCTAAAGACCGCAGTGCTCCAATATTCCACAATCAAACGGATTTACGCGGCGCCTACTGATGTGATTCGTACAGCTTCGGGCGGCCAAGATCAGGGCCGGTAGTTCTGGTCCCCAACACCTTGAAACAATTCGGCTTACGGATGGGCGTTGATGAGCCCTGACGCCAGCGTCTCCGCTTGAGCGTCGTGGCTTACTCCTGGGCGGTTCCATCGGTAGGCCACATCCACGGCGTTGCTGTCACAGTAGGGGCAACGCCCGTGTCTGCTCAAAGCGTCAACCAGCCGCAGGCAATTCGCACAAAACCATTCGTACTCGCCCATCCGGTCCATCTTCTGACCCTGGTTCCAAGCTTTTTGCCACTGACGATAAGGGTGTGATGGACGTTGCGCATCAGCCGCACGCCGACTTGCACAGCCGCTGAAACGCGCTGCGAATTGATAGGGTAGCGGCCGCCTCTTGCGGACACGTTCATTGCGGAGTGATCTGGTCGTTGACTCCTTCCCGGCCGTCCTATAGTTTTGGCCGTGTAGTTCACTCGCCGCGCCATGCAACGAACGATCATCCGCGAATTGGAAAGGCTTCTCGGAAGCTCGGGCGTACTGTCGAGCCCCGAAGATTTGTTGCTCTACGAATACGACGGTTCGGTCGAAGAAGCAGGACCCGATGCCATCGTCTTTCCGCGCCGCAAGCAAGACGTCGTAGAGATTGTCAAACTTGCGAACCGCTATGATCTCTCTATTGTGGGACGTGGTGCGGGCACCGGGCTCTCCGGCGGGGCGCTGGCCAGGGAAGGTGGAATTGTTTTGGCGTTCTCGCGCATGAACCACATCTTGGAGATCGACGCGGAAAATCAGCGGGCCGTAGTCGAACCCGGAGTCGTGAATCTCGATCTCTCTCGCGCCGCTGAGAAATACGGCTTGTATTTCGCTCCTGATCCTTCCAGTCAGAAATCCTGCACCATCGGAGGCAACGTCTCGGAAAATTCCGGTGGGCCGCACACGCTCGCCTATGGTGTCACTTCCAACCACGTCACCGGCCTCGAGGTGGTCATGCCGGACGCCAAAGTCATCCGGCTCGGCGGACGAGCCATGGAGACGCCCGGCTATGATCTAACCGGTCTCATGATCGGTTCGGAAGGAACGTTTGCGCTGGTCACAGAAGTCACGGTCAGGCTTCTGCGCCTGCCCGAAGACGTTCGCACGCTTCTGGCAATATACGACTCGCTCGGGGACGCCACCGATAGCGTCGTGGACATCACCGCTCGCGGAATTATTCCCGCAGCTTGTGAAATGCTCGACGGCTGGACCCTGCGCGCCGTCGAGGCTTATGTCCATGCCGGTTTTCCCCTCGATAGCGCCGCGGTCTTGCTGATGGAAGTGGAAGGCGTGCGCGAAGCCGCCGAAACACAGGCCGACGAAATCATCGAGGTTTGCCGGCGCCACAATGCGCGTGAAGTGCGCCGCGCGCGCGACGCCCGGGAACGCGCCCTGCTTTGGAAAGGCCGCAAAGAGGCCTTCGGCGCCGTCGGCCGCGTCTCGCCATCCTATTACGTGCTGGATGGCGTCATTCCGCGCACTAAACTCACGCCGACGCTTCTGCGCATTGAAGAAATTGCCAAGCGCTACGGCTTCGTCATCGGAAATATCTTTCACGCCGGAGACGGAAACCTGCATCCCTTGATTCTTTTCGATCACCGCGATCGCGATCAGTTCCGCCGCGCAAGGGCCGCCGGCGCGGAGATCATGCAGCTTTGCGTGGAGATGGGCGGCACGCTTACCGGGGAACATGGCGTGGGCATGGAGAAAAATGAACTCATGCCTCTCATGTTCACTGAGACCGATCTGGATTTAATGCGCAAGGTGCGCGCCGCATTCAATCCCGTTGGCCGGCTCAATCCCGGAAAAGTCTTGCCGCTGGGCAAGGGCTGCGGAGAAACGCGCCTGCAGCCTTTTCCGCAATCCGCCGGTGGAAACGCATGAGCCAGGTCGCTGAATCGCTGGCCTCGCGGCTCGCAGAGCTCGTCGGCGCCGGCCGCGTCCACACCGGTCCGAAATCGCTTGCAGCCTATGAGGTCGATGGCCGCCGCCCCTCTGCAGCCCTGCTGCCCAGTTCCGTAGCTGAGGTAGCTGAAATTCTCTGCTTCGCTTCGGCTGAGCGTCTCGCCGTCATCCCGATCGGTGGCAGAACCCACCTGCACATCGGCATGCCGCCACACCGATACGATCTTGCGCTCGATGTTTCGGCACTGAACCGCGTGCTAGCCTACGAGCCGCACGATCTCACGCTGGGCGTTGAGCCGGGCATAACCTACGCTGAGCTCGATCGCAACCTCCGCGAAAAGGGGCAATTCCTGCCGCTCGCGCCGCCTTTTGCGGAGCGCGCCACGCTTGGTGGAATCGTCGCCGCAGCCGCAGACACGCCAGTGCGATATGCTCATGGCACGGCGAAGGATCTTTTGCTCGGTGCTGAGTTTGTTACAGGCGAGGGAGTCATTTCTAAGAGCGGCGGCCGCGTCGTGAAAAATGTCACCGGCTACGACCTGCACAAACTCCTGATCGGCTCGCTCGGAACTCTGGCCGTCATCACGCGATTGAACTTCCGCACGTTTCCATTGCCGCCCCTTCAGAGAATGTTTGTGGCGACTTTTGCCGATCCCTTGGGCGCGATGGCTTTTTGCCGCGCTATCATGCAATCGCCTTTGCAACCGAGGGTCGTGGACGTCCTCAATCCGAGGGCCGCAGGGCTGTTTGCGGCTTACAGCGGCGGCAACCTGGGTCGAGACTCTTGGCTCGCGGTCGTAGAAGCGGCCGGGCATGAAAAGGTCCTTGAGCGCCACGCGCGCGACCTTGCCTCCATGTCTCGGGAGGCACAGGCCGCCGAATTCATCGCTCTCGACGAAGACCAGCGAGAGCATCTCTTTGGTTGCCTATGCGAATTCTCGCCAATCGCGTTCGGAGCGACTTCCGCTGCAACGGTCTTCCGAATCGCCGCTCTTCCTTCGGCCCTGCCGGCTTTGTTGGAAGAAACGCGGAAGCTCGCCGCGCGCCATGCACTCGATTGCGCCATTCTGATTCGTGCTCTTGGCGTCGTCTACCTCGCCCTTCTGCCGCCGGCAAACCCGGAGGCATACCCAGAATTGGTAAACTGCTCACGCGAGCTGATGACCTTCTGCGTCACCTCCGGAGTAGCCCCTATGATTGAGCGCTGCCCGCTCGAAATAAAAAACGCGCTAGACATCTGGCCGCCCCCTGGAACCGAGCAGGAGATTACCCAGCGTCTGAAGCACGTCTTCGATCCACACAGAATTCTTGCCCCGGGCCGCTTTCGAGGAGGCATTTGAGTATGTCGCACGTGTCCCCGGCCACGGGCGCCCTTGAGTCTGCCTCCCCAGTCCATCGCGAGAGTGGCTTCCACGGTCCGGACCGCCCCAAAGATGTGGACTATCTGCATTGCATTCATTGCGGCCCGTGCCTCAACCAATGCCCCACGTATCGGTTGTGGGGTCTCGAAGCGGATTCGCCCCGTGGCCGCATTCGCCAGATGGTCCTCGTGGATGAAGGACGACTGCCGCTCGGCGATTCCTTTGTCCGGCATATTGACCAATGCCTCGATTGCCGCGCCTGCGAAACGGCATGCCCGGCGGGAGTGGAGTACGGCAAGCTAGTGGAAGCAGCGCGAGCGCAGATCGAGCAGAATTACCGCCGCCCGTTTTCATCCCGCATCGCTCGGAGCCTCGTGTACCGCCACCTGCTGCCCTATCCGCGCCGCATCGCCGCCGTGGCGCGCCTCGTCCGCTTGTACCAAAACTCCGGTTTGAAAACTGCAGCGCGCCAGTCGGGGCTATTGCGCCTGTTCGGCTTGGCCGACCGCGAAAAATTGATGCCCCCGGTTGAGCAGGTATTCTTTTTTTCTCGACTAGGGCAAACCTTTCCAGCTCAGGGCCAGCGCCGGGCTCGTGTCGCTCTTTTCGCCGGATGCATTTCGCAAGTGAGCTTCGCGGCATTGCACGAGGCCACCATTCGCGTCCTGACCGCAAATGGCTGTGAGGTGGTCGTCCCCGAGGGACAACTTTGCTGCGGAGCTTTGGCGGCGCACGCCGGCGTGCGCGATATCGCCCGGCAGCTTGCGCGTGCGAATCTGGATGTCTTTTTGCGTGAGGGTTTCGACGCCGTAATCACAAACGCCGCCGGGTGCGGCTCAACCTTAAAAGAGTACGACCAGCTATTTTCCGCCGATGATCCTGCGCACAGGAAGGCTCTCGAGTTTCGACGGAAAATGCGTGACGCCACGGAATTTCTTGATTCGTTGGGGCTGACCGCTCCTATGCGTGAGCTCCGCGTGCACGTGACCTATCAGGACTCCTGCCATTTGGCGCACGGACAAAAAATTCGCGAAGCACCCCGGCGGCTGATTCGCGCTGTTCCCGGAGTCGAGCTCACGGAGATGCGGCTCTCAGATAACTGCTGCGGCTCGGCGGGAGTCTACAACGTCACGCAGACCCAGACTTCCCTGGAGTTGTTGGCCGAGAAGATGCAGTGCGCGGCGGAAACTGGCGCGGAAGCCATCGTCACCGCGAACCCCGGTTGCCTGCTGCAAATGCGCGCCGGAAGTGAGATTCACAAGACCGGACAGCAGGTGCTGCACGTCATGGAGTTACTCGACCGGGCTTTGAGAGATGTGCCTGCCTCGGCTACTTCTCGCCTATGAGATACCGGCAGCCCGCGGAACCCATGCACGCCGCGTGCACTGCCCCGGCAGGACCATCGCAGCGTTCTCCGGCTCGATAGGTTGTGCTGCGGCCGCCCATCGTCAGCGTCATCTCTCCTTCGAGGATGATGTGCCCGGTCTCAACAGGGTGAGTGTGGTCGGAATAGCGGCGATCCGGCCCGTCCTCCCAGACGTAAGTGTGACGAAAACCCTCGTTATGCAGTTGTTTTTCGAGTTCGGCAGTGTTCATTGCTGCCGTTGTTTCGCCCGCAAATCGCGAGCTATTTTGTTCGTGTGTCATTGCTGCGGCATAAACATCCGCGCGGCTACGCGCGTCACCAACCGGCGCGGCGCGAGCCTCTGCGCTTCGACAGTCAGCCAGTTGCGAGTCCCCGAAATGACGCGGGGCTTACCTCCGGCGAGCGCCCGCAGGCCAACTCGCGCCACCTTTTCATTGGGCTCCTGAGGACCTGCTATGTGCAAAGGCTGGCCCGCCACTTCGTGGAATTCGCTCACCGTCGAACCGGGACACAAGGCGCAGACGCGCACGCCATATCGCCGGACTTCTTCGGCAATGCCTTCGGCAAACAGAAGGTCGAACCCCTTGGTAGCGGCGTATGTGCTGATATAGGGAACGGGTTGAAAGGCGGCGGTCGAGGCCACGATCAAAACGTATCCTGAGCGCCGTTCCACCATGGCAGGGAGGAACAGGTGGGTCAGATGAACAACCGAAGCGACGTTCACTTGCACCATATCCAACAACCGCGCCGCCTCAACCTTGCGGAACTCACCATAGGCGCCGAAGCCAGCATTGTTTATCAGCAGCTCGATAGGTATGCGCTTCTGCTCAGTAAAACGAAAGATCTCGGCAGGAGCTTGGGGCCGCGCAAGATCGGCAGCAAAGATTCGCGCTTGAACTTTATAGCGGGAGGTTACGTCGTCTGCTAGTTGTGCCAGCCGGTCGGCACGGCGGGCGGTAAGAACTAGGTTGGCACCACGAGCTGCCAACTGCTCGGCAAATGCCCAGCCGATCCCGGAACTCCCCCCGGTAACCAACGCCCATTTGCCTCTCCAGTCTTCCACAGAGCCTCCTGCAAATGGGCATATTTCGCCGCATATGAAAACTGGCCGGGCCGATTAGGCCTTCGAGGTCCAGGACGACGTTACACTGTGGCGCAGCCGCTCCCCTTGTGACTTCAGGCGATCAAGCAAGCGCCGCGCCCAGACGAACTCCGCCGCCAGCATCGCGAGGCCTCCGATGATGACCAGCCAACCCGGCCCGGGCGTAATCAGCATCACGACACCAACCAACAGGAGCGTAAATCCACCCAGGATCTTGAAGAACCGCCTTATCTGCTGAACCGTCTCGAGAGACACCGCAACCTCCCCTATTCCCCAACCCCATACCTCATCCACCAGTTTACTTAGATTGTGAGAATGACCTCGTGGTTTCACCTCAACCATGAATCGAAGCAATTTTAATTCCGAACGGCCTATTGGTTCGACCGACCCAGCCCTGGCCGCAGGCCCTGATTCTGCCCCGAAGGCCACTGATTAAGGTTGATTTAGAGGCAGAAGCGGCGCCTGACGCGTTCGCCAGCAAGGAAATTTGGCTGCGTCGAAAATGGCAGAAGTTTGGGAATAAGGGAGTTAGGTCAAACTAGCTCGGAGAATTTTAATCGGGAGAAACGTCTGACCCCGATTCCGGTTCAGCTGGCTCCCATAGTCACGGGTGGAACCTCGGCTTTGGCCGTCGCCGCTACCGCCCCCACGACCAGTAACGCTGGCGCAGGCGGTGCCGGCACGCTCGCCAGAGACGCCAGGTCAGTCCGACAAATCGATTCCTGCGGAGCAGAAGCCTGCGAAACGATCAGACAAGGTGTCTCTTCGGAGATGCCTGCGTCCCGCAACGCGTGCGCGAGGCGTTTGTAATCGCTTCCCGGCATGTAAATGACTAGAGTGGCGCCGGTACGCGGCACCGACTTCAAGTCGCGCTCAAACTCTCCTTCGCGGCGGTGCGCACTCAGGAAGATGAGTTGGGAGGCGACGCGCCGGTCCGTCAACGCAATTTGCGCGCTGGCTGCCGCAGCAGAGGCTGCGGTGACGCCTGGTATGACTTCAAAATCCACGCCGGCCTCGCGCAAGGCGGAGATCTCCTCGCCGGCGCGGCCGAAAATCAAGGGGTCGCCTCCCTGGAGACGGACGACAGTCTTTGCAGTAGAGGCATATCCGACGAGCAGCGCGTGAATCTCCTCCTGCGTGATCGATTTCGCACCGCAACGCTTTCCCACGCTGCACAATATTGCCGCGGGCGGCACGATACTCAGGACCTGCGCAGAGACCAGCGCGTCGTGCAGAACCACATCCGCCGAGCGCAGGACGTTCCAGGCTTTGCGTGTCAGCAAATCCGGATCGCCCAGTCCCGCTCCAACGAAATAGACCTTACGCCGATTATCTTGTTTGGCGGAATTCTGCCGCGCCTGGAACTCCGCGAAGGCGCGTTCGCTCGAAAGCTCCTTGAGAATCGCGCGCCGGCCTTCCGGTGAAATATTAGAGTCGAAAAGCTCGCGGCGCTGCCGCCCGATCTCCTCGACCCAAGGGCCATAGTCGGGCCCAAACTGCTCTTCGAGTTGGCGGCGCAACCGCTGCGCCAAAAAGGGAGAATGTCCCGAAGTAGAAATGGCCAGCTGCAGCGCACCTCGGCGCACGACAGCGGGATAATAAAAATCGCACCGCTCCGGCTGGTCGACCGCATTGCACAAAATTCCGGTCTGCTCGGAGCGCCGAAAAATCTCTTCGTGTAATTCGGGGGAATTTGTCGCTGCAATTACCAAGGAAACTCCGGCAAGATCGGAGGGCGAAAATCGGCGCTCGTCCCAGACAATCCGGCCTGAGCGGGCATCCTCGCGGATGCCCGGCGTAGCCTGCGGCGCGACGACCCGCACTTCGGCGCCGCAGCGCAGCAGGCTCCGCATCTTAGCTTCGGCCACTAGGCCGCCCCCGACAATCAGGCATCGGCGTCCAGCGAGCTTCAGGAATATGGGGAATAGCTCATCCATCGGGTCGCTCGTAAATATCGCGCGCTTGGCTTGTAACTTTAAGAAAATTCGTTCCGCCAGCCGTGCGCCAAAAACCAAAAAACCCACCGGCCAGCCATTCTGGCGGTGGGCTTTGCTCGTTCAGATTGCAGCTACTCTAAACCAACAACCTCCCGTCGCCAGAGGAGACAGAACAACAGGCGCCAAACAGCGCCCCGCAAGCCTTCGAGCAGCAAATCAACATCAATTCATTCTAAGTTTGGCGGATGGGGTAAGTCAATATTTCCAGGCCATCGGGGCCATCGGCCCTTTAGCAGTGGTTCACAGGGTGTTGTTGGGTACGCATGCGACTCGATTTCTAAACTTGTCCGCCGATGCCGCGAATCGTGGCATAGTGCCATTTGCCCGAGTGGCTATACTTCTCCGAAGCTATCTCGGCACGCGGCGCAAAGCGGAGATAACATCGATGCACCTTCTCATCGGAATTTTCGGGTTTGCACTCCTCGTGGCCATTCTCTGGGACTCGTTCGAGAGTGTCATCCTGCCTCGCCATGTGCGACGCTCTTTCCGCATCGCGCGATTGTTCTTTCGTACCGTATGGGGAATATGGTCTCTGACGGCGGCCCAGATACGCACTCCGAAGCGGCGGGAAGGGTACCTGAGCTACTTTGGCCCGCTTTCTTTGCTCCTGCTCATCGGCTTTTGGGCACTCGCGCTGGTGCTGGCGTTTGCGATGCTACAGTGGGCCGTGGGATCCGCCCTGAATTCAACCGGGACTCCGGCCGGATTCCGGACCGATCTGTATTACAGCGGAACAACTTTCTTCACGCTGGGATTGGGCGACATCACACCTCACAATTCTGGAGCTCGAGTCCTCTCTGTCGTTGAGGCAGGGACAGGATTTGGCTTTCTCGCGCTCATCATTGCCTATTTGCCCACTCTCTACGGCTCGTTTTCACAACGGGAAGTAAGCATCTCCCTGCTCGACGCACGCGCCGGTTCGCCTCCCACAGCCTCCGAACTGCTTCGCCGCCACGGCACGGAACGAATCCACGACGGCCTTGCCCATTACCTGCGCGACTGGGAAACATGGTCGGCGCAATTGATGGAAACACACCTGACTTACCCCTTTTTGTGTTTCTTCCGGTCGCAGCATGACAACCAGTCCTGGATCGCAGCGTTCACGGCCATCTTAGACACTTGCGCACTTTTGATCGCCTATGGCGAGGGCGAGACGAAATGGCAGGCACAGCTCACTTTTGCCATTTGTCGGCACGCCATAGCCGACCTGGCACAGATTTTCGGCGTCCATCATCGGAGGCCCGAACCGGATCGCCTCCCCGCCGAGGATCTGCCCAAGGTACGCAGCTTGTTGGTTCAATGCGGAGTGCCGGGCTGCACCGAGGCGGGCGACGCAAAGCTGAAAGAGCTGCGCCTGCTTTACGAACCCTACCTGAATGGGCTTTCTAGACTGCTGTTGATGCCGCTTCCATCATGGGGAGTGCAAACGCCGGCCGGCCAGGAGAATACAGTATGGGGACGAATTACTTCGAGAACGACACGAAAGCCGGAAGAGGTGGAGACCGATCATTTCTGATGCCTTGCTCGAAATGGAGTTCCAGAGCTTAAGCCAAACCAGCCCACTCGCGAAGGAATTGTTCGCAATAATTCGGCGGAGTCTGCCAAATACGTCACTTTTCGATATCGGTCAGACAGTTTGCGACACATTTGGAGGCGACCACTTCGACTCCTACCTTTTTGTTAGGGGGCACCTTGCTGCCGGGTTCGGGGGCCGCGACGAAAGACTGCGGTCCATCGGCGAGATCAAACGTGCACTCGAACGCGGCCGAGCGCACGGATCTCTGCATGCACGATCGGTTATCAAACGTAGAGTCGAGGTTGTCCGGTTTTCCGCGCAGTTCGTCGGCCACTCGCGACGGTACGATAGCCACAGTCATCGGAACGGGAGAATTGATCTTTACGCTAAATGGTTCGCCATCCCGCTCCGCCGTGATCCCGTCGTAAATCTTCAGCGCTGACGTGAGGTCATAGATCTCTTTGAGTTCGCTGATCCACTGGTACTGCGGTGGATTGCAGTTCTCGACGCAAGCCCAGCGGTAGTAGTGGATGTGAATGTCATTGGGAGAGAGGAACTCGCGCACGGTGCCGTGCTCAGTAAGGGGCGCACCAAAGGCCGTTACGGCGGTTCGGTCGCTATCGCGTTCGTCGCGGAGGACCAGGATCATGGGGCGTCCTGGGACGACCTCGCACACGTAAGTTGCCTTGGTGACGTGCTCGCGAACGCAGCGGAAGTTGACGCGGGGCAGCAACTCAGGATGCCGGGCCGCTTCACTCCACTCTTGCGCTGGGGCCATCTCCACGGTTACGGGCTCCTGGGCGGCGATATCGACATGGACATTCCCGGTTTGGTCGCCGGACTTGAAGACGTGGCCCGTGTGATAATCGGCCGGGTCCAGGCGAGCGCTCTCGTCGTTTGTTGCTTGCCAATCGAAAGTGGACTCTTGAGCGCCGCCCGTTAGAACCGCGCCGACACTGAAGGCACAGACGAGGGCAATTGCTAGCAAGGTCCATTTTTTCAGTAGCTTGGAATTCATCTAGACACTCCCCGTCAAGATTGGATTCGCACTCTTCCAAGAGAGCCGCGGGACCAACGACTCTGTGTCGAACTCCCAATAGCAAACCCTGGAAGTATTGTACTAGTACTGAACAGGAATCGGCGAGGCTTTGGAGGACAGGTGTGCGGTTTATATCAATCAGCTAAGTTGTTGGAAGAATGGTGGGGATGACGGAATCAAGCCGAACGGTCAGAGCCGAACTCGGCTGACAACAAGGGTGTGGTCTTCACGTTCTTGCATCTGCCGCTCCCCGCAAAAGCGACCGCGATCGCCGCGGCCTCGAAATTCGTCGGAAACTCGGTGATGACCACGGCGTCGTAATCACAAAACGCGACGCTGTGTAGGACACTAGTTGCAAGTAAGTTGGCATGAAACCTCC
>Ga0066691_10000579_pt1 | contig 12804 bp, 4 predicted proteins | sample GraSoiAngelo_140_FD_66671 | JGI IMG/M metagenome (GOLD analysis project Ga0066691, IMG submission 66671) | Grasslands soil microbial communities from the Angelo Coastal Reserve, California, USA - 14_0929_12_30cm | ecosystem: Environmental > Terrestrial > Soil > Grasslands | place: USA... | reverse complement strand
ATCCGCAGCAAGGGAAGGCTGAGCCTTCTCCCCGTTGTCTTCGGTGTAAAGAAGGGCTGGAGTACCGGCCAACGCCGCGACCGTTGTGCAGACGCAATTACTGCTGGTCAACAGTGACTCGGAGAAACGTCGAAGGAAGACGCCACCGAAAAATCCGTGCCAGTATGCGGATCAGCGAAGGGGGTTGCCACGCGGCTAACGTTAGGGTGCGGCTTGTTTCTGTTCGCCGAACACACACCGATCACCTCTGCGCCCACCCCCGTTAGCATCAGGGCCACCTCTCTCAAGGTGCGCCCGGGCGATGTGTGATGGGGTGCGTGCTTATACTTTCGCCAATTGTCGGATTGCTAAAATGGGTGGCCGGGTCCACGACGAAAGTATCAGATCAAGATTAGTGACCCGCTCTCCGGTGTGCCCTACTCAGTTTTCGACGCAAATTCGACTCTGGGCTTCGAAAAATGCGAGTCATCCAGTTTAGGATTCACTGTAACTTTATCAATGGAGATTTTCTCCGCCGGAACAGGAGTATCCCTGAATCCCAGCGACGTTTTGGCAACCGGAAGAACTCTCGTCTCCAGAACAAACGGGATCTGAAGGCCGCTTACCTGGCGGTAATCGCGGTAGTAGACTTCCACTGGATGGTATGTGCCATCGAGCCGCCTGGGCTGGCCTTCAATTTTGGTTTCCAAAAAGGTCTCCGCGTCCACCCACACGTGGATGGCTTGGCCATTTTTCAAGGTGAGCCTGAGCTTATAGGTATCGCGGTTCTCGACTTTTTCCGTGCCGTCCAAGTCAACCGTGGTTCCCTTAGCTGCGTAATCCACCAAGAGACCGTCCAGGTCTGCTTGTATAGATGCCATCTTGATTTCATCCGCGGTGTAAGGCTCAACTTCGCCCCGATTGAGGAACGGCCTGACTTTCCAGCCATTGGTGCCGTCATATACTTGAACCGAGGTCTGGCCGTTGAATTGAAGTTGGAACCGCATTTTGCGGGGACGCTTCAGTTCCATGACAAACGGGAGTTGAACTTCGTCGGCGGGTCGCTGGGGAAGCACCTCTTGGCGGTTGTTGTGGCTGGGAAGGGGGACTGGAAGAGCAGCCCGCCGATTCCCTCCGACACCCATCTTTCCCTCCATCGACATCGTCTCAACCGAACGCCACGCCTGCAACCCACCCCGGGCCGACACGTTTTTCTCCACGATTTCGGCCGCTGAAAGCTTGTCAAGCGAAGGGGGGGCATCGGACGCCGCTGCAAGCGCGGCTACAAACGGCATCAAAACAAGAATTGCTAGCGTCTTTCTGAACATTATGTGTCCTCGTAACAGAATTTGGAACTAACCTCGAAAAAGATATATTGGAACTCTTCTGTGCAACTCTAATCCACCACAAGTCCTTGAGCTCGAAATTGTCCGATCACCACGTCAACGTGGTCTCCGCGTTTCACGCGCCTGCCACTGTTCGAGAAAGCCATCCAGTAGAACTTGCCTGCCTCGGGCGTGCCGCCCTGCCGCAATATCCCCACCTGTTCCAGGGACGGCACGACCAGGCTGACCCCGGCCTGCGGGTCGATCAAGGAAGGCTCTAATTTCTTATCGTTGAGCATCTTGGCTTTTTCCGCGTCTAGCACGCGGTAGGTAAATCGAATGATCTCGCCCGACTCCACCGCCTTAACACTGAGCGAGTCAACTCCCCAAACGAGTTGGTAATACTTGCCCGCTCGTCCTGCGAACCGACTTGGCTGATAGCGGGACGGAACTGCAGCTACCGGAGGCTTTGCGGCCGGGGCGGGGGATTTGGCAGCGGATTGAGCAAAAGCCGTTGAAATCATCATGCTGCTCGCCAGTAACCCCGCGAGGAATAGCGCTTTCATGATCTTTGTTAGTTGCTTATACATTCTTTATCCTGTTTTTACGGCCGCGGTTGTGCTGCGGAAGCGCGAAGGTTACGCCTAAAAAAGATGCTTCTCGCGAGTGTCTCGCGAGAAGCATCGACTCTAGACTTGGGTTGACCCGCCTGGCATCAGTTTGCAGTGCCATTCAGGGCTATTTGAACTCGACCGCACCGACGTCAACAGCGCTATTAGTCTTCCTCGCAGTGCCGAAGAAGTCCAACGAAGGCGCCGCAGCGTAGGTCGTACCAGAGTTAGCCGGCGTAATGTAGCCAATCACCGGTGAACCTGCCGCCGGCGCGTAGTTGCCGAGTGGCGAACCCGTCGTCGACGCTGGGCTCACCATCGCGAGTGGGCCCCAACCGATGTTGATCCAATTGTTGCCCTCGTCCACCGTCGCGGCAGGCGTCAGGTTGAAGATGGGATTGGGCACGGTTGCGTCCGAGATGCCCGGAGGCACCTGGTAGCCCAGCCCGCCATTCTCCGGTGGCACCCGTGAACCGTTGCAGTATTGGCTGACAACGGTCGGGTTGGAGGGCGAGTTCGGCCGGAAGCCTGTACCCCCGCCAGTATAGCCGGTGGTGCTCGTGAGCACCGAAGCCTGCGGAGTGAGCGTAATGCCCAAACTGTGGTTGGTCGGTCCCGTGTCGCCGCGCAGACCGATGTCCCAATAGTTGGTGGTGGAAACGCACTGGCCAGTGGCGGTCTGGCTCAGCGTGGGAACCAGCGCGACGACGTTTTGCTGGTTCAGGGTGCCCGTACCGAGGGGGCCCACACTGATGTGGAAATCCCGGTTCTGCCAGAATATATCGTTATACAGAATTGGGATCGAATACTGCCTGCAATTTCCAGCAGTCCCATGGCTCGGGGGACAGGTGATGGTCGCAGGGAGATTCGCTTTCAAGACCGCGCTGTCCTGGATGCTCACCAGCCCGGCGGGCTGAGGAGCCGAGGCCGTGCCGCAGTTTGCCGTGCAGGTGGGACCCTGCGTGCTGGCGAGGGGAGCCCCAAGAGTATTGAAGAGCACTCCCGATGAGGCGGTCGTATCGTTGGACATAATTGTGTTGTTGATGATGTTTACATTTAGCGCGTCCAGCAGCGAGATTCCGGCTCCATCCCAGCCGGCAACGTTGTTGGCGATGATGTTGTTGGTGACTTGTACCGAGTGCCAATTTGCCGGAGTATTCGGGAAGGCGACCACATCCGATCCGTTGACATGCTGGAAAGCGATGCCGCCGCCGCTGCCACTTTCCGCAGCGTTGCCCATAATCAGGTTGGCATTGATTACAAGGCCCGGACCTATGCCGTCGCTCGGCCCAACAGAGCCCAGGGGCGGCACGCAATCCGCATCGGTCGTGACGCCGCATGGAGGATCAACATCGGGGGTGCCCATAACGATCATACCACCGCCATTGGTCGGGATCGTCGGGTTGGTACTCTGATTGAACAGGATCGAGTTGTGCTCGATGTCACCGTTCTTGCTGAACCCAAGGTGGCCGAAGCCGCCGCCGTCCCCGGTGCTCAAATTGCCGCACAACCAGTTGTAGTTGAATTTGTAGTAGTCGGAGCCGGTGCAGAAGCTGACGCCGCCTGCCCCTGCCGGCGTGGCCGAGAACAATTCGTCGCCGCTGGAAGAGTTACTCGTGACCGCGTTGTGGTGCACGTTCACGTTCAAGTCAAAGCAGTACGGTAGCTGAGCATTCGTTACCGAACTGGTTTCGCATGAGCCGGGAGCCACGTTTGTGGCGCTCCCCACGATGTACGACGGAGCAAATTCGCCCTGGCCAACGTTGATGCCGCCAGACAGTGTTCCGGTATTGCCGTAGATCCGGTTGTTAGCGATTTGCAAGTTATGTCCCCAGCCGTGCACGAAGATGCCGCCTCCTCCCTGGGAACTGTTGGTGATGGTGAGTCCGTCGATGCTTGAGGGGTTGCACCAGAAGCTATTCGGGAACGGATTCGGCCCAGCGGTAGTCCCGCAAGTGGTGGCCGTGAGAAGCGTGGTACCAGCCGGGAAGCCGGCAAACAGACTGGAGTCGTACTGATTCTGACCGTGGAAGTCCACGCCTTTCGACAACACCGTAATTCCTGCTCCTTCAAGCGCGCCCATCAGGCTTGGCTCTTGTAACAGCTCGGCCAAGTTGCCGTTGAGGTTGGCGTCCCATCCGACCGTGGCTTCGAACGGAAGCCGGTCTATTTGAGCCTGCATCGTAGACGTGCAAGGGAACTGACCGGTTGGATCGTAAGGATTGGTGGCGTTGATGGGAGAACCACTGATCCCCAATCCAAACAGACAATTGATCTGCCGCCGCCAGGCATCCAGTTTGCCGGCGGGATGGGTATTTGCGTTGAGAATGCTGGAGACAGCACCGACACCTTGCAACCGGACCGGCTTCCACATGATCAATATCTCATTGTGGGAAACCTGGGAGTGGGTTGCACCGGTGGTAGTACACGCAACTAGACTGCCAGTCGTATTCTTGCAAGTAGGATCAATGATGATCAAGTCGCCTGGCTTGGCAGCATCAATCGCGCTCTGGATCGAGGCCGAAGCGGCGACGTGAGTCGGCGCTTTGCCGCCGATCGTGACGGTCACCGTGTCGACCGATTGCTTGCCGTTGGCTGCTGTGATTACCAATTCACCGCAACGCGCGCCCGCCACACCTCCGTATTGCGCTTGTTGCTGCGGGGCGCACATCGGCACGTTGTTGGGCACCGTGACGGTCAGCGTGGCGTCGCTCCAAGCGGTGGTCGCAGGCACTCCACCGATGGTCACTGTTCCCGCCGTAGCGCCAAAGCCATAGTGGCGGGTGACGGTCTTTTGATTGTACGGACTCGTTGTGGCCTTGGGCCCGGAGTACCCATAGTTGTTCACTATCTGGTTGCCCAACGCCGTGATCGTCAGCGTATGACCGGCCGCGCTCACATAAGGTCCAACTCCATCGCCATCCACTTCGCTGATCGCTGGCGTGGCATCCGGGTAGGCGCAGTCAGGATTGTTGTACCCGGCCCCTGCGAAAGCGGATGTGGGCGTGACCGGTGTATCCATGTACTGGGTTTGCCCCGGCATGAACGGAATCTCGTAGCAGAAATTGCTATAAGCCGGATTGTACAGCGGATCCGGGGTCGGTCCGGTGCCTGGATCGTTCATGCACGTGACCATCATCGTGGGCGCGTACCCCGTCGGGTTGGGCGGGTTCACTTCCCACGTCGAGTAATTCAAGCCGTCGTAAGCCCCCCACTGGTCCGTATACACGCGGGAGATTTCCGTACCGGACCAATCCTTAATGGAAACCGGCAGGTTGGCCGGCGAAAATTTCTCGCCGAATTGCGGCGAGAACGGGTCGAATTCCGAAGTGAAGTCGTCGGTGATAATGCCGGTGAAGTGCGCGGCGACGTGAGTCGAAGTGAAGATCCAGAACTTCGCCAGCGACGACGACTGGTCATCAAGCGTGACTTCCTTGCGGTCGCAGAGATTGCGAGTAGCTCCGGCGAACGGCGCTACTTCCGTTGACCCTGGGAACAGGCTGATGTAGTCGGGAACGACACGTGCCGCGCCCACGCATGGCCAGAAGGTCTCGACGCTGCCGGTGTCCCCTTCGTGACTTGGTAGGATCGTGCGGCCAAAAGCGTTAGTGGAATTCTGGGCATTGTTGGCGTTGTAGGCAGCGGCGACTTCGGCCTGGTCGGGCAGGATGAAAATATTGCCCAAGCCGGCGAACTCCTGCGTCACTGGCGCAACATAATTGTCGCCGATCAGAATGTTCTTGTCCTCTTCCTTCACCAGTTCATAGCCCGGAGGCACAACCATTTCTACTACATACTTGCCGGCGGGCAGCATGGGAGTGCCGGCGCGAATTGGGTCATAACTGGGATTGGTGTTGGAGCCGGCGGCAATAGTTGGGTTCGGCACGCAAATCGTGCAGTTGGTTCCGGTTACTTTCCCGTTAGCGTCAGTGGCGGTGACGCTGGGGAACTGATACATGCCGTCGTAAGGCGCCGGTTGGACCTGGTTCCAGTTGTGCATGCCGTCGTAGCACTTGAATTGGGAGTTGTTCGGAATCGTGTGCAAGGGCGTTCCGTTGTGCTGGTTGTTGTACACATCCAGGTAGTCCGGTTGGTTAAACAGTGTGAAAAAGAAGAGATCCGCGTTCGTGCCGCTGGCCGCACCCTGGCCCGGGCAGTTCATGTTGGGAACGGTCGCGGTCCCATTGGTATGGAAGCCCTGCGCCCAATCGTCCCAACTGCTGGTCGTCGTGTGATCCACCAATGTCAACGTCGGGGTCACCCCGTCCGCCGCAAAGCCCTCTTGGTAGAGGTTGATGGTTACTCCTGGCACGTCCGGAGTCCAACTGGTGTGAAGGAGCAGCGTGGGATCATCGAATGGCCGCGTCGAGGCATAAATCACCTCGCCGTGAATGCCGCCGTTCTCTGCCCGACCGGTGCCAACCGCGGGTGCGTAGGGTCTCTTCCCGAACTCGATGAAGCTATTCTGGCCAGAGAAGCCCTGCCAACCCTCGGTCAGTACCCCAGGCGGATCGACGCGGCCAGCGGAGGGGTTAGTCACGCTGCCCGCTCGAGTCGCGATGTTGGCACCCGTGCAATCCGCACTGGCGCAATAGACAGCGCCTGGTACACGTAGCGCGGCAGGTAGATGAACCTGTTCGGCTGTGTTCGCCAAGTTGGCGCCTATGTTGGAGGTTCCGCATGGCGGGTTGCCAGTCCCACCGCACGACGATGAGGCGTCGGCGGGCCCGCCGGCATCGTAGACCACATGAGTCCCGGTGTTCTTGTAACGGATCGTATCCGATTCCACAACGTACCAGCTGAAGAGCGGGAATATCTCGTTGAAGCCGGCGTTACCGCTCAGGTCGGTGTTGTTGAAGTTGGAGTAGCTGCCGTCACGGAACCGAATGTTCGTTGGCACCAGCGTGAGTCCCGGCTCGGTGGCATCTGGAATGCCATTGTAGTTCTGGTCAAAGAAGCTCTTGGTGTAGAGGTTCGCCTGCCACTGGTTCAAGGCTAGCTGCCCAAAGTCGAAACCCGAGCCGGCCAAGCGGACAGGGGTCGAAAGGCCGTCCACGAGCATATCGTTCCACTGATCAAAGACCGTGACTCTCCAATCACCATCGGGAACACCCGGAATGCTGAAGCTCCCGTCGGCGCCGCACTTGGTGAACGCGAAGTCTTCGCCGTCCGGATCTCCAATGCTCACGTAGCACTGGCTGAAGGCGAAGCTAGAGTTGTCGCCACTGCTGTAGAGTCTCTCATCCGGCGTGCGGCTCATGCGCTCGGTCGTAACCACGCCGGTCACGGTGTTGTTACAGTTAGTACCAGTGACGTTGGGGTCGCTGCCGTTGCAGACGCCCAATAAGCGGCCGTTTATGATTTTCGGGTTGGCAAAGCCGATGGAAACGTGGTATCCCGCCGGCCCAAACTCCTGGAAGAAACTTGGCTCGCCGATCCGGAGGAATGAATCGTGGGCCTTCTGTCCGTCCAGGGTGTTGGTTTGGAGCCACTCTTCACCTTTGGCAATCCGGTCCGCCCCCGGTGTAGCCACTACGCCGTATCTTCCCGGCATCAGGTTGGCAATCACAGCCTGGCCCGCCAGCGGGGACAGAGTCGTGCCGTCGGATTCGTACTTCGGGCAAGTAACAATCATGCCCGTGATACCCGTAGGACTCGCACCCGAACCAGTCTGCCGGGCACCGGCTGAAATCGGGCACGCATCCTTCCCTGTGGACGGATCAATCTGTCCCGACAGGCTGTTCGACAACGGCATATTGAACATGTCGTAGGTCATCTGTCCGGTCGCATCCCCCGTGCCGCCAGCGTCGTCCATGAGTACGATATTGAACTGTCCCAGGCCTGGCTCGTTGGGCGACAACACGTCGATTCCGCCGCCGCCATCCTGCTCACCGTTGAGCGGGAAGTCGTCCTCGAACACAAAGACGGACAGTTTCGACGGCGGGAATGGATTGGGTTGCGCGTAGACGGTGAGGGGTGCAGAAGCATACGAAGTAATGCCGGCGGGTAGTGCGGCGATCGGGGCGCCGCCCATGCCGTGGCCACAACTTGGAGTTGCATTGCCCAAACAACCGCCAACGTTCTCGAACGAGTTGGCGGCGTCACCCGGAAGGATCGAGAAGTAGTAACGCTTGGTCGGATCCAGATGAACCTGGCCCGGCAGTAAAACCGCCTGGCCGTTCCCTGTCGGATCGGGCCTGCACACCCCGTTGCCAATATCGCAAATCGCGTTTACGTGGGCCCCAGAAGTAGGATCGAAGACTGTCTGGCCGCCTTCGCAAGACAGCGGCCCCGTGCAGCCAGCCGCCACAAGCGGCATGTAGCTGGTGTGGAAGTTGGTCCCAAAGGTTGGAACGATACCGGCGGTGCCGAAGGTCGGGCAGCCCGCAGGTTGGGGGTTCGTCGTGCAGTTGGGGTTGACGTAGAAGGTGCGGTCTTCCTCAATAATCCAGCGATAGTCGGTGATAACAGTCGTTTTGTCCCTGCCGTCCAACACCGTAACCGCAAGATTGCTCGGTGCCGGGAAGATCAGAGTCACGATTGCTGAGCCGGTGCTGACCGTTCCCTGTGAGTTCTGCGCCTTGTAGGTAAAGGTGTAGGTGCCCGCCGAGGTGACGGAGGCTGTGAACCCGCCATCGCCGTTCGTATCCATGGTGAGCGCTAGGCCTGCTGATGGCACCGGGGCATTTCCGGCCGACATGGCGACCATAAGAGGATAACCCGCCGCGTCTCTGTCATGGCAGGGATTTGCCGGCGTTGGGGTGCATGAATTCCAAGGCGCCGACAGAACGCCCGCGGGCTTGATGCTCAGGACTGTGGCGTTCGCCGTGTACGTTTTGTTGCCCACGGAGATCCCACTTGCCGCCTCAATCGGCGCCGCAGTCAAGTTTACGGTAGCGGTTACACCGGAGGAGCACGTCGCCCCGGTGACAGTACCGTTCGCGCAGTAGGTAAATGAAGTAGGCGAACCCGTGTAGGTAAACGTCCCGTTGGTGTTGAGAACCAATCCTGGTACAGTCCCGACGGCCGTAACGCCATAGACATTCGTGTCGTTGGCGATCAGGCCTTTGGAAGGATCTGACACGATGAGCGTTTTGCCCGAAACCACAGAGGGGTAGTTATCTTGCCTCGCTATCGCAGGCCCGAATCCAGGGTCTACCGGGAGTCCAGCGCCATTGATGCCGATGTAAGCCACCATCCCGGTGTCGCGCGCGGTCGCGTTGCCCGACAGGCTCAACTCGCGGTCATACACAGGGAGGGCCGTCGTGACCGTCGCGGGCGCATTGATCATCACGTCATACGTCTTGCCCGCGGGCATAAATACTTCGCTCTGCACACGGGGAAGCCCTGGCAGGGGGTTGCCGTCTTCCGCGATAAGTGAAAAGCCGGAGGGAGCGTCGGTAGCCGGAGCAACGGCAACGCCTGTTTGTGATCCCACGATCGAAGGTATGTGCATGCGCAAGCCGGCATTCACGAAGCGCACCAATACATTTCCGGTCACGCCCGTGGCAGGCAAAACTGAGAACACCGAGGTCCCGGCGCTGGTCTTGTTGAATGCGAGTCCATTGATCAAGTAATACAAAGGCGTGTAATTCACCGCGGGCGGATAACAGGTCTGGTAAACCCCAACTCCCGAACTGGGATTTCCGCAGCCGCCTGGCAGGCCGGACCACACCTTGGTCTCGCTGAAACCTGCAGTGTTCACCGTAGTGCTGACAGACTTGTTTTGAACGGGGTCGATTTCACTGAGAAGCATCGGGATGTCAGCATTGTAGATCACGGCTGGAGTTGTACCGACAGCCGGATAAGCGGTCCCGGCCAGGCCTCCTGCCGGGGCGGTCGTGACCACCAATATGCCGTACAGGCCCATGGGACCCTGGATGGACGGGTGTGTGCCGGACTCAATCAGGTACGTGCCCGGCCGAGGCGTTGTCCAAGTAAGCGCGGTTGTCGCTCCCGCAGCCACTTCAGTAGAAAACGACTGCACGCGCGTCCCCTGCGTCGGTGGTACACCCACCCCTGTCAGCGGCGCACCCGGCGCGTTGCCCGCGATGGGCCACGTGAGTGGCTGGGCGTTGGTATGGTCCGTTGCCGGCGTGGTAGTTGCCGTCGTTCCGAGGCCGCCGCCCAACTGCCCTACAATCACCAGCGAAGTGGGCACAGTATTGGGAGTTGTGCTTCCTGTCGGCGTAAACGAGAGATGGTTCGTGAGGTTGATCGTCAGACTTTGTCCCGTGGGAACTGTAATCACCACAGGGGACCAGATGGCCGGGGTAATCGCCGCCGGATTCAACGGGGCGCAGGTCGCGGTCGAGCCGGTCACGCCAGTGCCGCAACTGTACCCCCACATCGGGACCACTGTGCCGTCGGGCAGGGTCGCGTTGGCCGACCCCGCAGTCAGATTGACTTGCTGCTGACCGAAAGTTACAACTGCGCCGAAGAGAAGGAGACCGAATACTCGGGCGGCGGCGTTCAGGATTGCTTTGATATTATGAGTTCTCATTCCCATTCCTCGTCGTTAGTTAGATTCGTCAATCCGAAATTCCCGGGAATCAACGAGCATCATCATCAGCATTCCGCCGGGGAAAACGTTGTTGGTGGTAATCTCGCGCTCGTTGTGCGAGTGCCACATGAACGCAAACCCAGCCTCGCTGCTAGGTGAGTTCGCGATCGTGCCCGACGGCGGTGTACTGCCGGTGGCGCCGCACCCGGCTGCAGGTGCTAGAGTACCGTTGCTGCACCCGGTCGCGCGGAGGGTCGCATTCGGACCGAGATAAGGGCTACCGCCGTACCAGGCGCCATTCGTGAGAATGTTGGCATCGGGCAGAGTTGCAGGACCGCCACCGGCCACATCTCCGAACGGAGTTACTTGCAGTGGCTTGTTATGGTCCTGACACCACTCGTAATAATTAATTGCAGTTTGCGCCGCGACCCCGGTGTTGTAGCCGTTGGCATCCGGAGTGCAAGGAAGGGCAGCGTTTGCGTCACCAGAAGAGGGATTGTGACCGTACGGATCCCAGTTTAGCCCCCTGCCCGTCCAATAGAAAATTCCATCCATGGCCATTCCTGGAGTTGTCGTGGTGGTGAACAACGCAGGCCCAGCGAGCTGGGTGCTATCCGTTGCCGACACAATCAAGTTGCCGTCGCGCCCGAGGATGCGTACATGGTTACCGTGCTCGTGGAACGGATGCTGCCAGCGTCCCTGGCCGATGATGCGTAGAAGTACCTGTTCACCCGGATGCATGTGAGGATTGCCGTTATAGGGCTGGTGGGGATAAGCGAACGCATAGTTGGTGTCCATGTCGTCGGGCATCGAGCGGCCGTTAATCAGGAAATACGCGGGGTGGTAAGGCTCAGTCGGGACCTCGAGACTGCATCCCGCGGCGCCAGCCACGCAATTTCCGGCTTTCCTGACTTGTGCCAACGCCTGCGTGTGAATGTTGGGATCCATCTCGGAGAATTGGAACAGGTATTCTCGGTCGTAGCAGGCTTTGTCGTTGTCGTAGGCAGCCCCCACCACGGCACCAGTATTGTTCGCCAGCCGATAATCAGATTCGCCCCAGTTCGCTTCCACAGCCAGGTTCGCAGCAGCTAGCCCGCCTGTGCAGGCGGTGGGGGTGGAGGCCGGGAGCACAATGATTGCGCCGTACAGGCCCATCTCGACCTGCAGGTCACCTTGCGTTCCGCTGTAATAGGCGCGTGTCCCTGGCGTTGAGGCAGTGAACGTGTAGGTCACCGTTCCGTTATGCGCCGCCTCCCGGGTCAGCAGGCCGACTACGCCGCCGGTCGCTGTCACGTTAAAGCCGGGGAAGAGAATCGAAGTGTTGCCAGCCGCGGCGGGAAGGTGATTGGTCAGCGTTACAGAGACCGTCTCCCCTTCCGTGACGATCAGCGTGGGGCCGGGCACTTGCATCGTGGTGCAAAATGGGGTCGTCGTAGTCGCGGGCTCAAAGCCGAAGGGATTGCCATTGCATCCGTATCCCCAGGAGTAAACCGCTGCCCCGTCTGGCTGGTTGATATAAGCGTCCTGCGCCGTCAAGTTGAACGTCGGGCCGGTAATGCCCGGAGCCGCAGCCTGCGCCGTAGCCGTGAGCAACAACGCGAGCACCAGCAAAAGAAGCAGTCGTGATATGCAGATCGTATTTTTCATATTCGTCGCCCTCATTGCCGCTCTCCTACTTGATATGGACTTCTGTCATGAGCCCACCGAAGTTCTCCGCGTCGTTGGAGAGGTGGTCGAGATTGGGGGTGTAGAGATAGAACACCTGACCCGAGGTATACCCCGTGGCATCCAGAATCACGTCGAGCGACTCGCCGCCGGCCAGCGTGATCGAGTTGGTGGTGTAGTAGAGATTGTTTCCCGCTTGATCCCGCAGCAGCTTGGCATTGATCGCGATAACCTTCATCGGAATCCCGAGCGAGGCCAGCGTCTGATATTCCGAAACATCCAGGTCAGAAATGCGCAGGAGCGCCTTTTTCCCTGCCGGGCTGTCGATGATTGAAGGCAGCGGCTGCGAATAGTGCATGGCGCCATCGGATGACATCGTTGCCAATGGACCCGGCGTAACCGTGTCCGGATAGCTCCGTCCGTTGAGCAGGAAGTACTTGTCCTTCATGTCCGAAAAACCTTCCGGATTGAACGTCATGCCAACAAAGTGGAAATTGGGATCGAAGCCGTGGATCTGGATGGGGTATTCGACATCGTAGTACGTCGAGCCATCGCCATCGTTGTACGCATACTTGCCACCCCCCGTCGCCCCCGTATTGACAGCTGGTAGCGGATTGGTGCACAGAATATCGACAGCGGTATTGCAAGCTGTGCGCGGATCGTTCTGCTGGTTTTGGAGCGCAGCGTAGAGGCCGGTTGTGGATGGCACGCGGTTCTGCCG
>Ga0066691_10000578_pt1 | contig 12805 bp, 10 predicted proteins | sample GraSoiAngelo_140_FD_66671 | JGI IMG/M metagenome (GOLD analysis project Ga0066691, IMG submission 66671) | Grasslands soil microbial communities from the Angelo Coastal Reserve, California, USA - 14_0929_12_30cm | ecosystem: Environmental > Terrestrial > Soil > Grasslands | place: USA... | reverse complement strand
GCTTCGAGAGCTTGCTGCGGGAGTTGGCCAGCCGGGCCCGAGTGACTTACGCGCTCAAACCGCAGAAGGCGGAGGAGAAAACGAATTTAACGTTCCGGCAGGTGCCGGAGCCAACGCCGGGAAACAATCTGACACACGGCGGTCATCGCATCAAGATTGAACAGGCTGTACGATTGAACAGGCTGTACGCGTACGGTTTGGTGCGCGCCAACTCCAGAGGAAAACTGCCAGTCGGGGCGATTTGACTTGGCACTAGCGTAGCCGTGAAGCGCTTCCGACAGAAGCTCGCTAGAAACGGCATTCCCCGTATAACGCGAAAACTCGGCCACCTGCAAGACCCAGCAGGTAGCGTGATTGTTCTTCGCTTCGCGCTCTTCAATACCGTGCGATGAGGTGGTCATCCAATTCAGATACGCAGCGAACCAAGCTTTCACGTCATCGCGCACATCATTCGCCAAAGATCGCGATCCCTCGAGTACTGCCGCAGCACGAGCGACCTCGACCAAATGGAGGGTATCGATGATTCCGATTCCCCGCCCGGTGGTCCGTCCGTGAATTGCCTGGGCAAACTCGAGATGCGGATTTATTCGGGTTGATTCGTCAACGAACCAAGCACGCAGATGCCTTACGGCGTGAGCGGCGTAGCGTTCTGTTCTGGTGATGAGCCACGCCGCGGAAAGTGCCGGCATCTGGACGCTCAGCTGGAGCAACGCGTGGCGATGCTGGATAAAATTGTCCGGATTTGAGAGGCCATCTCGCTGGATGTATGGGCCAGATGGATTTGCCGGGTCCGGCCACGAGTAGTCACCCTCGGAAAAATAGTCGTGCTTGCCGCCGGCACTGCGAACAGCCGGGAAAGCTGTGATCGTGACCGGTGCTTCGCGCAGATAGCGTTTCGCGGCGCGAAGAATGCGCGTTCGATCAATCGCGGCTACATCGATCTCCGGGAGATGCAGGTCTTCGCTGGCTGGCGAGGGGAGCCTGTGCTTTGCCGGTAACGGCACAAACGCGCCAACCGCGGCCGCACAAAAGGTCCGGCGAGAAGGTCTTGGCCCGACGATGGCTTCTCCATCTCCATCATTCTTTGTAGTCATTTGAAGAGAATCGATCATTCGCTCCAAGAATCTTGTCGCTCTCATTCACAGAGTTTCGAACTCATGCCAGAACACCCGTGCAGCGGTCCGGGCCAACAACCTTCTTCTCAGCAAGAAAACGCGGTGCGTCTGATGGTGATAGAAAAGGTGCGCAGAGCTTACTCCATCCCGATCGCCCTGGCAAAATCCCCTTGCGGAACGACTCGCGGTCCTAAATTGATGCCGAACGCGCAACGTCCTACTGTTTGGTTGCTTCCTGCCCTCCCCTCCATTTTTGGGAGCATGGAAGCGCGTTGCTTTTCAACGGGAAATGCTGTTTCATGTTTCCTGGCAGGGATAGGGTTTTTCCCGGTCTGGGCTATTTTTTCGACTTCATCCCGCCCTTAGATAAGTGTCGTAGCGTAAACCGGCCCGTGGACACTGTTGCGCCTTCATCCCACCTGAGGGCGCGGTTAGTCCAAAAAAAACAACCGAAGAATTCGACCGCCGAGGGGAAAGGTCATGAAAGTATCATCCGTGTGCTTGTTGCTTGCCGTAGTTGCACTATTGGGAGGATGCGCCGTCAAACCAGATGCAGTGAATCCACCTTCTGAAGTCATGGTCACGCCGGGCAGTGCTCAGGCCATCGACTTCGCGCAGAGCCTGAGTCTTAACGCGTCAATTACCGGCGGCAACTCGAGTAAGGGTGTCGCTTGGACGCTAAGTGGTGCAGGGTCCCTCTCGGGAGAGACGCCAACGGCCGCTATTTATAACGCACCCACGTCCGGCAATGCGGGAACCGCAACCGTCACTGCTACCTCCGCGTCCGATTCCACAAAGTCCGCGTCGGTAACCATCAACGTCACACCCCCTCCGTCGGTGACCACAACTTCGCTTCCTGCCGGGACACAAGGCACGGCGTACAGCCAGACGGTGGCAACTTCGGGAGGGGCCGGGACGGTGACGCTCACGGTCAGCAGCGGAAGCCTGGCCGCGGGGTTGAGCATGGATTCTTCGGGGCACATCACGGGCACGCCAACGGGACCTAGCGGCACCAGCGCTTTCGCGGTAATGGCCCGGGACTCCAGCAGCGCGGGCGCGCAGTCCTCCCAGTGGAATCTGAGCATCACCATCAACAGCTCCGTGCCAGCCATGACTTGTGGATCTGGTCGCGAGTCGCTCTTGAACGGCCAATACGCATTCACCATGCAAGGTTTCGATGCCAACGGGGCGGTGACGCTGGGCGGCATGTTCGATGCCGACGGCGCGGGACACATCGCCCGGGTCGTGGGCGTAGAAGACGTTAACAGCAGCAGAGCGGTCGAAACAAATGTTCCCATAAGCAGTGCCAGCAGCTCGTATTCCGTAGGAGGAGACAACCGCGGGTGTATGGCCATCACCACTGCCGCCGGGACATCGATCTATCGTTTTGCCCTCGGGGTGATCAACGCCGGTGTGGCCAGCAAGGGTCGCTTCATCGAGTTTGATAATACGGGAACGCTGGGGTCGGGGCTCTTCGAGAAGCAGGATCCCAGCGCCTTCTCGACGTCCCAATTTAACCGCGCCTACGCCTTTGGCGCAGATTCGACAAGCACTCTTATCACCAGCATGCGAAACAGGTTCGCCATGGTAGGCGCGTTTGCCGCGAGCGGAAGCGGGAGCATCACCAACGGCGAGCTGGACGCCAATGATAACGGTGACATGAATAAGAGTGGCGGACTGAATTATCCGACCAGCGGTCTGCCTTTTACGGGGAGCTATACGGTGTCATCGAATGGCCGAGGCACCATGATTTTCACGGTCGGAACGCAAACCGTCAACATGAGCTTGTACATGATTTCCGCAAGCGAAGCACTGTTTATCAGCGTCGACCCGCAGTCCAGCGTCGCTCCGTTCATGGGCTCGGCGCTAGAGCAATCCGGAGGTCCATTTTCGACTTCGTCGATGAGCGGCCCAAGCGTTCTCTACGTGAGTGGACTGTGTGTAAACTGCGGGCCGGGTTCGACCATAGCTTCGGACCTGATCGCAGGTATTTTCACGGTCTCGAATTCCGGCAGCTACTCTTTTAATGGAGACGAAAGCAAAGCCGGGAGCATTTCATCGGTCAATGACACGGCCACCGTCAACGTAGCTCCTAACGGCCGGGTAATTGCACAGGGGGGAGCGCGACCTCCGCTCTTTTATCTAGTGAGCCCGTGTAGGGCGTTTGTGATGCTCGTGGACGGAGGGGTCTACGCGGGCTTCGCGGAGCCGCAATCCGGAGGCCCGTTCACGAATCAGTCCGCGAACGGGACGTACGTCTTCGGCTCAATCGGGGTGACGCACCAGAGCATAACTCACGAGTCTGGCGTGGCCACCTACGACGGCATGGGAACAGTTGTTGGAACCAGTGACACGGCGTTAGTGGGCCCAACCTCCTCGAATCCCAGTTTAAAACCTGACCAGACCTTCTCCTATACGTATGCGGTTAGCCCCAATGGGAAGTTAATGCTGACGCAGGGCCCCACGATCTACATCATTTCGCCGACCAAACAGGTGGTCTTGAATGTAGACCCAGCGGATTTGTACGCGAGAATTGAACCCGTCGAGCAGTAGGGAGCCAATCAGAGCCAAGTCCCCTTTACTGAACGCCCCGGTGGTGTGTGATCCGTGGCTGAATAAGGGGCTTTTGTTTTGGCTGGTTTGCCGAAGCTTCCCGTTGGTTTTGTTGCAGCTTCGTACCGGAGGTTAGGCAGGATTCCAGGTGTTCTTCGCGGTACGTGCGACACCTAGAAGGCGTTCGATTTTTCGACTCCCCAGCTCAGGGACCAGGAGGTCGATGGTTCAAAATCGATGCGCCCCGACCAAATTCAGCTGTAAGCCTTTTTGTATAGCGCACCATTTTGTTTGAAATTCCTTCGGACGCAACAAATCTTTCTCGTTTAGACTCATTGCGTTATGGTGGGGGATGCAGCCTTGCTGCGAGTCCTTGGGAGGGGAAAATTAGGTGCAGGATCGCTCGTTTTTGGAAGCAAAATCAGAAGTCGAAGAACAAGTCCCTTGGCTTAGAAACATCTTCATCTCAGGCTACGCCGGTTATGACCGCCAACTCCTCCCCGGCGAAGACATTCCATGGCTCTGTGTGGGCCAGGGAGCTTCAACAAACGGCGCGTCAATTCACCGGAGCCTTTCAAGCGATGCAGTCATTTATCTGAAAACCTTTTCTAAACGCCCCCACCAGTGAGAATCTATGTGACACCGCCAGCACGGGTAGGATGCTGCAAGTTAGAAGAAGGAGCCGAACTGATTCGGGAGGTTCTATGAAGAAGATGTTAGTTGCTTGGCTTGTCTCGCTGCTCCCGGCTGTGGTCCTTGCCCAGGAGAGCGTGCAGAAGCCGGAAGTCCCAGTGGAGAAATGGACCGCCAAGACGATCTTGCTGATCGGCGCCCATGCGGACGATGACGCAATGTCGCATGGCACGCTGGCGATGCTTCAGGCGCACGGAAACCAGATTTACATTGTGACTCTTACGACGGGAAATGTGGGCACACAGGACCCGAATTTGTCGCGAACCCAGCTTGCCCAGATTCGGCGGGAAGAGGAATTGGCCGCGCTGGGCGAGCTGGGTATCCCGGGAGGGCACTACATCAATCTTGGATACGACGACGGGCTTCTCGAATTTGAAGATCGCAAGGCGGTGGTGGAAAATCTGGTGCGCTCGATTCGGAAGATCCGACCGGATATATTGTTCGCGTTTGATCCGGGCAAGCGCTATCAACGCTGGCACAAGTCGGATCACCGGACAGCCGCCTACCTGGCAGCGGATGCAGCGCGGGCCGCCATGTGGCGACTCCTGTTTGAAGGGCAGATCATCCAGGAGGGTCTGCGGGAATATATGATTCCCGAGTATCTGTTCTACGACAGTGCCAAAGAGGATGAGAACACTTGGGTGGACATCAGCGAGTTTGTGGAGAAGAGGATAAATGCGGGGGCAAAATATGTCAGCCAGTTCGGACCGGGCTGGAAGAGCTATAAACCGAACCTCTCGGAAACCGAGTTGAAGCAATTGAAGGAATCGGTACGCGAGTCGGTGAGAATGAAAAACGGGAAGCCCATCGAAGGGTTCCGTTATTATAAAGGTCTGCCAGATTCCATAGGAAAATAGGCCGACGATTCAAAGGGCGGGGTTGCGGCGGGCGTCGCATGGCAGGAAATCGGTTTTTCTGGTGCCCGGTTTGTGATAACTTTTTTCCCGGCTGAATACTGTAATTCCTTACCGGGAGGAAATGGAGGTATGGCCACGAAAGGTATTGCGGCAGTTTTGTTACTGCTGGGGTTCGGTGCAGCAGCCGAAGCCCCGCCGCAGGATGCATGGGTGTCGCTATTCAATGGAAAGGATTTGACGGGCTGGAAAAACAACGGAGCGGAGAAGTGGGTCGTTGAGCAGGGCACCATTCTGTGCGAAAGTGCGGCTAACAAGTATGGCTATCTGACGACCGAGAAGACCTATCGCGACTTCACCTTGCGCCTGAAGTTCAAGGGTGAAGCGGCGGGCAACAGCGGCGTGTTTATCCGCGCGCGGATTACCGGCATGGACCCGGAACACGGACCGGACATTGAAGGGATGCAAGTGGAGGTGGACCCCAGCGTGGGCAAGCACACGGGCGGCCTGTATGAAAGCGGAGGGCGCGGCTGGGTAAAGATGCCCACGGTGGAAGGTGAGCAGGCCTTGAAAGCCGGCCAGTGGAATGACCTCGAAGTGGCCGTCGCGGGCAATCACATTGTGACGCAGCTGAATGGCGCGAAGATTGTGGATTACACCGATACCGCGCCAAAATTCACCGATGGCGTGATTGGCTTGCAGATTCACACTGGCGGAGGCGTGAAGATGAGGTGGAAAGATATTTTCATCCAAGAGAAATAGATGGCGGAAGGCGCACTTTCCTGGTGCGACCGCAAATTTCCTTTTCTGAGCCAGCATCATGAACAAACAGAACCGTAGAGCCTTTCTTCAAGTTTCTACTGTCGCTCTGGCATCCGGGCTGGGCCCAGTTGCCGCCCTGCGGGGTGGTGTTACTGCCGACGATTTGGTGTCGAATCTCAGCGTCGCGCAAGTTGCTCCCACTGTACCCGCCAATGAGGGGAAGCAGCCGCTGCGCCTCGGGCTGATTCTGGGCATCGGCAGGGACCCCCATGATGCTATCGCCAAGGTTCACGATCTTGGCTTTCCGACATGCCAAGCTTTCCTGGAGGAGATCGACCCCGTGCTTGCGGGCCGCTTGCGCGAGGCGCTTAACAAATATCAGATTGAGGTGACTTCCCTGGTTGTTGGCGGCCCGGGACGGGAAGTGTGGGACTTCTACGGGGGGCCGCTGACGATTGGATTGGTTCCCCGGGAGACGCGAGAAGCGCGCATCGCACACATCAAAAAGGCGTCGGACTTTGCCAAACAGTGCGGCATCGCCGCCGTGCAGACGCACTGCGGATTCATTCCCGAGAATCCCAATGACCCGGTGTACAAGGAAACGGTTACGGCTATGCGCGACGTAGCAGGATATTGCAAACGCAACGGCCAGAATTTCCGGTACGAGACCGGGCAAGAGACACCTATCGCGCTGGTGCGCGCCATTCAGGACGTCGGCCTGGACAATCAGGGCGTTAATTTCGACCTCGCCAACCTGATTCTTTATGGCAAAGCGAATCCCGTGGACGCTATCGAACTCCTCGGCCCCTACGTCCAGGGAATTCACGCCAAGGACGGTCTGTGGCCGACGAACCCCAAGGAGCTGGGGCAGGAAGTTCCCATCGGGAAAGGCAAGGTGGATTTTCCGCGGATCATCGGGCGGCTGAAAGAACTGAACTACCGAGGCGCCGTCACGATCGAGCGGGAAATTTCGGGCCCACAGCAGGTGGAAGACGTACGAGCGGCGAAGGCCTATCTCGAGAAGCTGATTGGATAAGTTGCCGCGTCAAGCGGGATCTGCGCACCACGAGGAGGACGGAGGATATATGTCAGAAGACACGAAGCACGGATTGAGTTGTTCAGAGAAAGTGGACCGCCGGAAATTCCTTGGCGTTGCGGCGGCCACCGCCGGGATGCTGTTCATCAAACCGGAGTTGGTGCGCGGAACAGCGGCAAACTCCGCGGTTCGCGTTGGACTGCTCGGGTGTGGGGGACGCGGCACCGAAGATGCTACCAATTTGATCGATACGGGCGGCGCGCGCGTGGTGGCGCTGGCCGATCTGTTTCAAGACCAACTGGACAAAGCGCGGGAGAACTTCAACAAAATGCAACAAGCGAAAGGCTACGCGGCGCTGGACGCCGCACAGCTTTTCGTGGGACCGAACGCTTTCCAGCAGATTGCCGCTTCAAAGGAAGTGGACGCCATCGTAATCGCCACGCCGCCCTATTATCATCGATGGCATTTAGAGCCAGTAGTCGCCGCCGGCAAACACGTTTATCTCGAAAAACCGGTGGCCGTGGATGTGCCCGGCGCGCTGAAGGTAATGGAAATCGGGAAGCGCGCCGCAGGGAAGCTGAGTCTTGACGTGGGATTCCAGATCCGCGACTGCCCTCCATTCGTTGAAATGGTGAAGCGGATTCATGGCGGGGCGCTGGGTAAAATCATTTGTGGGGAATCGCACTATTTCGCGGGGTACCTGGACCGACCGGCTTGGCCCGACGCCACACCCGTGGAGCGCCGCCTGCGTAACTGGGTGTATGACCGAGTTCTTTCCGGGGACATCCTGGTCGAGCAGAACATTCACGTGGTTGATATTTGCAACTGGGTGTTAAAGGCGCATCCGCTGAAAGCTTCGGCGAGCGGGGGGCGCGCTGGACGTCCCACGGATGGCGACGTCTATGGGAACTACGACGTGCTGTTCCATTATCCGGAGGGAGTTGACGTCACGTTTAGTTCGACGCAGTTTGCCAAAGGCTGGTGGGAAGTGACCGAACGATTCTTCGGCACCAAAGGGACCTCGCAGTCTCCCTATAGCGGACCGCTGGGGATTTGGGGCGATGAGCCGTGGCAGGCTGAAGGCACTCCTGCGAAAGACGCTGAGCAGACCGGGTTTTCCGCAACCGGGAAGTTCACCTCGAACCTGGAATTTGCGGACCGCGAGAAGAAGAAGGCGTTCGTTGAGAGCATCACCAGCGGCAATTTCCACAATCAAGCCGACAAGGGCGCCGAATCCGCCCTTTCATGCATGATGGCCCGCACTGCGGCGTACACGGGGCGCGAGGTCAGCTGGGAGGAGACGCTGAAGTCCACGGAGGCGTGGGACCCGAAGATTGACCTGAACAAGTTGCGGTGAGGTCGCGATTCTGGATCTCTCTCAAGCGATTCCGGCCGCCGGTCTGCCGGAAAGGAATCCGCGTGGAATGGCGAAATTTGAAAGCCTCTGAGGTGTATATGTGCAATTCTTCGCGCCGTGAATTTCTGAAAACCACTGTGACCACAGCTTGTTCAGCGGGACTCGGCGTGTGCGGCATTGGCGAACTTTTTGCCGACGCGCGCGCGTCGCGCAGCACGTTCGCTACGCCGTCTTCCGCACCGTTGCCGATCAAGAAGGGTGTGCTTCTTGAAATGCTGCCCGCCAAGCTGAGCTATGCGGAGCGCATGAAAATGGCGCGTGACGTGGGGTTCGAGGTGATCCAAGCGCCCACGACTCCCGTCGAGCACCAGGCCGAGGAGATCAAGAAGGCCGCTGACGGCGCGGGGGTGCGCATCGATTCGGTGATGAACATGGACCACTGGAAAGATCCGCTGTCGTCGAGCGATCCGGCAGTGGTGGAAAAGAGCCTGGCGGGGATGCGCACTTCACTGCACAACGCCAAGCTCTGGGGATCAGACGCCGTGTTGCTGGTTCCCGCGGTGGTGAATCCACAGACTTCCTACCGCGAGGCCTGGAGCCGTTCGCAGAAGGAGATCCGCAAGCTCCTGCCTCTTGCTGAGGAACTGAAAATTGTGATCGCCATCGAAGAGGTGTGGAACAAGTTTCTGCTTAGCCCGCTGGAGATGGCCGCATACATCAAGGAGTTTCAAAGCCCGTGGATCCAGGCGTGGTTCGACGTTGGGAATGTGCTGCTTTACGGCTATCCGCAGGACTGGATTCGCACCCTTGGCAAGAGCATCGTCAAGGTCCACCTGAAAGACTTCAAACGCAAGGAAAGTGGGTACCAGTGGGTGAACCTAGGTGATGGGGACGTGGACTGGGAGGCGGTGCGCGAGGCGTTTCGCGAAATTGGTTACGCGGGGAGCGCCATTACCGAACTCGAAGCGGGTGACGAGGCTTACCTCCGCGACGTGAGCCGGCGCGTGGACCGGCTGATCATAGGGCGTGCCTGAGCGCAGCCGACGGATAGGCGTATCTCCCTTCCGCGCGGAGCTGAGAAAATAGCCGGAGCCGGGTGGAAGCTTCCAAAAAGCGGAAAATTCTGGACAGTTCCTCATGGTCCAGTGACAATTTGAGACATGGGCCGTCCGCTGCTGGTGGGAACCCGAAGAGATTTTCTAATTGGAGCGTGCGCTTTTCTGCTCCCGCAGTCCCGCAGAAAGAGCCTCCCGCCCGCGCCGCCATCCGTGGCGAGTCCCATTCGTTTTCGCGAGATGGCCGGCCAAGCCGGGTTGGATTTTGTGCTTCAGAACAATCCCACGCCGCGCAAACACATGATCGAAACCATGCCCGGTGGGGTTGCCGCTTTCGATTACAACGGGGATGGGCTGACCGATATCTTCTTCACCAACGGTGCGTCGATTCCTTCTCTGGAAAAGGATTCACCCAAGTTTTTCAACCGGCTTTACCGCAACGACGGCGGAATGAAGTTCACTGACGTTACCAGGGAAACCGGAGTGGCGGGGACGGGCTATTCCATGGGCGCCGCAGCGGCGGACTATGACAATGACGGCTACACGGATTTGTTTGTCGCCGGTGTGTACCGCAATACTCTCTATCGCAATCTGGGTAATGGCAGATTTGAGGACGTAACCAAAGCCGCTGGCATCAAGAGCGACAAGTGGTCCGTTGCCGCCGGCTGGTTCGACTATGACAACGATGGTTGGCTGGATCTGTTCGTGGTCAATTATGCCCACTGGACGCCCGACTTTGATCGCTTTTGTGGTGATCGCGATCGCCACTTGCGCGTTTATTGCCATCCTAAATATTTCGAGGGGTTATCCAACACCCTCTACCGGAACCGGCGCGATGGGACTTTCGAGGACGTCACTGCCAAGGCGGGCATCGGCGCGCACATTGGTCGCGGTATGAGCGTCGCTTTTGCCGATTATGATAACGACGGCTTAATGGATGTGTTTGTCTCCAACGACAACCTGCCGAACTTCCTGTTCCACAATCGCGGTGACGGGACATTCGAGGAGGTGGGGCTCCAGGCCGGAGTGGCTCTTACGAACAATGGACTGCCGGTGGCCAGCATGGGGGCAGATTTTCGCGATTACGACAACGACGGTTTGCCGGATCTCAACGTCACTGCCTTGGCAGGTGAAACGTTTCCTTTGTTTAAGAATCTGGGAAAGGGTCTGTTCCAAGACGCAACCCACCAAAGCCGGCTGGGCGTTCTCACTGCCACGCGTAGTGGCTGGAGTAACGGCTTCTTTGATTTCAATAACAATGGGTGGAAAGATCTGTTTACTGCCAATTCCGATGTCAATGATTTGATCGACCTGTTCCAATCCACACACTACAAGCAACCCAACAGTCTCTTCGTTAATCTTGGGAACGGCACGTTTGAGGACGTTTCGGCGGAAGCTGGCTTTACTCTCTCACGCGCTCACCGCGGCAGCGCCTTCGCTGATTTAAATAATGACGGAAAAATCGACATTGCCGTTAGCGCCCTCGGAGAACCCGCAGAGCTTTGGCAGAACGTCAGCCCCGACGTCAACCATTGGCTCGTCCTGAAGCTGATAGGCACGAGAAGCAATCGCGACGGGATCGGCGCGAAGATCCAGTTAGGCAATCAGTTCAACCATATGACCACCGCCGTGGGCTACGCTTCCTCCAGTTCGGCAGGCGTCCACTTCGGATGTGGCCAGCTCGACAAGATCGAGCGCATTGAGATTCGCTGGCCAAGTGGGGTAGTCCAGGTGTTGCCCACCGTTCGGACCAACCAAGTTCTCGAGGTCCACGAGCCTTCGAAATAGCTGGTACATTGATGGCTGTTTAAGGAGCGGTGATCTCCACCTCTCGTTTTGCCGCCTCTCTGGCGGCCACGGCAGAGCCCTGAATCTTCTGGTACTTCAGGAGTGCTTGTTGGGAGAGACTGGGCTGGCCACTGGCCTGGTATGCGCTTGCCAGTTGGTAATGCAAGCTGCCGTCTTCATCGGTGGCCAGCGCCGCCTGGAGATGCGGTATAGCCTGGGCCGCTCTTCCTGCAGCCAGGTAGGCGCGCGCCAAGGCCTTATGCGCCGCCAGTAATTGGGGATCACCGGCCAGGGCGCGGTTGAGCAGGGGAATCGCCTCTTCCACTCGTTGCAGGTCGACGAGCGTCTCACCCACGAGAAAACTCAATTCCGCCGAGGCCGGCTGCCCTTCTAGCAGCTTTTGGAGTATGGCTAAGGCCCCGCCGTAGTCTTGGCTGAATTTCAGGCTGATGGCCAGTTGCTTCTGAATTTGCTTGTCCGTGGGCGAAAGTTTAAGAGCTTCACGCCATTCTTCAACGGCGTCCGCGTACTTTTTCTTGCCGTTGTAGATATTGGCTTTCAGTTGGTGCTGCTCCAAAGAGGGCGGCAATTGACCGAGGCGAGTGAAGGACTGGAGAGCCAGCTCATTGTAGGCACGCGAGCGCCAATAATGCGACTCGGGAGTATTCGCTCCCTGGGTGGCCGCCAGCAGCTGAGGGAACTGTCCTTCCCGGAACTGGCACTCGAATGTGGGGGTACGGCAATCCGGTTGTGGAAGACTGACTTCCTTCTCCTCTTCAATGTTTGCCCAGTCGAGATGCTCAGTTTGACGATAGATCTCCGCCACCGCCCGGTGCACTCCTCGCATCGCAGGCGCTTTTTCTAGTGCACGACGGTACAGATAGAAAGCGCTTGAGAACTGCTGCTCCCTGAGTCGAGCGTCTGCCACCAGCGCCAGCCAGTATTCAGATTCCGGTGCCGTCTTCTGCAACTCATCGAAATCGCGAACGGAGAGCGATTCGTAGCTGCGCCCCAGTCCATACCAGGCCGCTGAACTTTCGGGATCCAATTCTGCAAGCTTCTGGTACTGATGGGCTGCTTCGGTGGGGCGGCCGAGCGAAAGGAAGGCACCAGCGAGCATCTCAAGTGCGCCGCGGTGATCCGGCTGCAAGTGCAGGACCATCTTGAGGGCCTCGACGGCTGCAGGCGCCTTGCCCAGTTGGAGACGAGCTGCACCAAGGAAAAGCCAGGCGGGCGTCAGTTTGGGATCGAGCCGGACCGCCACTTCCAGTGGCTCTACGGATTCCCTGTCGTCTCCCGCCATGTGAAGCGCCATGCCCAGGTTCAGCAGTAGACCGGGGTTGCGGGGCACCGCTTGATTCAATTCACGGTAGAGGGGAATGGCCTCCGCAAACTTACCCTGTGCCATGAATTCCTTGGCGCGCTGCGATTTCAGTGCTAAGTCGTCTGACTCATTGGAGCTGCCTGATTGCGTCAGGATCGAAACCAGGCAAAAGAGGAGCGCGCCCGCTGCTTTCATCCGAGTCCCCATGTTCCAACTAAGCTCAATTATAGGCAGATGCGTTCTCGGGCGTCAGTACGCAATTCAATTG
>Ga0066691_10000575_pt1 | contig 12823 bp, 7 predicted proteins | sample GraSoiAngelo_140_FD_66671 | JGI IMG/M metagenome (GOLD analysis project Ga0066691, IMG submission 66671) | Grasslands soil microbial communities from the Angelo Coastal Reserve, California, USA - 14_0929_12_30cm | ecosystem: Environmental > Terrestrial > Soil > Grasslands | place: USA... | reverse complement strand
CTTCGTCGCGGGTGGGCCGCGCGCGGCTGACGTGGCTCGCAGTGTCGGCGCTCGTCGTGCTCTCGGTGATATCGATGGTCCAGCTTCTCCGAGTCCATCGCTTCGACCCGTCGACCTCCGCAGAGGCGACGCGTTTGGTTGCGACGTCGTCAGCCAAGTCTCCCTATGCGGCCATTGCCGATCGCGACGTCCGCCCCGAGCCGCCCGTGCCGTCGCTTGGCGGCGCTGGGTATCAGTTTACCGACCCCGTCTTCCGGTCCCGGATGCTTCGGATCACGGACGCGAACACTCGTCCCGATACCGTGGGACGCTCATGGGGCTCCCCCGCGTCCCCGGAGACCAGCGCGTGGAACACCACCAGCACCAGGTTTTTTGTCACGGGTGACGGCGGCGAGCAGATTCCCTTCGACTTCGATCCACGGGGGATGACGGCGTCCAGAACGGGCAACCGACGCAATCCAGCCGGTGGCCTCGTGCTCGGTTTTGGCGGCGAACCGTCGTTCAGCTTTCTCGATCCGGATGTCATCTACGGACTGCAGGGCGCCGACCCCCATAAGATCGTGCAGTATCGGTTCGCCAGCGGCGAGGAACGCGTGGTCCACGACATCGCATCGTGCTTGCCCGGAATCGCGTCCCGCGGGGCAGGAATCTCCGTCGCCGCGGATGACCAACGTCTCCTCACCTATGTCGGCGGAGACGTTCAGGATCTGGATACGCATGTGTATGTCTACGACCGCGCACGCGGCTGTCGGTGGCTCAACGCGGAGACGGGCCAGGTCGGTGGCGAGTGGGGGCCGCCGGGAACGTATGAGGGGGATCACGGCTGGACGATCCACAATGCGCGCATGGCGAAAAATGGCAAATGGGCCAAGATCACCGCGGGCAGCGGATCCCGCGTGGGCGTGTATTTCTGGAACATCGACACCCTGACCGTCATCCCATGCCCCGTGGGTCGGCCGACCCGCTGCTCCGGCCATATGGTGATGGGCTTTGATCACGTGATCAATCATCGTGGCGTGACCGATGGGATGCAGGTCGCGATTCGGCCCCTGGAGGATCTCAAGAGCGTCAGACCGCTGATCGTCCCCGAACTCCGACCGTCCCGGTTTGTGATCGAGATCCATCCGACGTGGAACAACGTGCGGCCGGACGAGACACAGCCCGTGTGCACCGAAGTGTACCGGACGGACGGCCGTGTCGAACGCGCGTGGGATGGGGAGATCATCTGTATCGAAACTGACGGGCTCGCGTCGACGGTGTGGCGATTCGCGCATCATCGCAGTCAGGTGGCGAGCTTCGGGGATCAGCCGCGCGCCAACGTGTCCCAAGATGGACGCTTCGTCCTCTTCACATCGAACTGGGAACAAACGCTGGGTCGAGGACCGGACGGACCGCGCCACGACGCGTTTCTCGTGGAGCTGACTCCGGCCGCCGCCCCTCTGAGCACCCGTCGATGAGACGACGCCTGCGGCGCATGAGCCTGGACGAACTGCTCGGTCGAAGCCGGCAGGAGGTCTCGAAGGTACTCGACCGGACGGGCTTGCTCACGAGAGACGGGCTCACGCCGTGTGACGCCATCGACGTCGAATCCTTTCGGGCCGTGGGGTCGCGGCGGTTCTTCGCAGGGGCGGTGAGTCAGCGAACGCCCCAACTCCTGGACGTCCGGCTGCCCGCCGTCAGGAACGAGGTGGTGAGCGCCGCGGACGCCGTGTGCCGCGGCCGCTTCGATCTCCTCGGGTACCGAGGACTGCTCTTCGGCGAGCCGGTGGACTGGCACCTCGACCCGGTCTCCGGACGGCGAGCGCCGTTCACTCACTGGAGCCGGATTGATCACCTCGACTACGCCCTCGTCGGCGACCACAAGGTCGTCTGGGAGCTGAACCGGCACCAGTGGATGGTGGGGCTCGGGCAGGCCTACCGGCTGACGGGCGACCCGCGTTACGCCGATGCCTTCGCCGCCTTCGTCAGGCAGTGGATGGACGCCAATCCTCGGGGGATGGGCATCAACTGGGCAAGCAGCCTGGAGGTCGCCTTGCGGCTGATCTCCTGGTGCTGGAGTCTGTGCCTCTTCCGGGACTCGCCGGCGCTGTCCCGAGGACTGTTCGCCGAGGTGCTCGGCGGAATCTGGGCTCACGCCGCCCACGTGGAGCGGTATCTCTCGTACTACTTCTCACCCAACACGCATCTCACGGGCGAGGCCCTCGGCCTCGTCTACGCCGGGCTGCTCTTTCCGGAGCTCCCGCCGTCGAAGCGCTGGCGTACGCTCGGCGCACGAATCCTGGCCGACCAGAGCGGGCGCCAGATCCTTCCCGACGGAGTCTATTTTGAGCAGTCGACGGGCTACGCCAGGTACACCCTCGAGATCTATCTGCACTTCCTCATCCTGGCCGGGCGCACCGCGTGGCCGATTCCGCCGGCAGTCGCCGAGCGGGTCGGCCGGCTGCTCGATTTTCTCCTCGCCGTCCGGAGTCCCAACGGCTCGATGCCGCAGATCGGTGATGCGGACAGCGGATCGCTGCTGCCACTGGCGCGGCGGGCTCAGGACGATTTCCGCGGTGTGTTCGCGACGGCGGCGGCGCTCTTGAGTCGCGCGGACTGTGCGTGGGCCGCGGGAGCCGCCACCCCCGAAGTCCTGTGGCTGCTCGGACCCGCGGGGCTTCGCGCGTTCGACGCGCTCCGACCGGCGCCGCCGGGGTTGTCGCCCTCGCGGCTCTTCCCCGACGGCGGCTGCGTGGTCATGCGGACCGGCTGGGAGCCCGATGCCCATCAGTTGATTTTCGACGTCGGCCCCCTGGGTGGGCCCGGCAGCGGCGGCCACGGCCACGCCGATCTGTTGAGCGTGCAGTGCGCCGTCTTCGGCGAGCCGTGCCTCGTAGATCCAGGAACCTACTCTTACAGCGGGGACGCCGCGGGCCGAGATTTCTTCCGAGGCACGGTGGCACATAGCACCGTCGTCGTGGACGGCGAGCCGCAGGCGAGGCCGGCAGGGCCGTTTCAATGGCGGACACGCCCGCTCGCGCGCTTGCGCCAGTGGCGCTCGACGCCGGAGTTCGACCTCGCCGACGCCGAGCACGCCGCCTACTTGCATCTTTCCGGCGGTGTCACTCATCGGCGGCGCGTCCTGTTTGTCAAAGGCGGTTACTGGATCGTCGTGGATGACGTCGACGGGCAGGGGGAACACCAGGTCGACTTGCGATTTCAGTTTGCCCAGATCGAACTGGACGTGGATCCAGGGCTGTGGGCGCGGGCGTGTGGCCGAGGCGGCCGGGGCCTCCTGATCCGCCCATTCGCGAACGTCGCCCTGAAGGCGAGCATCCACAGCGGAGAGTTCGACCCGAGGCAGGGGTGGACGTCGGCCGAGTACGGCCGGCAGGACGCCTCGCCCGTCCTGGTCTACTCCACGGTCAGCAAGGGTCCGCTGCGCATCATGACACTGCTCCTGCCGACGTCGGATCCACGTGGAGCCGCGCCCTCCGTCGCCCCGCTCGTCGGCGAGGACTCGCTGCCGGTGGGGCTCGTCGTCGAACGCGAGCGCGTCCACTTTGATGGCGTGGGCGCCTTCCGGGTGAGAGCCGTCTCGTCCGCCGTGGGCCGTCGCGAGTAACGCAGGCAGGCAATCGAGGCCGTCACAATGTGCGGAATCGTGGGCATCGTCAGGTTCAACGGAGACGTCGTCGATGAGGCGCGTCTCAAACGTATGCGTGACGTGCTGCGCCACCGGGGGCCAGATGGCGAGGGGCTATGGATCGAGGGACCGGTCGGACTGGGACACCGGCGGCTCGCGATCGTCGACGTAGCCGGCGGCCATCAGCCGCTCGCGAACGAGGACGAGAGCGTCTGGATCGTCTACAACGGCGAGATCTATAACCACGCTGCCCTCCGTCCCGGGCTTGAAGCGCGAGGGCATCGGTACCGAACGCGGAGCGATACGGAGACAATCCTGCACCTGTACGAAGAGGAAGGAGAGCGGTGCGTCGAGCGGCTCCAAGGGATGTTCTCGTTTGCGGTATGGGACCGAGCGCGCAGGCGGATTCTGCTCGCGCGGGACCGGCTGGGGATCAAGCCGCTCTACTACGCCTGCACCGAGGAGGAGCTACTCTTCGCCTCCGAGATCAAGGCCCTCTTGGCCGCCGGCATTCGCCCCGCATTGAATGAGGCAGTCCTGCCGGAGCTTCTCGCCACACGCTTCGTCGCCGGCGAGGAGACCCTGTTCCGTGGGGTGCGCAAGCTGCTACCCGGCCGAACGCTCGTATGGTCGTCTCGCGAGGGCGTCCGAGAGCGCCGCTACTGGCACCTCCCGGCCGCGACGGATCACGGGCCGTCGACGCTTGAGGAGGAGGCCGCCGCGGTGCGGGCCCGGCTCGAGGCCACGGTCGAGAGTCACCTCATGAGCGATGTCCCGCTCGGACTATTCCTCTCCGGCGGGCTCGATTCGACTGGGCTGGCGGCCCTCATGGCACGCAGGGTGAAGGAACCGATTCGGACCTACGCCGTGGGGTTCACCGAACGCGAAGCGAACGAGCTCTCGTATGCTCGGCTCGCGGCCCGCTCGGTCGGAGCCCGGCACCGCGAGGTCATCGTGTCGCCGGAGGAGTTCTTCAACGCGCTGCCACGCCTCATCTGGCACGAGGACGAGCCTATCGCGTTTCCCTCGAGCGTTCCGCTGTACTTCGTCTCGCGTCTGGCCGCCGAGCACGTCAAGGTCGTGCTGACCGGCGAGGGAGCCGACGAGCTCTTCCTCGGCTACCCCTGGTATCGGGTGACCGCCTGGAACGAGCGGCTCGGCGGCGTCTATCGGCGGTTCCTGCCGCAGGGCCTCCGTCAACTGGTGAGTCCGCTCGTCCGCGCACTGCCGAGGCCAGTCCGCCGCTACGCTGCGCGAACGTTCCTCGCGCTCGAACCCGGCCCGCGAGCGCTGTTCTACGAGAACTTCGCGGTGTTCGGGCAGGCTCTCCAGCAACGTCTCTGGGCGGACCCGGACCTGGCGGCGGCCCGGGATCCGTACGCCGAAGAGCTGCGCTGCTATGAGGAAGGGGAGGGCGGGACGCTCGAGCGAATGAGCCGTGCTGACCTCCAGACCTACCTGGTCGAGCTATTGATGAAGCAGGATCAGATGAGCATGGCGGCGTCGATCGAGAGCCGGGTCCCCTATCTGGATCACGAGCTGGTCGAACACGTCGTCGCCATCCCGGCCCACTTCAAGCTCCAGGGCTGGCGCAGCAAGGCCGTGCTGCGGGAGGCGCTGCGCGATGTGGTTCCACGCGAGATCCTCACGCGACGAAAGATGGGGTTTCCCGTGCCCGTGGGCCGCTGGTTTCAGGGACCGTTCTGGGCGCTCGTCCAGGAATTTGTCCTGGGCCCGCGGGCCCTCGCCAGAGGACTCTTTGCACGCTCCTTCCTCGAGAACCTCGCCACCGAGCATCGCACGGGCCGGGGACGGCATGGCGATCGACTCTGGCTGTTGGTGAACCTTGAGCTCTGGCAGCGGATCTTCCTCGACGGCGAAGATATGGACGCCGTCATGCGACCGGTGGTCGGCGACGGCGACGCACGGAGCCGGGGTGGGCGGGCTCTCGTCGCCTGAGATGTGATGAACTCGCGCCGGGGTGCCCAGGGTGGCGTCGCCGCGCAGTCTCCCCCGCCGTCCGTAGTCGAGGCAGGTCACGTGCGTCGCTCGCTGGCACAGATCCGACCATTGGGTCGTCGACAATCAGATCCTGCTCCACACGCCGCCCGTGGGTTCGCAATCGGCGAGATATCGTGCCGCGCACACTACGCTCCCGGAGCGAGCGCGATCGAGGTTCGCCGATCGGTGACGTATGGGCTGGCGCGCTCCTGGGCCGCCTCCGCTCTCGCGTGTGGCGCTGGGGCCGGTGGAGCGGCGGCGTCCTGCCCGACTCCCCCAGCGTCGGACTTGGGCAGACCTCCTCTCATCCCTGCGCCGACGGAGCGCAACGGTCAGGAGACCGCGTGACGGTCGATCGACGGCGGGTGGCCTGAGCGAGATGCGCATTCTCTGGGTCAAGGTCGGGGGGCTCTGGCCGCTCAACACGGGCGGGCGACTCCGCAGCTTTCACATGATCTCGGAGCTGGCGCGTCGGCACCGCGTGACGCTGCTGACGACCCACCGTCCCGGGGAGGATCCGCGGGAGCTGGCGACGCGGCTGTCGTCGTGCGAGCGAGTCGTGTCGTTTCCGTACGCTCCCGCTAAGCACGAAAGCTGGCGCTTTGCCCTTGCCGTGCTGCGATCGTGGGTTTCGACGCTGCCGGCCGACCTCTGGAAGTGGCGTGTCGCGCCGCTGCGCGCCGAGGCGGTTCGCCTGGTCAAGGCCCGCGAGGTGGATCTGTGCGTGGCGGACTTCTTACTCGCGATCCCGAACGTTCAGCTGAGGGGCCCCGTTCCCGTCCTCTTTTTTGAGCACAACGTCGAGCACATGATCTGGCAGCGTCTGTGGCAGGTCGAGACCCGCTGGTGGCGCCGCCCGCTGCTCGCCGTGGAGTGGAGGAAAATGCGGCGCTACGAGGCCCGCGCGTGCCGGCGGTCGACGGTGACGATCGCGGTTTCGGAAACGGATCGGGCGCTCCTCGCCGCCGGCGCCCCCAGCGCCAGCGTCTTTGCCGTCCCGACCGGCGTCGACGTCGCGTATTTCGCGCCAAACGGCAGGGCGGAGGTGCCGGGGCACCTCGTGTTCACGGGTTCCATGGATTGGTATCCGAACGAGGACGCCATCGTGTACTTCCTCGAGACGATCCTGCCGTTGGTCCGTCGCGAGATGTCCGGGGTCTCCCTGACGATTGCGGGACGGAATCCGTCCCCGCGCGTGCTGAGGGCGGCAGGGCAGGCGGGTGTCAAGATCACGGGCACGGTGGACGACATCCGCCCCTACATCGCGGAAGCGGCCGTCTACGTGGTACCGCTGCGGGTCGGCGGAGGGACGCGTCTCAAGATCTTCGAAGCGCTCGCGATGGCCAAGGCGGTCGTGTCGACGCCGGTCGGAGCCGAGGGGCTTCCGCTCCAGCCTGGCGAGCACTTCCTGCGGGCCGAGGATCCTGCCGAGTTCGCCCGGGCCGTGACCTCGCTCCTGCGGGATCCCGCTCGCCGGCGGGCGCTCGGCGCCGCGGGCCGGCGGCTCGTCGAGGAGCGCTACTCGTGGGCCCGGGTGGCGCGGGAGTTCGAGGCCAAATGTGAGGAGGCATTCACCAATGCGTCTTAGTGTCTTCGGGCTTGGATACGTGGGATGTGTGACGGCTGCGTCGCTGGCGAAGGCGGGCCACGAGGTGATAGGGGCCGACGTCAACGCGGAAAAGGTTGCGATGGTGAACGGTGCGAGGCCGCCCGTGGTCGAGCCGGGATTGGCGGAGCTGCTCGCGGAGGTCGTGGGCGAGGGACGTCTCCGGGCGACGACGTCGAGCGACGAGGCGGTCGCAGACTCGGACGTATCGCTCATCTGCGTTGGGACTCCCAGCCGCGCGACCGGCGCGCTCGATGTAGAGGCCATCGCGCGAACCGGCCACAGCATCGGCAAGGCGCTGCGCAAGCGGGCGGAGCCGTATACCGTCGTGCTTCGAAGCACGGTACTGCCCGGGACGACCGAGCAGTGCCTCGTCCCTGCGCTCCTCGCCGGCTCCGGCGGCCGGGATGCGGTGCGGGTGGCCATGAACCCCGAGTTCATGCGCGAGGGCTCGTCGCTGGCTGATTTCGCTCGACCGCCGTTCACGGTCGTCGGATGCGCGGATCCCGCCACCGAATCACTCCTGCGCCTGCTCTACGCAGGCGTCGATGCGCCATTCGTCCACACGACCATCCGAGCGGCGGAGATGGTGAAGTACACGGCGAACGCCTTCCACGCCCTCAAGGTGTGTTTCGCGAACGAGATTGGCGACGCGTGCGCGGCGCTCGGGGCCGATGTCCACGAGGTGATACGGATCTTCCTGATGGACCGGAAGCTCAATGTGTCGGACGCGTACCTGCGGCCGGGCTTCGCCTTCGGAGGCTCCTGTCTGCCCAAAGACCTTCGGGCCCTGACCCATGCCGCGCGAGCCGCCGACGTCTCGCTCCCACTGCTCGAAACGATCTTGCCGTCCAACGAGATCCAGATCCGTCGCGCCGCGGAGGCCGTGCTGGCCACGCGACTGCGGCGCGTGGGTGTCGTGGGCCTGTCCTTCAAGAATGGCACCGACGATCTCCGAGAAAGTCCGATGGTCGCGCTGGTCGAGACCCTCATCGGAAAGGGGTGCGACGTCCGGATCCTGGATCGCACCGTCTCGATCGCGCGCTTGGTCGGAGCCAACCGTCGGTACATCGAAGAGGAGATCCCCCACATCGCGTCGTTGATGTGCCGGGACGTGACGGAGCTCCTCTCCCACGCCGCGGTGCTGGTGATCGGAAATGCGAGCGAGGAGGCCGCGCTCGTTCTGGCCGCGGCGAGCCCGGAGCGTGTGGTGATCGATCTCACCCGGAACGCTCGCCGCCCTGCGGCCACGGCGACGCCCGCGGTCTAATTGCCGCCAGAGTCGCCCGGTGACGATATGAACGACTGGCCCTTGGTCACGATTCTGATCCCGATGCGTAACGAGCACCGATTTATCGCGACGTGTCTCGACTCAGTGCTTGCCAACGATTACCCGAAGGCGCGCGTGGAAGTCTTGGTGATCGATGGGATGAGCACGGACGACTCGAGGGAGATCGTCGAGGCGTACCGCCAGAGACATCCCCACATTCGACTGCTCAGCAGCCCGAAACGGCTCCAAGTGGCGGCGCTGAACATAGGTCTCCGTCAGGCTCGCGGTGAGTATGTCGTTCGGATGGATGCGCACACCCGCTATGCGTCGGATTATGTTCGCAAGTGTGTGGAGCTGCTCCAGACCACCGATGCCGACAATGTGGGAGGGGTTCAGCGTGCGATAGGAACCACGTATGTCTCCCGTGCCGTCGCGGTGGCCATCACCACGCCGTTCGGGACCGGCGATGCGTATTTTCGCTATGCCCGCCGGGAAATGTGGGTGGATACGGTGTATCTTGGGGCGTGGCGACGAGCGACGTTGGAAGCCCTCGGCGGCTTCGACGAGAGCTGGGCTGTCAACGAGGATTATGAGCTCAATTATCGGCTGCGCCGAGCCGGCGGCCGCATCCTCCTGTCGCCCGAGATCACGTGCTTCTATTACGTCCGTGCGTCGCTTGAGGAACTGGCGACCCAGTATTTTCGCTATGGTTTTTGGAAGGTGAAGACGCTGTGCAGCCATGCCGAGTCGCTGCGCTGGCGACAGCTCGCTCCGTGTGTCCTCGTCATCGGTCTGCTCGCGTCGATCGCGCTCCTGCCGTTCCGGCCGGCCTTGGGTGCGGTGATTCCCGCCCTCTACGGCGTCGCCACCTGCCTGGCGACGCTCACCAGTGGGTTCCGCCGCGGACTTCGGTACCTTCCCGTGCTCCCAGTAGCCTTCGCCACGATTCATCTGAGCTGGGGCTTCGGATTCCTCGCCGGACTCACTCGATGGGGGATCCCGCGACTGACACCGTCCGTGGTCGTCAGGGCATTGCGCACAGAGCTGTGACTCCAGAAACTGTGGGACCGAGCCCACGTGGAGCTGGGGAGCCGTCCCTGATCGGTGCGGCGCCGGACAGACTTCGACTCGTGGTGTTTACGCGAGGGTCGCTGCTCCCGGTCAACCGTGTGTTCTTTGCGCGACTCGCCGCGGACCCGCTTCTCGACGTCCGGGGCATTGTCGTCGACTCTGAGAGTCTGCGTCGGCCCGTCGCCGTGGATCTGCCGTGGGGTCGTCCGGCGGCCGCCTGGCGCTGGGCCGCATTCAAGATCATCGCGACCGTGGCCGCCTGGCTGCGAGAAGCCGTTCTGCTGATGTTTGACGCCGTGCACCCACGGGCGGGGCCGGACGCCGGCTACGGCGACGTGGGCCGTCGAACAGGCGTTCCCATCCATCACGTTGCCAACAGCGATCAGTGCCTTCCGCTCATCCGGTCGCTCCGGCCCCAACTCGGCGTGGTGGTCGACGGTCGTGTCCCCTGTGACGCCGTCGCGTCGCTCCCCGAGTACGGCACGCTCAATATCCATAGGGGAAGCCGCCCCGACTCTTCGGGAACCGTTCCCGTGGGGTACTGGGAGGTCCTCGCCGGAGAGCCGACCATTGCCGTCACCATTCAGTATGCGACCCCTGTGGCCGACGCCGCGCCCGTTCTCGCGGAAACAACGATCGCCATTGACGAGTGCGATACCCTCGAGAGTCTTCGTATCAAGGCGGACGTCGTTGGCGCCAACCTCTACCACGAGACGCTCCAACGCTTTGCCCGGGGCGACCGCCGTGGGAAGCCTCCCTCTGCGGCCGAGAAGGCCGAAGGGCGATTCCCGGGGGCGGTCGACGTCCATCGACTTCGGACCCGACTGAGACGGCGAGCCGTCCAGCGCATGCCCGCGATGCGCGATCGCCCATCGTGGGCGGCCAAGATGCGACTTCTCATTCAGTACGCCGCTCTGCTTCCGGCCCTTCTCTGGCTGAAGAAGAGGTTTGTGAAGCATCACCAGGCGCCCATCGGCATTCTCTTCTACCATGTCGTGGCGAATCGTCCGGTGAATCACATCTGCCTCCCGCTGGAAGACTTCGTCCGGCAGATCGAGTTTCTCCGGCGCTACCACGACGTGATTCCGCTCGAGGAGGCGGTCCGGCGCGTACGGTCGGGGAGCAACGACCGTCTCGGCGTCGCCATTACATTCGACGACGGATATGCGGACAACTGTTGGGCCATCGAGTACCTTCGCTACTTCGGGATTCCCGCGTCCTTTTTCATCTCCATCGGGCACGTCCGTGACGGGAACCATTTCGAACATGATCGCAGCGCGGGGTTCATGGAGGCCGCTCCGATGCGAGCGACCGAGTGTCGGGAACTGGCCGACGAGGGATTTCTGATTGGCTCCCACGGTCTCTATCATGAAGATTTCGGTCAACTTGACGCGGAGTCCTGCGAGCGCGTGCTTCGCGAGAGCCGTCGCTTGATCGACGAGACGATCGGCCGTGCGCCGGAACACTTTGCCTTCCCGATTGGGCAGAGACAGGAAAACATCACTCCGACGAGCTTTGAACTGGCGCAGAAGTATTATCGGTACGTCTACTCGGCGTATGGCGGATACAATTTTCCGAGGAGCGGCCGCACACACTTTCTTCGCACCGGGCATCCGCTCAATGTGCTCGAGCTGGCGATGATCATGGATGGCTATACGGGATTGCGCAATGTCCTGATCGGGAACGCGTGGGGAATCAAGACCGACATGGTTCCACCCTATTGGGTCCCCGCGCGCACCCTGATGCGCAGCGAATAGACATGGACGGGGTCGGTCGGCAGCTCGGCAAAGCGGTGCAATGCCTGCGCTGGCTCCCGGCCTATGGCTGGCAGTGGCTGACGCGCCGGCCGCCGAGGACGGGTGTCGTGCATCTGATCATCGCGGTGGCCGATCACTTCGAACCGTCGATCGTGCCCGGAGTGCCGTTGGCCTATGCTCGCTTCGACGAGCAAGAGGAACGCCTGGAACGGTGGTGCGCGGAGTACCCGAAAGCGGTCGAATCCTGGCGTGACGTCGACGGGCGCCCGCTGCGCCATACCTATTTCTACCCCGCGGAGCAGTACAGTAAGGCCCTCGTCGATCGGTTGGCCGAGCACTGTCGGGCGGGATGGGGGGAGACGGAGGTCCACCTTCACCACGGCGTTCACGCATCGGATACCCCGGAGAACACTCGTCGACTCCTTGTGGAGTTCAGGGACGCCCTCGCCGGGCACGGCTGTCTGTCGCGTTGGAACGGTGAGGGCGGGCCGCGCTATGCCTTCGTACACGGCAATTGGGCCCTGGCCAACTCGGGGCGTGGCCATGGCTGCGGGGTCGACGAAGAGCTACAGATCCTGGCCGAGACGGGCTGCTATGCCGATCTGACGCTTCCGTCCGCCCCGCATCCTGCCCAGGTGGCGAAAATTAACGCCCTCTATGAGTGTGCGCTTCCGCTGTACCAACGCGCGCCCCATCGCAGAGGACGAGACCTGAGTCGGGGGCACACGCCGCGAATCTTCCCGCTGATTATCCAGGGGCCGCTCGGCCTGAACCTCGCTCGGCGGGTGAGGGGCTGGCCCATGCCTCGTATCGAAACGGGGGCGTTGACGACGTTGTACCCGCCGACCATGCACCGCCTGGGGCTCTGGTGTCGGCCGGCCGTGACGGTTAAGGATCGGCCCGACTGGATCTTCGTCAAACTCCATTGCCATGGGATGGATCCGCGGGACGAGGCGGCGATGCTCGGGCGACCGATGCAACGGTTCCTCTCTGAGCTGATCGACGACGCGAGCGTCAAGAGCAGATACCGCGTGCATTTTGTCACGGCGCGCGAGATGGTCAATATGATCCTGGCGGCGTGCGATGGCCGGGAGGGGAGCCCGGGCGACTACCGTGACTACCGGCTACGGTTGAGTCACCCGTGCGCCTCATCGTCGCCGAGCTGACCTGGACAAATTCGCGTCGGTCTCAGGCGCAGGGGACCTGTTCCGTCGTCGGGCGCCTACAAGGTCGTTGCGCTGTCTGTGCAGCCCGCCATGTCTGTCGCTATTATTAGCGCCAGAGCAGAGGAGGTTCTCAACATTCATGCCGGCCGTGTCCGATGACGTCCTTCTCCTCCGGCGGGCCCGCGGGCGGATCGCCCGGATTCGCGCCGCCATCACCGCCGTGGACACCCTCTGTTCCGGCACGCTCCTGCGCCGGACAAAGGTCTGCGGCAAGGCCGGCTGCCGCTGCGCCCAGGATCCGGCCGCGCGCCATGGGCCGTACTGGGA
>Ga0066691_10000567_pt1 | contig 12862 bp, 10 predicted proteins | sample GraSoiAngelo_140_FD_66671 | JGI IMG/M metagenome (GOLD analysis project Ga0066691, IMG submission 66671) | Grasslands soil microbial communities from the Angelo Coastal Reserve, California, USA - 14_0929_12_30cm | ecosystem: Environmental > Terrestrial > Soil > Grasslands | place: USA... | reverse complement strand
GACAAGAACATCGCTCGCGCCGACCTTCTCCCGCAAGCCAATCTCGGCGTGAGCGATGCGGCGCGGCGCATCAATATAGAAACGGGTTTCGGCAGAAGGATTCCCGTACCCGGGTTTCCGCAGCACGCGGGTCCATTTCAGATTTTTACGGCCGGGCCGTCGTTCGGCGCGCCAATCTTCGACCTCACGCTCTGGCGGCGGTACCAAGCCGCGCGCAAAACCATGGATGCCAGCCGCGCGAACAGCCTGGCGACGCGCGAACAGGTGATTTTGCTGGTCGTTTCGCAATACATCGGCACGCTGCGGGCGGGCGCCAACGTAAAGGCCTCCGAATCGCGCGTGGCGCTCGCGCAAGCGCTCTACGATCAGGCAGCGGATCTTCAGAAAGAAGGCGTGGGTACGGGCATCGACACGCTCCGCGCCAACGTGGAATTGCAGAACGAGAAGCAGCGGCTCATTGAGGCGCAGACGGATCAGGAAACATCGTTGTATGCCCTGAGCCGGCTGCTAAATCTAGACCCGCGCCAGCCGATCGAGCTCGCAGACTCGCTCAGTTTTTTCGATATGCCCCCAGCCGATGTGGAGCAGAGCATCGAGCAAGCTCTCGTATCCCGGCCCGAATGGAAAGCCTTGGAGTCGCAGATTCGTGCCGCGAGTCACCAGCGCCAGGCGGCGAGCGAATCGCGGCTGCCGTCGCTGCGCTTCGACGGCAATTGGGCTTATCAGGGACTTTCGGCGCCGACTTCGATTCCGACCTACAACTATCAGGCGTCCATTAATGTGCCGCTCTTTACCGGCGGCCGCATTCACGCCGAAATCGTGCGGGCCGGCCTGGAGATACAGAGACTCGAACAGCAACGGGCAGACCTGCGGAATCAGATCGCCTTCGATGTGAAAACCGCGCTGCTCAATCTTCGCTCCGCGCGGAATGAAGTGGAGGTGGCCAATCTCGGCGTCAAGCTTGCCGAGGAGGAAGTCCGCCAGGCCCGCGACCGCTTCCAGGCGGGAGTCGCCAACAACATTGAAGTGATTTCCGCGCAGGATTCGCTCACGCGCGCGAACGACAACCAGATTGCGGCGCTCTACCGTTTCAATCAGGCGCGCGCCGACCTGGCTCGAGCGATCGGCCAAATGGAAAAGCTGTACGCAAAGTGAAATTCAGGGGGATGTATGGGTATTGAGATCGAAGTGGGCTTGGAAAACGCGGCAAAAATGCCTCGGATCACCGAGGAGACACTGGAGCTGGAATCGCCCAAGGGGCTGGCAAATCCGAAGGTGCGGCGCCTGCTGATCGCCGGGGGTGCCGTCCTGCTCGGAGCATTGACAGGGCTTTACTTATTTTACCGCCTGCGCGAGTCGACCGATGACGCGCAGGTGGACGCGCACGTCGCGCCCGTGGCCTCTAAGATTTACGGCCGTGCGGCCGAAGTTCTCGTGCAGGACAATCAGCCCGTGAAAGCCGGTCAGGTGCTCATGAAGATTGACGCACGGGATTATCAGGCGGCCGTGAATCAGGCGCGTGCCGCGCTGGACGTGGCGGAGGCGGAGGCGCGGTCTGCCGGCGTGGACGTCCCGCGCACGCAGATAAACACGGCGAGCGGAACTTCGAGCGCGGAGGCGCAGCTCGCCGCCGCGGAAGCCGATCTGGCGCGCGCCCAGGCCGCGTACGACCAGGCGCGGACGGCAGATTTGGCGTGGGCGCAGGCGAACGTGGAAAAGAGCCGCGCCAACGCTGAACTCGCCAAGTTGGACCTCGAGCGCTACCGGCCGCTCATGGAGAAGGCGGAAATCTCGAAGCAGCAGTTCGACGTCGCGAAAGCCAACGCTGACGCGACGGGCAGCGCCCTGAAGGCCGACGAAGAGCGGCTTGCGCAGGCGCAGCACAACGTCGAAATCACCAAAGCACAGTCGCTGGCGGCAACAGCCCGCGTGGAGGAAGCGCACGCCAGCGTTGCGTCGGCGATAGGGAACGTGCAACAGGTCACGATGAAGCAGGCCGATGCGCAGGCCAAGGTAGCGAAGGTCGCGCAGGCGAGAGCGTCGCTCGAAGCAGCGGAGCTTCAGTTGAGCTATACGACCATCGTCGCACCGGTGGACGGTGTAGCGACCCACAGGGAAGTGGAACCCGGACAAATTGTGCAGGCGGGGCAGGGACTGCTGGTCGTCGTGCCCCTTCAGGAGGTGTACGTCACCGCGAATTTCAAAGAAACACAGCTCGCGCGGATGAAGCCGGGGCAAAAGGCGTACGTCAAAGCGGACACCTATGGAAATACGTTCACGGGACGCGTGGATTCGATTGCCGGGGCAACCGGCGCGGTATTGAGCCTGCTGCCGCCGGAAAACGCTACGGGCAACTACGTAAAAGTTGTGCAGCGCATTCCCGTGAAAATCGTTTTGGACCCGGTGCGGACGAGCAAGGCGGTTCTCCGGCCGGGTATGAACGTGGTCGCGACGGTGGTGACGGAATAAAGGCGGGGCCGAGCGGGCAGGCCCTTCGACTGCGCTCAGGACAAGCCCTCCTGTGGCGGGCAGGGAACGAGCAGAGAACATGTTGCAGCGGATTCGCTCCAAATTGCTGATGCCGGATGGCTCGGTCAACCCCTGGGTGATCGCGGTCACGGTGACGCTCGCCACCTTCATGGAGGTGCTGGACACCTCGATCGCGAACGTCGCGCTGCCGCATATCGCTGGGAGCCTTTCGGCGGGGGTGGACGAATCGACGTGGGTGTTGACGTCCTATCTGGTGTCGAACGCGATCGTGCTGCCGCTCTCCGGCTGGTTTTCTTCGCTAATCGGGCGCAAGCGGTTCTACATGTCATGCGTCGCGCTCTTCACGGTCAGCTCGTTTTTCTGCGGGTTGGCGCCAAGCCTGGGCGTGCTTGTCTTTTTGCGAATTATGCAGGGCGCGGGCGGGGGCGGCTTGCAGCCGAGCGAGCAGGCCATTCTGAACGACACGTTTCCGCTCGAAAAGCGCGGCATGGCATTCGCCGTGTACGGGGTCGCCGTGGTCGTGGCGCCGACGATTGGACCGTGGCTTGGCGGCTGGATCACGGACAACTTTAGCTGGCGCTGGATTTTTTACATCAACGTGCCCGTGGGCATTCTGTCGCTCCTGCTGACGTCGCTGCTCGTCTCCGATCCGCCGTACATGAAGCGCGTTAGCCTGAAAGAAGGCTTCCGCATCGACTACATCGGCATTGGGTTGCTCAGCTTGGGACTCGGCAGCTTGCAGATCATTCTCGACAAGGGCCAGCGCGACGATTGGTTCGGCTCCAATTTCATCCTCGTATTCTTCGTGCTGATGATCGTCGGGCTGGTGGCGGCGGTGTTATGGGAGCTGCGGCAGAAAGAGCCGGTCGTGGATCTGCGCATGCTCAAGGACCGCAACTTTGCGATCGCCACGACAGCGATGTTTTTCCTGGGTTTTGTGCTCTACGCCACTACTGTGCTGATCCCGCAGATGCTGCAAGAACTGATGGGCTACAACGCGGAGCGGGCGGGGCTGGCGCTCTCGCCGGGCGGCCTGGTGATCATGTGCATGATGCCGGTCGTGGGCCTCCTGGTGTCGCGAGTGGACACGCGCTGGCTGATTGTGACCGGCTGCGTGATTTCGGCCTCCGCGCTGTTTGTGATGGCTGGTTGGAATCTCGATATTTCGTACCCGGTCGCAGTCAGAGGGCGCATGTTGCAGTCGCTCGGCCTGGCCTTTCTGTTCATCCCGATCAACGTGGCCGCGTTTGCCTACGTTCCGCGAGAAAAAACGAACATGGGCACGGGGATCATCAATTTGGCTCGCAACATGGGCGCGAGCGTGGGTATCGCCACGGTGACCACGATGCTCGAGCGCCGCGCCCAGGTCCATCAAGCGCGGTTGATCGATCACGTCAACGCGATGAATCCGGCGTACCAGAACATGATCCACGGCACGGCGTTCAAGCTGGTTTCGCATGGATCGAGCGCGTCCGCTGCGAACGCCCAAGCGCACGGAATGCTCTACAACATGATTTCGCGGCAGGCGTCGATGCTGGCGTTTGTGGACAACTACAAAATGTTGGGGGTCGTGATTTTCGCCGTCATCCCGATTTTGATTCTTTTAAGAAAGCCGAAAGTGTCGGCGGGGGCGGTGCCGGTTCACTGAAATGTGCAGCGATTTTGCGCAACGTAAGCGGGTCGCGAGTTTGGCAGGGTTTTTGATCTCAAAGGGGGGACACAACCATGGCAACGCAAGCTATGACTTACAATATTAGGGGTGACCGCGAAGCGGTCAACCCGACGCAAATGCCGCCGAGCGAGGAGAAGCTGATTCGCGCGGGGCAGCGCGGCGACACGCAAGCGCTCGAAACACTGTTCAGCCGTTATCAGCGGCCGCTCTATCAGACCGCTTTGCGCGTGCTGGGCAGCCCGGAAGAGGCCGAAGACGCCGTGCAAGACGGCATGTTGTCGGCCTTCCGCAACTTGAAGCGCTTCGAGGGCCGCTCGCAATTCTCGACGTGGCTCACGCGCATCGTGATCAATGCGGCGCTAATGCGCCGCCGCAGCTCCAAGGCGCGCCCGGCCATCCCGCTCGAGGACACAACGCGCGAGGATGAACTGCCCGCCGCCGAGCGCTTCGCCGATAACCGTCCGTCACCCGAGCAGCTCTATGTGGGAACGGAGCTCCGCGAGATACTTCAGGAGAACCTGGAAGAGCTTTCACCGCTGCTGCGCACAGCCTTCGTTCTGCGCGAGATGGAAGGCTATTCCACTGATGAAGCGGCGAAGAAACTCGGTGTCACCGAAAATACGCTCAAAGCGCGGTTGTGGCGCGCGCGGCATCAGCTTGCCGAGCGTCTTAGCCGGCGCTTGCGCCGCATCCAGGGTGCCGCGGAATGCGGCCACGGCGAACACGGCATCTATTGCGGCGAACTCTGCGGCTGCCACGGCGCGTAAGCGGCCCTCCGCAGCGTATGAGGTAGTTTTGACTCGCCCCGGGTGAAAAATTCCCGGCGCCCTGGTGGGCTTGTCACGCGCAGGCAACTTTGGCCTCAGAGCGGAGGTCGCTCATGAGCGCCCCAAAGGCAGCCAGGTCGAGCGACTGCGCGCCGTCCGATAGCGCCTCGTCCGGCCGTGGGTGCACTTCGATGAGCAAGCCGTCGCAACCGACCGCCGCTGCGGCGCGCGCCATCGGCGGCACGAGGCTGCGTTTACCGGTGGCGTGTGACGGATCGACAATCACCGGCAAGTGCGAAAGTTCCTTCACCAGCGCCACGGCGGCCAGATCAAGAGTGTTGCGCATGGCCGTCTCGAACGTGCGGATGCCGCGCTCGCACAGCACGACGTTTGGGTTTCCACCCGAGAGCAGATATTCGGCCGCGAGCAGCCATTCCTGAATCGTGGCGGAGGGGCCGCGTTTGAGCAGCACGGGCTTTTCGACGGTGGCAAGTTTTCTCAGCAGCGCGTAATTTTGCATATTCCGCGCGCCCACCTGGAGCAAGTCCGCGAGTTGCGCGACGACATCCACGTCATCCTGATTCAGCACTTCCGTCACGACCGGCAATCCCGTTTCCTCGCGGGCTTCGGCCAGCCACTCGAGCGCCTTGCGCCCTAGCCCCTGGAATTCGTAGGGCGAGGTGCGCGGTTTGTAGGCTCCGCCGCGGAGCATGTCCGCGCCCGCAGCCTTCACGCGGCGAGCCGTATCACGAATCTGCGGGCGCGATTCCACCGAGCACGGCCCGGCCATCACCACAAGTCGTCCCGCACCGATGGCGACTCCGCCCGCATTGACGACTGTCGTCTCCTGCCGCGTCTGGCGGCTGGCCAGGCGAAACGGCGGCGGAGCTGGGGCGCCGACGGGTAGGACGGGCGCCTGGCGAGGCATTTGGCAATTTTTCAGCGCGCGAGTGGATTCATGAATATGCGAACGAACAGAATGCGAATTCATCGCGACCTCCCGGGGACGGCTGCAGAATCTTTTCGGCTCGACCGCGCGCGGGGATAAAGACCCAGCACGCGCACTTCATGCGCCGCCCGGCGCAAATCAGCAAGCGCTTCTTCGAGCCGCGCGGGCGCTTCCGCCTCGACATCGAGGAAAAACTGATACTCCCAGGGCCTGCCGTGGATTGGGCGGCTTTCGATCTTCAGCAGGTTCACACCGCGCCGCGCGAACGGCTCGAGCGCCGAGAAGAGCGCACCCGGCTTATGCGCCAGTCGCATCGCCAGCGTCATCTTGTCCCCGCCCGGGACAGACGCCTGCGCGGCCACGGCCGCCGGATGAAGGAGGACGAATCGGGTGAAATTTTCCGCGTGGTCCTGAACGTCGCTCGCCAAAATAACGCCGCCGTAGTGAGCGGCCGCGCGCCGGCCCGCAATGGCAGCGCCGGTGTTGTCCTGGCGCTCGAACATCTCGCGCACACTGCCCGCCGTATCCTCCGCCGGCACGCGCTTCAGCGCGGGATGCGCGGCGAAAAAGCGCTCGCATTGCGCCAGCGCCATGGGATGCGAGGCAACCGAACGAATCCCGGCGAGCGTCGCGCCCGGGCGGCCGATCAGGTGATGCTCGATCGGCAGAATGGTTTCGGCAGCGATGGTCAGGTCGCTTTCGAGCAGCAAGTCGAATACGCGCAACACCGAGCCGGCGAGCGAGTTCTCAACGGGCACGAGCAGTGCGTCCGCTGCGCGCTCGGCGATGGCGCGGAAGGTCGCGTCAAACGTCGCCCGCGGCACCGTCGTAATCGCCTCGCCGAGAAGCTGCACCGCGGCCTCCTCGCTGAACGCCCCCGGCTCGCCCTGAAACGCCACCCTTGTTCCTTTGCTGGCCAGCATCGTTCCTCCCGGAAAATGAAAAAGGCCGCGATCCTTTTGGGAATCGCGGCCAGACTGGAAAACTCTTTCGGCTCTACCCGGCTAGTTCCACCTCACCCGCGCACAGCCGCCAGCCTGACCGCCCCGATCCAATCGGGGCGGTAAGTAAAGGCGAACTGTGAGCGGCGCTTCATTTCCTTCGCAGCCGGCGCATTGTGCCGGAAGGGGGAGTGTAGGCGACACCTGCCGGGCTGTCAATGGGCCTTTGCAATTAGAAACCCTTTCGCCTCAGCCGCGCTATACTATCCACCATGCCCGCAACAAAATCCCAGCTCGCACGACCCGAACCCGGCGAATACGCGCCCTACCACGAGCAATACATTTCGCTCGTGCCGGGGAGCGATATCCTTTTTGCGCTGGAGAGCGGCTTGCGGCAGACGACCATTCTCTTCGCCGCCCGGAGCGAGCGCGACGGAGAATTTCGCTACGCTCCCGACAAATGGTCCGTGAAGGAAGTCCTCGGCCATATCAGCGACTGCGAGCGCCACTTCGCCTACCGCGCAATGCGCTTCGCGCGCAACGACAAGGCGCCCATCGAAGGCTTCGAGCAGGACGATTACGTCCGCAATGGCGGGTTTGGCGGCCGCCGCCTTGCCGATCTCGCCGCCGAGTTCAGCCATGTGCGCAACGCGACCCTTGCGCTCTTTCGCGGATTCGATGGCGAGGCTTGGCTGCGCCGAGGCGTGGCCAACAAGAATGAGGTGACGGTTCGCGCGCTGGCCTGGATCACCGCCGGCCACGAATTGCATCACCGCCGGATCCTCGAAGAACGCTACTTCCCGTTCATCCCCCGCGCGTAGCCGAACTCCTAGCAGGTTCTCAGTCGCTCTCGCTCCACGGAACCGTGCACCGCTCGCGGCTGCTTTCGAGCGCCAGCTCGATCGCGCGAATGGTGCGGAGGCCATCTTTCGCGGTCACAGCCGGCGGCTCGCCGCGTGCGATCGCATCGCGCACGTTCGCGTAGAACCCGCGATAATCGCCGCGCTCGGTATGCACTTTTTTCGTCGCCGAAGAATTTCCTTCCGGCACGCTGAGCAGGCCCCACTGCTCCTCCGGATCTTCTCCCCAGTGAGGACCCCAATCCGTACTGCTTGGAAATTCGCCGCGGCGAAGAAATTCCTCCTGCGGGTCCATGCCGTACTTCACGAACGAGCCTTGCATGCCGTGCAGCAGGAACCGCGGCCGCGCGGCGAGCGCCAGCATGCTCGAACGCAGCGTTGCGCGCAGCCCGGGGTACTCGAAACGCAGGTCGAAGGCGTCGTCCACCTGCGCGCCGTCCCGCTGCGCAAAGACGTCGGCGGTGACGCTCTTCGGCACGCCGAACAATGTCGTCGCCTGATCAATCAAATGGGGGCCCAGATCGTAGAGAATTCCGCTTCCGGGGCCCGGCTGCTCGCGCCAAGCACTCGGCCTGAGCTGTGGCCGAAACCGGTCGTAGTGCGACTCATAAGCAACGAGCCGCCCGAGCGTGCCTGACGCGATGAGTTTTTTCACGGTCGCGAAATCGCCGTCCCAGCGGCGGTTGTGATAGACCGCCAGCAGGCGCTTTTGCCGCTCGGCGATGTGGATCAGTTCGCGGGCCTCCTGGGTCGTGGTGGTGAAGGGTTTGTCCACGACGACGTCGCGCCCGGCCATCATGCACTGCCGCGCCAGGTCGAAATGTGAGGTGTTGGGCGTAGCGACGACGACGAGCCGGATCGTCTCGTCGGCCAGCAACTCCTCGAGCGTCCGCGCCACGCACACGCCGGGATATTTCTGCTGCGCCAAGCTGCGGCTGCGTTCCAGGATGCATGCCAGTTCCATCCCCACGGTGCCGCGGATGGTGGGCGCATGAAACGCCTGCCCCGCCAGCCCAAATCCGATCAGCCCCACTCGCAGCACGTCGCATCCTCTTCTGTAAGTGAACCGTCATTGTACGGCACGCCCGGTGAAGGGAAAGCTGAAACCGGGGTCCCTCGCGCCGGAGAGCCCGGAGGGCTAGTGCCGCTCCAACTATTTGGAACCAACCTGAGCTCCGTATTCGGTCCGGGCTGGGAGGAAATTTTGTGGCGCCGCTTTAGCCTGAAAAAGTTGAAACGGCACTAGACACTGGGAGCTTTGCGGGCGCCTTTCGACTCGTGCCCGGGGCAAACCAAGACCGGTAGGCGGGGATACTTCGGATACGCAGTGTCGTTCGCCGAGCGCTTGCACAAGATAAAGACGGAGCCGTGCGCGTTTTCCACTCGCCGGGCGTGGAGACAGTCCGCGCAGAGGCCCATCTGGTCCCGCTCCGGAGCGCGATTTTTGTTCATCCCCACAGCGCCAGAATAGCGCGTTCCCGCTTGGGAGCGGAGTTGCGGCTGTTTGGAGCGGCTGCTAAAATTTGGAGTTTGCCGGATTGAGGCGGCTCGCACTGCTAGTCGGCCGCTTTCTTTCCCTCCGATTTATGTGTGACCTCGGCCCGGCTGGGGTCAACTTTATGTGTGACCCCGACCTGGTCGGGGTCAACGCATCCGGTTCCGGCCCCTGCGGAAGGGAGAATACGCGTGGCCAAGTACGATGTGGCGATCATCGGGAGCGGCCCGGGCGGGTACGTCACGGCCATCCGCGCGGGTGAATTGGGTCTGAAAACCGTGGTCGTCGAGAAGGACCCCTTCCTCGGCGGCACCTGCCTTCACGTAGGCTGCATCCCCGCCAAAGTTTTGCTCCACCACGCGGAAATCTACGACCACTTCAAGAACGCGGCCGAATACGGCTTCGAGGTTGGGGAGCTAAAGATCAACTGGGCCAATGTGCTCGCGCGCAAGGACAAAATCGTCAAGAAACACGCGAAGGGCATCGAGATGCTCTTCAAGAAAAATAAAGTGGAATTCGTACAGGGTTGGGGACGCTACGCCGGGCCGGGGCGCGTGAGCGTCGAACGGGACGGCAAGAAGAGCGAAATCGAGGCCGCCAACATCATCCTGGCCACCGGCTCGGAGGCGCGCTCGCTGCCCGGCGTCGAGCCCGATAGCAAAACCATCCTCACGAACCGCGAAATCCTCCAGCTCCCCGAAATTCCCAAGACCATGATTGTCGTCGGCGCAGGCGCCGTGGGCGTTGAGTTCGCCTCTATCTTCAACTCCTTCGGCACCCAGGTGACGATCCTCGAAATGCTCCCCCGCGTCGTGCCGGTCGAGGACGAGGAAATCTCGGCCGAGCTGGACAAAGCCTTCCGGAAAAAGGGAATCCAGATTCATACCGACAGCACCGTCGAATCGGTGAAGAAAGACGCGAAGGGCGTGGTCGTGACGTTCAAGCACATGGACGGCACGCCGCAGACACTCGCCGCGGAGAAGATACTGATCGCCGTTGGGCGCCGGCCGATGACTGAGAATTGCGGCCTGGAAAAATCCAAGGCGAGGCTCGAGCGCGGCTTTCTCCAGGTGGGGCCGTACATGGAAACCGACGAAAAGGGTCTGTTCGCCATCGGCGACATCGTCGCGGGGTTCCCACAGCTCGCCCATGCCGCTTCGATGGAAGGCATCACGGCGGTGACGCGCATGGCCGGAAAGCCTGTCCAGCCGGTCGAGAAAACGCGCATCCCGAACGCAACGTACTGTGAGCCGCAGATCGGCTCGATCGGGCTGACGGAGAAACAGGCGCGCGACGCGGGCTATAAAGTGAAGATCGGAAAATTCCCGTTCGTGGGCAACAGCAAGGCCACGATTCTCGGCAGCCACGGAGGATTCATCAAGGTCGTTTCGGATGAAGCGTACGGCGAGGTTCTTGGCGTGCACATCATCGGCCCGCTGGCGACGGAGATTCTGGCCGAAGCCGCGACCGTGCTCCAGCTCGAAGGCACAGTGGACGATATGATGGCCATGATCCACGCGCACCCCACGGTTTGGGAAGCGATGGGTGATGCATTCGCCTCCGTGCGGGGCCTGCAGATCAACGTTTAGCCGGACGTGAAGACCTGTCACATCCTCGATCTCGGCCTCATCGACTACGCCGAAGCCTGGGCCCTGCAGAAGCGCATCGTGGCGGCGCGGAAGGCGGATGCGATGGAAGACGTGCTCTTGCTCTGCGAGCACCCGCACGTGATCACGCTCGGCCGAAACGGCAAGCGCGAGCACCTGCTCGCCTCAGAGCGCGTTTTGCGGCAGCGCGGCGTCGAGTTCCATGCTACGGATCGCGGCGGCGACATCACCTATCACGGCCCGGGACAGATCGTCGGCTACCCGATCTTGAACCTTGCCGAGATTCGCCGGGACGTCGTCTGGTACGTGCGCACGCTCGAAGAAGCGATGATCCGCGCTACCGCCGAGTTCGGCATCGAAGTCGGGCGCGAAGCGGGTAAAACCGGCATTTGGGCGCGAACGGCGAGCGGCGCTGCCGAAAAACTCGCCGCGATTGGCGTGCACATCAGCCGGTGGGTCACTTCGCACGGGTTCGCCTACAATGTTTCCACCGACTTGCGCTATTTCGACCTCATCGTCCCCTGCGGCATTTCGGACCGCAAGCCGGCCTCGCTCGAAAAGCTGCTGGACCGGCGCGTCGAGCGCGCCGAGGCCGCCCCGCGAATCGTGAGGCATTTCGGAGGCGTTTTCAGTCTGGAGATGAGGGAGACGGCGCGCGACGAGTTTTTTGAACGGCTCGAGCACGCCGAGGCGTTCGCGGCAGTCCCGGCCTAGGAATCGGAGTCACGAATGAGCATGCAGCCCACGCGGCAACAGCATCACGACCTCTACTACTACATGAAGCTGAACCGCGCCGTCGAAGACACGATGGTGAAGCTGTTCCGCCAGAACAAGATTGTCGGCGGGCTGTATTCGAGCCTGGGGCAGGAGGCGATTTCGGTCGGCACTGCGTACGCTCTCGAGAGAAGAGATTGGATGGCGCCGATGATCCGCAACATCGGCGCGCTGCTCGTCAAGGGCGTGCCTCCGCGGGACATCTTCACCCAGCACATGGCGAAATACACCTCGCCAACGCGCGGCAAAGACGGCACCAGCCACTTCGGCGACCTCGAAAACCTGCACATTGTCTCGCCGATCTCCATGCTCGGCGACCTGATCCCCGTAATGGCGGGTGTGGCGATAGGCGCGCGCTATCTGGGGCAGAAGATCGTGACCATGACGTGGATCGGCGACGGGGGCAGTTCGACCGGCGTCTTCCACGAGGGCCTGAACTTCGCCGCCGTGCAGAAGGCGCCCTTCGTGCTGATCCTCGAGAACAACCAGTGGGCCTATTCGACTCCGGTGCTCCGCCAGGCGCCTATCGAGAACCTGGCCGACCGCGCCAAAGCTTACGGCATCGACAGCTATGTGGTGGACGGCAACGACGTCGTCGCCGTCTATGCGACCGCAAAAGAAGCGGTGGAGCGCGCGCGCGCCGGGAAAGGACCCATCCTCATCGAGGCGAAAACCATGCGCATGCTCGGCCACGCGCAGCACGACCCCGCCGAATACGTGCCCAAAGAGATGCGCGCGTTCTGGGAGTCGCGCGACCCCATTACGCTGCACGAAGAGCTTCTGTTCAGCGAAAAACTCCTCGACGCCAAAGGCAAGCAGGAAATAGAAGCCAAGATCGAAGCATTGCTTGAAAAAGACCGCGAGTTGGCGGAGAACTCGCCCCTGCCTCCGCCGGAACTTGCCGCCGAGGGCGTCTATTGCGAAGGCTGCCACAAGATCGAGCCGAAGTGGGAGAGGCCAGTTGCGGAGGTGATGCCGCCCAAGGCGAGCACGAAGCCGGCCTGGCCCGCCACCGGCTACGCCACCGGACACGGCGCGGCAAGAGTGGCCGCGCAATTCATCCCGGCGGGTGCGGACGCCAGCGGGAATGGCGCAGGCCCGCTTGTCCGGGCCACGTCGAAGGGCGTGGCTCTCTCCCGCGGCAAAAAGAAGCCAATCAAACCGGCTGCAAGCCGCAGGCCGGGGAGATAGCCGTGGCTCCGGTTACTTTTCTCGAGGCCATTCGCCAAGCCATCTTCGAAGAGATGGAGCGCGACCCGGCGGTCGTCCTGCTCGGCGAGGACGTAAACGTCTACGGCGGCGCGTTC
>Ga0066691_10000564_pt1 | contig 12876 bp, 10 predicted proteins | sample GraSoiAngelo_140_FD_66671 | JGI IMG/M metagenome (GOLD analysis project Ga0066691, IMG submission 66671) | Grasslands soil microbial communities from the Angelo Coastal Reserve, California, USA - 14_0929_12_30cm | ecosystem: Environmental > Terrestrial > Soil > Grasslands | place: USA... | reverse complement strand
ACCGTGGATCACGCCGTGGAGTGCCGCATCGAGTGGGAGGGCTTCACCGTGAATCGCGGCGGTAATCTTACGCGCGTGCGGCCGTTTCCGATCAGCATCGACTTCACCGACGACCGCGACGCGGAGAGCCGCGAATCGCCTTACGTGGATCGCGCCGCGCTGCTGGCCGGTGTGGGAGTGCAGGCCAAGTTCATGGGCGTGGGCGTGGACCGCGTCGATTACACCAAAGGAATTCTCGAACGCTTCCGCGGAATCGAGCGCTTCCTCGAGAAATATCCCTACTACCAGGGCAAGTTCGCGTTCGTTCAGATTGGCGCGCCCAGCCGCATGCAGATCAAGCGTTATCTGGAGCTTTACGCCGATATAGAAGCGGAAGCCAATCGCATCTGCCGGCGCTTCGTGACGAATCAGTGGAAACCGATCGTGCTGCTGAAGCGCCACCACAGCCATCAGGAGATCGAGCGGTTTTATCGCGCTTCGGACTTGTGCTTGGTCACGTCACTGCATGACGGCATGAATCTCGTGGCCAAAGAATACGTCGCGGCGCGCGATGATGATCGCGGCGTGCTCATCCTGAGCCGTTTTGCGGGCGCCAGTCGAGAGCTTCACGACGCGCTCATCGTGAATCCCTACGATACCGAAGTGATTGCGGACGCCATTCACACCGCGCTGGAAATGCCCGCGGCGGAAATCGAAAGGCGTATGCAGGCCCTGCGCCGCACCGTGCGCGAACACAATATTTATCGCTGGGCGGCCAATCTGATCAGTGAACTTGCGGAGATTCGCTTGGCGCCGCCACCCGCCGAATCCAAGGCGCCTCCGTCAGCTCCGGTGGAGATCGACGCTGCGTCGCTTTAGCCTCTAATTGTCTGCCGGGAAAACGGTGCTCGATTCGCCCGGCGCGCACAGCGTGCACTGATTGGCTGCCACGGCCATCTGCGGCGCCGGGTGGCCATGAGGACAGAACTCGCCGGAGGCAGAGAGGGTTGCCGCTCCGTGAGTTCGCCGGCGCTTCGCCATTTTTCTGCCGCAAATCTGCATGCGGGCGCAGCCGCGCTTGACGGCCCCGGAGTAAGCTTCCTACAATTCCAGCGCGTCGTTATCCCCGCCCAGGCGCCTCGTCTCACTCCGGTACATCTTGATTCGCGTTGGGGGCTGATCATGGGGAATTTCCAGCACAAGTACATAAAGTCTCGCACCTTTCTTCGATGTCTCGCCGGCTTGGCTGTCTTTGTGGCGCTTTCCGTGTCGCTCGTGAGTTGTGGGGGAAGCACGACGACTCTGGGGGTCGGCTCCGGGACTGGTTCGATCACGGTAAGTCTCAGTGACCCGCCGAGCTGCGCCTTTCCGAACGGCAGTTTCGAGCATGTCTACGTGACCATTCGTTCGGTGCAAGCGCATATGAGCGCCAGCGCCGCCGATAATTCTGCAGGCTGGCAGGAACTCACGCCGCAACTCAATTCCGCGCCCAAGCAGATCGATCTTTTCTCGCTGGCGTCAAATGCCTGCCTGCTGGCGACGCTGGGAAATGCAGCTCTGCCTGCCGGCACGTATCAGCAGATTCGCTTGCTGCTCGTTCCCAATAGCGGCGCGATGGGGCCCTTGCCGCCGACAAACGCGTGCGCCGGCCAGGGCTTCAACTGCGTCGTCTTGCATGACGGCAGCCTGCACGAATTGCAACTCTCGAGCCAAGCCAACACCGGGCTAAAAATTCCTCCGGGGCAGATCGTGGGAGGGCCCATCTCCGTCGGCGCGGGTCAGGACGTCGATCTCAATATTGATTTCAACACATGCGCTTCGATCGTTCCGGAAGGAAGCGGACAATATCGTCTCAAGCCCGCACTCACCGGGGGGCAGGCGAGTAAAAACAGCATTGGGATCAGCGGAACAATTATCGATGCCACGAGCGGCGCTCCGGTCTCCGTGGGCGCGACGGGAGCCGTCCTCGTCGCTCTGGAGCAACCGGACAAGACAGGCGCGGACGTGATCTTGCGCGAGACGGTCGCTGATTCCTCGGGCAACTTCAATTTTTGTCCCCTACCGCCGGGCGCGATTTTTGACGTGGTGGTTGTGGCCATTAATGGGAGCGGAGCGGCCTACAACGCAACCATCGCCGCAAACGTGCCGGGCGGAACAAATCTCAACCTCATTCCGGTGAATATCGAGACGACATCTCCGAACATGCCTACCAGCTTTCAAGGCGTGGTTACGGCAAGCGGCGGCAGCGCCTCGATTGATGCCGCCGTGTCTGCGCTGCAGAGCGTCAATCTGCCGAACATCGGCACGCGTGGCGTGACGATTCCCGCCGAGGGAGGAAACAATTCGGCATCCAACATTTCCGTCGCGTCGAATACGCTCTGCCCAGCGGGTGCACCGCCGAGTGCGAATTGCGCAATCTATACGCTCATCGAGCCGGCCAGCAATCCTCGCATCGGCGTTTTTAACGCGAGAACGATCTCCTATTCCATGCCGCTTCCCGGCGCGGTGCCCTATACGGTGCGGGCGGACGCCTTCGCTCCGCTTGGCGGCGGCACGTCATCCTGCTCGCCCTCCTCGAAGACTATCAATCTCGACGCGAGTGGTCATGCGCTGAACGCAGTTCCGGGATCGACGGTGCCAGTGAAGGAAGTCGATTTCGCGGGCTGTTCTTAGAATCCAGGGAAATGATGCGGCGCGGGCCGCCGCCGCGCCAAAAAACTCGATCGCCGGCCGCTCTTATCGCTGTGACTGTGGCTGGACCGGTCCCTTGATGTTGGGATCCATTCCCGCCGGGTCGCCAACCGATTTCAAGTACTCGATGGTGTCTGAAGGAATGCAGAGCTTCTCATCGAAGAGCTGGCCGGGGACCCATCGGAAATAAACCGTCCCGAGCGAGAAGGGCTTGGTATAAATCTTCGGATCGTCCACGGTCAGGGTCACGTTCAAATCGTTGTGGTCGGTGCGTGTGTAGCGCTCTTCTATACGGGCATCGACGCTGTGCGGATAGCCGCTCTTCGTTAGCCAGGTGTTTTCATCGAGGCCGGTGGTCTCCACGACGAGCGTGTTATCGTTCTCCCAGTGGCCGACCGAATATCCGTAGTAGCGCGGATCCGGCGCGCCTTTTTCCGTGCCGCCTACGTTCTTGGGAAGCTCCCGTCCGTCCACCCAGATTGCGCGCCAGGCCTGCTGGAATTGGTACATCACCACGATGCGATCCGGCATGGTTCCGAACTGTACGTGCCTGATTTCGTCCAGAGCGGCGCGCGGAAATCCAAAGGGATCGCAGGTCCTGAAGTTCGCGTCGTTGGTGCCGGCGGGGCTGTACTTCCCGATGGGCCGGTTAGCGCTGAACAGCTTTTGGCCCATCGGGGTGAAAGAAGGAACCTCCGGCCGCGGCAGACCCGGCACCCCAGACCCAGACTGGGGCCCGGCCCAGGTTCCGGTCAGATCGTGAACGGGAGCGGGTCCCCCAGTGCCAACGATTCGATCACGGCCGTTATACTTCCACAGCCAGCGTTCCCCAGTTTCTTGCTGAGGTTGAGGCGCCTGGGCCATGGCAACCAACGAAAAGGCCAGCGTACCCGCAACAGCCAGAATGGCACCCGCGAACTGAATGCGCATCTTCAGAAGCCCTCCAAATAGAAACTCGAAGCGATAGGGAACTCACCTATATGCCTGTTCCCGGCGTTCAATGTCAATTTTATCCATTTGCACCATGGCTTTCATGACTCTCTTCGATTTATTCGCAAAAAGCTAGGGAGGTTAAGTGTTAGATGGGGAAGGCTCGAGGCGAGCCTCAGAAAAATGGGTGTTCCGGATTAGGACTGGCTTACGGCGGCTGCGGCGCGCTTCTGCATCTCCTCGAGGGAGACGTCCTCCTTGTGGGTCGCAATCGTCCACTGATGACCGAAAGGATCGCTCAACGTGCCGGTGCGGTCGCCGTAGAATTGATCTTTCACCGGCCGAAGCATTTTGGCTCCGGCCGCCAGCGCGCGCGCCGTCACTGCGTCCACGTCCTCGACATAAAGCAGGATGCTCACGGGCGTGCCACCCAGCGACATCGGGCTGCGAGCGCCCATCTCGGGGAACTCGTCGGCCAGCATGATGCGCGAATCGCCCATCTGCAGTTCGGCGTGGCCCACGCGGCCGTCGGGGTGCGGTATACGCATCACTTCTTTGGCCCCGAAAGCGTGCTTATAGAACTCAATCGCACTGGCCGCGCCCGTGACGATCAGATAAGGCGTCACGCTGTGGTATCCCTCAGGGATTGGTCTGGGAGCCATGGTTTCCTCTCGTAAGTAGCTTTGCTATTCTCCCGGCGCCATAGCCGTCCGCTCAGGCCGCCGGGCGATTCGTGCGCCGCGCTCCAATTCTAGTGATGATGCCGGTCGCGTGAAAGAGCCGAAAAGCCAGCAGCCGGGCACGCAAAGATCCGGCCGAGGAAAGGGTGGTGTCGCGGATCAATAACGTCGCGTTAGCGTGCGCCGAAGGTGTAGCCAACCGAACCCGAGTATTGCGGCACCAAGTTGCGTCCGAATTGATCCGTCAAGTGCCTCGCATAGTGTAAATCGAACTGCGGCTTGATGAAAAGATTCCCTCTGACGTAAATCTTCAGGCCGGCTGCAAAATGCACCTGGAAGTGATTTCTGTCCGACCCTGCAGGGAAGCTCGATGTGTTGCTGACGCCGGTGATGGAAGTTGTCTGAGCAGCGTAGAGGGCCACTTTCGCGAGGCCGATACCGCCTTCCAAGACCGGAACGATGCGCTTGCCGGAGAGCGGCTGCCACACGGCATTGAGATCATAAAACACGGGACGCATATTCAAGCTGTCGCCTGGCAGGAAGGGGGCCCGGGAAAAACGGAAAGCATATTCACCATTAACTCCAAGATGCGGTCTGAACATAAAATCCGCGCCAGCCACGCCAAATAGACCGCGCATAGTGGGCCCGGCCTCGCAGACTAGGCCGTCGAAAAGTTGCCCTGCGGGACAGCCCTGTGCCGTGCTGGTTCCCACGCGGTCCCTGGCCGTACCTGCGCCAAAATAGGCGCTGACGCTTTGCGCGCGGAAATCCACGCTTCCCAACAGAAGAATGGAGAGCAGCGGAATTGTTCGGATCGTGAGTTTGGACAAGAAACTCTTGTTGAGAATTTCGTATCTATGCATCTCGATCCAGGGTTCTTTCGGGGCGGGAGCGAAGGACGCTTTCTCCGCTAGCATATAGCGCGTCTAACGTTCGCCGAAGGTATAGCCGACAGAAACGGTATATTCCGGTACCCAGTTGCGGCCGAATTGATCGGTCAGGTGGGTTACATAATGGATATCAAACTGCGGCTTAATGAAAAGCGCCGGCTTGACGTAAAGCTTCACGCCGAGGGCGCCATGCACTTGAAAGTGATTCGCGTTTATTCCCGCCGGTTGGTTATAGGTGCAGTTGATATTTGCGATCGAACATGGGGTGGTGACGTAGAGGGCCATTTTAGCTCCGCCTATGCCGCCTTCCACGACGGGAACGATGCGCGTGCCGGAGACCGGCTCCCAAACCGCATTGAAATCGTAAAACCCAGGGCGCATCTTCAGTCCTGCCTGCGGAAGGAAGTTAGCCTGGGCAAAGCGGAAAGCGTATTCACCATTAACGCCAAAGTGCGGCCTGAACATGAAGTCCACGCCAAATACTCCAAATACGCCGCCGATGGTGCCCCCGGGCTCGCATCCGGCGGCAAAAGGGAAGTCAGAGAATTGGCCCGCCGGACAAGGTGCGCCCGTACTGTCGAACTGGTTGATAGGCTTTCCCGCGGTGTCTGTAGCGCTGCCTAAGCCAAAATAAGGGCTGACGCCCTGTGCGCGCACAACATTCAAGCTTCCCAACAGCAGTGTAGATAGCAGCAGAATTGTTCCAATCGTGAGTTTGGACAAGAAACTCTCCTTTTGAGCTTCGCTTCCAATTCGTATCTACCTCAGGGGATTAGAGCAACATCCTGGTGCACGGGTTGCACGAAACTGCGCGCGCTCGGCGCTCTCTTGTGACCAAGGACGGGACCCTTGCAGCGCACCGCGGCAGTTCCAGCGCGCACTAGCATAGCGAATCGGCGGCTCGCTGCCAATCCAGTTTCGCGGTTTCAGTGCAAAAGTCCGGTAGGGCCGGTTGCAATCGCCGGTGGGCAGCGACCGGCAGTCTTCCTAAAGTGCGAGAGAAGCGATGACACTGCGACGGGATCATCGCCCGGCACCTTACAATCTTCCCCAGAAAGCAAACACCACAGCCCCCAACAAACAAAGAAAAGCCAAGCCGTAATTCCAGGTGATCTCCTCGCGCAAATAGAGCCACGCGAACACCGTGAACACGCACAGCGTGATTACTTCCTGGATGATTTTCAATTGAAATCCGCTGAATTCACCGAAGCCGATGCGGTTCGCGGGAACCTGAAAACAATACTCCACAAAGGCAATGAGCCAGCTCACCACGATGACGGTGAAAAGCGGCGACCGGCGGTACTTCAGATGGCCGTACCACGCGATGGTCATGAAAATATTGGAACAAATCAGAAGCAGGACGGTCTTCATAGAGGGTCGGAATCCTATCACGAGCGGGAACCGGGATCCCCGGCATGCGTGTGCCGGGGTTGGGGAAGTCGAGATTGCGCTTCATCCAATAAGGAATCCCGTGTAAGATGAGCATTGTAAGCTCTAGAGTAGTAGATATAGTTCGGCCTCTCCCCGCGGCTGACCGTAATACGCAAGAAACAAATCCATCCTCCGGGTAGAATCGTGAGAATTATTCGGCGTGGGCATATACGACTTTTACATCTGACAAGATCCTTCTGGCGGCCTGCCCTTTTCCTCGAGGCGGTTTTCATCGCGATGGCGCCGTTTGCCGTGTGCGCCGAGCGAAGCTTGTTGGGCGCTGAGGATCTCGGCGCCTCGCCGAGCGTGGCGGACATACGCATCGTTGGCGGCCCGCCGAACGCCGCTATCGAACAGGAACTGCGCTCAGCCGATCGTGCGCTGATTCAAGCCATCGCTGCGAATGATCACCTGGCGGCGGCACGCTTGCTCGATCCCGAATTCACGTGGATCGATCGCGACGGCCGCAGCAGAGCTAAATCGGATCTGGTGAATCGGATCGGGCTGCTCTCCGCGAACCCGGACGCGAATATCACGCTGCAGAATTACGGGCGGGTGGCCTTGCTTACCGGCACGCACCGGCTTACGCCTGATGACGCCCCGGCGCTCTTCGCGCGTGTCTGGGTACGCCTCCCCTCGGGCTGGCGCCTTCTGCTCTACCAGGAGACGTCTCCGGCGGATTCCTCAGTGAAGGATGCGGGCTACGGAGTCACCCGCGCGCAGTGGCCCGCGCCCTGCGACAATCCCTGCAACTCGTTGCCCTACAAACCGCTTTCCTCAGATGCGCAGGAGATTGTCGCCTCGTTCATGGCCGGCGAAAAAGCTGTGTTCGATCGCGACGCGGGGGCCGCCAGCCGGATACTTGGCGACGATGTTGTGTTTGTAACGCCCGGCCGCGCGCAGCCAATGGACAAAGCGCAGCGTATCGCCACCATGCGTAACTTCAGACCCACGGGCCAAGTGGACCTGCCGCCGGCGGTTGCTTCCATGGCCCTCTGGGTATTTGGCAACGCCGCGGTCATGTCCGCGGACGAGGAGTCGCCCTCTGGCGAAATGCTGCGAGCCACACGCCTGTGGGCCAAGCGCGATGGCCAATGGCAACTCACCTTCAGCCAGCAGACGCTCGTGCAATAGCCTTATCGGCGTAAATCGGGTTCTTTTGCGCGTAAGCCCAGACAGCATCGCCCGCCAATTTGGCACATCCGCGGCGCACGCCCGCGCGTGACACTTCCTTCCGCGTTCGGTTACAGTTCAGACATATTGTTCCGAGCAGGCCGCACGGGTGTACGCGATCTGGCGCGATTGCGATGCGTGTGGAGGAGGAGAGCATGTCTCGGCGAAACATCCAGGCCGAAAATCTCGATACCCAAGACGTGCAGGAATTGTTCTGCCGCTCGTTGCATCACGGCACAGCCGAATATAAAACACGGCTTCAGAATGATGGAACTGAAGGCTCAGGCCTGGGCGTGTCCGGGCGCGCGGGGAAGCCGGTCACACCGCCGATTGTGTTCTCGAGCGTCTTTTTTCTTCCGGGCGATCCTGCCGGGCCTTATCAATACGCACGTTGGGGCAATCCAACATGGAGCGCGCTCGAAGAAAAGCTCTCGATTCTGGAAGACGCCGAGTGCGTGATTTTCCCTTCGGGAATGGCCGCTGTGGCCGCGGTCCTGTGCAGCCAGCTCAAGCCGGGAGATCGCGTACTTTTGCCCGGAGATGCCTATTACACTTCGCGGGTATTGGCCGACACCTATCTCGCGCCAGCAGGAGTCAAGGTGCTCACTTGCCCCTCGGCCGACTTCGACAAACAGGACTTCACCGCATTTCGTATGGTATGGATCGAGACGCCATCCAATCCCGGTCTCGAGATCTGCGATCTTCGCAAGGCCGTGGCCAAGGCCAGGCAGGCGGGCGCCACCCTAATTGCGGACAACACCATGCCCACACCGCTCGGACAGCGTCCGCTCGATTTGGGCGCGGATGCCGTGGTTTCATCGGACTCCAAGGCAATCAACGGCCATTCGGACGTGGTCTTCGGACATGTGGCATCGCGCCACGCCGGCCTGATGGCCGCGGTGCGCGATTGGAGAAAAGTATGCGGCGCGATTCCCGGCCCGTTCGAGTCCTGGCTGGTCCATCGAGGCCTCGACACTCTGGAGGTGCGCTTTGAGCGCATGTGTTGCAATGCGGAGGCGCTGGCGCCGCGCTTGGCCGGCCATCCTAAGGTCCAGCAGGTGAAATTTCCGGGGATGCCGGCACATCCCGCGCATGCCGTGGCCAAGAGCCAAATGCTGCGGTTCGGAATGATCTTGGGCGTGACGTTGAGCGACAAGGATTCCGCCGAGAAATTTATCAATGGTTGCGGAGTGATTCGCCCGACCACGAGCTTCGGAGGCGTGCACACTTCCGGCGAGCGGCGCGCGCGCTGGGGAGACAAGGTTCCGGAAGGGTTCGTGCGCCTCTCCGTCGGCTGTGAGCCGCCCGAGCAACTTTGGAAGGAGATCAAGGGCGCGCTTGATAACTTGTGAGGCAGGGAGCTGCGTGACATCTCACGATACGCAGCGCCTTGCACAGGAATCCCACCGATTTTTGCTGCTGTAGGCGACCGTACACGATTTCCTGTATTTGCTTGAGGCCGAAGCATTGGCTAACGTATCGGCTCGAAAAGCCGCAGCCCCGCGGCGGGCTTTTCGCGCTTTAGGACCTAACATCCCCGTACAGATTCACTTGGTCTAGTTATGATCAGGAGGGGAGGATTTTGCACGCAGACTCAAAGGGGCAGACAGAGTGAGGATTCTGGTAGCGGACGATCACGAAGTAATTCGCAGGGGCGTTCGCGCGCTGCTGGCGGCAGGGCGGGATTGCGAAATTTGCGGGGAAGCCGTAGACGGGCAGGATGCTGTCGAGAAAGCCCACCAGCTTCATCCTGACCTTGTCATCATGGATGTCAGCATGCCAAACCTCAACGGTTTGGAAGCCACGCGAGTGATTCGCCGCAATCTTCCCGATACGCAGATTCTGATCCTTACGCAGCACGACTCCCAGGAAATGATGCGCCAGGCCTTCAACGCCGGGGCGCGCGGGTTCGTGGTCAAGTCTTCTGTGGCGCATGACTTGCTCCATGCCGTCGAAGCCGCTCAGCGCGGCGAATCGTTTTTCGATTCGGCTGCCGTTCCCCGCGCTTCTGCTACCGGCCCAGCGGAGGCAAGGACGATTCTGGAGCGTGAAGCTGCGTTGGAACTGGCTTTGCGGGAAAGCGAAGAGCGTTACCGCGCTCTGGCCATGGCCAGCGGTCAGATCGTCTGGCGCACCGACCCGGCAGGGAACAATCTTTGGACTTCCGACAGTTGGCAAAGCCTCTTGGGATGGGCAAGCGATAAAGCAAGAGGGCGCGGCTGGCTCGATTTCGTTCATGGCGATGATCGAGCGCGCGTTGCGCAAAGCTGGCAGGAGTCGGTGAGGGCGGGCAGGGAATATCACACGGAATTTCGCATGCGCGCGCACGACGACAGCTATCGCTGTTTCGACGTGCGGGGCGTTCCGGTGCGAAACCCCGATGGCACCGTGCGGGAATGGATAGGGGCCAACGTCGATATCACTGAACGCAAGCGCATCGAGCAGGAACTCAGAGCAAGCGGGCACCGCCGGCACATGGCGTTTTCGGCGGCTCGCGTGGGCGGATTCGTATGGGATCCCCGGAGTGGAGAAGCGGAGCTGACGGCTGAACTCCAGGAAATGTTCGGCTTTGAGGCAGGCGCCCTCAAAGGCGGCGATTTGGAACGCTGGCTCTCGGGCGTGCATCATGACGACCGGGCCTTGGTGGTGGAACGCATGAAGGAAAGCGAATCCTCTGGAAAGATGGAGTTTGAGTACCGCTACCACCATCCGCAGCGCGGGCTGCGCTGGCTATACGTCAAAGGGCAGATGCGCGCGGATGGGGACGAGCCGGAGGCGAACGGAAGCTCGAGCGAGAAAGATTCGGCAGGGAAAAAGGCTTATGGCGTGGTTTTAGATATCACTGACCGCAAACAGGCCGAAGCGGAGCTCAAGCTTGTGCATGACGAACTCGAAGCCCGCGTCAACCAGCGAACCGTCGAGTTGCGCGCAGCGGAAGCCGGCCTGCGCCTGCTCTCCGGCCGGCTGATGCAACTGCAGGATGAGGAGCGCCGGCGCATTGCGCGCGAGCTCCACGATAGTTCCGGACAGGCCCTGGCGGCCCTGAGTATGTGCCTGGCCATGGTGGAGATGGAGGCCGAAAAACTAAGCGCGCGTGCGGGGCGAAATCTGTCGGATGCCGCCCGCCTGGTCCGCGAGGTGTCGCAGGAAGTACGCACGATGTCTCATCTTCTGCATCCTCCTCTGCTCGATGAGGCGGGACTGGAATCGGCGCTGCGCTGGTTCGTGGAAGGATTCGCTGAGCGCAGCGGGATCCACGTGGACCTGGAGCTCGCCCCGGAACTCGGGCGTCTTTCCAAAGAGATGGAGATCGCCATCTTTCGCATCGTGCAGGAATCACTCGCCAATGTGCACCGCCATTCCGGCAGCAAAACTGCACAGGTGCGGGTTGGGCGGGACGCTCAGAAAGTGAGCCTGCAGATTTGCGACCAGGGCCACGGTCTTCCCGCAAATGGGAATGCCGAAGCGTCGGGCCCGGCTCTCCCCGGCGTGGGCATCCAGGGCACGCGGGAGAGAGTCCGGCAGCTAGGCGGGCATTTCGAAATTCAGTGGAGCAAAGGCGGCACGGTGGTGCGGGCCGCCATTCCCCTGCCTGCGGCGGAGATCAGCCCAGCCGGCACAGTTGCGCAGGCATCGACATAGCGCAACGTTTTACGTCGCGGCCGTTCACGCCTCGATGATGTGATTGCGAATGGCGTAGCGCACCAGTTCCGTAACCGAATGGCAATCGAGCCGCCGCATGATATTGGCGCGGTGGGTCTCCGCAGTCTTTACGCTGATATTCAGCGCGACCGCCACTTCCTTGCTGCTCTTGCCTTCAGCCAATAGCTGCAGGATCTGCTTTTGGCGAACAGTCAGCCGCAACCCGTTCTTGCGATTATCGGCCTCATTTTCCTTGGACGGACGCCCCAGATAGCCTTCGAGAACCATCTGCGCGACCTTGGGCGTGAAGAAAGTCTTGTTGCGCCGCAGCGCGTCGACCGCGGATACGAGATCACGCCCGGCATCCGACTTCAGCAAATACCCACGCGCTCCGGCTTCCAGCGTTTGCCGGATCAGCGGATCGGAATCGTACATCGTCAGAATCAAGACTTTTGTCGGTACGGTCTTCAGAATCTCTCGCGCCGCTTCTAGACCGTTCAGCTCCGGCATGCTTAGATCCAGAATGGTTACGTCAGGCTGTACGAGTTTGGCTTTCTCCACAGCTTCGCGTCCATCAGCGGCTTCAGCAGCAACCTCCCAGCCGGGTTGCTCTTCGAGCAATGTGCGCACGCCTCTGCGTACGACATCGTGATCGTCCGCCACGAGTAAGCGAAGGTTCCCCATCATTGCCTCCAACTGATCGGGTGCGTGGCTTTATTCGTCTTCTTCTCTTCCCGCTCTTATTCTTTTCTCGTTCTTACCGCGAGAGCCTCACGCTGGTTTATCAAGGTAGTTGGCTTGGCCGGCGAACCTGAGGCGAGAGCTGCTGCGTCTTCATACCTGCGAAACTTCTCCCCAGCTTGGCTTACAGCATCCCGCCTTTGGAAAACTTTTTCCATACAGTAACATCTGTATCGCTCCTGAAACTTGCATGCCGGGAAACCCGTTAAGGGGAAACCCGGGGAACCCTCTACATAAACTGATGCGAGGCGGCGACGATGTGGTCATTAAATTGTGAAGGAGTTTCCGTAATTCGCGAACTTTTCTGCTCTACGGAAGGTGCAGGTCAGTACATGAGCCATACCAGAGAGTCCCTGCTTACGTAGGGCCATCGGAGCAAAAAGACTCTGAAAGAGACTCTAACGAGAGACTTGACTATTCGCAGCCGGGTGAGTCAGCCTTGAACCTCCAGGTTCAAGGGAACTGAACGAGCGATGCGAAATTGCTTTCTGGCAATGATTCTGATCTTCGCCGTGACGAGCGTCGTCGGCGCCCAAGCTGCGGCCCCTGGACCCCAGCCACAAACTCAGACTCAGATCACGGCGCGATACGTCGGCTCGCGCGCCTGCCAAGCATGCCACGCCGATATCTATGCGCGCTGGCAGAAAACGCCGATGGCCAACGTGGTGCGCGATCCGCGGGAACATCCCGAAGCTATCATCCCCGATCTGGCCACCAAC
>Ga0066691_10000548_pt1 | contig 12952 bp, 11 predicted proteins | sample GraSoiAngelo_140_FD_66671 | JGI IMG/M metagenome (GOLD analysis project Ga0066691, IMG submission 66671) | Grasslands soil microbial communities from the Angelo Coastal Reserve, California, USA - 14_0929_12_30cm | ecosystem: Environmental > Terrestrial > Soil > Grasslands | place: USA... | reverse complement strand
ATCATGTCATCTACCTCAATTCTTTTTTGCCCGCCAGCATCCACTGGGTTTGGACAATTTTTTCCATCGCCCTGGTTGTAATTTTTGTTGTCAAGGCGATTGCGGAGTACTTTGGGGTCGTCGAGGTACAGTACGCCGGGCAGGCGGCGATTACCGATCTGCGCAATGAGGTCTACGAAAAACTGGTGCGCCAGCCGATCGATTTTCTCCAGAAGCAACCCACAGGCCGGCTGATCTCCGCCGTCATTAATGATGTGGAGCGAGCACGCATAACGCTTTCGGAATCACTGGCCCTTTCTTTTCGGTACGTTTTCACACTCTTCTTTCTTTTGATCGTGCTGTTTGTCGTGAACTGGCAGATGGCGCTGGCCTCGGTGGTTTTAGTGCCGGTTGTGCTCTTCCCGGCGCGGAAACTTGGCCCACGGATTCGCAGATCGACGGAATCGAGCCAATCGCATCTCGGCGAGCTGAGCCAAATTCTGCAGGAGACGCTGGGCGGAAATCGCGTGGTGAAAGCGTTTGGCATGGAGCGATTCGAAATCGCCAGGTTCCGCGACCGAGCGCGGCGACTGTTGCATGAAAACATGCGCTGGATCCGCACGTTTGTGATTAGCGGGCCGCTCATGGACGTTCTGAGCGCGGTGGTGTTCGCGTTGGTTTTGCTTTACGTCCGCGAAGAGATCAAGCATGGTCTGATGACCACCGGCACTTTCGGCACATTCGTCTATGCCTTGTTCAAGGCATACGAGCCGGTCAAAGGGATGGGGGGCGTGTACCAGCAATTCGAGCAGACCCATGGAGCTACGACCCAAGTCTTCGGTTTTCTGGCCCTGCAAGAGGAGGTGGAGGAACATCCTGGAGCGCACGTACTTCCGCCGTTCTCGCGCGAAGTCGAATTCGATAACGTAAGCTTCGCATACGATCCGGCAGTGCCGATCCTTCGGGGCATCTCTTTGAACGCGCGTGCGGGCGAAGTGGTTGCGATTGTGGGATCGAGCGGCGCGGGAAAAACAACCTTAGTCAACCTGCTGCCGCGTTTTCATGACGTTACCGGGGGATCTCTGCGTATCGACGACGTCGACGTGCGGGACGCTACATTGCGCTCGTTGCGCGAACAGATCGCCATCGTCACGCAGGAAACAATCCTCTTCAACGACACAGTATGGAACAACATTTGCTACGGGCAGCCCAGCATGAGCGAAGAGCGCGTCTACGCGGCGGCTCAGGCCGCCCTTGCACACGACTTCATTGCCGCCATGCCCGAAGGATATCAGACGGTTTTGGGCGAGAGAGGCGAGCGGCTGAGCGGAGGCCAGCGCCAGCGGCTCGCTATTGCCCGCGCCCTGCTCAAGGACTCGCCGATCCTGATTCTCGACGAGGCCACTTCTGAACTTGACTCTGAGTCGGAGCTCTTGGTGCAGAGGGCTCTGGCGAACCTGATGACGGAACGCACCGTATTCGTGATTGCCCATCGGCTGTCGACAGTTCGCCGCGCGGATAAGATCGTAGTCCTGGACGACGGAATCATCGCGGAAATCGGCACGCATCAGGAGTTGCTCGCGCACAGCGGCACGTACGCCCGGCTCTACGAACTGCAATTCACGGATAGCGACGCCGCGCCTTCCCCGGCAGGTCCTTTGGAATCATGACCGGCAGGTCCGCGCCCGAAACCGTGCGTTCAATGACGGGCTATGCGCAGGCTCGCTCGGAGCAGAACGGCTGGAGCTTGCGGGTGAGCCTGCGGAGCGTCAACCATCGCTTTCTCGACCTGCGCGTCCACATTCCGGAAGGATTCGAGGCTCTCGAGCCGCAGATGCGGCAATTGGTGCGCGACCGCGTTCATCGCGGACACGTGGATCTCACGTTGCATGTGGAGGTCGCTAGGTCAGGCGGCTTGCTGATCGATCGCAAACTCGCGGCAGCCTATCTGCGCGCCATCGAAGAACTGCGGCAAGAGTTTAGCCTGGCGCCGGAGCCGCACCTGGGAGCCTTACTGCGCCTTCCCGGAGTTGTCGCCTCGCCGTCATCGTCCGGCCCGCTGCCGGTAGGTCTTGATGAGGAGGCGCTCGAGCAGCTCGGAGCGCAAGTGTCCGCGTGCCTGGAGGAGGCTCTTCGCAGGCTCGACCAAATGCGCCAGGAGGAAGGGCGCTCCCTCGCTCGCGACATGAGCGCTCTGGTAAAAAGTATTGGGGATGAGACGGCACGGCTCGAAATTATTTCTGAACAAAGCCGTCCCGCCTACGCCGAGCGCCTTAACGTACGGCTTCAAGAATTGCTGGGGATCCTCCCCATCGATCCAGTTCGGGTGGCGCAAGAGGCGGCCATGCTCGCCGAAAGGGCTGATGTGTCCGAAGAATTGGCCCGGCTGCGCAGCCATGTGGATCAGTTCGACAGGTTGATCAGAGAGGCCGGCGAAATCGGGAAAAAACTGGACTTTCTGCTGCAGGAAATGCAGCGCGAAGCAAATACTCTGCTTTCAAAGACGCCGGGGCTTGGCCAGGAAGGACTGGCTATGACGGAGCTGGGATTGCAGATCAAAGCGGATATCGAAAAGCTGCGCGAGCAGGTGCAGAACGTAGAATAGAAATGGCCGGTTCAACCCCGCGAGTGCTTATCATTTCCGGCCCGTCGGGTTCGGGTAAATCCACGCTCGTGCAGAATCTGCATGGACTGCCGCGCCTGATGTTTTCCGTTTCATCCACGACGCGACCGCGCCGCCTAACGGAAAGCCCCGGGAAATGTTATGATTTCATTACGGAAGCCGAATTCAAGCGCCGAATCGACGCGGGCGAATTTCTGGAGTACGCGCAGGTATTCGGGCGGCATTGGTATGGCACGCCGCGGAAACAATTGGACGATGCGCGTTGTGCGGGGCTCGATTTGGTGTTGGAGATCGACGTACAAGGCGCGCGGCAAGTGAAACAAAAATTGCCGGAGTCCATCGCCGTCTTCATTGTTCCGCCGTCTAGACAGGATCTTGAGCGCCGGCTGCGTTCCCGCGGCCAAGATCCCGATGAGGCGATAACTCGCCGCCTGGAACGCGCGCGGCAGGAGATCGCGAGTTCGGCGGAATATGATTTCGTGGTCGTCAACGACGATCTGGACCGCGCCAGCGATGAATTGCGATCCATCGCCGTGGCCTCCCGCTGCCGCAGGGGGGACAATGACGAACGGCTTCGCGAAATTCTCGATTCCTTTGGAGGATCCTAACGCATGGCCGTTCTCAATCAGGCTCCAGACAGCCAGTTTGCGTTCGTCGTGGTTGCGGGGAAACGCGCGCGGCAATTGATGTCGGGCGCGGCACCACTGCTGGCGAACCCGCATTCTCATAAGGCCACGCGGGTAGCCATGGAAGAGCTCAGCGCCGGACAACTCGAATATAGCACCCCTGACTTGGATGGCGCGGAAAAGGACGGCAAGCGGCGGAAAGAATAGCGCCGCCCAGGGATGCGCATCGCGCTCGGCGTCACAGGAGGAGTAGCGGCTTATAAGGCAGCCGAACTGGTCCGGCGGCTCCAACAGGAGCAAATTGACGTTCAGGTGGTGATGACGCGCAGCGCGCAGGAGTTCGTTGCGCCGCTGACCTTCGCAGCCTTGACCGGACAGAAAGTCCTTACGGAATTGTTCGGAACCGAAGCGCCCGCCAACGTAGAAAGCGCCATCGAACACATCGCCATCGCACAACGCATTGACGCGCTGGTCATCGCCCCGGCGACGGCCGACATCATCGCAAAACTAGCGCATGGCGTTGCGGATGATTTCCTCACCACCTTGTACCTGGCGGCTACTGCACCCGTAATTGTGGCTCCCGCGATGAATGTGAATATGTGGGAGCACGCCGCGACGCGCGAAAATGTACAGATTCTGCGCGAGCGCGGCGTGCACGTCGTCGCGCCGGACGAAGGATATCTGGCCTGTGGCATGACCGGCGCCGGGCGACTTGCCGGAGTGGAAGCGATCATCGACGCATTACTGGAAGCGCTCGGCATCCGGCGGGATTTGGAGAACGAAACGGTGCTCGTGACGGCGGGCCCGACTTGTGAGGATTTGGATCCGGTGCGATTTCTGACGAATCGCTCTTCCGGCCGGATGGGTTATGCTCTGGCCGAGGCGGCAGTGCGTCGCGCGGCGCGCGTGGTTCTGATCAGCGGGCCAGTATCTTTAGAAGCGCCGCTGGGGGTCGAGCGCATCAATGTTCGCACGACGGAGCAGATGCATCGGGCTGTTCTTGCTAATTTGGAGCGCGCGACAGTCGTTGTGATGGCTGCAGCGGTTGCCGATTACCGGCCGGTCATGCCCTACGCGAGCAAGTTGAAACGGGGAACAGAGCGCCTGAACATTGAGTTCGAGCCCACAGCGGACATTTTGGCTGACGTTTCGCGGCGCAAAGGGGAGCGGGTCTTGATCGGCTTTGCAGCCGAAACCGAGCAAGTGGCCGAGCATGCCCGGCGCAAACTTAAGGAGAAGGCGGCGGATTTGATCGTGGCCAACGATGTGACCGCTCCGGGAGCAGGCTTCGATCACGACACAAACGTCGTTACCATTTTCCGCAGCGATGGCCGCGAGCAGTCTCTGCCGAAGTTGACCAAAATTCAAGTGGCCCACCGGATTCTCGACGAAATCGTGGAGCTGCGGCGCTCCGCGCAGCGCATTGGCAGTTCTCCGGAAGCTCGCTGAGGCATAATGCACACGGGATTTTCTCCTTCCAACAGAGAAAAACTGCAATCCTGGCTGCGCTATTACGAGGATTTAGGCATACGCGCATTCTATCGTGATCGTGCGCCGGGGCGGGGCTCGATGGATGAACCAGTGACAGAATCACAGAAAAAAGAAAGAGCCGAAGTTGTCAAACCAAACGCTGCGCCGCCTGCACAGAGTCGCGCCGCCGTTCCGAAGCTGCATTTGATGGGAAGCAGCCCGTCTCTTTTCGAAGCAGCCGAGCGCGTCGAAGGGGATTCGCTCGAGCGCATCTGCGGCGAACTGGATGGCTGTACGCGCTGCAAACTACACCGCCGCCGGACGAACATCGTCTTCGGTGTCGGCAATCCGCATGCCGAGTTGGTCTTTGTGGGAGAGGGGCCGGGACATGACGAGGACGTGCAAGGGATTCCCTTCGTTGGCCGCGCGGGCCAGTTGCTCACACAGATGATCAACGCCATGGGCCTCAGCCGCGACGACGTGTATATCGCTAATGTCGTGAAATGCCGCCCGCCCGAAAATCGCACGCCTGAAAAAGATGAGATTGCCACTTGTTTGCCATTTCTCCTGCGCCAGCTTACGAACATCAATCCGAAGGTCATCGTCTGCCTGGGAAGCGTTGCGGCTCAGGCTCTGCTGAATACAAACAAATCCATCTCGCATTTTCGAGGCCAGTGGTTTGATTTTCGAGGCGCCAAATTGATGGCCACCTATCATCCCGCGTATCTCTTACGCAATCCCCAGGCCAAGCCGGAAGTCTGGGCCGATCTGAAGAAGGTCATGGCTTTGCTCGGACTTACCCCGCCCAAAGGAAAGCGCGCCTGAAGGATCCTTCGGGAGAGTTGGTCGTGTTCGGTTGCCACGGCTGCTAAACTAGTCCACTCCCATGGTTCGCACTTGCGAAGTGGCTTTACCCCTCCCGCTGCGCACAACCTTTACCTACCGGGTCCCCGAGGCCCTTGATGAGCCGATGGTGACCGGTGCGCGTGTTGTGGTGCCGTTCCGCAATCGAGCCATGCTTGGGGTTGTACTGGGACGCGGCGAGTGTGCGAATGGGGCCTCGCTCAAAAATGTCACGGAGATCCTCGATCCCGTGCCCACGCTTTCCCCCTCTCTGGTGGAGCTCGGGCGCTGGATCTCCAATTACTACTTGTCACCGATTGGCGAAACGCTTCGCGCCATGTTGCCGCCGGCTGTCGAGTTGCAGTTTGACCGAGAATGGCAGATCAGCGAAGCAGGCCGGGCGCGCTTGCAAGAGTTGCGATCACGGGCAGCGCCGAGTGAATCTGAATCCGCCGACCGAGCCCTTTTGCAGGTATTGGAAGCCCGCGGAGGCGTTGTGTCCGACGGGATCCTCCGCAGAATCAAGGGCAGCTTGGCAGCGGCGGGTCGCCTCCTGCGAAGGAACGAACTGGTCGTGCGCGGAGCAGGCAGGCATCGCACCGTGCGGATGCAGAAGATCGTCGCCTGGAAAGAACAGACGGTTCCCGCCCAGTTTCGCCCCGCGGAGCAGAGGGTTCATCGAGTCCTCGCCGAAAGCGCCGGGACTGTGGCGCTGGTATCCCTCTTGAAAACGGCGGATGTATCACGGACGGTGGTTCAACGTCTGGTGAGGGAAGGCAAGTTAGTCGTATGGGAAGAGCCTTTGGCTCCGGAACAGGCGCCTTTCGCGACCGATTTGCTTTTGCCCATCAACCTGCTGAATGCCGAACAAACTCATATCGTGCAGACCATCGGGGGCTGGTTGCAGGCGCGCGCGTTTCATCCCGCGCTGCTGTATGGCGTAACGGGCAGCGGCAAGACGGAAGTGTACCTCCGGGCCGTCGAGGCCACCCTCGCCCTCGGCCGCACTGCGATCATTTTGGTTCCGGAAATTGCCCTGACCATGTGGATCAGTCACATCTGCCGTGCGCGTTTCGGCAGCGCGGTAGCCGTGCTGCACAGTGGCCTTTCCGACCAGGAACGCGCCCGGGAATGGTGGCGAGTGCGTCGCCAAGAAGTGCGCGTCGCGGTGGGGACGCGTTCCGCGGTTTTCGCCCCCTTAGAGGGCCTCGGGTTGATCGTCATCGACGAGGAGCAAGAGTCAAGCTACAAGCAAGAAGAAGCGCCGCGTTACCACGGACGCGATGTAGCCCTCATGCGGGCCAAGCTGGAAGGGGCGGTGGCTCTGCTCGGATCGGCCACGCCTTCTCTGGAAAGTTATCAGCGCGCACGCGAAGGTAAATACGAGCTCCTTTGCCTGCGATCGCGCGTGGAAAATCGGCCCATGGCAGCAGTGCAGATCGCGGATCTTCGCGAGGACTTCCGGCGTACTCATAAGACCGCTCCGATTTCTCAGGATTTGCGTGAGGCGATTGCGCGGGAGCTTGCGGCGGGCAGACAATCCATCGTCCTGATCAATCGCCGTGGATATTCCTGGTTCGTGCTCTGCCGGAGCTGTGGCAGCACTATTCTGTGTGAGAATTGCAGCATCGCGCTCACTTATCACAAAAAGCGTGAGCGCTTGACGTGCCACTATTGTGGCTTCTCTCGCCGGGTACCGAGCGTCTGTGCAAAGTGTAATTCCGAACACATCTATTTTGTCGGTGCAGGCGCCGAGCAAGTGGAGGAACACCTGCGGACGCTTTTTCCGCAGGCTCGCATCGCCCGCCTTGACCGGGATGCCGTGCGCCATAAGCGAGCCTTCGGTGAGGTGCTCAGCGCATTCGGGGCTGGCAACATTGACATTCTGGTGGGGACGCAAATGGTTGCCAAAGGACACGACTTCCATGGCGTCACTCTGGCTGGAGTTGCTAATGCTGACGCGCAATTGGGCTTCCCCGATTTTCGTGCGGCGGAGAGAACGTTTCAGCTACTGACCCAAGTGGCGGGGCGTGCGGGCCGCGGTGCTTTGTCCGGAGAAGTGATCGTGGAGAGCTATCATCCGGAGCATTATGCAATTCAGATGGCTGCCTCCCAGGACTATGTCTCATTTTTTGAAAAGGAGCTCCACTTCCGGCGCTTGATGCATTACCCGCCATTTGTCGCGCTTTCGAGCGTTCTGGTGCGCGGCGCGAGACTGGAAAAGGCGATTCACTGGTCTCGGCAGATCGCAGCCTTTTTTGAGTCCCAAAAAATACCGGAAATCAGGATATTGGGGCCGGCGGCCGCTCCGCTCGCGCGTTTGAAGGGTGAATACCGTTTTCATTTCCTGCTGAAATCAAGCCGCAGAGCAGCCCTCCATCAGATTTTGAAAAAATGCCTGGCCTTTTGCTCGGAGAAGGAAATCCCGGATCGCGCGATCCTGATCGATGTAGATCCAGTGAATCTGTTGTGAGGCGGGCCTTCAGAGGACAAATGGCGCAGGCATGAAGCACAGAATGAAAATCGTCAGCGCCGTGGCGGACAAAATACGCCGGGTCTGATCGAGTGGCTCCCAGCGATCGATCAGGGGCGGGTGGCGAAAGCCAATGGCAAGCAGCAAAACCGCCCACACCAGCCAGCCAGTCCAAAACTTCACCGCCAAGGGCACGAGCAGCAACGCCACAGCAAAGGACACTTGGCGATGCCGCTCGCTCGCCACCGCGTAGAGAATGTGCCCGCCGTCCAGTTGCCCGGCCGGAAGGAGGTTAAGTGCTGTTGCAAAGAGCCCCACCCACGCGGCGCGTCCCATCGGATGCAGCAACAGATGGGCGTGCGGGATGCCTGGCCGAAGCGCGAGTTCCAACAGCCGTTCGACCAGCGGTTGGCCGAACACGAGAGAGGGGGATGCGTCGCTGGCCGGGATGACTTTCGAAAAAAGGATCGCCACGGCAAGCGCAGGGACCGCAACTAAAAAACCTACCAGTGGACCCGCTAGCGCCATGTCAAATAAAGCCCGGCGGTTAAAAATTGGCGAGCGGATTCGAATGAATGCGCCGAGAGTGCCAATTAAGGTGGGCGCCGGAATGAAATAAGGATAAGTCGCATTGATATGGTAATGGCGGCAGGCAAAAAAATGGCCGAGTTCATGGGCAAGTAGAATGCCCAGGAGTGTCACCGCAAACGGGATGCCCGAGATGAACAGCCGCGGTTCTGCAAAGGGCCGGAAGTAATCGGAGAAGAAGCGATCGAATCCCGGCAGCTCATTGGCAGCGTATGAGGTGGCGAACTGCGCGCCAGCGGCCAGTGTAGAGAACGCTGTGACCACAAAAAGGCCAACGGCCACAACGAGCGAACGAAGGGGACGAGGCTCCTGCGGCCAAACCAGGGCACGCGCCGGCAGCCATGGCGCCGGTTCTGGTCCCACCAGTTCTAGGGGTATCGGTTCTGGTTCATCTTGCATAGGGATACGAGTTGGATGCAGCCGGGATGGAAAAAGAGGTAGGGAGAGTCTCGTCGCTAGATGGATTGCAGCTCTTTGCCCGGCTTGAAGCGAACGGCCTTACCTGGAGGAATATTAACCTCCTGCCCTGTGCGAGGGTTACGCCCGATGCCTGTCTTGCGCGGCCTAACATTGAAGACGCCAAAGCGGCGGAGTTCGATTCTGCGGCCGCGACCCAAGGCGCTCTTCATGCTTTCAAAAACCGTTTCCACAGCCTGTTCGGCCTTAGTGCGCGTTACGTTTGTACGGCTGACAACCGCGTTCACGATGTCGAGCTTGATCACGCACGCCTCCTGCCTGCAAAAATGGAAGCCTATGCTAACACTGGCACCTAGCTTGTCAAGGCACGGGCCTGACAAACAGCAGTTTCGGAACTTTGGCAGGAGGGACTACGGGCAGCAGTTTTCGTCGTGTGTCGGCTGGGACGGGCGCGCTTTACGATCGCGGTCTATTTTCGCAGCCCTTATTTCCCGGTCCACACACACCCGTGCGACTATGGCGCTCGTGTGGCAAAAGATCGATGGCGGTGCGCGCCGGATGCGCGCCGCGATGCAAGTACCGCAGACGGTAGAGCCGCTCCAGTGTGAGGGCCAAGCAGGTCAGCAACCAGACCAGGAGCAAACTGCGCTCCTGGTGATGGCGGATATGCTCAAGTCCATAGCGGTTCTTGGCGTCGTTGAAGCCTTGATTTTCGATCTGCCAGCGGCTCTTGGCCATGGCGTAGAGGCAGCGGCGACTCAGGCGACGCGAGGAGAAATTGGTGAGCCAATAGGCCTCGACGATTTCTCCATTGCGATGGTGCTGGCGATAACGGATGACGCGCACGGTGTCCCACTGCAAGCTTTTCCAGGGGTCGAAGTCGTCCGCGTCCCAGATCTCGACGCGATCGCTGCCCTCTCGGAACTGTAGGTCCGGCGGCTGGCAGCGAAAGCGCCGCTGCGCGGCCTGGAATAAATCAGGCAGATTGTCCTTGAGCCGGGCCACCACCGGCCAACCCACTTCTCCCGTGGTGTGCAGAAAAGGTGCGGTGGCAAATTCTCCGTCGACCACCACATAATTAATGAAGCGCGCTCCCAGGCTCACGCGCACGCGACGCAACAGGCGCTGCCCGGCAGCGTATTCACTGTCGCCCGGCCCGTAGGGTTCGGCGTCCACGGGCAAGGTGAGGTCGCCACCAACCACGGTGGCCACGACGAGGTGATGGTGATAACCGATGATCTCTCGGTCGGCATTGCGGTAGGGACGGCACAAGGGGCATTTCGGCTCTCGCCGCCACCCCGCCGTGGTGCCGTCCAGGGCGAGGCCCAGGAAACGGCAGCCCTGGAAAGCCTTGTTGCGTTTGGCACGATGGAGCACCGCGGCCAAAGCGGCCCGCGTGGGTGCCGGATCCAAACGTTCGGTGAAGTAACCCAAGGCATCATCGCCGAAGGCTTGGCTGACGGCTAAGTTCCGTCGGGCGGTCGATCCCACCAGTGCCTCCAGGGCCAGAAAGGCCCAGAGCCGCAAGATGGTGCCCAACACGATGGACCACAACAGATCTTTCGCCGGGATCTTGTGGCTGGAGCGCCCATCGCCGGGGGAGCGGAAGTAAGCGGCCAAGTGTAGACGCTGGCTGACGTACTTCCATAGGCGGCGTGGGGTGGGGCTCTTCAGTGGCGCTTCCTCTTTTTTTTCTTGCGCTGCTGGCGGGCCAAGACTAAAAGCTGGGCGTTGGCCGCCAGCACTTCGCGCACCGCGTCTTGAAATTCACGCCCGGCCGCGAGGCGCCGCTGCACTTGCTCTACCCAGTCCCTAGGAATGCGCTCGACGTGTCGCTCGCCTTTCACCATGAAGGTCAGCGTCCAAGCTTCATGCCCCTTCTGGTGAGAGCAATGGCAGCGGGGATTCCCGCACCGCGTGTAACTCCGGGTGAGGGTTCCGGGTAGCAGATCGGGTGGGATGGGGAAAAGGCGGAGCAGTTGAAACTTGCGCTGCCGGAGGTGTGCGGCCTGAGGGCCTCTTGGTTCCTCGTCCATATTGTAGCAATACTGCTACAAGTTAGACCACAAAAGCAAGCCATTTCCGAACGCGAAAATAGGACGCTGTTTCTCCACAGCCTCAACTTGAGGAGCAAAGGCCATCTTTCCGTGCGGATTTAAGGGGGGTGGTGCCTACGTTCCGAGATAGCTGCCTGACAAACGTGCGTCGCTTCTTGTGATAAAAGTTGTTGTGAAACCAATCAGCCCTTCCCGCCGATTTTGCGCTTGAATTCCTCCGAATGCGCATGACGACCCCTGATTAAGGCAGGGGCAGTATGCTAAGATTCAGCGTCGCCGAGGCGGAGCGCGGGCGGTGAGGCGAGACCCATCCAAGACGACGCCGCCGTTCCGAGGGGGAAACCCTAACTGCCGCCTTTACTTACCGCTGGGGCGTGGTCCAACCGGTAGGACACCGCACTGTTAATGCGGATGGTGAAGGTTCGAATCCTTCCGCCCCAGCCATCTATCCGGTAGCATTCTCGCCGGGCTTCTCCACCGGGTAACCGGCCTCCGTCCAGTTTCGCCAGCCGCCATCCATCGAAATGACGTTGGTGTAGCCCATTTTTTGCAGATTATCAGCGACCAGGGCAGAACGGAATCCACCTCCGCAGTAGAGCACCAGCGCCGTTTGTTTATCGGGGAAGGCTTGCTCGATATCGCGTTCAATAATGCCTTTGCCCAGGTGCACGGCCCCAGGCAAATGCCCGCGAGCCCATTCATTATCTTCTCGCACGTCAATGAGCGTCAGCTTTTCACGACCGTCCAGGCGCCGTTTGATCTCGTGAAAATCGGCCTCCTTGATGCGCGACTTGGCATCGTCAACCAATCTCAAAAAGCCGGGAGAATGTCTCATGGAATTGACCTTCCTGCGGGCAAAAAGAAGCGCAGCCGGCTGACCCGCTACCTCATGTCTCTCCAGTTTGCACCGGAGGTTATATCGACCACAAGGGGTACGCGAAGCGGGTAGACCTGTTCCATAGCAGGTTGTACGATGGCCCGCAGTTGAGTGAGTTCTTCAGGCGGCGCTTCAAACAGCAGTTCGTCGTGCACCTGCAGGATCATCCTGGACCGTAAATGGTGGGCCTGCAGTTCGTGGTGAATTTTGATCATAGCCAGCTTGATGAGGTCGGCGGCGGTGCCCTGCAGCGGCGTATTCAGCGCAGTGCGCTCGGCGAGATTTCGCAGGTTGAACTGCGGCGATGAAATCTCCGGAATCGGCCGGCGGCGGCCAAAAAGCGTGCGGGTAAAGCCGGAACGCCGCACTTCCTCGAGAGAACGGTCCAGATATCCCCTGACACCTCGATAACGTTCGAAATAAGCGGCAATAAACTTCGCGGCTTCTTTTTGATCGATTTGCAGGTTTTGCGCCAATCCAAAGGGAGAAAGGCCATAGATGATGCCGAAGTTGATCACCTTGGCGGCGCGGCGGTGCTCGGCAGTCTGCGCCAGGGGGCCGACGCCAAACACTTCTTGGGCAGTGCGCGAGTGAATGTCCTGACCGGTGCGAAAAGCTTCGACCAGGACCGGATCTTCCGAGAAATGCGCCAGGATACGGAGTTCGATCTGGGAATAATCGGCGGAAAGCAGAGTCCAGCCCGGTTCAGGGATAAAGGCAGCGCGAATCTGCCGGCTCAGTTCGGTACGCACCGGAATATTCTGCAAATTCGGCTCGGAAGAGCTCAGCCGGCCCGTAGCCGCGCCAGTTTGGCTGAAGCGAGTGTGCAGGCGCCCCGTCTCCGGCTCAATCAGAGGCGGCAAGGCATCGACGTAGGTGGACTTGAGCTTCGCGAGCTCGCGATATTCCAGTACTTTACGGGGCAGCTCATGCAGCAGGGCCAGTTCTGTGAGAACGTCGGCCGCGGTCGAGCGCGCACGGGCCCGGCCGCGCTTGGCA